>Ga0256914_1000214_pt1 | contig 56076 bp, 48 predicted proteins | sample HulkmetaG_FD_191571 | JGI IMG/M metagenome (GOLD analysis project Ga0256914, IMG submission 191571) | Hydrothermal chimney microbial communities from Main Endeavour vent field at the Juan de Fuca Ridge, Pacific Ocean - Hulk | ecosystem: Environmental > Aquatic > Marine > Hydrothermal vents ...
TTATCCATGCGTTTCTATACTAAGCATAGAATAGGTGACCTTATTTCAGCTACGATTAATGATACCTCCACGCTTAACGATGTACTAGTGTCGGGCATGTTATCGGTCGTTGGTAGCATGATTTCGCTGGTGGGGGTGATTGCCATGATGATATGCCTTAGCTTGCCGATGACTATTGTCGCGTTAGTGAGCCTGCCGGTACTCGTGGTGATTGCGAAGGTATTCGGTGCTAAACTTAAGGAGGCCCACCGCATTGTGAGGAGAAAGGTTGCTGAGACAACGATGGTTGTTGAGGAGTCGATAGCTGGTATTGAGACTATCAAGGCGTTTGGAAGGGAAGCTGATTTCCTGAAGATCTTTTCCGGAGTTTCCGCTGAGACTTCAAGGGCTTATGTTAGAATAGCGAGACTTATGGGACTGTTTTGGCCTTCCATGGACGCAGCCGTCATGTTGTCAACAGTATTGGTCCTCGTTTATGGAGCGTACATGGTGTCTGCAGGTCTAATGAGTGTAGGTATGGTTGTGGCATTCATTCAGTATGTGAGTAGATTCAGTCGACCTATCACTCAGTTTATAAATATGTACGATTCATTACAAGCCGCTATTGCCGCCGCTGAAAGGATTTATGCAATTATTGACTCCACCGAAATTGAGAAGGAAGGCGCTACCGAATTACTGAGAGTTAGGGGTGAAGTTCAATTCAAGAACGTCACCTTTGGATACGACCCCCAAAGACCTGTTCTTAAGAATGTAAGTGTACGTATAGCGCCAGGGGAGACTGTTGCCATTGTCGGACATACTGGGGCAGGTAAAACAACCTTAGTGAACTTGCTTATGCGTTTCTACGAACCTGATGGGGGCCAGATACTTATTGATAATGTTGACATTAGGGAAATTAAACTCTCCTGTCTGAGACGCATAATAAGTTACGTTCCTCAAGAAACGTACCTCTTTCCAGGAACAATACTAGATAATATAAAGCTCGGAAAACCAAACGCCAGCGATGAGGAAGTTATTGATGTCTGCCGTAAACTAGGTATTGAAGAATTCATACAGCGCCTACCCAAGGGTTATGAAAACGATGCCGGGGAAATGGGTAAAAAACTGTCACTTGGCGAGAAGCAGTTAATAGCGATAGCGAGAGCCATGCTAAGAAACCCATCCATAGTGGTGCTCGATGAAGCATTATCAAGCGTGGATCCCGGCACCGAGGCGATCGTGAGGAGAGCCATAAGAAGACTCCTTAAAGGCAAAACAGGGATTATAATAGCACATCGACTAACCACGGCAGAGGAAGCAGACCGAATAATAGTGATGTCTGAAGGGAAGGTGATTGAGAAGGGAACACATCAAGAATTACTGAAGAAAAGAGGGAACTATTATAGACTCTACACATCAAAACACACCAAAGAAACAAGCATAAGTTAAACCCAAACCCAACATCAAACGCCGAACCGACGCAAACTCATAATGAGGAGTTCAGAATACCACTAGAGTCCGCAGAAACATTGTAGGAAATGGCGCCGGGGGCGGGATTTGAACCCGCGCGGGGGTGTACCCCACCGGCTTAGCAGGCCGGCGCCCTACCGGGCTAGGCGACCCCGGCTCCGTTAGGTTCTTATTTGAGCGGGGTTATAAGTGTTGTTAGTGTTTGGATTATGGTTATTTCGAGTCCCTCGTCTGAGGCTTCTAATTTTATTGCTTTTTGTGGGCATATTGCTTCGCAGCCGCGGCAGTATATGCAGTTATTTTCATTTATTGTTAGTTTCTGGTTCATTATTTGAAAAACATTTGTGGGGCAGGTCTCTACGCATAAACCACATAGGTTGCAGTTATTGTTTACCTTGACTTTTACTTTCATGTTTTGCTTCCTCCCCCATTATCGCTGCTTTGTAGGCTTCAGCTTCTTTCAGCCTTTCCCTGACTAGGGCTGCTAGCTTTGCTGGGTCGACTGCGTGGACTCCGTCATCGATTATCGCGTATGGTACCCATAGTGGATTTGTCGGTAGGCCCCTCATTTTCTTGGCCATGAGTTGCTTTAGTGGTATACCTAGCTCTATTAGGTTCGGCTCTATGCGTGTCGCTATGACGCCGTCGACGAGATATTCTAGGTGTGCTGCGAGCTCCTCTAGTACTGTGGTGTTTGTGTGTAATATCATTACTATCGTAGCTCCCTTACCCTTAGATATTATTGCCCGCATGGACTTGATGAACTCCAGTACCTGCATCATCTCGAAGCGGAACATTAACTCGTTTATCGAGTCAATCACTACAAGGCTAACGACATCGTTGTTTGCGGGCGGGACCTCCTCATGCAGGACGTAAAGCATGCTGTTTAAGTCGTCGAGGCGCTGCTCCCTCGTAACACCCCTCACTACCCTCTTCAACTTACCTAACCTGAAACTGAAGCAATCAATTATCTTGAACTTACCCTTATCGATGAATTCGTCCAAGCCCCACCCGAAGTTCGTGAAGAGCTCTATTAGAGCGTCAGGGGAGTCATCAAGATTAACGTAAGTTACGTAACCGCCTCCCTTCAGCACGTTCCACGCTATGTGCGCGGCCAAAACCGACTTACCTGTTCCCGGCGCTCCCGTAATGGCGACTGTAGCACTCCTAGGAAAGCCAGCAGGTAACGCGTAATCTAGGGGTTCAATACCTGTCTTGAACGCCTTAATGACTCACCACCCTCCTAGAAAGCGCTTCCCATATAAACTAAACTACCTAGAATAAAACACTGACTCCCAAGACGCGGTCATCGTATAATACGTAATGAATTATTAATTAAGCTCTCCAAGTTAGGTTAGTGGTGCCACCGTCTTGGGTAAGGTGATAGCGCTTAAGGTACCGGGTGGCGTCGACCCCATAGAATTCCTTCGGAGGAAAATAAAGGAACTGGGACTTAAGCAGGGCTCCATAACCGGTGTGGGAGGCTTCAAGTGGGTTGACGTGGGCGTGCTACGCAGGGAGGGAGGGTATGACGTAAAGCGCATGGAGGCTTCTGCGAATTACTTCGTTGAGGTTGCGCCGGTCGTAGGCAACTACGTCACATTACCTGACGGTGAAGTCTCGGTACACCTACACGTTACCGTGGGCAGGGAGCACGGTCTTACGTGGTGTGGACATTTAGTCAGGGCCGAGACGTGGCCTTTCCTTGAGCTCTTCCTTCACGAAGCCGACAATGATGCATTAGCAGAGTTCCCTCATCGCAAGGGTCGGTAAGCAATGAGTGACGAGCACTTCAAGGTGTGCGTGGTTGGGGGTGGGTTAGCGGGCCTATCCGTAGCTAAGTACCTGCTGGAGCTAGGACTGAAGGATGTGCTAGTGCTCGAGGCAAGTGAGCGGGTCGGCGGGCTACTTAAGTCAGAGGACGTGAGTGGATACGTTTTCGATACCGGCGGTTCACACATAATGTTCAGTAAGAACCCTGAAGTTCTGGCAGAAATGGCTGCCTTGCTTAATGGTGATGTGATCTACCATAGACGCAACACCAAAATATATTACAGGGGCAGGTTCGTTAAGTACCCGTTCGAGAACGGCCTCAAGGATCTCCCGCCGGAGGAAAGGTATGAGTGCTTGAAGGGAGTGCTGGACGCTTATATCGCAAGGCTAACAGGAGAAGCTAGGGAACCGCGCAACTTCCTTGAGTGGATAAAGTACGTGTTCGGGGAAGCGATTGCCTCTAAGTACTTGATACCGTATAATAAGAAGATCTGGAAAACAGACCTAGATGAGATCTCCCTAGACTGGGTTGGGGGACGCGTGCCGAATCCTCCGCTGGACGACGTCATTAAGGCCGCAGTAGGGCTAGACGTGGAGGGGTACAAACACCAGTTAAACTTCTGCTACCCACGCGAGGGCGGCATAGAGGTCTTAGCAAAGTCACTGGCTCGGTTGCTTAGAGTGAACGGCGTTACGGTAAGAGTTAACTCACCAGTAACCTCTGTAGAGCACTTACCGCGCAACGACCTAATTGAGGTGAGTTCAGAGGGATTTACAGTTAGGTGCGAGTGCGTGGTGTATACGGCCCCGCTAAACAGGTCACGCAAGATACTGGAACCCATACTTCATGAGAGGGCGGCACACCTTAACGAGTTAAAGACCGTGTCCCTCGCGGTGATTGGCGTAGGTGTTAGGGGGCCTACGCCGCCCTATCACTGGATATACTTCCCCGACCCCAGCGTTCCATTTCATAGGGTAGGGATACTAAGTAACTACTCACCAGCTAACGCACCTGCAAGTGGGGCGGCACTAATAGCTGAGGTATCGTTCAAGGAAGGCTCCGCGCCGCCTAGAACGCGGGTCGAGCGAGAGGTCCTAGAAGGGCTAGAGAGCGTCGGGCTTCTGAAGCTCAGCAATGTTGAAGTCATTGAGACATGGTTCTGGAGGGATGCATATGTGCTATATGATAATAGGCGCGGGAGTGTGTTAGCTGAAATCCTCCCACTACTTAGAGAGGCAGGAATATTCCCACACGGTCGTTTCGGGTCTTGGGAATACCTTAACATGGATGCCGTCCTACTGAAGTCCAGGAAGCTTGCCGGGGAAATTATCTCGTACCTTAATCATCCGGCCCGACGCCACCACTAGTTTCGGGCGGGCAGCCGCTACGTCGTAAGGGGCTATACTACTTAAGTCATGGTTCAGGACCACTAAATTAGCTCTACAACCGATACGTATGGAGGTATCGCCAAAGGAGGGGTCATGCAGGTACATGCGCACAGCGTCCTCTAGGTTCAGGGCCTCCATGCGCGTGACGTACTGTAGCATTCCTCGGGTGCAAGCACACGAAATACCTAGGTACGGGTTTAGGGGCTCTACGGGGTAGTCGCTACTCCCGTAGAGAGTTAATCCTGAGTCAGTGAGTGTCTTGAAGGCATACAACCACCTTACCCTACTACCTAACCGACTCTCCGCCCACCAATCACCGACTAGGAAATGCGGCTGAACCACAACGTCCTTAACAGTGTTTGAGAGACCCCCAACTATGTCAGGCGGCGTAAGGGAGGCGTGCTCAACCCTCACAGTTCTTCCGGGTTTAACTCGCTTGGCGAACTTGATGACCTCCTCAAGCGCACCGTCACCAATCGCATGGATCGCCAGCTTCAGTCCCATGCCGCGTGAAAGTCTCCACACCTCCTCAAGTAACCTAGAACTCATCAGCAACTTGCCCTTAGTGTCAAAGTCACTGTACTTCTCCCTTAGGTAAGCGGTCCTCCCACCGAGCGAGCCGTCCGCGAATACCTTTACCCCCACCACTAACTCATCTTCCTGCAAGGTAGGGTGACGCCTAGCGTCTTCAAGGCCCACATAAGTAGCTACGTTGACTCCCTCAACATGCTGGATAGCTTCCTTCAGCATGGTTAATGTTTCGCTAGTTACGCTCATGAAGTTTAGGTATAGTACACCGTAGTCCCTGTACGTTCTCAGAAGCCCGATCACTTCCTCCACAGCTTCCTCACGGGAAGGCCTAGGCAGTAGATTCCTAAGCATCGAAACACCGTCCTCGACAACCACGCCCGTGGGCCTACCATCCTCGAATTCCAGGTAATCACGTAGCTTGTCGAGTATGTTAGAGGAATGAGCTAATTTTAGAAGGGCCGTGTTAGCTACCGCAACATGCCCACAGACACGTATGATTAGCGTGGGCACGGGCCCCGCTGCCTGATCTAGGTCCTCGGCCCTAGGCATCCTACGCTCTACGAAGGACTCGTGATCCCAACCCCTACCCACTACGTAAGGTGGGTGGTGCCTAGCGATGAACGATGCTATTCTATTACGCAACTCACCTACACTACGAATTCCTCTAAGGTCAATCCCGCACTTACCCTCGACAAATACATGTGCATGGGACTCATGAAGGGCCGGCAGTACCGTTGCCCCACCAACATCAACCCTCTTAACGCCAGCGAGCATGGATGTTAGTGAATGCTCCCATCCAACCTTCTCTATTATGCCACTGGAATTAATTACTATGGTATCAGCTTCGACACCCCAAGGCCGTGCGTTAACCAGCGCATACATTCGCTGTCAGCCCTCACAAGCATTGCTACTAATCCTTAAAGAGGAGTTATGCCTATGCCAATAGAGGCTTATATCTACATAGTTAAAGCTTTATACGGTACCCGCACTCACAAAGAGGGTGACCCGCAATGAAAGGAGTAAGTACCGTGTATAGAATAGTAGCTGTTACCCTTATGATCGCGATCCTCGCAGCAGTATTTGCAGTGTCGCTTCAAACGCACGCAACTCAGTGGAGGTGGGAGACCGTAACATCCTTGAAGGATCCCGCGGGCGATGATAAGGGCGTGGGGAGCTACGTTTACCCTGAAGCTAGTGAATTCCAGAAAGGTGTGCTCGACCTCACGGGCTTCACAGCTAGGTTTAACAGGGGATACGGCATTCAGTTCGTGGTTAACTTATCTAAGATAGGTGGTAACCCAAGGAACTTTAACACTGGTTTCAGCCTTCAGGAGATCCAAATATATGTTCATGCTAAGGACGGCGTGCCGGGAAGCATAAACACGTATGGACTCAACGTCGTTGTTAGGGGACCCGACGCGTGGCAGTTCGCCGTAATAGCCCCGGCGTACGCATCTCCATGGAACGCCGCGATGGTGCTCATTTACGCTAACGGCACCGTGGTTAAGGATCCCGAAGGCGCTAACATTAGCGTAGAAGGTAACTCAATAGTGATTAACATCCCGATGAAGTATGTGAAGAGCTGGAGTGACAACATGAAGTACTGGAGGTACTTCATCGCAGTAACGCCTTTCGACCCTAAGGAACCTTTCGGCGTCATGCGCCTAAGCACGACGCCAGGTAAGGACGTCGTCGGCGGTGTTAGTCCGCTAATGCTGGGTGCGGGGGTAGCACCGAAAGTCATGGACTTGCTAGCCCCTAACGCGTCCGCGCAGTACTTGATGCTTAAATCGTATGACATCCCGAGCGGATCTCCTGCGGTAGTTGCGGCAGTGCCGTACGCCCAGAGCTACGTACTGCCTCAGCCCGTGAAGACCGCTACATTAACGGTAACGAAAACCCTGTCCACGACAGTAACGCATTATGAGTACAGCACCGTAACGACGACCGTCACTAAGCTACACGAGTACTACGGCTCAATGACGTGGGGATTAATGGGGCTAGTCATCCTACTTGCTATCGTGCTTGCCGTGCTACTGGAGAGGAGTAGAAAGTGAGTGTCCTTTTCCTCACGCGGTTGGGGTTGCCGCAATAATAACGCATTGCTAACTATGTTGTTTCTGTTTATTACTCGCATTAAGTAGTGTATACTTGGTGCGGAGATTATGCTTAGATTCTACCTTCTAGATACAAGCTATGAGGTCATAGGGAAAACGCCTGTAGTGCTTATTTGGGCAATCAAGGATGACGGCATACCAATACTGATCAAGGATGATTCCTTCAGACCGTATTTCTATGCTTTACTTGAGGACAGTGCTAACGCCGAGGAGATTGCTGAGAGGGTTAAGTCCCTCAGCCGGGCTGCCTCACCCATAATTAGCGTGGAGGTGGTTGGCAGAAAGTACTACGGTAAGCCAGTTAAGGCCTTAAAGATAACTACTCAGATTCCTGAGTATGTCCGAACTTACAGAGAGGAGGTTAAGAGCTTAAAGGGCGTGAGGGAGGTTTTGGAGGCGGACATCAGATTTGCCATGAGGTATATTATTGATAAGGATCTTTCCCCCTGTACATGGTACGAGGTTGAGGCTGAGGGTCCATTCAAGGATGAGAAATACAGAGTGAAAGAGGTTTACAGAGTGAGTAACCCGGTATACAAGCCGTTACCGGAGAGGAAGTTCCCACCTCAACTCAAGATACTTGCCTTCGACACTGAGGTTTACAACCCAGCCGGTGCTCCTAGAAGTGATAAGGATCCCGTAATAATAGTTTCACTCATGAACTCTGAAGGCGAGGTTAAGCTACTGACTGCCTCCGAAGGACCTAAAGGGGATCACGAACTCCTTAAGCAGTTCAGGGATTACGTGCTAACATACGATCCGGACATTATCGTTGGTTACAACACTAACGGATTTGACTGGCCCTACCTGCTTGAACGCTCGAAGATCCTGGGCGTGAAGCTTGATGTAGGGAGAGTTAAGAACGCGCCCCCGAGAACGTCCGCATACGGTCACATCTCCGTTCCCGGCAGACTTAATGTTGATCTCTACGACTTTGCCGAGGAACTTTATGAGGTTAAGATAAAGTCACTTGATGAGGTTGCTGATTACTTAGGGGTTATGAAGAAGGATGAAAGAGCTCACGTGCCTTGGTATGAGATCTATAGGTACTGGGACGATCCTAAGAAGAGGGAAACCCTCCTCAAGTACGCACGAGATGACGTGGTATCGACTATGGGTCTCGCCGACAAGTTCTTACCATTCGCCATGCAACTCTCAAGCCTCACTGGCTTGCCCCTAGATCAGGTTGGTGCGGCCTCGGTGGGATTTAGACTTGAGTGGTACTTGATCAGGGCCGCATATAAGTCGAAGGAACTCGTCCCCAACAGGGTTGAGAGACCTTACGAGTCGTATAAGGGCGCCATCGTGCTCGAGCCGATTAAGGGTGTACATGAGAACGTGGCTGTCCTCGATTTCTCGTCAATGTATCCCAACTTAATGATTAAGTACAACATCGGGCCCGACACGTTCGTGACGGGCGAATGCAGCGAAGATGAATGTCATATCATACCAGACCTTGGATACAAGTTCAGGAAGGAACCACCCGGATTCTTCAAGAGCGTCCTTCAAACGCTGCTAACCTTGCGCAAGAAGGTCAAGGAGGAAATGAAGGCATACCCGCCTGATTCACCAGAGTACAGGCTACTTAACGAGAGGCAAAAAGCGCTGAAGGTGCTTGCTAACGCGTCATACGGATACATGGGATGGGTCGGTGCTAGGTGGTACTTCCGGGAGGGGGCTGAGGCCGTGACTGCCTTAGGAAGGGCAACGATTATGCAAGCAATAAGGATAGCTAAGTCGTTAGGACTTAAAGTGATCTACGGAGACACTGACTCGCTCTTCGTGAGTTACGATAAGTCTAAGGTTGAGGAGTTCATAAGGCGTATTGAGGAGGAGCTCGGCTTAGAAATAAAGATCGATAAGGTATATAGGAGGGTATTCTTTACAGAGGCCAAGAAGAGGTACGTAGGCCTCACGGAGGACGGCAGAATAGACATAGTCGGGTTCGAGGCCGTCCGCGGTGACTGGACTGACATAGCGAAGGAAGTCCAGGAGGAGGTGGCTAAGATAGTCCTATCAACTGGAGGGACGAAGGACGCCATAGAGTATGTGAGGAAGGTAATAAAGGAGTTAAGGTCGGGGAAGATACCTATAGAGAAGCTAATAATATGGAAGTCAATCACTAGGAGGCTTGAGGAGTATTCTGTTGACGCGCCACACGTTGCCGCGGCAAGAAGGCTTCAGAAGATGGGGATTAAGGTTGATGTTGGGAGTAAGGTAGGGTACGTGGTAGTTAAGGGTAGTGGAAACATATCGTCGAGAGCCTATCCATACATGATGGTTAAGCCCAGTGACGTTGATGTGGAGTACTACGTAAAACACCAGATACTTCCTGCTGCACTGAGAATACTATCGTATTTCGGAGTGACTGAAAAGCAGCTTGAGGTTGCGGGTAAGGGCATGAGAACACTAATGGATTTCATGAAGAAATAGCCACAGCCAAAAACCACAATTACTTCGTCAGGTCATCAAACGTCAATATTACCGTGCCGGCTGGTTTCTTAGTTATCGTTGCGACCCTAGCCCCTATTATAACCTTCACACCCTTAACGGAGCAGGCGTCCGCAACTCTCTGAGTGACTATCCCATCCATAACGACCGCGTAGACATTCTTGTCCGTCGTAACTAGGTAGTCAACTATGTCCTTAACCGGTATCCTTTCCAGAGGTTCCCACTTATCGTTATACACTATTGCCTCGAGAGTCCCACGTAGCGACTCTATGTCCTTCAGCACCTGAGCAGGTATCTGGAAGGTCTCCATCACTTCAGGTTTCGGCGTGATGGCGGCCTCCGGAAGCGTTACTGCCTTACTTACTTCCTGTGCTTTCTTTGCGGCCTGCATTTGCTGTAGGTACGTCTGCACGGGAACAGCATTCTTCAAGGCCTTCGCTATTTCCTTACCAGTTAGATCCTCGACCTCCCTTCCCGGCGGTGCCCTAGCTATGTAGTCTACCTTAGCGACCCGTAGGAGTTCTTTGAGTATGAGATCCCCGGCATGATCACCGTCTAGAAATGCTATGGTCCTCTTCTTTCTTGACAACTTAATTACTGTGTCGGGGATTTTCCCTTTAGCACCTTCGATGGCGATCGCGTTCTTGTACCCGTACTTAAGCAGGTTGATTACGTCAGCCCTTCCCTCCACTATTATTAGCGTGTCTGACCTATCTACTTCTGGCCCCGCCACAAGTCCTTCCGGCCCGTACTTTATGATGCCCCCGGCCTTCACAGAACTCTCTATTTCATTTAACACTTCACGCACATCGACTGTCTTCTCACGGAACCACTTCTCTAGGATCTCCTTAGCACGCTCAGTAATCTTCTTGATTTTCTCGTACCTCAGATCTACTATGTCCACTACCCGTATCCGTGCGTTGAATGGGCCGACCTTATCGACCATTTCCAGCATTGCCGCGACCAACGCTGTCTCTGCCTTGTCTAGGTTAGAGGGTATCAGTATTTCTCCAAAGGTTTTTCCACCTTGGTGTTTGATATCCACCGATATCCTCCCTATCCTGCCTTTGTCCTGTAGCTCTCTTAGGTCGAAGTCGGGTCCGAAGAGACCCTCTGTCTGCCCAAATATGGCCCCAATTATGTCTGATTTCTCGACCATACCATCTACTTCTATTCGGGCTCTGATCATGTACTTCATGTGAGCATCACCTCTTACGACGATGATTGATGAGTATCCACGATAGTTACACCTCAGAGTAAATAAGCTAATTATGTTTCCTTACTCAGGTTTTTCAACTGTTGCTTAACGCAAATTACATGGGCTCATTACGACACGATTCGGTTATTTAGTGTCAGAAATACTTTACCCCCATTAATTATTAAGGATGATTCAAATTAAGTTATGCAGGGTGTCTTCTTGACTGGGAATGACGTGAGTTATTATGACAGGACGCATGCACGGAGAAAGTGCCGTGAATTATGCGCGGAATACGGCTTCTCGGGAGATGCTTTCAATAATTGTGTTAATGCCTGCTTGAAGGAACTCCTAGGAGAGAAGAATCTTTAACGCGGTTAAAGTTTTAAGGAGTAATACCCTAAATAAGGATAGCGGTGCGTTTTAAATGAAAAAACCTCCGTGCGAGTGGCGGGTTAGGGAATTGATTCCAGTGATAAGGGCCTCCATAGCGAAGATCCTAGTCGAAAAATACGGTTACTCAATATACCAAGCATCTAAGGTAATGGGCGTCACTCCGGCGGCAGTGTCTAACTACCTCACAATGAAAAGATCTAAAGCAAACGTAGTTCGGGAAATCCTCGAGGACGAGGAATCCTCAAAACTACTTAACGAGTTCGTTAGAAGAATCGTTGCTGGAGAACTAGAGGTCGGCGAGGCACTATGTGCCCTCTGCAGGAGGCTAGCAAGTTGCAATGCCGTGAAAAGGATAATGCCTTACAATGAATGATCGTTCCTGTCACTCCCACCATTACCTATAGCGAACACCAAGGTGATTAGGTTATATTGGCAATCCGCATTAAGTCTTAGGTGTCTGGGTGAAGCTCTCCAGCATCGCAAAGGCCATATGCGGTCTGCTAATGGTGCTTGGTGGCCTAATGCTTACGGTGCCTTTCATAGATTATGTTTACCATGAACCAATTAGTGAATATTTCCTGGTTGCCGGGATCCTGCTATTGGGTGTAGGGTCGATACTTAGCCGCATAAAGGCCGAACCTTTAACAACACTTGAAGCCTTGGTTACTGCCGCAATAGCGTGGGTTATCATACCCCTAATATCCGCCGTTGTCCTAGCTCTACAAATAAACATAGACTTCGTGGACGCGCTTTTTGAGTCGGTCAGCGGATTCACCGGCACAGGATTCACTGTTCTGACACCGTCTCACTTGAAGCACTCAATACTCTTTTGGAGGTCATTTATGCAGTGGACAGGGGAGTTAGGATTCGTGGTATTTGCCATGGTGTTAATACCTTATTTCTACAAGATAGCGAGAGCGCTTTATGGCATAGAGCGCCCTGTTAAGCTAGAGACAACGTTTTACAGGACAGCCATTAGGCTAATACTCATTTACTTGTTACTAACGGTTTTAGGGACCGCGGCATACGTGCTGGCAGGGATGCCTTTCTTCGAGGCGTTAAACCATGTGATGACGACCGTGGCTACAGGAGGGATGTCCACATACGACAACGGCTATAACACGATTTACGCTTACGCACCCGCAACCTACTGGCCTTTCATGATATTCATGGTTCTAGGCGGGATGAATTTCATAGACTTACACTCCATGTTCAGCGGAAAGATAAAGAGATTAATCACCTCTGAAGAGTTTCGATATTACATCGGTTCGCTGATATTCATATCGCTCCTCGTTTCGCTCTCTTATCATTACGTTGAGGGAATAAAGAGTTGGGTCGACGCATTCAAAATAGGGTTCTTTAATACGGTCTCGGGAATGACGACCACGGGCTTCAACATAGGGTCCCTAGCTAATCTAAAGGACGTCACGAAAGCACTAATAACAGTCGGCATGTTCATAGGAGGCATGACATTCTCGACCGCAGGTGGAATTAAGAGTTTAAGGTTGATGCTGTTTATGAAAAAGTTAAAGCATTATGTTCAATCGATGATCTCACCATCCTCAATAGTGAGGGCGATATCAGCACACGGAAGAAGCGTCAGCGATACCGACATAGCGGCAGCTTTACTCTTCATAATAGTCCATGGCATCGTGGTTGTCTCGTCAGCCTTAGCAATATCAGCATACGGATACTCATTCACTGATGCATTATTCGAGACTACTTCAGCGGCAAGTTGTGTAGGGCTGAGTGTTAATGTGGTTTCAAGCACAGCACCAACAGGTGTTAAGCTGATAATAACGGCAGTTATGTTGATGGGCAGGATAGAATACCTTAACGTGTTCCTATTACTGGCGCTAATCTTTGGGAGAAGAACCATAGCTCTTACACGCCAGTAACCTCGCATGCCTCGGCAAAGCATTATTAATTCAGGGGCATTATAATCAGCTTAGGGAGAGCAGTTGAGAATCTTGGTAATAGGGGGAGGGGGAGTAACTGAGGAGCTATTACGGGTTATTAACCTGAAACGCAACCAAGTAATAGTTATCGAAAAAAGCCCGGAGCGGTGTTCATCATTAAGTAGCCGATATGACGTGTTGGTGATTAATAAGGATGCGACCGACGTCTCCGTATACACGTCCGATATCTCCATGAGTGAATTCGACGCCGTCCTCGCACTCACCGATAAGGATGAGGTCAATATCTTCGCGTTGACCGTTGCGAAGCTTTACAAGATACCCTTCCGCCTAGCAAGGGTTAAAAACCCCAAAGTTGCTGAGCTAATCACACAGTTGGATCTTGGAGTGTCCATAACACTGCCCTCCGTAATAGCAGATGTTGTCAGGTCCTACCTAGAGGCACTTAACGAGCCGAAAAGGCTTGCGTCATTCAAGGATTTCCATTTATTTATGTTAACCCTCTCCGAAACCGATAAAGTCGTAAATAAGAGAATCAAGGACCTAGACCTTCCTGAGGACGTTGACATATTACTGATTTTCGATGGGACCGGCTTTAAGGTTCCTCATAAGGATGATGTCTTGCTTAATGGGTACCAGCTCTTAGTTATATCCCGCGGCAGTGACGTAGTTAAGGTTTTCAAGGGTTAGGGGGTTGCTTAAATGCCTGAATTATTTAATTTAACGAGCTGGTCGGCAAACTCCTCAGCATTCGAGGAGTGGATAATATATATCTTCATATTCATTGCAGTAGTGCTACTAATACGCTATCTAATATCGTGGTTTGTCTCAACACTACGTCAGAGAGGCATAATCTCTGCCAGCACGAAATCCATGCTCATAAGGATACTAGACTTAATAGTGATAATCGTCGTTATATTAGGCGTCGTGGAATCGCTGACAGCTTCACTGACACCCTATATCGTCGTTATAGCTTTAGGTATAATGCTGTTCATCCTATTCTACTACGAGATAAGGGAATTCACAGCATTCATAACAATCCAGCTCCAGAAGTACGCGCGGGGGACGTGGATAGAGGTGTACTTGCCTGGACAGATAAGGCCCATTAGGGGGAGAATAATTGACATTGAGCCCTTCAACTCGGTCCTTGAAGACCTTTACGGAAGTAGGGTGTACTTAGCTAATTCGGTACTTGTTAATGCCTTGATAAGAGAGTACACACCATGCGTTACGATGAGAATAAGCATAGATCAGCCTCAGAGCATAACGTTAGACGATATGCTGAGCGTCATAAAGGATGCAATAAGAGGCACACCCTTTAGAATGGATGAAACCAGAACACCCATAAACTCCATCGGAGGGAATCGCTTGACGTTCACGTTGAGGTTAATACCGCTATCAACGCCGGTGAGGTCGACTGACCTCTATAAACTCATGCGCAGAATCAGTAACGTCCTATCCAACTATAATCCCTACATTGAGATAATCGAGAAGTAATCAGCTCAACGGAAACGTTATCCTTCACTACCCTGACCTTGACCCCTGAATAATGCCCTGTAGAACAGGTAAGCGCCGTATGTCACTTTTAAGAGGAACTTCATGTTAGACTCAACGCCACCCTCTCTAAGTCCCTGTGAGTCCTCACTGCCTCTCTGAAAGGTCGTGAGGGAAGGTACTCTTACTCCCATGGCTCTAGCTATTTCCTCAATGTCAATGAATTCCTCTCCCGTGGCTTCCTTGAGCTTCTCGAAGGGATTGATTATGCGTTCACCCCTCATTAACTCATCAAGCAGTAACGAAGCCGTCCTTCCGAATGCGTACTCCTCTAGCTTAGTCGTGGTGACTATTAGGGCGTCCTCATCAATAACTTTCTCCATTATGTTCACTAACCATTCACGCACAGTTCTAGGTATGCCCGCTTCCTTTATTGTAGTGACGTCAACGTTCTCCCCGTCAAATACCCCAACCACAAACCCGTCCTTCCCTACGGGAATTACCTCAACCGCGTATATGTTGAGTTTTCTTGAAGGCTTAGGCACCCAGGTACATACTCCCCTCATGAGGGCTGGTTCTACCCCGCTTACTCTACGTATTAGGGAGGCACAAAGCCTCACAACGTCATGCCATTTTAGAGAATTAGTTAGTAGGTAATCCCTAGCTGTTGGGTCAAGCATCCCTATTAATTGCACCCATATTTCTGGGGGTTTGATATGACCTAGCTCGTTAATGAGGTGCTGCCAGTCTATGGTGCTGAGTATTCCTGAGGATTCTGGTTCCCACATTGCCACGGTGGGTGCTCCAGCAATGGGTTTGAATACGGCAATGCGTAACTCGCGGAACGATATCCTGTATTCGGGGTGAATTCTTAAGATTAGCCTCAGTGCAGCAGCGGCCAGTTTTAGCTTATCAATATCGGTGTCTGGGTCCAGTTGCTTCACGATGCCGTACGTTAAGTCAGTGTAGTTTCCTGCCACATCGGAATTTATTTCTAGGATAGCTTTCTCGAATAATTGTAGTATGGTTTTTCCGGCCTTGACTACCTTATACCTGTTCCGTGACTCAATAGTCCAGAGAACCCTAAGCGGTATTTCCCTCAGTATCCCAAAACCTTCGCTTGGAATATGGAGCGCGACTTCAACATAGGAGGTTAGCCTGCCCGTGAGGATATCCATACGCAGATCTGACTTCTCATTCCACTTTGCCTTTATTGACTCGTAATGCGGCAAGGCTTCAGAAAGCCAGGGTGGTGGGTTACGTAAAGCACTGTCTATGGGTTCCTCTATAATACGATCGAAGCCTGACTTCACCACGAAGGAGTTCTCGGAATGGTCTATCATACCTACTTGGTATCTTTCAACTAAGTCCCTCCGCGACGATTGCTCTAACTCTACGTACTCGCTATCTCTTTTTACGAATCTTCGAATGCCGTAAGGTGGGCCGAACTCGTAGAAGTTTAGGTACCTCCATATCTTAACAGCCTTTTCGTTGGGGTAAGGCCTGCCGCTAACCCAGTCAAGTAATTTTAACTCACTGAGTAGCTCGATGTCATCATGATTTAAGCCGATGTCGGAGAAGAGCTTGTAGAGTGAAATAAATAACCTGGCGTACTTGTTCCCATCAATAACGTAAACTTTCTCCAACGATAGGTCCTCAAAAGATCGAATGCCCTCCTTACCCAGCGCTAGGATCTCCCGATCCCACGGGCTCACGGGTATTATGATCGTTTCAGTCTCACCAATCTCCCTACGTCTCCCCTTCCTTCCTTCTCTCTGCCAGTACTCTCGGGTCTCCACTGGTAATCCGTAGTGAACTATCCTCCCTATTGTGGGAAGGTCAATCCCCTGCAGTAGCGTCCTCACTGTTACGATAACCTTAACTTTAGGTGGTGTGTGCGCCGCGTTCTTTTCTATCTCTGCTCTGACGTCCTTTGGGACCAGGTGGTGGTGAGGCTGAATTAGAGGCTGTAGGTTGGGAGGGAGTAGTGACCTTACCCGCTTTACTAGCTTGTCAACTACGCGGATGCTCGGGGCAAAAACAACTGTGACTACATCGTCCCGCAGGTACTCACTCAGTATTTCTGCGGGGTCGAAGTACGGTACGCTCACGTTGATGCCGCAGCGGCGAGCCTCCTTAACTAGGATGTGCGCGTTTCTGTGAAAGAGCTCAGGGTTCTCAAGCCATTCACGGTACCGCTTGAAGAAGTATGTGCCTCTAGTTAGTCTCAGTAGCTTCTCCCTTAATTTCTCGAGGTCCTTGCCTAGAATCACGTACACGCAGTTCCTTAATCTGAAGGGCTTCCCGTGAATTATCCTTGTTGCCCTACCTGTGATCCCCTCCAGTATGGCTGCGAACTCCTTAGGATTTCCGAGCGTGGCGGTTAGGACAACCACCTGAGGAGGGATTTTACTTGTGCGTAGAAACTTAGTGATGACTTCAATCATCGCTACTATCAATGACGCACCATGCGATCCGTAAAAGTCTAACTCGTCAACGACTATGACGTCAGCAACACCCACAAACTCAGCAAGTATTGATGACTGTGGATCCACTGCCGCCCTCTTCAAATCGTTCATTAGGAATGCCGGGTTCGTTATCACTATTAGTGCCGCCCTAACACGCCTCCTAATATTGTCCCTGCCTAAGTGCTTACACGCTGGAGCGTCAACGATAACGACACGATGGGATGCGCCAATAGCGCTGTAGTACTCCTTGATCCTCAGTATCTGGTCTCGTGATAACGCCAGTGTTGGATAGACAGCAAGCACCTTTTTTCCTGTTGCTAACGCATGTATTACCCATGCCTCCGTCTTCCCAGAGCCTGTACCTGATATTAGAACTACGTTCTCACCTTCCTCAAGGATTCTCAACGCCTCTAGTTGATGCATGTAAAGACTTTGGTTAGATAGGGACCTACACTTTGGTCCACCACTGCGGAGTTCCGGTAAGATATCAGAGAACTTTACCTCGCTTCTCTCAGGTTCCGAGCCTTCCTCACAGTATGTCTCCACGTTCAAACCATGTTTCTCCACTATGCTATGCGTCGAGATCCTCAACGTAATTATTCCGACACATTACTTAATCCAAAAGGTTTTTAGGTTATAGCTGGTTCAAGGACGTAATCTAGTAATTAACCTCATTTACTATGCGGTACGGATATTCCCCTAATCTAGAAATAGAAGTTATTTACTAGGGGTATTTCCGTAAACATTTTTAACTAAAAACCAGTTATTAATAGTAAGAAAAATTCAGGTGAAAATTTTGAAGGCCTATAAGTATGTAGGGAAGCCCATCCCCCGACAAGACGTGTCTAAGGTATTTGGTGACGCGATTTACGCTTATGACGTGAAGCTGCCGGGCATGCTGTACGCCAAGCTTGTGGGATCGACTTACGCGCACGCAAGGATAAAGAAGATAGATTACTCGAAGGCACTGAAAGTGCCGGGAGTTATTAGGGTCTTCACAGGAGAGGACTTCCCATTTAAGGTAGGTATATATGCGGCAGATAGGGACGTCCTAGCACGTGGGAAGGTACTCTACTATGGACACCCTGTCGCTGGTGTTGTTGCTGAGACTCCTGAGGCCGCGGAGGAGGCTGCGGAACTCATTGAGGTTGAGTACGAACCCTTAGAGCCTGTTCTTACAATAGAGGATGCCCTGCGTCCAGACGCACCCTTAATCCATGAGCACATGGAGGAATACAAGCACGCGTCCTTCATATACCCAAAGCCAGGAACTAACATCGCTAATTATCTGAAATTACGTAAGGGCGACATCAAGAAGGGGTTTGAGGAAGCAGATGTCGTGGTTGAGGGTGAGTATAGAGAGCCCCTAATAAGTCACGCATACATGGAGAACTGGGTAGGGATTGCCCGAGTAATGAGTGACGGTACCGTAGAGGTATGGTCATCACATCAATCACCCTTCGCAGTGCGACACCTTCTCGCTGCGTCCCTAGGACTACCTACCGGTAAGGTCATAGTGCACCATACATTCATCGGCGGAGGTTTCGGCGGCAAAGCAGGCCTCCTGCTAGAACACATACCAGTACTCTTCTCCATGAAGCTTGGTGGCAGGCCCGTGAGGCTGGAGCTGAATAGGGAGGAGAACTTCCTCTTCATGGCGCAGAGGGCTGGGTACTTATTCAAGATGAAGACCGGTGCCACCAAGGATGGGAGGCTCGTGGCACACTATGGCGAGTACTACCTAGACGCTGGAGCCTACGCAGACTACACAGTCAACATAGGGAGGTCCGTGGGCTTCGTCCCAACGGGACCCTATGAGGTGCCAAACATTCATGTGGACTCAATAACAGTGTACACTAACAAGGTACCGACAACCGCTTTCCGTGGTTTCGGAATGCAGGAGATGCACTTCGCGTTCGAGCAACAAATGGATCAGCTCGCTGAGAAGCTCGGCATGGACCCACTCGAATTTAGGCTCAAGAACGCAATAGTTCCCGGTAAGTCATACTTACCAACCCAAGTACGTGTTAGGGAAGATGCCGGAGACCCGGTAGGCACGATGAAACGGGCTGCGGAACTGATAGGCTGGGGGAAGAAGCCAGAAAAACCCGATGAGCCATGGAAGTTCCGCGGGATAGGAATAGCGTCCTTCTGGAAAGGGCCGGTACAGCCACCTAATGCCGCATCGTCAGCCATAGTTAAGGTTAATGAGGATGGCTCCGTTGACGTTCTAGTAGGTACTGGCGAGATGGGTCAAGGTACTATCAACGCGTTGGCCCAGATAACTGCGGAGGAACTAGGGATACCGATAGAGAAGGTTAGGGTCGCCCCAATAAGGTCAACAGACTCGGTTGCCTATACATGGCAGACTGTAGGATCACGAGGACTATTCTCGGAGGGTCAAGCACTAATGCGTGCACTCGACGACCTCAAGAACCAGATGAAGGAGATCGCGGCCAGGGTATTCAACGTGTTCAAGGATGAAATTGAGATCAAAGACGGGAAGGCATGCGTTAAAGGCAAACCATGGGAATGCATATCATTAGCCGAGATGGCGCTAGGATATACGCTACCCAACGGCAACGCCATACATGGCCCGCTGATAGGGCGCGGTTCTCACGTACCTTCCCAAACAACGTACCTTGACCCAGAAACCGGGAAGGGCGAGCCGAAGCCCTTCATGACCTTTGGCACGAGCGCCGTGGAGGTTGAGGTAGACCTGCTGAACATGCGCGTTAGGGTGCTTAGGGCGGTCACCGTGCTTGATACCCCAGTAATTAATCCGGGCCTCGCCCTAGGACAGGCATACGGAGGTGCTGTGATGGGCATAAGTATAGCACTTAACGAAGAACTGAAACTCACTAAGGACGGTCGCCTGCTGAACCCGAACTTCACGGACTATAAGGTAGCTAGGGCAGGCGACATCCCCATAGAGATGGTTGCGGAGTTCCTAGGCGTTGGGCAGAAGAACGCCCCGTACGGAGCCAAGGGGGTGGGTGAGTTAACAATGATTGCGTGGCCCGCGGCGATAGCTAACGCTATATACAACGCGATCGGCGTGAGGATTAAGAAGCTTCCGATAACGCCTGATAACCTGCTGGAGGCCATTAAGGAGCAGAGGCCAGAGCTACTCAAAGAACTTGACAAGTACCTCCTAGGGGGTGAGTGAGCGATGAAGACCGTGCTCGCTTTCCGCACGATCCTCCCCACATTCACGTACCATAGACCATCATCGCTCGCGGAGCTACTGGAACTTAAGGCCAAGTTAGGAAGGAATGCCGCAATACTTGCCGGCGGGACAGACCTGCTCGTTGACATGAAGATGGGCGTTAAGAGACCTCCCCACGTGGTGGACATTAAAGGTATCAAGGAACTACACGTACTTGAGTATAAGGAGGGTTCAGGGCTGATAATCGGCCCGACAGTAACGCTCAGAGAACTCGAAACAAACAGCCTCTTAAAGAAAAAGTACCCCGTGCTCTGGGACGCAGTACGTAAAATCGCTGACGTTGCCTTAAGGGAGCGAGCAACACTTGCAGGCAACATTGCTAACGCATCACCAGCTGCGGACTCAGCGCCAGCCTTGCTAGTCTACGACGCGAAAGTAGAGCTCACCTCAGTTAACGGGAGTAGGTTAGTACCCCTAAGGGAGTTCTTCACAGGAGTTAAGAAGACCGTGATGAAGGAGGACGAAGTCATAACGAAGATAATAGTTCCTGAACCTCCTGCAGGGGCTAAGGGAGAGTACTTCAAGGCCGTTAGGTCGGCCGAGGACCTAGCGTTGGTAGGCATAGCTGCGCTCGTGGCTAACCCGAATAACCCTGCTGAGCGTGTGGTTAGATTAGCCTACGCTTCAGTGGCGCCAACACCAGTCTATGTGAAGGAGGTCGAGGAACTATTCAAGAGAGATGAGCCGCTTACTAAGCTAATTAAGGAGGCCGTGAACATCGTGCTAAGTAAGGTCAGCCCAATAAGTGACGTGAGAGCCACGAGGGAATACAGGCTTCACCTCGTGAAGTACGTGACGGCTTACTTACTCAGGAAGTTATTGGGGGTGAAGTAAAGATGGCTGAAACCATAACAATTAGGTTAAAGGTAAATGGTGTTGAGAAGGAAGTTGCCGTTAGGCCTAATGAGAGGTTACTTGATGTCCTAAGGGAGAAGTTCTACATAAACAGCGTTAAGGCAGGGTGCTTGAGGGGAGAATGCGGTATCTGCACGGTAATAATGAATGGGAAGCTCGTTAAGTCGTGCCTAGTCCTGGCCCCCGAGGCTGACGGTGCTGAAATCCTCACTGTAGAGGGCCTATCAAAGCCCGGTAAGCCCTCAGTGGTACAGAGGGCATTCATAGAGAAATTCGGATTTCAGTGTGGGTTCTGTACCCCAGCATTCATAATGGCTGCGCACTGGATTGTTGAGAACATGCCTGACGCTTCTGAGGAGGAGATCAAAGAAATACTTAACAGCGTGATCTGCAGGTGCACCGGCTACAAGCAGATAATAGAGGCTATAAAGTACGCCATAGAGCTTAAGAAGCAGGCATGAGTTACTTTTTAGTTTTGCACCACAACGTAACTAGTTACTTAACTTTTCCATACGTACTTCCTACTAATCATGTAGTTCAGTATGAACCCCATGATTATACCCAGCAGTTGCGCTAGAATCGAGTTATGCACCACGAATTCATACGTCCCTATCGAGACACTTATCTGCGTTAGGATCCCGGCCGCGCTTGATCCGTGGAACTTCACTAGGCGTGATACCCAACTACCTTTCCTCGCAGTCTTGAAGGTCCAAAGGTCATTTAGTGTAAAGTTGTTCAGTACTGAGACCTCAATCGCTATGGGGGCAGCGATTACGTGTGGTATGCCTAGCAAGTACCTCTCCACGTACAGAACAGCTAGGTTCACTATAGTCCCTATGCCCCCAACGATAGCGAACTTTAGGTATGAGGGGGAGAGGGTCAGTACGTGAACGACGTAGTTGATTATCTCTTTCATACCTAGTTTGGATTGTCCCTTAAAGCGCTGGCCGAACTTAAAGGGAACCTCACAGACACTCCTGTAGCGCCCCTTGACTAGGATCTCCAGCAGTATTTTGAAGCCCTTGGGATCCAGCCCATTGGATCTTTCCAGGACATCACGCTTGAATAGGAAGAAACCAGACATGGGGTCCTTCACGTTTCGGCTTTGGGGTAGGAGTATGCGGGCTATTAGCGTTGCGCCTTTCGATATTAATTTTCGAAGTACCGACCATTCTCCTACTGATCCTCCCTTAACGTATCTGGATGCTATCACTACGTCGCATCCGTCCATGGCAGCCCTCACTAACTTCGGGATAACCTCCGGTGGGTGTTGGAGGTCTGCATCCATAACGACTACTAAGTCGCCTTTAGACACCTTGAATCCGTCGAGAACTGCGGAGGAGAGACCTAATTTACCGGGCCTCCTCACCACCTTTATGGGATATTCGGAACTGAGGCTCTCTGCAACATCAGCTGTTCCATCAGGTGAATTATCATCGACTATTATTACCTCATACTCTAGACCTTCCTTCCTTAACGAGGTGTCGATACGCTTAATCAGCTCCTCGATATTTTCTCTCTCATTGTAGGTAGGCACTATTATGCTTATCAGCCACACCACCCCGGGTCATTAGGTGCACTAATTGCTTCCTACTGAAAGCACCGCATCCACTCTAAAACTTTCTTGCTTAATGTATAGAGTTCCTTCCTAGAAAACCATGGTATTCTTGACCTAGCTATTCTCAGGAAGGAGGCTGCCGTTCCCGCCGCGACCGCGTATCTAAGTTCATGGTTATTCAGGTGTAAGGCAACAATGCTTGAGAAGACATCTCCCGCACCTATGTCATCTCCATATGCATGGTCAAGTGCATTAGCTATGCATAAACGCCCATCAGGATACGCAACATAAATGGGTCCCTCACCCATGGTCTGTACTGCACGGGCTTTGCCACCCTCAATACACCTAACTAAGGCCGGACCCCTGCACTCCGGCGGGAACTCCGAAATCTCACCTCTTATCACAATGTCTTCGTTGCGTAATCTTCGAATTACCTCACGACTCAAATTATGGTCGATCCACACCCGTCCCTCAGGGTCAAACATGCGTACCAAACCCTGAATATCAACTATTACGTGCGGTACGTGCTTAGCAATCAGTATCACATCGTCAACAGTAATTTCCTGAGCTACTGGCGAGATTAGCGCTGATTTGACACCGTCTAAGGCACCGTTATCGATGACCTCACTTATTAGATCTGAGAAGGCTTTAATTTCGCTACGTAGTCTCAGATCCCTCTCACCGCTCTCCCCAGGTAGCGTTATTTCGTATATAATATCGAATTCAGGGTTTGGCGTTATTATAACGTGGTGTCCCCGTTTACCGCACACCCTCCTTAAGAACGACGAATTAGTCAGTACTACTGCTTCGACGTCAATATGTGATAGGGCTGTTAATGCGTAGTAAGCTGAGCCACCTATCCTTAACTTACCGTTCACATAATCTTTCGTCGTCCCAGCAACCAATAATACCTTTTCCTCCTCCATCCTCTCACCCCCGAACCTTGCGCATAACGGCTTCATAGAGGCGGAGAAGTAACTTCTTACGATCCTCCATGAGAACCACGTCACTGTACCCTTGCGCAACTATGTTGTGCGCGAAGGGTGATGGTGCATCGTAACTTCTGAATATAGTGACCCTTACCTCTCCCTCCTCTATCCACTGAAGTACCTTCTCAGCGTCACTTACGTTCATATGGTCTTCCATCACCTCCCTGTATGCTTCCTCTAATAATGGGAACCCGGGGATTTTCTCTACGATACGTAAGAGAGTCTCGGAATTGAGTTGTCTTCTGTTAATATTGGTCTCTACGCCCTTATAGTTTTTCAGTATCGCAAAGGATCTTTCCGCAACGTGCCTGAACCTCCTCTTAAGTATCTCGCTTCTCCGTAAGGCTTTCCTCAGTATTAGTCGTAAGTTAGAGCTCCGCACACTATTCAGTAAGTCCCTCACATCATTCTCAGTTACGTGTGCATAACTCGGAGCAGTTAACATGAAGCCATTGTCAGTTACGGTTACCCTTACGCTGGCTTCGACGATTCTACTCAATACTGCGGCGTAGGCTCTAGATAGCGCCGCATTAACCCTTCTTCCGAAGAGGTAGTGAAAGATTACGTCGGTGCCGTTTACCTGCGGGTCTTCCCATATCTCAATCGCTAACTCCTTATTCGTCGGCACTATCCCTCCAGTGTACTTCATTTGTTCCCATACGTAACTTACTATCTGGGCTGCGGCATGTTTTGTTAGCTTATATTGCTTTGAGATAATGTTTACTGCTTCCTCGTAACCTAGCCTAGTGATTAGGTCCTTTACGTATCCTCGGAACTTCCCCACTTCTAGGGCTGAATCGAAGGAGAGTGGGAGCATTTCGGAGAACCAGCTCGGTACTGTGGGTCTCTGATTATCGGCTCGCTTCACTATTATTTTCATTCCCTCCGATCTCACGTATTGATACGTTCTCCCTCCAAGCACGAAAATATCTCCGGGCTCTAGGTACTCGACAAATCCCTCATCCAGGTTCCCAACGTACCGACGACCGTCTAGGAGCACCTTTATTTTGGCTTCGTCCGGTATCGCGCCTGAGTTCAAATAATATATCATCCTGGCCGACTTCTTCCTGCCGAAAACACCCTCAAGCTCATCCAACCATATCTTAGAGTAGACGGCGAGTCCTGTGAATGAAGCCTCATACCTGCCTGCGAGGAACCTTAGTACGCGCATGAACTCATCGAACGTTAAGTTCCTGAAATTAAACGATCTCCTCACGACACGGTAGGCGTCTCTTATGCTCCATTTTTTCTCGAGCGACATACCCACTAAGTGTTGAGCTAGCATGTCAAGCGGCTTCTCAGGGATTCTTATTCTGTCTAGCTTCCTCTCCATTGCTAGCCTAGCTAGCACTGTGTCCTCTATTAGGTCGTCCCTATCCACCGCTATCACGTAGCCCTTACTTACGTCGCTTACGTTGTGACCCGATCTCCCCACGCGTTGAATTAGTCGGGTGACGCTTTTAGGGCTACTAAGTAGCACAACGGCATCTATGTAACCTATGTCGATACCGAGTTCAAGGCTTGATGAACAGACTACCGCCTTCAGCTCGCCCCTCTTGAGCCTATCCTCAACCTCGAGTCTGACGTCCCTACTTAATGAGCTGTGATGCGCCTCTATGTCATCCGCGTTAGCAACGCCCTCACTACTTAGCACCTTCTTTAACTTGTAGACTACCCTCTCCGTGGCGCTCCGTGTATTCGTGAATATTAGCGTCGTTCTGTGTTTGCTAATTATCTTTTTGAGTAGGTCGTATATGGCCTCGTTTATCTCCGCTGCTGATGCTCTCACGATATCTATCTTAGGACATAGCACCTTTATTCTTAAGGGCTTTAAGAATCTCGCATCGATGACTGTGCAGTCCCTAGGCTTTCCATCGTCCCTATAACCTACGAGGAACTGCGCAACAACCTCAAGAGGCGATATAGTTGCGCTTAAACCTATCCTCTGTATCCTACTCCCGACCAACTCCTCAAGTCTTTCTAGGCTCAAGCTTAAGTGCGCGCCTCTCTTGTTGGACGCTAGCTCATGGATCTCATCTACTATTACCCACCTAACGCTTCTGAGTTTCTCCCTGAACTTGGGGGCCGTTATTATTATTGCTAGTGATTCAGGCGTGGTTATAAGTACGTGGGGAGGGTGACGCAACATCCTTTGCCGCTCAGAAGGCGTAGTGTCACTTGTCCTAACGCCCACGCTTATTTCAGGTAACTCTATCCCTAGCTCCTTCGCCTTCTCACGGATCCCCAGTATTGGCGGTATTAGGTTCTTCCTCATGTCATTGTTCAGCGCCCTCAGGGGAGAAACATAGAGAACATACACCTTCTCCTCAAGCTTCCCCTGCTCACCCAGTCGATACAGTTCATCGATTAACGCGAGGAAAGCTGCAAGCGTCTTTCCCGTGCCAGTAGGTGATGATATTAATACATTCTCGCCCTTCTTAATCCTAGGTATCGCCATCAGCTGTGCCGGTGTGAACCTGCCATACCTTTCCCTAAACCATTCAATAGTGTACCTAGTCAAGTACTTCTCCATCCTGACGGCCCCTGCCCTCCGAATCACCCGTAGCAATCGGCATCACCTTCTCCATTAGCCATTACTACGTTTATGTTCCTGAATCCCGAGCCCCAGAGCTACGTATGTTTTCCCTCCCGAACTTATCTCCGTTTCCAAGGCGTAACTCTATAATAGGGAGAGGAAATCTATACGTTAGGGCTCATAGTTGAAGGCGGAAGCAACCATAGTACTAATCGTGTTCGTACTTGCCGTACTTTATGGTGCGTTACTTCCTCCAGATTACAAGTCGGGCGTGGCATCTTCCACTAAAGAAGTACTGGCGCCAGTGTCTGACTTCGTGAAGAAAAACCCTGTCAAGACATTCCTTTCCTTACCATTTATAATATTCTATAATAATCTGAGGGTAGCTGTGGTCAATCTCCTCTTAGGTGCTACGTTGCTGGCACCGCTAGGAATAGCTTGGTTTAACGGGTTCATAGTAGGATCAATAGCAACATACGGCGATATTACGAGAAATATAATACTGCTGTTACCTCACGGTGTGATTGAACTTACAGCAATATTATATTCAGCCGCGCTTGGTTTGAAAGTAGGCGTCGAATTGACAAAGAAAGTCCTATTTAAGAGAGGATCACCCCTCAAGGCTTTCAAGTATGCCTTAAGTAAATTTAAGCTAATATTTATCCTTCTATTAATTGCGGCGATTGTGGAGTCCTACATCACCCCACTAATATACTTCTTGTACGCTCTAATCACGGGTAGTAAGGTATGAGTAGCGAATTATGTAAGAAGGCCGCACTAGCCTTCATTAGCGCGTTGTCCTGTTATCTGCGGACTAACGCGCTACGTACCATCAAGATAGCTTCGCTAACAGGTCAGGATAGAGTGAAGGTCTCACTGAGGGCGTTCATGCGCTGTCACGATCCATCATCGGGCTTCGTCAAGATAGAGGAAGTGGTGAACACCTTAACTGAGTGTAGCGAGGGTACATGGATACAGAAACTCGGGTGGAACTACACCTTGGAGGGGAAGGAACTGTACTTCATAATTCCCCTAAAGACGCTCACAGAGCTAGCACGAAGCAACATTAGTGAGAGTGAACTAGCACGTACTCTGCTAGAGTTCGATTAATGGTCTACTGCAGAAATAAATTTAGTGAGCCTTGAGAACATCAAAATGGAAGTTAAAAATTGATGAGAGTCATGCCCCCTGAATGGTGATGAGCATTAGGGGTAGCTGAATCCTTTACGTCTTAACTAGTTTTTTAGCCTCCCTTTTAATTGTCGGGACTGTTGTTACAATACCATTCACTCCAGACTCAACTAGCCTGACATACGTCGCTACGTCATTTACTTGGTACGCTATGACGCTGACTTTACGTGCTTTTGCCTCCGTGATTAAGCGCCCTCTAACCAGGGCTGGTGGAAGGAGTACGAACTCCACACCCAATCTTGTATATTGTGTTAAGCTGATTACGGGTTTAGTCAGGTGTATCCCTACACTAACTCCCTTTAAGTTGCCGCGGACTCTCCTAAAGGCTTTCAGCTTCTCAAACTCATCAAACGCTAGAAGTACGTGGTTTTCATCTACACATATTTTCTTTAGGATCTCTTTAAGCGCATTCTCAAGCCCTACTATTAGAACCTTGCATCCACCCACGAACACTTCCTTAATAACATCTATGGACTCATCTATGAGGTCACTGTTTTCCTTGTCAAAGGCTATCCCGTCTAGGTACTTCTTATTGCGTAGTATTTCCTCTGCCCGTAGTACTGGCCTTGTTATTTTGAGAAAAATCTCACATCCTTCAGCGGTAGTCATAGCGTGGACACCATATTAGCATTTGAGTCTGAGAGTATTAAAGTCAAGGTCAAATAATGGATATGGAGCCTGAGGAAAAAGGAGGTTTGTTTTATCCTCCGTAGTAGGCTGATCCCGTTATCATCCAGTCCTGGAACACATACTTGTCCGTGAATACATAGTAGCTATTGTGATACTTGTAATATACCGTGTAATACGGCATTAGTGTATTATAGAGCACTACTAAGTCGACTCTGGGTTTCTCGAAGCTCAATGAGCAACTTAATCCTCTCCATTTTAGAGTATACCTATATATCATTGATGGATTACTGTAGCTAGCAGGCGTTACGCTTAATGTGCTGTAATTACACAGCCCTTGTGATGAGAGCATCGGTAAGGATGCTTGGGTAAATACGAAGCTTATCGCAGATGCCCTGGAAGGTAATCTTACGTACGTCGTTAACTGCCCTTCTGTCGCCATCACACTATCAGGTAGTTTCTTGAATCCAGGTATAGCTCTTACGTAAAGCCTAAAGCCCTCTGTTGGACTACTCCCTCCAAAGAGAACAGTCCTCACTAAGATTGTGTAAATTCCCACGTTTGGCTTCGGGGTCGGGTACTGTGCATCGCGGTACGTCGTTAACGGGAACGATATTATTGACATGGTGTTAGCTACTTTGTACCTACCAGTATCTGTCCATAGGAACCTGCCATTACCTATGTAATAGTAGAAAGATACACCGGTTCCGTAGTACACACCTGCAAACTGACCATCTGGACCTAGCGTGTATGTTACTAAGGATGTATCCTTGTCATACCACTGGGCCCATACTTGTAACATCCATACCCGAGGATCAGCCACGTTCACATAAAATACTCTCCAATCACCAGATTCGTACCTCCAGTCCCAAGCATTGTCGCCTTTTAGGAAGCCCCATGAGTACGGCACTAACGCTGCTCCAGCACCGCTATTCACTAAGCGCGCCCACCCAGCTCTTAGTGTTAAGTAGACAGTATAACTCATAGGCACATAATACGTGACTACTACACCGTCAGCGAATGTTACATCTAATTTTATATAATCTTGATAAGCTGTTGGCGCCGCATAAACAGGTACATCCACTCTCCCTTTCACTGTGATGGTTGAGCCAGCCTTGATAATTATGCGTTCTCCAGGGTATCTCGTGTATAATTTGACCCAGTAGTCGGGTTTAAATCCATAATACGTCACCATGACCTTTACGTACTGGTTTACTAAGGTGCTGCGCGCTGGTGACGCGTCATCACCTCTACTCACGAAAACCCTGAATAGTAGTTTAGCGTTCGGCCCGTATTGCTCCAAGAGTTGAAGTGGTAGTTTAACTTGCACTAAGTTGTGGTTTGACAGCGAGTACCCGAAGTTCACGACGACTCTTTCGTTAACGTCAGGTATGCCGTTATGGTTATAGTCGCCTATCCATACATATGCTATCACTCCCACATAGTAATCAGCGTAGTAATCATTGTCCCCATCAAACACCCGGTAAGGCAACACAACATCAACCGTCATGTATTCTGTATCCCTAGGTATTTCTGATGGGGTTATTGTTATGTACTTGTATGTCCATGACTCACCCTGAGGTAATGTAAATCTTAAGTAGTAGTACTTACTACTTATTTTAACGGGCTTAACTACGCTTGCTTTCACAATTGCTGATGAGGTTGTTGGGTTCTCTATGTTGAACGTGAAATACTTTACACCTCCCCTTGGTATGTCGGGAACATAAATGCTGTATGACTTGCCTTGCATGTACGTCGTCAGGAGGTCATAAGGTGATACAGGAGGCATTATTACGCCGTACCAGTAGTACATTAATAAGTTACAGTAATCAAGCCACATCCATTCCCACATTCTGGCCATCTTGTAGGCGGTGTTCTTGTAGAATGTGTCACTATATATCCTAAGCCCGTGATAGGTACCTGACTGCGGATTAGCAACTTCTAGGGCTAGTTGGACAGCAGCTAAGGCATTAACACGTCCAGCACCCTCGTCAAATGGTGGGTAATGCAGGTTAACGGCAGTATTCATTATTATCTGCTTCACTAACCACGGCGGTATTGATGTCATTCCCTGAGACTTAAGGGCCTGGTATACTAGAGCCGCCACACCTGCCGTCAACGGTGTTGCGTAACTGGTTCCTCCGAATATCGTGTAGTTTCCTGCACTTAACCATACTGGAGCTGCTGTTAAGCCCCAAGCACCTACGTTGACTACGTCTGGCTTAATATACCCGGCTGGTGCGGGGCCCCTAGCGGCCCATGACACGATGTCGTCATATGCTATGCCGCCGAAGCCGTAGAAGTAGTAGTATATGTGGGTAGATGTTGATGCACCTACAGTCAGCACTCCAGCCGCACTTCCCGGAGCAGTTACTGTACCGTATCCCGCTCCACCATTTCCTGCTGCGTGTACTATTAATACGCCTGGATAGTTAGGGTCTAGGAATCCAGGCGTCGTTAACGCGTTCTCGAAGAGTGACTCAAAGTCATAGCCAAACCCCGCTATGTCGTAGGTAAACTGGCTTATGCCCCAACTATTGCTTATTATGTCCGCCCTAGGTGCTCCGGTATACGTGGGTGTGTATCCGCTTATATTGAAGCCTGCTGCCCACAGCATACCCAGCTCGACATCTCCGTACCATAGTCCCTTTATACCTATGATTTTTGCTCCAGGCGCTATGCCCTCTGGGAATCCCCTGCTTGCTATCGCTGCCGCACACGAGGTTCCGTGCCCATAGAAGTCATAGAATACACTTAAGTATTTGCCACCCAGGTTCCATCCAGCATATGCCTGAGCTGGGAAACCAAAGTGCCAATACACGTCTATGAAGAACCCCCCAGCAACACCATAGCTTGCATATGGCCATGTGCTTCCTGGCTTGTAAGCCGCAAGTATCCTGTTCCCGTCATACGTGACCTTAATATCTTCAGGGTCATTGAATACGCTGTTGTTGTTAGCGTCAACGTATAGTACCGTATAGTTGCCCGCGGTCGTTGGGTCAGCCATTAATACCCCAACATGTATCCATTTGCCTTCACCAGCCATGTACTCATAGAGTACGCCAAATTTGTAGTTCCCGCTAAGCGACGTTATGTTACCGACATAGTACGCCGGGTATGGAGCCGATAAATTAACGGCTTGCGGGATGTAATCCGTGAAGTTAACGCCAGCAACGTTTATGTAGCCAGAAGAATTAGCTGTGAAAGTTTTGAAGAGTATAACTAGGTTTTCGTCAGCGTCAAGCACTAGCGGTTCCCTTATCGTCGTTCCGTTGTATACCCCAACGTAGTAGTCGAGAGCACCCTGCAGGTCCGGGTTACCATAATCTACGCCAGTATCAACAACCGCTACTCTAATGCCTGATCCATTAATACCGTAGACTTCGTTAACGGTTGCTGCACCTATTAAGTATCTTATGAAGAAGTTATTCTCCTTAGGCTTTACTTTTGATATGTCTGGCTCCTTAACTGTGTCGGTTATTAGGTAGTTCTTTGTCTTCGGTACCTCATCAAGTAACGCTGTTTCAAAATTTATTAGGGGCTTCTCGGAAAGCCCTAAGATCATTGTTCTATAGGGTTTCAGGACGTCTACTATCTTACCTATTGGACCCATTACCTTGAATATATAGTTTCCTTTGGAGTCTCTTTGTAGTGTTGATGCTACTATACTGAATTTTCTCCCCAGTATCGTTATTGTTTCTTTCCTTAGGCTGTTATAGAGTTGTATGACCTTACTGTAAGGCGTCGTGCCCTTTACTATAACTACGGCCTGCACCTTAGTATCCTTGCTAATCCCTGGGGGTATGTTAAGTCCATGCAACCTAGTCATCTGCAATGCGTAAGGTTCTGATACCTTTACTGATGCCTGTGTTGCTGGAATCGCAACTGAGGTTATTATCATTAATGTAACAGCTAGCATTAGAATCGGGCCTAGTACCCTCTTCACGGTATACACACCCTCAAAAGATAAGGTTTCTAAGTGTTTTATAAGTCTGTCTTAACCCTAGAGACTTTCAACTTAATAATTAGATTAGTACGAAAACAAAGAAAATACGTTAAGTTAATTAAATTGCTTGCCACCATTATTTTCTGTAAGTGCCGGTAAGCCTTTAACTAATTCTTTCGATGCCTCCTCTACGTCCTTCACAGTATCGACTGAGCGCCAATATACATTATTATATACTGCACCTTTGAGCAGTCCTTTACTAGCTAATTTAGGAAACGTAATCTTTTCGAGATCTCCTTTGACCGGTATGTATTTGAATGCTTCCGGTTTCATCGCGTAAACACCTGCATTTATTAAGTACTCCTTTAATACTGGTTTTTCCATGAATTCCTTCACAAGACCCTTACTATCGAGCTTAACTATACCATATGGTGACTTCAGTGGAACTAGCGCCATCGCACCTATGACATTATTATCATTCCTTAAATCATAAACCAATTGCTTTGCTGGTATGTTCGTTATTATATCACCATTCACTGCTATGAAGACGTCATCACTAAGCACCTTTTCAGCGTTCTTTAGGGCCCCTCCCGTACCTCTAGGCTCTTCCTCGATTACGTAGACAACACTGACACCGTACCTGGAACCTGAGCCCAGGAATTCAATTATCTTTTCATGAAGGTACCCTGCTAGGATGACCACCGTATCCACTCCCTGTGATTTGAGCCACTCTATCTGCCACTCTATTATTGGTTTGCCTGCGACCTCAACTAACACCTTGGGAATGTCCTCTGTTATGGGTCTGAGACGCCTAGCTAAACCACCAGCTATGATTGCGGCTTTCAAGGATTAGGCACCAGAGAAAAGAATGGGAGAAGAAATTTAAAAATGGTTTTGATTTTAGCTCGCCTTACTGAGCACCTTAGCTGGCAGCCGCCTTCCTGGCCGTTGCCCAGGAGAGGATGCCGAAGATGAAGGCCAGCAGGGCGAAGATCGTTGCCACGTACAGCACGTACGTGGCTGAGTCGATCTTGCTGGCCAGCTCAGTCTTTACGTTGCTGATTGCACTACTGGCTGCCTCAGCTGCTGACTTGGCGGCGTCGGCTGATGACTTGGCGGCGTTAGCCGCATTAATTGCTGACTGCACGTTGCTGTTGATTGTGTCTAGCTCGTCTAGCTTTGATAGCTTGCCTAGGCTGGATTTGATGTCGCTTAACTGACTGCTTATTGAGTCTAGCTTGCTGGTTATTGGCGTCAGGTCGACACTTAACTTGATGTTGCTTACCATATTCTTTAATGTAGCTAGGTCACCCTTAATTGCGGCAGTGTCGCTTAACACTGTTGATATGCTGCTCTTGAGGTCACTTACTGCGCCCTTCAGATCCTTCACTTCACTACTCACGTCACTTATGCTGGCGGCTAGGCTGTTCATGCTTGAAGACAGGCTTGAGACCTGCCCTACTAGGGCGTCTAGCTTGCTGCCTAGCACGCTGACTGATCCTGATATACTGTTCAGAGAGGCGGTTACGTCATTAGCGAATGACTTAAACTCGTCGCTTGTTACGACTTTGCTTAGGTTGTTCACTACGTACACGACACCGGGCTGACTAATCTCTGTGCCAGTAGGCGTCTGCAGCGCAAGACCTATCTCGTAGACACCTGGCTCTAGCGCCGGTATGAATAGACCAGGCTCTAGATTACCATAAGCGACTAGCACACCATCATTATCAGCATACCAGTTTGACACTTGAGTGTTTAGCGTGTATAGTGCGTCAGTGCCGTTCACGGTCACGATCTTCACGCTGGCTCCTGGCGGGAAGCCAGTACCTATCACCTTCACGAAGCCAGGACCAACTAGTATTGGTATCTTGTGCACATCGTTGAGTGATACCACTAGTATCTTGGGCACTACCTCAGGCTCGGCCGGCACTAGGGTGCCGTTGTAGAAGTACTGTACCTGTATAGTGGTCTGCGTGGTTTCAACCCTTAGCGGGTACTTACCCTCAGGCACAGTCGGCACTATGAAGGTAATATTTACTACATTGTTACTTTCAGATATGTTGTAGTTAGTTATCTCTATGTTGCCGAAGTATACACCCGTTATATCATTCTTCTCAACACCATAGAGCGTTATCTTGATTATGTCGCCTAGGGTCTCCTTCTTCGGTCCGCTGAGTACCTTAATGCCGCAGTACTTGCAACCCGTGTATGAGCCACAGACCGTGGCAACTATCCTTCCGTACTCTGGGTGCTTCGCAGTTACGATCCACTGCGTAGTCACACCAGTTACCTTAGCCCAATATGATGACGCACCTATTACTACTAGTAAGGTGTACTCGTATCTGAAGGTATCCTTGCCTCTCAGGTAGTGGGCACCGAACTTGGCATTCTGAGGTAGCTGCACCATGAACGTTACGTTGCCGTCCTTACCGACATTCACGGTGTTTCCAGAGAAGGGTAGGTTATCTTCTGCCCATACTACAGGTAGTGTGGAGTTCTCGTCCCAGTATATGCTTAGCTTGTTGACGGTGCCCTGGTATGTGCCTGGCGCATAACCGTAGGCTGCTATCATGACCTTGTCGCCAGGCTTGATTACCGTTGTATTCAGCACCTCTAAGTACGGCCTAACTATGTAGGCTGCTGTTGGGAATATCTGCCATACTATGCCTCTGTACACTACTATGGTTAAGTTCGTTGTGTTGTAAGCGCTACTGTAGAGGTCTAGGTTGGCGTTGAAGTATATGTCGGTCTCATACTTACCGTCCATTATCTTGTAGGGCTCTGATAGGTAGACGGTGCTGGTGGCGTTGTCTAGCACGAGCTTCACTGTGCTATTGCTCGGTGTTATAACTATGTTCTTTACCACGCCAGTATCGGTGTTGTTATACGTTACTAGTAACTCTGAGCCAGGCGTGTACATTATGAACTTCCTCTGGTAGATGTAGAGGTTGCCGACATTCAGTGTGTAGTTGCCCCAGTACTTTGCTAGGAACTGGCTGTTTGATGGGGCAGTACTCACGTTAGCACCAGCAGCTGAGCTGAAGGTACCGCTCAGATTGAAGGCATACCACGCTGTGAAGTAGTCTGGCTCATAGGACGTGTCGACAGGTACATTTAATACTAGTTTATGATCAATCAATATCATTGGCGTCGCGCTAGCATTGTACAGGTCGAACGTTATATTAGCTGTGCCCGTAGTCCCATTGTAGCTGGTTATGTTCACTACTAGGTAGTAGAGCGTACCGCCGAAGGTAAACTCGCCGACTACCCTGTAGGAGTTGACAGTCTTCTGCACGATCTGTACATACTCGGTGGTACCGTTTACGTGTAGCGTGGTGTTAACAGTTATTGCTTGACCGTCACTAACTAGGTTCTTAGCTTCCCACAGGTGAGTGGTTGAGTTGACTAGGATTATATTGTTTGACTTAACGTTCTGGTAGGTGCCTGTGGATGACCAAGTTACGTTTACGTAATACATACCCGCAGTCATGTTGGTCTCAGGAATTAAGTGTATGTCAGCAGTGGGATCGGTTGTCACATCGAAGGTGCCATCAGCACTCACAGTTATCTTACTAATTGTATTACTTACCTTGTTATATAGGCCCGTGAACACATACTTCACGCCGGTAAAGTTCTGATTTACGAACTCAATAGTATTAAGTACTGCATTAGCATCAAAGCCGTAGCCTCTAATTCTTATCGCGTCAGTCCACTTACCGTGACCCGCGTTAGGCGTTACAGCCACTATCGGGTTGATTGTTAATGAACCAGCCTGCTCTACGCTATCTGAAGAAGTACCAGTCGTTATCAGTACGGAGTAGGTTCCTCTGGGTAAGTATGGTGAGGCTGCTAACGTGTTCGCATTAAGTAAGTCGCCAAATGAGAGCCCCGTAATGTTGATCACACCGCAGTCGTCTGCAACTATGCCCTGTGCGCTTACGTCCCATACCTTGCTCACACCTGCACTACTTACGTTAACGTAGTTCGCGGGAGTTCCTTGCGGGAATCCGTAGCCTATCACGGTTATTGAAGCGTTACTCACGCTACCCGTGGCGGAACTCACGATTACGTTGGTAGTTACTGACGGCGTTACCTCAACTATTGGGATGACGTCTACTGAGGCTGATCCTATTGGTGTACCGCCTACTTCTGCGTCTATTGTGAATGAACTAGCAGTTAGTCCAGGTAATTCCTTAGGTAGCGTGAGCGTGATATTGTAAGTTCCAGGGGTTACTACTACTCTCTGCACACTTCTCCAAACGGTGCCATTAGGCGCCGTTAGGTTCACTTCCACTAAGGTATTTCCTGTAGGTACACTTATTGCTACCCATACCACGCCTCCGGGCGTAGCGCTGGTGCTTGCCCCTACTAAGGTGGCCTGTGCTCTCACGATGCTTATCGTTCCTGCAGGTACTATGGGTGCGAGTATGAGTACCAGTGCTAACACGGCGATTAGTTTAGCGTATACTCTATTCATCCTATTATTCACCTCAAGTTCTATCTTGACGGTCTGCGGTTTAAATAGGTTAAGCCTCATTGAGGGTAAGACAGGTGTCGTAAGTTTGCGTGTTAGCCGGTTTTTATGGATTCTAGTTCATTTTCATGGCGTGTTAGGCGTGAATATTATTGTGCACGTCCTATTAGAGTGGCTAATTTGTCTTTAAGGACGCCGTCCATTAGATTCATGGATCTGTCAACGTACTCCAGGATCCTCGGGTCGTGAGTCACTATGAGTACCGTTGTTTCGAAGTCCTTCCTTATTTTCTTGAACATTTCAGCCACCTTAATCGCGTTCTCCCAGTCTAGGTTTGCTGTTGGCTCGTCTGCTAGGAGGACTGAAGGTGTTGTTACTAGGGCCCGTGCTATAGCTACCCGCTGTCTCTCACCACCACTTAATCGTGCGGGATAAGAGCTAGCTTTCGACAATAGACCCATGTACTCGAGAACCTCCCGTATTTTAGCCTCCCTTTCCTCCTTAGGGATACCGGCTATCAGTAGCGGTAGCTCAATGTTCTCCTTAACGGTTAGGTTTTCTACTAGTCCGTAATCTTGGGGTATGTAGCTAACTACGGTGTTTCTTATCATTGCTAGGCCTAGGTCATCCAGCATGTTCAGGTTGTAACCATCCACTATCACCTCTCCACGGTCTGGGCGTTCGAGACCAGCAATTATCCTGAGCAACGTGGTTTTTCCGGAGCCGCTGGGTCCGTGAATGCCGGCTATCTCCCCCTTATAGAAGATTGCTGAAACGTTCTTTAGGACAGTCACTACTGAGTCGCCCTCCTTGTAGCTCTTCCAGACATTCCTCAACACGACAACGGCGTCAGTCATTACTATCCCGGCACCACGTAACCCTTCTAAAGGGCATTATTTAACGTAACACTGATGCCTAGGTGCATTATTGCTGTGTGTACATCGCTATAGAGGTTGAGAAACCTTTCTTGGCGACGCGTAGCGCAAGCACCATTACGGCTACCGAAGAGATTAGTGAAAGAGAGAAAACTAAAGTCAACCACATCACACCCATGGTTACGTAAGGTAATCCATAAGTGGCTGAAAATATTGCTGACGGCACCAGCACGTATATCTTTACCTGCCTCGGTGTCGCCCCCACCATGTAGAGGGCCCTGAGCATTGAGTAATAGGTCCTGAAGTCTATTATTAGGGATGAGGCAACGGCTGGTAGTGCCACACCCACTAACACTGGGCCAGGAACCTTATTACCTGCCGTCCCGATGAGTATGGCTAGCATTAAGGTCGCTACAAGGCATACCTTCAGTCCGTGACCTCTCAACATCTGCTTTAGTGCAAGCGTTAATACCGCGATAACTCCCACGACTTTAGCCTCCCAACAACTCTTGAGAGGAGTAGTGCTAGCACGTTATTCATTACTGCCTCTGATACCTCCTCTATACCCCATACCATGCAGGATATGTTAACGTAGGTTCCCTCATCAGCGTTGGTAACTAAAATGCTCATATCCGCACCCACGCCCCAAGACTCGATGTAGGCGAGTCGAGCATGAATTACGGCCTCATTACCTTGAGTCCTTGATTCAAACTCCAGCAACTCGAAGAACTCATTCCCTCGTAAACTCCTTAATATTTCCTGAATGACCTCAGCAATTTCCCTTCTCCTTAGGAATATGGTGTACCGCTGTGACGGAGGGGAATACACGTCGGTTCTTAGTTTGGGTGGCTTAGACTTGAGGCTTAAGTACATGAGCATTAAAGCCCAAGTAATTGCCGTGGAAATTAGCGAGTTAAAGGCTGAAACCCCTCCCAGACAGCGATACGAGTATAAAACAACGGCGACTCCGGGAATTAACGCCACAAGCATCGTGTAGGCAGTATTTATTATTGAGGCACCCCAGGGAGGCATTCCCTGAATGCTTAGCCTAAGGTAAAGATTCTTAAGGCTGGGGAGGAGCGCGGAAGCAATAGCTAAGCATAGCACCGTAGCCGTTGCCGATGAAAGTAAGGCAACAACCATAGACCTGGTTGTGGGGATCTGCACAGCACTTATCACGTAGAGTTTCCTGCCATCTAAGAACCAAATTCTGTTAACGCCAGTATTTCCTACTAACTGAGTGAGTTTTTGAAGGCTGAAGAACTTAGTCTCGCTAACCACGAGCACATCAGTGACGGCGTCCTTAGGCATGCCGATTAGTGAATTGACAGTGTTAATGTCACCTACTAGCACGTACTTAGGTGGTGGTGTAACTGGTTTCGTGCCTATGTAGGACTGCACAGGAAGGAGAGGTACGTTAGGTATGATTTCAGCCTTTACTAGAGCATTACCAGAAATCCCCTTAATAATCACGTTGTACGTCTCACCGCTAGCTGTAATTACTGTGGCGTTAGCTTCGTTCATTGGGCTGATACCCGCGTAGAGTAATTCGTGCGTACCTTTCTGAATGCTGACATTGAGAAGCCTCTTTAATTCATCAGCGCATAGGCCAAGAAGGACATATATTATGTACGTGTTGCCGCAGCACCTGAGTTTTATTGGGCTATTAAGCACGTGACGCGCATACCACGTTAGGTGCAATCCCGATTCATTGGATACCTTGATGAAGTCGTATATACTCTTCTTGGCGACGTCCTTAGGTATTACATGTGAAAACTCTGTGAAGACTGCCTGTACCATTTCGTGTCTACCTCCCACGTTAAATGCGATATAGGTAGCACGTGAGGATGCAGCATAACCTGAAATAAGTGATGTGAAGACTACTGTGATGACTATTATCAATGTTAGGGGGTTCTTGATCATTACCCACGTGGTTTTCCCTAGGAATATTAGGCGAGAAACACTGGAGCTTCTCCTACCAGCCTCCCTTTCTAGTGAATGCAGCGACTCAATCTTAGCGTACTTAGCCGCCAAGTACGCGAACGCTGTTGACGTGACAACATATGTCATTATCATTAGGATAAAACCTGTCGATAGACTCACTCCTAAATCACCCCAGCGAGCGAAAGTATAACTGATGTAGCAACACCAGCTCCTGCTCCAGCAAGCATTATGGAGGCGTTATATAGGAGGCTCTCGTAAACGTCCGTCCCGACCCTAAGAGCGACGTACTTTATGGCTGAGGCTAGCAGGAAGAGTAATCCAAGGTCAGGCGTTAGCGTTAAGCCAAGTAGTACGGCAAACAACGATATACCGCCCAAGCGGAGCACCCTTAAAGCAAGTATCAAAGCCGCTGCGAGGGCCGCGCCCATGGCTACAGCTATTACGCTAAACGACGTTATATCGCCGAGGTAGACCGCCTTCATCCACATGACCACCGGTACCCACCTGAGCAAGTTGAGTTTCGGTGAGTTAATACCGTAAACACTTAGAAGGATGTGTCCATACATGAATGTTACTGGAGCGCCTAGGAGGAGGGCTACTGCTAGCCAATAAGCCGGCACTTCGGGCTCGACATTAACTGCTTTACCAGCCTTCATTACGTTCATTGAGGCACCAGCAATGAATTGCGGCATCGGCACTCCTGTGTAGGGATCTAGAAGTACGTAGGGCATCACCTTCCGGGCGCCAGCACCATATAGGGCTAGCGTTGCTAACGGTAATGTGGACTGAGAAGCTGTTCCGGCCTCTCCAACAACGCGGATTGTTACCAAGGTAATTATGAACTGAAGCACTATATAGGCCGGAGCGATCATGAGGAACCTTTGAGTAACGACACCCATTAGACACGCCAAAACAACCGGGATCGACATTAAGGCTATTGCCGCTACGAGCCTCTTACTTAAGTAGTTACTCATAACTATGAACCTGAATGTAGTCAGCAACGCCTTCCTATCAGAAAACATATAGAAAGCAATGACCACAGCTAAGAACCCTATGATAGCTGAAGCCGTCAAGGGGGCAGCCGCGATGGCCATGTCTTCTGCCTTCATGAAAGGCGTTGATATTAGTATGCCAGAGGCAACAAACGCCGGGGTTAAGACTACGTACATTAATAGGTTACCCATGCCAACACCCACGGAGGTGCTTAAAGGTATCAATAGCGCCAGCAGGAATATGAAAACATCTAGTGAGATAGCTATTGCTGAACCCGGTAATATTGACTGAAGGGCGGGCGTAGGATCTACGGAAGGTACGTTTAAGGTAATTATTATTAATTCCAAGGTAAGCCCTAAGGTGAACGGAATTATTACTTGTTTCTTGGGCAGTAGTGAAGCAAGCTTAATCATTGCTGATGCAGCCGTCCCAACAGGGAAGGGAAGTTTTTCCTTTTCGGTAAAGTGCTTGAAGAACACCAACGAGAATGCCACGCCCGAGGCCGATACCGCCGTTGCGAAGAGATAGAAGATTATCGACCTCACCTGTACTTCTGGACCGCTGAAGCGTAGCCAGTCAGGAAGTGCTAGTTTTCTTGGGTCACCTACTTCGCCAAGCATAGTGTAAGTTATGTACATGCCTGACGTTATGGCGGTTGAGAGTGAGATACCTGAGGCTATCGCGATCGCGACCACGTGCTCCAGCGGTGTTGGGCGTCGTTTAAGGATCAGTGTGAAGAGAATTAGTGTTAACACAGCTGCTATGATGGGCGATAACTCTGACGTAGTGTATCCCGTGACTGCGTAACCGTAAGTATCTATGAATCCCATGAGCAGGCCGACAGCCGTTCCAATAGTGATCGCGCTACCGAGCTTACTCACTTTCCCACCTTTCCCTGGGTATCTGGGCAGGCGTAGCTCTCTGCAAGCTTAAGCACTACGGAGCATATGTGCCTTAACTCTTTACTGCCTATCCTCATAGTTAGCGAACATGACTCATTTATTCTTCTCACGTACTCCATCCTCTTCCTGCAGGACATACTTGTTGCTAGGGCCGCTAACTTGGTTAAGTATACTAAAGCCTCAATCACCGCCGATGCCCCCCGACTGTAAGCTACTTTCGACCCCTCACACTCGTACGCATCGCTGACTGACCCGATAACTAAGTCCCTTCCTCTCATATCACGGTACTGTGCCCTAACCTTGCACTCAAGCACCAAGTCAACACTACCACCTAGCCTAGGTGGGCGTACATGATATGATGGGAGCAACGGTAGGGACTGCTTGTGAAATATAGAGTTAAAGAAGAGAACCGGATCGTGAGTAAAGCTTAACGTAAATTCCGGAACTTGACGCAGATTCATAGATGTGCGTGTCTCAGGGTAAGGCCTTATTACAACGTCTACATCGGATCCTCTATCAAGTGTCTCTACCCCCATAGGGGCGGTGTTCGCCCTATCGAAAGCATCTACCGTGACACATATCCCCTCATGTAAACCATACCTAAGATATCTCCTTACCATGTACTGCATCCTTACTGACAACGCCACGACATCACCCACTACGGGAGTGCGTCCACCCTAACACAGTTATCAGGGCCATGACTTTAATGGGTTAATTAGGAAAAGTAAGTTACGCGGGTGTGATAAGTGGACTTAGGAGACCCAATAACATGGTTACACATATATTCCATAATCCGCTCGGATTTAGGTTTTGATGAAGGTAGTGACTGCACCGCTGCCATACTCCTTGATGCCATGCTCTCCACACAACATGGGGATGTGGAGGAACTCATTAAGTTGCTACGGTCAATGCTTCAGGGGGCAAGAGTGTTAATCGTTGGGGCGGGACCCTCATGCGTTAAATGCCGGGAGGTTCGTAGCTTGTACGATGTCATAATCTGTGCTGATGGAGCCACGCGCTGTTGCATTAACTCTGGTGTGAAACCAGATATAGTTGTGACTGACTTAGACGGGATCCAGGGGTTCGAGAAATTACTTCGCGATACACTAGTTGTTGTGCATGCACACGGAGATAATATACAGTTACTCACCGCATCACTTCCCTTGGTACTCAAGGTAAGTGCGGGAGTCATAGGGACTAGCCAGTGCTTGGTGAATAGCAGGGTACGCATCTTCGGGGGATTCACAGATGGCGATCGAGCAGCTTACCTAGCGAGTTACTTTAATGCTCAATACATTGGGTTAGTGGGTTTCGACTTCAGCGGTGTTATAGGACGATACTCCAAGCCTCATATGGTTCGCGAGGCGAGCGCATCACCCATTAAGTTGAGGAAACTTAAATGGGCTAGAGTTTTACTAGCATATTTGAGGAGCTGGCGCGGTGACGGGTACGTCGTCTGGGAAGGGTAGGGAAGTCATCATCACTGCCGGATATAGGGTTCACTTAGGGTTCTATAGGTTCTACGACCCTCCTTACGTTTATGGCTCCCTAGGCGTTAGCCTAAGTAATCCAAAGCTAACCATTAATGTCTCCCTGAAAGAACATTCAGGCATACAGGTAAGTGCCCCCACAGAGGAGTCTAGAAGCTTAATTCAACGGGTACTCACTTCTCTCAACATTAACGGTGCTAGCGTCACGTTGAGCGGTTATGTCGAACATCACGTAGGGTTAGGAAGTAAAACCAGGATCACTATGGCACTACTGAGAGCCCTTGAGGCGCTAGGCACAATCAATGAACCCGTAGACGTGCTAGCGCGTAGGTTTGGTATAGGGTCAGTTTCCGCTGTTGGGATGTACTCCTTCCTCAAGGGAGGATTCGTAGCCGATACAGGCAGGTTAATTTCTAGTGGTGAGGGACCTAATTTGTTACTTTCCCTTAACGTTCCTAGGGAATGGCGTGTGGTGCTGTGCATACCTCAAGGTAGGAGAGGACTAAGCGAGAAAGAGGAGGAACCCATCCTCAGCGAGGTTAAGCCTCATCCGAAGCAAGACGTGCTTTACGCGCTATTTACCAGGTTAATAACGGCAATACCCCTTAAGGACTACCATTCCTTCGCAAAGGCGTTAACTAAGCTACAAGTGCTCACCGGTGAATACTTTAGCGAATATCAGGGAGGGATATTCTGTTGCGACGAAAGTAAGGAGCTGGCAAATATGCTGGAGAAGTTTGGGGCGCTAGGTGTGGGTCAAAGCAGTTGGGGACCAGCGGTGTATGGTTTCGTAGATGGTATTGAAAAGGCGAGACATGTTGCATCGGAAATTACTAAGCTAAGCAGTGAGGTAGGAATAAGGACTGAGGTGGTAGTCTCCGATATTTCTATTCGTGGTCATCAGATCATTGTTAGGGCATAGTATGTGGTCAACGCGATTACGCTAGATATTATTAATAATAATGTATAGGCAATGACTATTTCCTTCTCCGTGAGGGGTTCCTTAAGTATTAGGAGTTGAACCAGCGTTACCGGAGCCTCCGGATTTCTTGAAGGTCTTATTCGCCAATCATCACCTAATACCGCTGGTCGCACTCTTATTCGCTCTTTGTTTTTCAAGCCCTTAATTGAGGAGAGTATGCTAAAACCGTTAAGAACCAGTGGGACTAGCAGGAGTATGAACAGGAACTCCTCACGGCAAAGCGCCATTGCCGAAGCCAGCAACCCTCCCATAAGGAAGGAGCCACAATTTCCGTTGAATACCTTAGCTGGGTACTTGTTGAAGGGAATATACCCTATTAAGCCTCCTAGGCTAGCCATGAGGAATACAAGTGCCCCTGGGAGTGGCTCTACTTTAGGGGTGAGGATCATGCCTACTAGTAATGAAGCCAGCACTATTATTGAGGCAGTTGGCGCGACCCCGTTGTGTGTGTCAGCCATGTTCAATGCGTTAGCGGCTACGCTATACCCTATAATGAATAGGAGGGGGTAGAGTATCGTTAGCCTTAACGTGCCATTTAGTACCGGCAAGTAAGGTCTCGGAACGTAAGCATGAGCAAGGACTGGTACTAACGCTGGCACAGCGAAGACTGCGACCTTAGCTACTGCGCCTATACCTCTCACATCATCCATCAATCCTAAAAACCCGGTAAGTAGGACAGCGAACATGTACACAGCAACGACAGTCAAGTTAAGATAAAGCGCCACTAAGGCCACAATCCCGCACACCACCATCAAGGCAGGCCCGCCAGACTTGGGAACGAGTGGGTTCCCTGGTTTATGGGCGTCTGGGGCTAGGTAACCCCTAGACTTCTCAATCCTCACGACAGCAGCTGTAACTACATAAGAAAGTAGTCCACAACCCGCGAACCACACCAATAAATAGTAGATGCTTACATCACCGATACTACCAGCGTTGCTCAAGGCTTCATGCCTCAGTAATTCACAGGACGGCTTAGCTTAAATTTTTACTAGGAGAGTAGGGGACAGGCGTAGAAGTTATGAAAGTAGCCGTCATACATGATGTCCCCGTACCGCCCAGCACAACTAGGCAGATCTTTGTTGCGTTAATGAAGCGCGGTGTCGATACGACATACTTAAGGGTATCCAGGATGACGCCAGTGATAGGCCAGGGTACCTCAGCAATAATTTACGGGAGACGAGTGATTGAGGTCGACGCAGCCATAGTCAGAGGATTAGGTATGGTTACGTCGACCGAGGCGATATTCAAGAGAGTAGATGTGCTAAAGCAAATGCGTGACTCGGGGACCCTTATAGTTAACTCACCGGAATCAATACTTAATGCACGGGATAAGCTTAGGTCTATGCAATTACTGTCGTCTGCCGGACTACCGATACCGGACACCGTGGTAACTGAGGACCTAATGGTCGTGGTCAACGTCGTTAGGGAGTGGGGTAAGTGCGTCATAAAACCCTTAATGGGTAGCATGGGTTACGGGGCAGTCCTTACTGATGACCCCGACGTAGCTTACATGATAGCTAAGGTATGGATCTCCCACAATCAACCAGTAATGATTCAAAAATACGTGAGGTCCATGAATAGGGATATACGAGTTTTCGTAGTCGGTAATGAAGTCCTAGGCGGCATATACCGTTATGCCCCAGAAGGAAGCTGGAAAACCAACGTGGCGCAAGGCGCAAGGGTTGAGAAGGCTGAACTCGACCGTGAAATTAAGGAATTAGCGCTCGAGGCTACAAGGAGACTCGAATTGCAGTACGCTGGTGTAGACATAGGCGAGTTCGAGGGGAGCTACGTTATTTACGAAGTAAATTCCATGCCTAACTGGCTAGGGTTTATGGAGGGGACCGGCATCAATCCAGCAGAATACCTTGCTGAACTTGTGGTTACCTTGCTAAGAAAGTAATTGGCATCGCAAAGAGATTATAGCTAAGTTTTAAGGAGCTTTGCCAGGAATTCTGTGCTTACTTGATTTGATATCACCTTAAGAACGTACCGCACGCGAATGTCTTTAACGCCGTTTATCCTTGCTACAGTATCTATCTTCTCCGACAAGTCGATGTTGTCTCGAGCAATAATTCTAGCAGTAATTGGATACTCACTACTTACCTCATAGACCTCGACCGCCCAAGGCATGTTCTTCAGTTGCATTAGTATGTCCCCCATCCTCTTGGGTTCTGCCCTGATATCAACGAATGCTTGAACAACGAAGCCTAACTTACTTAAATCAACGTCAACGGTGAACGCCCGCAACACACCCATTTCTATTAACTTCCTTACGCGCATGTACACCGTCGACTCACCTAGATTCAGCATCCTCGCTATCTGACTGTAGGGAGTTCTGGCATTCCTGAGAAGCACTGATAGTATTTTCAAGTCCGTACTATCGACACCTCCAGGCATTATCGCCTCGCCTCACGCTCCTCACACTTCTTACCGAACCTATTCTCAATCACTACTACGGCTCCACGCCCTTCCTCACGGGCATCAATCATGGACAGCCCATTCCTAACGGAATACACAGGGACTAAACTAAGTAGGTCCAGCGTATCTAACTTAATCTCAACATTACTTCCGCATTCTAGGTCTTGGGCTAGTTCACGCATTAGGTTCCTTAACTTTGCCTCAGTATTTACTTTCCGCAATTACGTTCCCTAAAGTCTATGTTTTACGGAGGTTATTAATAGGGGGTATACCCACTTATTTAAACGCAGACACGACTTCTACGCGGGTGTGCTGAACAGTGTTTGAGGATCTTTTCGAGCTCATAAAGGATGCCAGCTCAGCCCTGAGGAACGTTGTTCATAGAACACCACTGACGTATTCAACATATTTCTCGAAGTTGACGGGGAAGAACGTCTATTTGAAATTAGAGAACTTGCAGAAAACTGGGTCCTTTAAGGTTAGAGGGGCCTACAATAAGATTCGGTCGTTAATGCCGGAAGCCCGTGAACGAGGTGTGATAGCGGCATCGACAGGTAATCACGCTCAGGGCGTGGCGTACGCGGCTAGGGAACTAGGTGTTAAGGCAACAATAGTTATGCCTGAGACCGCCCCACCCTACAAAATTATCTCAACAAGGTCCTACGGGGCTGAAGTACTGCTTCACGGTAAGGTATATGACGACGCTTATAGGAAAGCCGTCGAGATCAGCATGAAGACTGGTGCCTACTTCATACATCCCTACGACGACCCGCTAGTCATAGCTGGTCAGGGAACCATCGGGCTCGAGATAGGGGAGGATCTGCCGCAGGTCGACGCCGTTATCGTTCCAGTGGGGGGCGGCGGGCTAATATCGGGTATAGCGATCGCGTTGAAGAACGTAATAGGTGACCACGTTAAGGTCTACGGCGTGGAGCCCACAGGTGCGCCGAAGCTTAAGGAGGCACTAACACGTAACGCTCCCGTAACCATAACACCCTCGCCTTCACTAGCTGATGGCGTAATCACTAAGGGCGTAGGTAGGCTAACTTTCCGCATTATGAAGGAGCTAGTAAATGATGTCCTGCTAGTTAGCGAAGATGACATAGCTAGGGCAATGTACCTAATGCTTGAGAGGGCTAAGCTACTCGCTGAGGGTGCTGGCGCACTGCCACTTGCTGCACTACTGAGTAATCCCGATGCAATCGAGGGTAAGAACGTCGTTGCTGTAATCAGTGGCGGGAATGCAGACCTAACAACGCTTTACAGAGTGATTTTACGGGGTCTAATGGTTGAGGGGAGAATAGCTAAGGTTACGTTAATGCTTAAGGACGTGCCCGGCACCTTAGAGCACGCCTTAAAAGTGATCTCGCAACTCCGGTGCAACATAATAGATGTGAGGCATGACAGGTTAAGTCCGGAAATACTGCCGGGGTACGCACGTGTGGAGGTGCTCATAGAGGTCCCAGATATCGAAACGTTAAGTACCTTGAAGAAGGAATTAACAGAACAAGGTGTTAAGGTGATTCACTAATTATGACCCAATGCTTCAGCGTTAAGTTAATCGTAAGCTCGCCTCCAGAGCTGGCGTCGAAGCTACCTCAGGTACTTAGAGAACTCAAGAGGGAACTAGCGAACTTAAAGAAATGCCGTTGTAGCGGCGGGTCCTACCTCTATGTGTGTGCTTGTCACGAAACCTTGCTGAAAACGTTACTCGCGCAGACACACGAGGCTTCCATACTTAAGGGGGGAGGCATGCCTGGGGGACCAGCTGTTGAAATAACGTTAACGTCAAGCAATCCTCACGACCTTGTTCAGGTTCTTGAGGTAGTGCTGGAAACCATCAAGGAGCATGAACTTCCCTATACCTTCACCGGTTGAACACTCGTTAAGAAGTCAGGCATGGGAGTCCACATCATCTCGGGCTCAGGTCCTGCCTTGGACACATCATCCTCAAGGACTAAAGATGTTATTGCGGTAATTAAACATGGGCTCAGCATACTCTCTAGACATGAGGCTATCCATTTAAGTCATGCTAACTAATGAACAAGATGATATTCCCAACTATGAGGGAGGACATTACCGGTATTAGGAAGACTGCGTCAGCTACACCCATACCCCCTATAACTACTTTCTTCGCCTTATAGATCGCTGTATTCCTTAGGTTGATGATATCTATGCCTACTAGAGCTGCTGGGGCAGACGCAGTGAATGCTATCATAAATGCTGAACTAGGCTCTACTAGTCCTGCGTAAACCGCGGAGAGCATTGTGAGCACCGTGACTATCACTCCGGTAACTATGGGTACCCCCAACCCCTTCCCTCTTATGAAGAGGGTTAACCTGTTATACGCGACAACCAGGAAGAGGGTGAGCATTAACCAAGCCCTCAGGTTTAGAGTGCCTTGAAACTGCATTACGGCAACACCCAAAGCTGTAAACGCTAGAGGTACAAATACACCAGCAGCATTAACCATGATCTTACTCTTATAAGATATGCTGAAGTCTACTTCCTGATGTAGTAACTCACCATCCACATCAAGCACTATTGGCTTCACCATTCTTTCCCTAACGTAGCGTTCGCAGATCATCACGTTCTTCCCAACTAATGCGTAGGCAAGCACCACCGTTAGTCCAGCGTAGTAGGGGAGGGCCCGAACATCGATACCTAGTACTGAATAGTAGGAAACGAAGAATAGCGATAGCAGTGCCGATAACGCCACTTCATATGTTGTGCGCACCTCCCCCACCGTAGTTAAGGTTGCGTACTTTACATCATTTTAAGGCGTTGCCCACAACAGTTATTTCAGCAAACATTAACATAACGTTTAGGTGCCTAGGTATGCTTCAAACACTTAGCGCCTTAATCAATGCTATGGACTTAGCTGTATACTCCTACGTAAAACCTGGAGCACCTCACAGGTACTCCACATGCTATGGTGACTTGCACGCCTACATAGCAACATTAACATCCGCGCTATCCTCCTACGCTAGGGCTCATGAGCTCGGAACCGACATAGCTCGAGGAAGAGCAAGCCTAAACAAATCAGGGGTTGGTGAGTTAATCAGCAACGCCATCAGAGATAACAGAAAAAGAGTCCCGGAACCTCCTATGCTTGACTACCACTTAATAATGATACCTGTGGTCGTAGCTGCCGCATACTCAATGAAACTCGACGGTAAAGTCACAATCAACACCTTCGCGAAAGGATTGAAGGGACTATTAATGTATAGCGGGCCAGATGACACCCTACTAGTCTATGAGGCCATAAGAGGCGTTAGCGGTAAGCTAGGTAGGGCTATAGCGTTAAGCGACCTAACGCCAGGACGCATAAGAATGGAGAACATGAGCCTTATGGATCTGCTTGACGCCATAGGTAAGAACTATACCACGCTAGCATACTTCGTGAGACATCACACCAGCTTAGCTGAACTAGCAGAGAAGTTCATAGATATGCACCTAAAGGGATTCAGCTTAAATAACGCAGCCGTAGTCACATACTCCATACTATTAAGGGATATAGCCGGAATTCAGTACTCACCAATGATGAAGAGCAGGGACGACTTCCTGAAACTCCTGAAACTTGATAGGGAAGTGTGCAAGAAAGGGAAATTCGACCATTTAATACCTCTCCTCTCGGTTCCTCTCTTCATAGGAATGTTAAGCATAACATAAAATACACCTGGTTTTAACATTCTCCTCAAACACAATTACATATAGACCTCGTAGAGTCTTAGAAACTCTCTGTACCTTCTTACGAGCCTCAGCAGTTCCTTATTTACGAAAACAGGTAACATCGCCATACCCCCTAGGAAACCTCCCACGTGAGCCCAGAACGCCACCCCTGCTGAACTCCACAGAGTTAGCCCCATTATGAGTTGATATAAGAACCATATGAATATGTAGAACTCTGCTGTCATTAATATGGGGAAGAAGTAGAATATAGCGATTATCTTTGCTCTAGGGAATAAAATCAGATACGCACCTAATACCCCGCTGATGGCTCCCGACGCGCCCACTGATGGAATTAACCAAGGCAGAATGTATTCCTGAACCTTACTAAGTAAGTATGAGGAAGGTAGGATGGCTATGCTTAATGTGTTAAAGATGTTCGCTATCACACCACATGCTATGTAGAATGCTAGGAACCTCGCCTTACCCATAACTTTCTCCACGTCTCTTCCGAAAACGTAAAGGAAGAGCATGTTACCCAGTAAGTGAAGCATGTTTGCATGCAGGAACATCGATGTGAAAACCCTGTAGAACCTTATGGGATCGAGTATGTCTGAAGGGTACGTACCGAGCGCTTTAAGGACGTCGTCGTAGCTACTAAAACCGAACGCTTGATAAGCCATTGAAAGTATCAGGTATACCGTAACGTTCACACCTATCAGTAAGTACGTAATTACGGGGTGCCTACCTATGCTCTCCGGTATTTCATCAAGGCTTACTGGCAGCCCCAACGTCACCACCAACGAACGTTAATAGTGTTCTCCTAGGTCTTGCCTCAATAAGCGTTATTCCTTTCCTGGCAGGTAGCGAAACATTATAAACACGTACAGAGTCGAGAAGCGCTTCAACTCTCCTGGCATTGTGTGCATGCGCATGAATCACTATCTCTGGTTTGACCTCACGTATTATTCTTTCCATATCTCTCGAACCCATGTACGGGTAAACTTTCTCCGGCTCACCCTTCACGGTGAGGAATGTTGGGGCGTAATGCGAAATCAACACAACCATATCAGAGTACTTCCTTACTTCTGTTATTAACTTCTTGATTATCTTAGGTCTCTCTTTGTACACTATCTCCAGTTCAGGCTTGTGCCTTCGTTGCCAGAACGTTAGCTTCTCTAAAGCACCACGAGTGCCGACGAAACCGACGCGGACACCGTTTAGTGTGAGTATGGCTGGTGTGTCATTAAGCCATATTACCTCGGGATATCTTTTGAGGAATTTATTCTCTAGTTCATGGTACTCCTCATTACCGAAGACAGCTACTATCGGTATTCCAGGGAACTTCTCTCGAACCACTTTGAGTATGGGGTCTAGGTCATCAACCCTGCCCTCATCAACCATGTCTCCCGCGAATATGAAAACATCTGGTTTGAAACCAACTAATGCTTTGAGGGAAGCGGTGAAGACGCTAAAGTACCTGCTGCCGTGCACGTCGCCAACAGCACATATTTTCACTACAGTCATCTTCCCAACCTAAAGCATACTATGTGTAACGGATTAAAGTTCTTAGCATGTTATTGGTGAGGTTCCCTTCTTACAGCTATTTCCAGAGTGAACCTTATTAAGCAAATATCAGTAGTAGGTGGGGTATGAGATATGAGCACGCCGAAAGGCATAACTGCGGGTGGGCACCTAGGATGGGCTACGAAAAGATGCGCTATATGTAATAGGCGAATGGTTGTCGGGAAGGACGTTATTTACTACTGCCCCAAGTGCAGTAAAGGAGATGAAGGTGTTTACTTCTGTTCCGGCGACCATAGAGCACTCCACGGAAAATGCCCATACTGCGGATCAGAGTTGAAACCCCTAATCTAGGAATGTAATGTTTAAGGAAGGAAAACGTGTTCTCTGAACCACCTCTAAGAGAACCAGCGGTTACCAAAGGTATTACCTTAACAATCTTTTAGGGAGGTTAACGGAATGCCCCTAGTAATGGAGCATGCGGTCCTCAAGCACATCAAAGTAGTGTGTATATCGGAAGAGAGCTTGACCGATATTTACGGGGACTTACCGGGTCTACCATCATGCTTCGACAGGTTGAGCTGCATTTCCATCGGTAATGCTAAGTCATGTCTCTCCGACTGGATAGAGTTACAGGACACGAAGCTACGATTCATGATTTCCACGGTGCTTGGGGAGGATAGGGTCACGGGATTCCAAATAGTATCGAGCAAGAATCTGTGTAGTAGGGATCCGGAAAGCATAGTGCTAAGCGTTCTTGAGACTCTAGGCAAGTTATGCGGATATAATGCCGGCTCCTTCATTAAGGCTTGAGAAGGATATTTTATCATGACACACACTTTCAATGTGGTCGGCATTCGATGATAAGAAGGGTTTTAGCTGAAGGGTTAACTGAGGAAAGTAGGCTAAAGGACGTCATTGAGTTAGTGGCCAGGAAAATGGGCGCGGAAGCCTCATTCAGTAGGACCGATGATGCTTACTTCGCATGCGTGGATTTCCAGGGAAAACATTTGCTTGATTTAAGAATTACGAAGCATATCTGCGAGTTCTACCTAGAATGCGTTAATACGGAATTCTTAGATATATTGAATCTTGTGGGATTTAACGATCTCTACGACGTACTCACAAAGCATGATGCCTTACCAACGAAGGTGGTCATCTCGAAGTCTATGGCTTCAAGAAGCCTCTACATCCTCTTAGAAGGACGAAAGAGCATCCCTAGTTTACCTAACATCCGCGTAACCATAAAGGAGGGCGAGGAGAGTGCTACGTCTAGCTACTGCAGAATATCTAGGGAGGAAAACACTTGTACGTTACTCAACGACTTAATTAACCTAGGTAGGAAGCTCTGGAGTGAATTCTTTGGAGTTCCCTAGGTTTTGCTGAACCTTATTTACAGCCAATTACTTGAATTATGACCTTTCTCCTGTACCGTGGGCCGTCAAGTTCGAAAACCATTATCTCTTGCCATGTCCCACGGATTACTTCCCCGTTAACTATTGGGAACGTTCGCGACGGCCCTATTATGGCTGATGCTATGTGGGCATGGGCGTTATTATCTATCATGTTATGCCTCCACCCACCCTCCTGCGGCACGTATCTCCGTACCCACTCAATATAATCCTGAACGATGTTGTGCTCGTACTCATTAGCTATAACAGCTGCTGTGGCGTGAGGTACGAAGACCAGTACCAGACCGTTCTTGATGCCGGACTCCCTTACAGCCTTAATCACCTCATCAGTTATGTGTATGAGTTCAAATTTCTTCCTAGAGGATATAGTCAACACTTTGGTATATGTAAGGCATTCATTGCCCAACGCGGTCTACCCTATTCACCCGTAGTTATGTCCTTAAATAAGGTAAGTCCCTTAATACTGGCGTGTCCTGATTCCCAATTAGTTAATAATCCCATACGTGATTATCTGGTATTCCCTGCGTGATTACGTGGTGGTCATGTTATATGGGAGGTATTACCTGAGAATTACTTTAGGGGCTTAGGATGGCTTCCTTAACTATCACTCCAGGAGGGGTTAGCGATCATGACTATGCTGACGATGTTTTAGTGAGTGAGCTGGCGTACGACCTCATGATAGCTGTTTCGTCAGCTAGGATTCTGGACCAGCTGAACTATGGTGAATACTCAAACGAGCTGCTAGCTATCAGTAAAGCCCTAGCAGGCGAGATTGCACTATTGCTATATACGGGTCGTTACGTAGACGGTCTCGCAAGCGAGCTGTCTGAAGCGATAAATTATGCTTGGATTGATACGTACGATGATCTGGAATTCCTAGAGCTACTTCACAGGGCAATAGAGCTAAAGCAACTTATCGACAAGAATGTAGCCTCAAGCGATCATGCATTAAGCTTCCTCAACTTGATGGTAAAGGTGTTCGGGATGAACTTAAGTCACAGTGGCTCAACGTTACTCAGCAAAATATACCGGAACCCTGAACCACGGTTAATTCTCCAAATGTTTTGCACTGCATTAGTAATTGCTTTAGGTGGTTTAAGTGAGGGCGGGGGTAAGGTTGTCCAGGATTGAGTCACTTGCGGAAAGACTGATAGAATTTACTGCTAGGCGCGCTTCAGGTATACAGCTGGATATAGAGAAGCTGCAAGCAATAACCGGGCCCTCCATGCTTGATATAGCCTTAGGAACCATTGACACTGTGGCTAAGGAAGTAACAAATGTGAGGAGAGGGCTACTATATTGCGGGCTCTGCAACAAAGGACCCTATACGAAACGGGGAATGTACTTACACTTGGTTAGGGTTCATAGGTATGAGCTAAAGATAATGCTTTTAGACGAGCTTCAAGCACGGATAAACGAGGCACGCATGCGTTGAAATGTACCGTGTTCTGAAACCGGTCAAAAGGGATGGTTCCGATCACCCTTCACCATTGGAGTCACATCTCATCCCGGTCATTAATTATGTTGTAGTTAAAAGTCAATAAAGTTACGTCCCAGAACGTCACCATACAATCTAGGGTTTATGAATAGGCAGAATAAAGGAGCCGGGGAACACAGGGGTGGTAGCCGGGCGGGGATTCGAACCCCGGTCACGGGGGATCTCCCCAGAGATAGGGCCAGAGCCCCGCATCCTTGGCCGCTAGACGACCCGGCTCCGTTTTACACTCACTTTAATCTTGAATTTAAGGTTTTCTTCAGCGTCTGTCCTTGAGTTCTACTAACATAGAAGTAATCCTTCACCGGTTAAATTTATGAAGGTAGTGCCGCCGCGGGGATTCGAACCCCGGACCTCCGGATCTCCCAGGGCGGGCCGTATGAGTCCGGCGCTCCACCAGGCTGAGCTACGGCGGCACCAATAAATGGCTATATTGCTAGTTTTTTAAGCTTTAACGCTTTGAGTCTCTCTAAAGGCCATTAGGACTCATGTTCTGAGGGGTACACGGTTGTATGAGTAGCTAGCGTGTTTAAAGGGGAGGGAGAAACGGCGGGACCCCAACTTGAGAGGGGCTGCGAGGCCTCGCGGACCTCACTGCCCCTCCCAACGCGGTGGGCTTAACTTCCGGGATCTGACGAGTCCGGGTGTTTCCCCACCGCTATGGTCGGGGCCGCCGTACTCTTAGTGTTTGGGTGGTTTTTAGGCTTTTCTATCCTTATCTTAAGCTGGAATTACGCGTGATGCTTCCTAACCGAGTATATGTTTCGGAGCACCACATCCAGCACTTCCTCATGCGTTATTGAGAACCCGTAGTGGAGGTTCACCAGCTTAAACGCTCCTCCCGGGAGAGGGATCTCCGTTGACGCTAAGATAGCCTTTATTCTCGCACTCTTCTTTAGAATGCTTTTGAGGCGACGTGATGTTACCTCATACGTGCCTCTTAAAGTCCTCTGCGTGTTTCCGTCTAGGAATACCTTGATCTTCACACTGAGTGAGGGATCCACCTCTAGGTACTCCTTGAATTCCTTCTCTAATATGTTAAGGGATTCTACCGCTACGTACGTTTTACCTAGGTGCGTATAGATGTAGATCACGTCACCATGCTCCATCATTTTCTTAAGGGAAGTCCTCAATATATCCTCCGGCAGTTCCAGAACCTCCCTTAACCATTCCAGCGGCATAGGTTGTTCCTCAAGGACACTAAGTATCTTAGCTCGTGTGGTCCTCCTCCAGAGTTCCTCGATCACTTCCTTACTAACTGGTACATCGACACCGGCTTTCCGTGCCTGTTCTATTGAGTCTACAAAACTATCCGTGTCAATGGTGTGGGGGGTTATGATATAAGCCACAAATTTCGGGGGTCCTCGCATAGAGGTTGCCCTGAGTATCCGGCCATGCCGCTGAATGAACCTTAGCGGACTAGCAACAGTGCTCCAGATTACTAGGAGGTCAGCCTCGGGAAGGTCTAAGCCCTCCTCTCCAGCACTTGTTGACACTATTACTTTGACGGCATCGGACCTAACCCTCCTCAGTACTTCCTTTATGCTCACCTCAATGTTTGATTTCCCACATACTAGCACGGAATTATACATCCTCAATTTTGAGGTAACATACTTCGCTACTGCGACCCTTTCTATGAAGATTATTGCTTTGCGGAAGCCCTCGTGGTCATTAAGAACCCTTACCAACGAGTCCAGCTTATGGGCTGGCCTAACACCAGCTGTTAAGTACGAATTAATGTCTTGCAACAAGTTAGCCAGTTTCGTGGGTTTCCTTAAGCTCTCC
>Ga0256914_1000215_pt1 | contig 55782 bp, 48 predicted proteins | sample HulkmetaG_FD_191571 | JGI IMG/M metagenome (GOLD analysis project Ga0256914, IMG submission 191571) | Hydrothermal chimney microbial communities from Main Endeavour vent field at the Juan de Fuca Ridge, Pacific Ocean - Hulk | ecosystem: Environmental > Aquatic > Marine > Hydrothermal vents ...
CTGCAGGGTTTTCCTCTGTGGCCTCTTTTATCCTGCTTCCGCCAACAAAGATCGGGGTGACTGACCTGAGCCTGCAAATGAGCCTGCCGTGGTAATATTCAAGCTTCTTTCTTTCTTCTTTATCGAACAGATACCGGTCGTGCCTGCACCGTTCAGGAAGTCTCTTATGAAATTCTTTCCTGCTGTGGCGTTTTTCTTGCGTCAACTCTACCCAGTTGGATGAATCAGTTACCTTTTTTATTGGAACAAAGTGATATGGGTTGTGAAAATTCATATCCTTACCCTCTTTAGGCTTTATGAAGCCAAGTTCGATGTATTTTTCTCGAAGCCCCATTCCGGTGTCTTTTTGCCAACTCCCCTGTCAAAACCGATGAAGGCCTACTCGTGACATTGTTTCTCGGCAACTTTTTCAAAACGTTTCTTAAGGCTGCTCTTTAGCGCATCCCAGCCCGCCACATCTGCCTTGCAGGTGCCATAGCCCTTTGATGCACCAAATCCAAAGGTGATGTCTCCATCAATCAAGTCCCTCAATACAAAAAGAATGAGATCTACTGCCTCCTTGGGTCCGTTGTCAAAGGCATTGCTCGAAAGGCGCCCAAGATCAATTTTCACCCTTCCCTTAAAGACAGGCTTGTAAATGGCAAGGGCATTGAATTTTGCCCCTTTCTTGCCCCCGCCTGTAAACCGGTCCACTGCCAAGAATTCCTGCCTGGTCATTTCATAATCGCCTTGCACCAGCTTGAAGTCAGTGATTTCAACAGGTGACCTCCAACCTGGGGCACCAAAGAGCTTGCAGGCAAGGCAAAGGTTTTTTACGTCTTCCTTGGTGGTAACCACCTGACACTGGCCTTTTCCCTGGCCATATCCAGTGGATGGGTCACACGCTTTTTTGCCTATTGTCCTTAGAATCCTTTCTGCCTGGCTTCTTAGGGCACCGCGAAAGGAGCTTGCAGGAAGAATCACCTTGCACATTTCATCTGTCCGTGGCCGAAAATCAGGTGGCTTTATCTCTTGCTCGTTGACTTTTTTGTTCTTTTTTTTCAATTCCTCGATCTTCTTTTCTGCCTCCTCTCTTTCTTTTTTTGTTGGAGGATCGTTTACCAGGAAGTGTGAGTCGAATCTCAGTGTCACCTCAAATTCTATATGGGAATTGGTTTTAGGGGTTTTTCGAAGCTGATGGGCAAGGCCTTTCAACTCATGCAACTCTTCATTTGAAAGCTCTTTCATATGGCTTGAAAAGGTTTCTGCTGGATGTTTCAGCCAGGCATCGACCTCTTTTGGCCCCATGACCTTCACAGAGTTGATGCAGCAAGAAAGCCTTCCACGTCCGCTGTGGGTAAGGCTTCCCAAGGTGATGGGATTGTCCTCGTCGATAAAGCCTTCAAGTCCAAGAAGTATCAGGGCTAACTCCTGATAGGTGCTGCACCTTCCGGTTATACAAAACTTGAAACCCACGCCAGGAGGCACAACCTCTTGATAGAAGAGCTTGTTTTCCGCCGCTGTGCCAGACACCCTGTCTATGCAATTGTGGGCCTCGATGTAGGTCTGGGTCTCTTTGTTGAACAGGGGAAGGGGAGTAGGAGGAATCCTGGAAAACACAAGGGGACAGTCGTGAAAGGAGACCTTTGCGCTATTGCCTTGGTCTTCTTCAGACTTTGGCCCTTGACCGAATACCAATCCTATGAGACCTCTGTCTTCGCATACAGATTCAAGCCACTGGCGCATGCATCCTTTGAAGGTTGAGCCTGGAACCAAAGGCTTGCCCTTTGCGTCCTTGGCACACGCTGAAACCTCCACAGGCCCTGCACCCTGATCTATATCCTCATGCTCAAAGACCTCTCCTGAGCCGATGAAAAGCGGGGTCTCTGTCAGAAGTATCCCTTCCACGCACCAGCGGGTCTCAAAGGACCAGCCCATCTCCTCTGTCGTATTGGTAGTTGTGTTGTCAGAACTTTTCGTAGCCATGAGTGATGCTCCCTTATTGCCCAATATATTTTATTGACTGGTTTTGCGGCATCCTTGTCCAGTGAAATTCAAGGTTCAGCACGATCTCGCCGTAGCCGTTTTGGGAAATGAAGGGGCAGGCCTGCCATTGCTCCTCCTTTTTATGGGAAATTCCATAGAACTTGCACACGTTTTCTGGCAGGGGCAGGCCCTTTTCAAGCCAGCTTCTTGCAATTTCATTATTGCAGCCTTCAACCATGTCAAAGACAAAGACGCTTCCAGCCTCTGTGAGTATCCAGGGGTAACAAAAATCCATGGCTTCTTTTTGAAATCTTCTCGACTGGTACTCGCCCCCGGAAAGGCCCTGTCTTGCAAAAAAGCGCTTTAATTTGAGCTTTTTTTGGGACAGCTCATCCCATACCTGGGAATAAGCCTCAAAGAGCTGCTCCTTTCCTGCGTCTTCATTCAAGGCTAAGCCAGGGCTGAGAAGAAGGGCAGGGGTGTTTAGGGTGATCACCATCTCCCTGTTGGTGCAGTAGTAAGGGGAAATGGTATTTGCCTCTTCTGGCTCCTCTATGGTTCCTTCTGGCAAGACGGTGATCTCTGCCAAGGTCTTGGCCTTTCCAAAGCCCATGAGGCCTGCCCGGACCAGGGCCTTGAACTGTTCGATGACTGCCTTTCGCTCATTCTCATCTTCAATATGGTTGAAAAAGACCTTTGTGAGCCAGCATTTGCCATCAGGCACTATCATCTCATAGGAAAAGAGCCTGTTTTCTGCGCTCCTGCCAGTTTCTGGATCTATGGCTGTTCTTATCCTGAGTTCCCGCTCGAGACCTGGCCAGCCAAACATCTTCCAGACGTCTGAAGGGTCTTTCCAGTCTATGCTGAAGGCTTGGGCCTTGCCATCAATGAGGCAAGGGCCTTCAAGAAGGGCCACATCAAAGATTTCTTTTCCAACCTTCACTGCTGAAAGGGGAGGAGTCACAGGCCTTTTGAGGCACTGATCTCCAGGAAAGGCATGGAGGATGCGGATATTGTCGAAGTTTTCCCCAAGCTTTTTGAAGTCGCTACTTGAAAGCTGATCCAGGGTGGTCTTCAATGTCCCAAGGATTACATTTCCTGGAATGAATTCAAGGGATTCAAAGACGTTTTCAACCTTGTGACGCCTTGCAATGCAAAAGGGCGAAAGGGGCCTTATGGCAAGCTCAAGGGGAGTTGAGCCTGGGGATGCCTTCTTGCCTTGGGACATTTCCGCATCTTCAAGGCGGATGGGTATCTTTTCCTCCCCACATACCGCCACCTCCTCAACGCGTCCAAAGCCAATCGAGTGGAAGGCTCCAAAGTGCTCAACAAACCTGAGGCCTGTGGTTATCCACGCCTTGATCTTTTCTGCCTCGGCTTCATCCCTTGCCAAAAAGGTTACCTGCCCGTGAAACAAGGCATCCTGTCCCGGTGGAACCGCCACCTGTATTGAAGCAAGGGCCTGGGACTCAACTGCCTGTCTTTCAGGGTCGATCTTTATGCGAAATTTCACCCTTGAATCGGCACGATCTTTCAGGACAAAATCTGAGAAAAAGAGTCTCTTTCTGTAGGGCTCAAGCTCGTTGCCTGCCGCCTTACCAAGGAGTCGATGGATTTCATCCCCTTTTGGAACAGGACAGGATTTGCCAGGGGTAGCACCTGCTTGGGAAAGGGCGGAGTTCAACTCTTGCCAGGCCTGTCTGAGCTTTCCCGCCACCTGGCTTCCTGGGATTATGGGTCTGCCCTTGCTGTCCAAGGCCTGCACTGCATCGTAACCGTAGATGCCAGGTTCAGTGGATTGGGAAACAAACGGGCCCTTGACCTTGAGTTTTATGGGAATGGTTACTTTGAACATGGCTCATGGTCCTTTGAATGGCTTGGCATGATAAGATAGTCCCAAAGCTCGTGGATGTGATACCACATGGCCTTGAGCGACTCGAAGCAGGACGAAAGGCATTCCAGGCAGTTGGTGGCCTCAGGGGACAGTTCCGCTGTTATAGTTTTTTCTATCCTGGAAAAGTCCTCCTCCTGCCAAAGGGCCTCGATCAGCATGTAGAGGCGCCTTCTTGGGATTTCATCTTTGAGTTCCTGGAAGTATGCTGCTATTTCAAGCATGTCCTTTCCTGAAAATAGCATCTCGCGGTCTGACACGGCAGGAGGGTGCCACTTCTTTCTGAATCTTTCAAAGTCTGTGCCTACAAGATCGTATGATTCGAGGACCTGGACAGCAGCAAGATTTTCCTTTCTCGATACACGCTTTGCCTCTTCTGCCAACTGAAAGGCGATCTGCTTTATCCTGTAGATGGGAGCGGTGTTGTGACAAAAGACCATGCCAGCCCCGAAGGTCAGTTTTTCCCCTTGAAACTCCCACGGATTTCTTTCAAGACCACCTTCAACCAGGCTGAAATATTTTCCAAGTAGCCACCAGCCCCTCCAGGCAGGGGCAACGAAGATGACCTCGTCACCTCCCCAAAGAAGGGTCTCCAGGCGGATCTTTTGAGTGGTCTCATCATCTTCTGCGCCTGGAAACCAGCACCTTGGATTTATCCAGTATTGGTCGTTTCTGATTGTCTCGATGAGGTGTTTCAGGGCGTCTGCCTGATATGTTTTCCTGAGTTTTTCGTCAAATTCTTGCTGTATCTTTGGTGTCTTGCACTTTTCTCTCTGTAGTTTTCCAAAGTGGTTGCCATCGAGATAGATGACTGCCATCTTGCCTTCGAGCCTTGATATCTCTGAACTTTTTTCTTCAGGATCAAGGATTTCCTGCAAGTTGTCTGCTATTTCATTAAAGTGGTGGGCAAAAAGGGGAAGTCCTTTAAGGCCTGTTACCTCCTCGTACCAGAAATCACTCTTGCCAAAGGCCCCATACTTGTACCTCGCATAGGAGGAAGAAGACACAGCCCGTGCCTTGCCCTTTATCTGGTGTTCGCTTTTTTCAGCAGCAGGCCTTACAAGGTCGAGTTCACAGACCCGGCGCTCTTTCCGCGTGTCATCATCATCCATTTTTACAGGCTTCTTTTCCAATGAAGGAAACGAAATGGAAGGCGAACACATCTGGTGGAAGCGGCAAAGGGCAGTGAGGCCTTCCTTTATTTCTGTAAAGTCACTCCCCCTTTCGTGGAGGCCAGACACCTCCACCATTACGGTGGCATGTCTTGGAGTGAGGCGGACCTCTTTTTTGTCATCCTCAGGCCAGTTGCGCTCAAAGCTTTTGCCATCTTTGCGTATTTGGATCTTTTTTGGCTCCAGTGTTTCAACTTTGTCTTCCTTCAGCCCTTTTTCTATGAATCTTGCCACACCCTTGGGTATCGAATCCTTGCCTTCATCTTCGAGTTCTAAACAGAAAAGCCCCCATGAGGCACCCTGGCTTATGGTTTCGACACTTTTGACTTCATCGGGATGGTCCTCTTTGTATTTTTCAAGAAGTTCTTCTACGTACCTCGGGATTTCAAGGAGCATCAGCCCTCCACCTCTTATGACACTCAAATTGTTGGTGTCATAGACGAAATTGTCCAGGTTGACTGCCTCGACCCTTAGATAACAGACGGATGACGACATTTATGATTCTCCATTCTGGTTTTTTCCGATTTTTTGGATTTTTCCCTTGAAATATTTCCAACTAAAAAATCCTGCTGAAGCAGAAATGGCCGCAAGGGTCCAGAATTCAGGGTTTGGATTCCAACCCAGCCCGGAATGCAGCCAGTCCCAAACGTGCAAGTTCTCAGTGTCCATTCCAAAAAGCGAGGCCACGATGCCAGTTACGGCAAAGACCAAGCCATATTTGGCAATGAGATTTGCAATCTTGCCAAGCTCTGTTGTCTTCACCATCTCCTGGTATTCGTGGGTGTTGTCTATCTCTGTCTTTATCTCGTTATAGAAGGAGTCGATGTCGAAGTGCTTCCTTGCAAGACAGTACATTTCAATGGCCTGTTGCTGGTTGGACAGGAGCGGAAATTGATAGAGGATGGTGAACTTGTTGAAAACGTCCCTTAGATCCTTAAAAATTTCTCTGAGCCTCTCTTTCTGGTGGGAAATGGTTGTGGCAAGCGCATTCGAGAATCGAAACAGACTGATCCTCAGGTACAAAAGGAGAAGGATGATATCAAAGTAGATCTCCCTGAAGTGGCCTGGATAGGCTGATCTTGTCTTCTTCCCTTCCATGGGAGACATGACGGCTACCCCTGCGTGGTAGTTGAATCCGTACCACGCCCCGAAGTGTTTCCATCTCTGATAAGTCCTTTCCCTGGCCCACTGCCTCTCAAAACCTGAAACGATTTTGCCAGTGGCTTCTGGACCGTTTCTCTCTGGAGGGTCCACGTTCAAAAACCGTATCCAGTGGCCAAAGGCATCTGGCTCCATGTTGCTTGTCTTGAAGGCTTTTCCAAGGCTCGTTCCGCCTTCTTCCAAAAGGGCGAGGCTCCAGACAAAGGCCCTGTAATCGCTGTATATCAAGAATGAATCTTCGTCACCTTCGGCGTCAGAGCCGCTTGAAAGGAAGTTCAGGGCCTTTTCTACATCCTGGTCTGAAACGAGCTGGAAATACTCGTTATCGCCTGTCTTCACCGGTATCCTGAGGAGGTTGGCCCATCTTAGGAAATATGCCTTGGCCTTTTCCAGTGCTTCTGGCTCATGGTTTTGGCCTGGATCCCTCTTGGCAAGGATTTCTTTGATTGTCCGGGTCTTGGAATTGTAAGATGAGGGCAGGTTTTCAAAGGCCCTTAAAAACCGATTCCAGTGCTCTTGGTAATTGGGATAGTCAAAGGAGCGGAAAAGCTCGTTAAGATCCAAAAGGTCGTCGAAGATTATGTGGTTGGCTCCGGTCTTTGGTGAGGAAAAGACGTATCTACCCTCTGGAAACCATACTTCGCATATCAAAAAACCTGTATGGAGTATTTCTTCGAATTTATTGTCTCTCGTTTTCTGCGTTCCTTCCCACTCGAAAAGGACGAGACTTGGTGGACTCATCCTGATTTTATATTCGCATCCGCTCAGGCTGTTTCTGACTGTGACACCCTCCTTTCCAAGGGCGGTAGCCTTCTTAGTCCACAGTTTATCTGGTATCTGGAACCACCTGGCACGCCTGTAAAGGCATGTTGCCGTTTCTCGGGTAAAGTATTTCTTTCTCTGCAACAATATCTTTTGATCAAGGCCTTCATGTTTTTGTTCCTCATAAAAGAGACCGTCATCCTCTTGCCCATCTGTTTGATTCAATTTGTAAGCAAAGGGAAAGATGAATCTCGTGAAGCTTGCAGGGTTTTTTATCTTTTCGGTGCCATCTGTTTTTACAGTGTATTTGTCCACGATCTCGTTGGGATTGCCGCATGTCAATTGGAGATGCTCGAACTTGGTGGCCAAAACTCAATCCTCCTCCATCACATATTTTCCCAGGCCGAAGCTTGTCTTTCCTCCCACATGCACCCATTCCCCAAGGGCGAGAAAGGGAACGAAGGGGCCGAGGTCTCCTTTGTAGGTAACGTGACCAAGAAGCCCTCCAAACTTCATCCAACTCCTCTGCCTGCCTGAAAAACGTCTCCATTCGTCCCAAAAGACATCTGTGGCCACCTGGCTGACATTCGAGGCCATATGGGCCAGGTGCTTCCTTTCTGGCCTCGAAAGGATGTCTCCACCACCATAAAAGTGGGCCAGGGAGTTTAGCCTGCCTGCAATCCGTGAAAAGAGAAGTGCAAAGGGAGGTTCCTGGCGGCATAGCTGGTTTTTATGTTTCAGCCTGAGTCTTGTTACGAGTTGTATGGTGACATTGCCGTTGTCCTGAAGGGGTCTTCTGAATTCGACTATCTCTTCTGGATGGATGGCATGTCCTGAGCTGAAGCACCTTTCGGGCTGGCTTCGGTCAGGTGATAGCGAAGCGGCGGAAACAGACTCCAGGGCGAATCTGCCTCGCTTCCTTCCAAGTCCCATGCGGCTTCCCAGATACTCCAGGGCTGCCTGGCAGAGGGCGTGGTGCGTGGTCGCCTCGCCCATGAGGGTGAGTTCGCATGAAAAAGTGTGGCCCTTAGGGTAGAGGGTGAGATTGTCCAGGGGCGGCAGGAGGACATAGGGTTTTGGGATGCCCTTGCTGTCGGGAGGGCAGAAGAAGTGGTACCACGACGGTGCCATCTCCAATAGGGCACGGCCAAAGCTTCCGTGAAAGAGCGAGCCCTTGTAGGCAGGCACTGGTATGTCTTCAAGCGCCTTGAACGTAAACTGATACTTGGCAACGCCCCCAACATTTTCTAATTGCATTTGAATTATGAAAAGGTGGCAGATAACAACACAAACACTTCACTTTACATATGGCCAACATCCCAAATGAAAAATTTAATATGAAAATAAATAAAAGTTCTTTAATGCGCAAGAAAATAATAAAAAAAACGTTATGAAATATAATTTTCTGCCTTAATTAAGTTTCTTGTAATGAGATTATGTTTATTTCACAGCTCAGGAAGTTTTGATAGAGAAAATATTGTTGTTGTGGTGGAGTGGCTGGCAGGGCGCAAGGCTCGGCACAATGGAATGTTTGGCCTACCCAGGCAGGTCTCTGTTTCCAAGGCCCTTTCTAGGCCTTCTTTGCCCCTTGTCCTGAAGGTGTTGAAAAGACCCCGTTCCAGAGTTTTGTCAGCAACACATGAACGATGCAATGACTAAGGGGCTTGAGAGGTGGTGTGGCCCTCAAGGAGTCATGCTTGAAAGAAATTTTGACGCTGAAAGCTTTTTCATCTGCCAAAAAGGATCATTTTTCATCCTCTGGCCAAAGTTTTCCTGGCTCAAAGCCAAAGTTGTCTGAATCCACTTCAGAGGTAAACTCGTTTGCCAGTTTCTCGGGCGTCATGCCAGGCTCATCCGATGCCGTTGATGTTTTTACAGAGGGCTTGGCGTTTTCAGGCTCTGAAGCAGGCCTGTAAGTGGCTGGTCCCTCATCGTCTTGAATGGCCCTGACTTGTGTTGCAGTAAGCCTCAATGCTTCGTCGATCTCTTCAGGCGGCAGCATCATCTCGTCGTCGAGAATGCGCAGGAAGCCTTCAAAAGAGGAGCGCATCTTGTGCACGGATTCCCTTTGCAGCATCCTTAGTTTCCTGATACGGTCTTCGAGCTGGATTGCCTCCTGATGGGCATCTGCCACTATCCGGTCCGCCTCGAGCTTGGCCCTTTCAATTATGAGATCAGCGTCTTTTTGCGCGCTGATCTTCATCTCCTCAGCCATTTGATGGGCGGTAGTCAAGGCCTTTCGAAATTCCGATTCCTGCTGTTTTAGCAGGGTGATCTGTTTTTTGTAGCGGAGGATCTTGTCTCTAAGCTCGTTTCTTTCCTGGATGACGTCTGCCAGGAAATTGGCCACCTCTTCAAGGAAGCTGTTTACTTCCTGTCTGTCATATCCCCTTAATCGTACTGAAAATTCCTGTTCCAGAAGCTCGTTTGGGGTGATAGACATGGTTGATTCTCCTATGCAAGCCTTACCGCCAATTCGTAAAGGCTTGGTACCAGAAAGCTGTCAAGGAATATGAGTGCAAGGATTATGACCATGGGCGTAAGGTCGATTCCGCCAAAATGGAGTGGCAGATATCTCCTCACCCTGTCCATAACAGGGTCAGTGATGTTGTAAAGGAATCTCACTATAGGATTGTACGGATCGGGGCTGACCCACGAGATGAGCGCCCTTATGATGAAAATCCACATATAGAGGTTCAAGAGGATATGGAGAATTGTCGCTATGGATTTGATGAAATTACTCAATATGAACATACTGATCCATCCTTTTCTTATCTATTTGCCAAAGGGACAAGTGGGATAGTTGCATTTCTTGCAAGAAAGGCATAGCCCTCCATGCCCCAAGGCTGCAATCTCTGGCCTGCCTATCCGTTCGTTGGTAAGTATCCTTGGAAGAACAAGATCCAGTACCGTGGTTTTAAAATACATGCCACAGGCAGGAATTCCAAGTACTGGAACGTCTTCAATGTAACTTACCAGAAACATGGCACCTGGAAGAACCGGGCTGCCATAGGTTATTTCAGTGGCGCCTGCAAGCCTTATGCCTTTTCTAGTAACGTCATCCGGGTCAACAGACATGCCTCCGGTGCAAAGCACAAGTTGCGCACCATTTGATATAGCCCTCTTTATTGCCTCTGCAATCAGCACGGCGTCATCTGTAACCCTTTCAAGGGATAATATGTCGAGGCCAAGGCTCTGTAGCTTTTTCTTCATGGCAGGGCCAAAGGCATCCTTGATCCGGCCTTCAAATACCTCCCTGCCAGTAACCACGATAGAGCCATTTTGGATCTGCCAGGGGCTCACCCTCAAGATTCCATTGGCTTCCTTTAGTATCCCTTCTGCCTGTTCCATGAGTTTTCTTGAAACCACAAGGGGAATGGCCCTTCCTGCTGCAACCTGGTCGCCCTTTGTGACAATGGAGTTGGTGTGCCTTGTGGAAAGCATCACCTCTCCAAGGAGGTTGAACTCGAGTAGTCTTTCCTTGTCCACGCGAAACAGCCCATCTATTGCCGCCCTGAAGGCAACCTTTCCTTCAGAGACATTCATGTCGCACTCGACTCCAGGGCCACAGGCAGACCTTGCTATCATGCGGCCTGCCTCGTTCTCGTGGACATAATCTGGGCCAAAGTCCAGGCAGTAGATGTGAAACTTTCCGAGATCCTTTAGCTTTTCAATGTCTTCTTCACTTATGACATGGCCCTTCTTGAAGGCAGGGCCCTTCTTCTTTCCCTTGACTATTTCCGTGATGTCATGGGGGATTACAAGGCCCACCGCCTCCTCTACGGCTACCAGCCTGCCTCCAGGCGTAGTGAAGACTTCATCTATTTGATCAGTCATGACAACACCTCGTAATATCCACCAAAGGCGCAAGCCCTGCATAGGATCTGGCCATCCTTTTCCACATCCCTGTAGTCCTGTACCCAATCTCCACACCGTTGGCACTGGACGCGCCTCGATGGTCTTCCTGGCATGTCCTCTGGCGGGATAGTCACTTTTACCTCCTTCACATCGAAGAGTTCCTCATTGGTCATGACCTTGTAGGCCTCTATCTGGCGTTTGTATTTGTTGTCGATTTCTGGAAGGTACTTTTCCGCAAGGGCCCTTGATTCCTCCCTGGCAACGATGCGAAGGGCCTTGCCAGTTTCAAGGTTCACAAAGGTTGCGGCCATGACACCGTAGTCCATCCACTTCAGGGACCTTTTACCCAGGCTGCATCCAGTAACCGATTGTATCGCATCTGTGGCGCACCTGTCTATTTCTACATAGACGATGAGCTTTTTCCTGTCTGCGCCCTTCGGGTCTTTGATGCCAGAAAGCTCAAGGCCCAGCATGGCAAGGCGAACCCCTAACACCTGACCTGGGCATAGATGGCCGTGTATCTTTACAGACTCTTCCAGCAGTTGTTCAAATGTTTTATTAGTCATGGTGAAAAGATCCTTACTGGTTTATCCTGTCCATAAGAAAACGAGGTATTAAAGTATGAAGACAAAAGACTGCAATCCTAAAGATCCTGCCTTCTGGGAAGAATATGCCAAAGGCCTGCAGAAAGGCCCTGTTAACAGAAAGTGCATGAAACCTGACACATGGGACAGGGCTGCGGCCACGTATGATGATCTGGACAAATGTCCTGACTATCGCAGGCAGGTCGCCACTGTCTTGGATATCTTGCAACAAAAAGGAGCCTTAGACAAGGAAAATGTTGTAATCGACATTGCCTGCGGAACAGGTACCTATGCTGTGAAAATGGCCACTAAATGTAAAAAGGTGGTGTGCCTCGATATTTCCAGCGGTATGCTCAAAAAGCTGCACGAAAAGGCAAGAAAACTCCAGCTTTCAAATATAGAAACCATTCAGGCAGACTGGCACGCCTATGATACGTCGGAAAGGTTTGACACTGTCTTTGTCTCCATGACTCCGCTTCTCAGATCGGCAGACAACATCAAGAGGTTTCTTGAGCTTTCCCGAAGGTTCGTGGCGATAGTGACCTGGGCGGGCATTCGCGAAAATCAGTTATTGAAGGAGTTGTATCAGGATATAATGGGCAAGGAACTGGTGCAGAAAGGGCACGACATGATATTTCCTTTCAATTACTTGTACTCCTTGGGATACGCACCCCATCTGACCTTTTTCAACGGGTGTTGGCAACGCGTAAGGCCAGTTGAGGCGCAGGTGGAGAACCTGATATGGCGCCTGGAGCTTTACAGGGAGCTGAGTGATGAAGAGAAGAAAAAGGTTCGGGCAAAGGTGGAGTCGCTGTCTGACCAAAAGGGGTTGGTGAGCGTTACCACAAGGGTAAGGACATGCTTGATGATAATCGACAAAAAGGAGCTGGAATTTGCTTGTGATTAAAAAGTCGATGTATATTTGTCATAAATGGGTATAAAGCCCTTGACTAAGATGTTCGGAAGAGTCTATCTTTATAGAACCATTGGTAATTTGTTAGATCAGGTTGAAGGCGTGATTTGTGTGCCCAATTTTCCCAAGGGCTGTTCAGCCCTTTTTGTCGACTCATCAGGAGGTATGGTTGCAGAGCTACAGAGCAGGGTATAGGTCGAGCCGTAACAGGAGAAGCAATAACAAGCTATTCACAATCTTTTTCCTAGTTTGCCTTTTTTTGTTGATTCTTTGGGATGTCGCAGGGCCATACGGCGTGTGGAAACTCCATAAGATCAGAGACCAGAGAAAGGCGCTGTATGCCCAGGTGGTCCAGGCCGACAAGGAAAATACCATCTTGCGAAAAAGGCTGGAAGCGTTTCAGAAAGACAAGAATCTTCAAGAGCAAATAGTAAGGCAGCGGCTTGGCTGGGTGAAGAAAAACGAGGTGCTCTATAAATTCGTGGATTGAGCGCTCTGTCAGAGTTTGAATCGTTAGCTGGCCTGCCAGACCATTGAACAAATGAATATGATAACCTCGGATGGCATAGAAGAATTCAAACAGTATCTGGCAAGTGGCCAATGGGAAGAGGACTTCGAATACCGGACACCCGATGGTCAAGCAGAAATGCTGGATATGCTCGAAGCCCTTTTCGAGCTTTGTGAAACAGCTGACGAGATATTGACCAAAAAGCTCTATAAGAATATGCGGGGAGAAGGGGCTGAAGGCCAGCACAGTTCGTCTGTCATACCCAATGGTTCTCAGTCATGAGCCTTATCAGGACCCACACATTTCTCAAATATGCCCGTATCAATCTCCAGGAGGCTGAGGCAGCCCTGGCCGAAGGCCAGGCAGAACGTTGCGCCTCAAAGGTGTCTGATGTCTATACCGCATTGATAAAGGCTGTGGCCGCTGCCCTTCCCACAGTGAAGGCCGATTTCTTCAACATGACGGACAGGCAACTCCTTGGCCATATTTCAGATCTTGCCCAAGAGGAGGAGTGTGCCAAAGAGATAGTCGAACTTCTGTCCAAGGCCAGGCAGGCTTGCCAGGCAGAGCCCCTGGGGCCAGGTGAGGCTGGAGCTGCCCTTTCCGCAGCAGGCCAGGCCTTCAGCCAGCTCCACGACCTGTTCCTGTAAGGACGTTGCACGGACTGGGTAAAAAATACACTTTTCAACATCAGACAGGAGGCTTCCATGAAAAGGGTCATGCTTGTCGCCTTTGATGGCGATGAGATGTGTTTTGTCCATGTCCTTTTGAATGCCATAGATATGGCAGGGAAATCTTTTGACACGGGCATCATTTTAGAGGGTGCCTCCACAAGGTTGATCCCAGAGTTAGAAAGCAAGGGCCATTTTCTAAACGGATTTTGGAAAAAGGCCAGGCAGATGGGCCTGGTTGAGGGAGTATGCAAGGCATGCTCCAACAAGATGGGGGCCCTGAAGGCTGCAGAAGAGGCAGGGCTCACCCTCCTTGGGGATATGTCTGGCCATCCAGCACTTTCAAGCTATGTGGACAGGGGCTTTCAAATAATAACCTTCTGATCTGGTCTATAGGTGGGTGTCCTGGTGTGGTTTGGACCTGCCTTTCCCTCCATTCGAGACGAGCAATCGGTGCCTTTTGAGCGTTTCATACAAATAGACGTTGCCAAATCTCCCCACCAGGGTGAAACCAGGAACAATGCCTGCGGTTGCCAGGGGGTATCTGCCCAGTATTCGATCCCTAGAAGAGTTGCCAGACACAATTATGTAACGCACAAAATGCCGAGGGGCCGCAAGTATCATTTCAAATTCATATTCATAGGGAAGGATGAAGTGTTTGGGCTCCTGCGTCATGTATACCAGAGGAAAGTTGGCTGTGTCATCCATGAGGATCTTTCCGTTGGGGCTTACCTGGGAAAGAAGCTGCCTTAGGGGTTTGAGCTGGCCATAACCTTTCTGGCCACTAATTATCTGGCAAAAAAGCTGTTCTTCAGACCCTTGATGGTGACATGGCAACCAAAAGCTCATGAACATGGAAACCAGGATCGAGACAGTGAACAGATGACGAAAGGAGGAACGTCTCATCTGTTCGTGGCAATAGATCCGTAAGGCAACTGCTGTGGCGACAAACAAGAGCAGGAAGTCCTGATTTACGTCTGAAAAACTCGTCATGTAATGGGCGAACAAAAAGATCAGTGGAGTCAGGAATATTGCCACGATTATGCCGCGTCTGAGTTGGCCTCTGGGTAGAAAGACGATCCAAATACCAGTGAGGACATATGGCAGGACAACGGGCACATTGTTGTTGAAGAAAGCAGCAGCGGCCTTTGCGCCAGAAAGCAGTTCTCGTGATTGAGAAGCCATGGCGGACATGGAAAGTCCAGGGTCTAAAGACGTATCCCAGTGGGCCATGAAATAGAAAGGATCGTTCAGGAAGACCCAGTTGAGGTAACACCAGGAAAAAGAGATGAAAAACACAGGGAAGACGCTGGTCAGGAGCACTGCCAGACTTTTTAAGGGGTCTTCCCTCCTGTATCTTGTGGCAAGTACGAGTCCTAAGAACGGTACCACGGCAACGGCTTGGAATCTCGTCAGAAAGATGACGGCTGTCAGCAGGCCAAAGATAAAAAGGTCGTAGGAGATTTCATATTGGCTGTATTTGAAGAGGTGGTGGTAGGTGAGGAGCAAGAGGCCTATGAGAATGGTATCTGGAAGCTGCTGTGAGAACAGGTAGAGGCACAGGGGAGAGGTTGTCATGTAGCAGAAAAGAATGGCAAAGAGGGTAAAGCTGATTTTGCCCCTTTTCATGCTCTTGTGAAGCGCCATGAGGCAGACTGTTATTATCACTCCACTTACAAATGCTGAAGCAATAAACGGGTTTTTCACCAAAAGTACGAAGAAATGGGGAAAGGGAGGTGAGGTGAATCCCATGTTTTCAAGACGCGGGGGTTTGCCGTCGTGGACGAGCAGCGCCTTTTCTCCAAGATATAGCAGGCAATTCGATGCAAAATCGTGCTGGTAAAGGTAAAGATCCAGGAGGCTGAGCCCAAGGCCAGTCAGGAGCACCATTATGGCAATGGACGCATATTTTTTGAAATTCGAGGCTGCAGGCCTTTCAGCCTTTGATCTTGCTGAGTCCATGTTCTGTTTTTTCCCAGTAAAAGGGCTTGCTGAAAAGTTGCCACAACGCCTTATAGGCCGACACCGAATGGCCAAGAAGCCAGTAGACAGGATTTAGCAAGGCAGCAGGCAGTAGTTGGAACATGCCCCTCCTGTAAACAGCTAGCATGTTCAGATATATCCCCATGAAATTTCCTATGAGAAGGTTGAACAACCCTACGTAGAGCACGAGAGGCGGGAAGAAGGGGTCCAGGGATGTTGAATGGGTCAGGAGCCAGTAGACGAATACGGCCCATGCCACAGGGGTTACGAGAAACAGCAGTGGCGCGCCACCTATGAAGAGTTGAAAGGAGAGCCAGTTTACCACGCCTATGGTCCTGAGCATCTTTATGGGATGGCGGTTGTAGACCAGAAAGGTCTGCATGTAACCCTTGATCCATCTGGATCGCTGACGCAGCCAGTTGCCGTATCTGCTGTTGGCCTCTTCGTAAGTGGTGGAATTTATGATCCCCACCTTATAGCCGTTGGCACAGGCGCGTATGCCAAGATCAGCGTCTTCTGTCACGTTATAGGGGTCCCATGCACCGAGTTCCTTCAGGATCTTGACCCTGAAGTGGTTGCTGGTGCCCCCAAGGGGGATGGGCAACCCGAAACGGTCCAGGCCAGGCAGGAGGTAATCAAACCAGTAGGAGTATTCCAGGGTGAACAGCCTGGTTATGATGTTTTCATTGGCGTTGAAGTAGTTCAGGGCAGCCTGCAGGCACGCACACGAGTCTCCGTGCTTGTGAAATCCCACTACAGCCTTTTTCAACTGGTCTGGTTCTGGGATGTCTTCTGCGTCGTAGATGGTCAGAAATTTGCCTCGGCTGAAAAAGACCCCATAGTTGCAGGCCTTGGGTTTGGTTTTGGGAAGTGCGTCTGGAATGATGATGAATCTCCAGTTTCCTGGAGGTGACGCCTTTTTGGCTGCCTCAAGGGTGATGGAATCGTCCTCTTCCAAAAGGAGCAGTATGTCTAGTTTGCCCTGGGGATAGTCCATCTTTTTCAGAGATTTCACCAGGATGTGTATTACTTCTGGCTCTTTGTATACAGGTACCAGGACCGTGTATACAGGCAGGGACTTGTCGTCCAATGATTTTATCTCCTGGTCTGAGATCAGGTGGCGCTGCTCCTGCTCTGCCCCTGCAAGGCTCAGGGCCAGTTTGTAGCATACTGTGATGAAGAAGACGAACTGGCAAAAGGAAAAGAGGCTAATAAGAAACGAAGTGGCATCCGCATAGAACCATGCCAGGCAAATATAGAAGATAAGGCCCAGGAACAACACCTGCTTCTTGGTGAATACCGAGTATGCCGATTCCTGGGAATTGCGGTAGAAGAGCCCATTTATTGACTGATCTATGAGCTGACGCCCATAGATCTTCTGGACCATCTTCATAAAATCGAGATCTGTCACCAGGACATATTCTACCTTATCCACGTGGAACCTTTTGCGGCAAAACTCCGTGGTTCCAGGATGTTCCGGGTAATCGGTTGCAGCCTTGAGGACCCCGTTTTCCAAGGAGATGGGGATGATGTGATGGGTGTTGATCTCTGCAAAATCCATCTTTGAGGCCAGATCCCTGTCGACCGATCGTATAAGCTCTTGTGAATAGAGAACGAACTCCAGGGAGAAGTGGGTTGCAAGGGCCGAGAAAAGGTCCAGGCGCGAGATATATCCCAGGCTCAGAAGAAGCCAGCCAAGGCGTCCCCCCTTTTCCTTCTGGATATCAAGGGCAGTTTGAAGTTGTTCTGGGGTTATCTTGCCCTGTTCCAGGAGGATCTTGCCAAGCTGCGTCCTCTGCGATTTTTTAGTGGGAGTACCAGAGACTGACATAGGCTCCTCCACCTCCACCTGTGTCTTCTCCCCACGCGTGTGCATAACCTGAGGCGACTATCGAATAGTTGCTGCTGATCCTGTATCGGGCCGACAAGGTGAGTTTCAGCAACCTGTAGTTGGGTTGAACCAGAAGGTTTGGGCCCAACTTCTTCTCTGAGCCGTTGTCAAGCCCGTAGTGCATCTCTCCGCTTGCCATCACCTGCCATTTGGAAGACAGATCATAGCCTGCAGTGATCATTGGGCGTATCTGTGTTGCCGGATAGCCGAAATAGTCACGGACCCCTAGGCGGAGATCCAAGAATCCGTATTGGTTCATGAACTTGTAGGAACGGCCGTAAAGAATGCCTATTTCAGCACCAAAGCGGCCATAACCAAGCCTCGGATCGTCGTCTATGTCGTAACCCGTAGGAATCACAAGAAGTCCTTGAATGGCGGCTATGCCCTGTTGCCCTTTGTAGAACCTGTGCTGCAGGCCAATTTCCAGATCGGCCAGCCCTGTTGTGGTTCTTTCACTGCCGCTGGCATCATCTGTTAGTGTGTCGAAGAAGACATTGGCTATGAGGGTATCCCTTTGTGTGACCCCATATTCCAGATATGGATTGATCTCATATTTGTAAAACCTGCCGCCCCGGTCGTGGGAGTCTCCCTGGCTGTCATAGTATCTGTCCGTAGTGTAATAATAGGCCTGTGCGGAAAGAAACAGGTGGCCTTTTTCCTGACCCCAAGCGCCAGCCACGACTTCTTGCCCATAAGCTGCCAGACATGCCATGATTGAAAGGAGGATGATACAGAAGGGGTGCTTCATGGCTCTATTTTTCCTTGGCCAGCCTGTGATACACGTAAAAGAAGAATACAAGGGCCACGGCTCCAAATATGATGAAAAGGATTATCCTGTACCGGACCCAGTAGTAGTCCAGGCCATGTTTGTCTGGATAGACCACACGGAATTTTTTGCCCACTTCCAGGGCATACCATTCGTCTTGGCTCATGATACCTACATTAGCCCTGGTGTGGCCCACAAAGAGGCTTGTAAGGGGTTTTTCAGGGAAAACCCGTGTGTTTCGCTGGCCAAACAACAATATGGGCAGACTGTTTTCCTTGGAATAGAAGGTCTCGATTATACTTACAGGGTCAGACGTGTCTATTCGCACTATCTCTTCCCCGGTCAGGGGATTTTTTATCACAAATCTTGGCCCTATCTCTACAGGAGGAGAAGGCATTGTTGCATCCTGTTGGCCAGTTACCACCAAGGCGTATTCAAAGCCGCCCTTTTTTAGCTCTGACAGTCGTGTCAATGAGATGTCAGGCGCCTTTTTCTGGAGAAAGCCCAGAAGTTCCAGGAGCCTAGAGGCTGTTTTTAAGAAGCCCGGCTCCATCTCGCCTACGACAATTGCCCCCTTTCCCTGAAAGATACCTGGACAGGTGCCTATGGTGAGGGGAGGCTGTGGGTCAAAGGACGTGACAGAAAGAAAAGAATCCTTGAATATTGATACTTCAAAATCTGGGTAGCTACCTATACAGTTGCCTGTGTTCAGATAATGGGAAAAGGCGAATTCCAGATAATTCCTTTCGTGGAGATATCTTGTAGGGATCTCGAACACAAGGGATTTCTGTCCACCTTCTCCCTGTATCTCGTGGGCTTCGAGCAAGACGCCGTTCAGCCTGATTCTCAGGAAGCAGCGTTCCTGTTCTCCAATGGGAGTATGGGCAAAGAGCACGGTGCAAATGAGCCTTTGCGGCCACCCTCCCAGTTGAATGGGAGAAAAATCGATGAAAAAAGACAGATCCGTCTCTCCCCTCGCAGTCCGATGGTTATAGCCTAACTGTTCAAAACTTATATCTTTCCCCTGTTGGCTTGGCCTGCCATCCTTCAACTGTCCGTTCATGGAAGGAAAGACAAGGGCACCAAGCCAGCGGCTTGCGATTAGGTTTGCACCCTTTGGTGTAATAAACAGATTACTGCCACAAACCTGTATGTCTTTGGGGAAGTCGCCAATAAAGACATTTCTTGCACCTGGCAAATAGGTGGAAAAGCGGATGCGCGATTTGGCGCAGCGTGAGGTGCTGCCTATGAGGCCTGAGATCTTTAGAAGTGCTTCTTTGGAGTGCTTGTCCTCTCCGTTGAAAGAGATGTTATAGGTGGAAGTTGGCGCCATGAAGAATTGTCTAACCGACTGGGGTGGCTGTATGACATGCGTTTGAAGGCTGCTGTTGTTTTGGACCATTATCCAGAGATTCTTACTCAATATGTCCACACATCTGTTGTCTGTGGCCGACAAAGTGCCACTTATTTGGATGTCCAGACTTTCTCCTATGTCCATTCCATTTAATGCATCGAGAGGTATCCGGATTTTCCTGCTGCCTTGGATCTCTGGAACCGATAGGGACTTTAAGGGTATGCCTTCCACTGTTACCGTTACTGAAGAGACAGGCTTTATAAACCCAGAGGTGTTCATCATCAGGGTGAGGACAGCGCCTTTTGTGGCCATGGCGCTACTCCAGGGGAAGCTGAATGCCAGGTAAGGGTCCACTCCTGAAAGGAGAAGGGGCCTTTCATAACCCAGATCCTTCAGAAGGGTTGTGTGTCTTATGGGCAGCCAAGTATGTGGCCCTGGCATGGCTGTTGTAACCACCTTTGCCTCAGGGAATCTGTCTTTGATCTGCTCAAGGAGCAGTTTGGCATATTGGGATGAGGGGAAGATACCTGCGCATAAACGGGTTGCGCCTTGGAATTCATCTATCCATAGGTCGTTTAGCCCTTTTGTGGAAGAGACGTTTTCGACAGCCTTGGCCCTCGACTCAAAAGAGCCAAGCTGAACGGAATAGAGATCTGACGCCTGCACACATGGCGTGAGGCAGATGATGATTGCAGTCGTAAAAAATAGAAGATGTTTTCCCATCTCATTACTCCGGTCTGAGATCAATTTCAAAGAGGAATCCTTGGGGGCATGGGGCTTTTGAGATCTGCTATCTTGCCATTACCGCCTGAAGTTCTTTTTCCTCCAAGCCGTAAAATCTGTCCTTGTGTTCAAGGCCATTTAGCATCCATATAAAGACCCCCCTGGCATGGTGTCGTCTTGCAAGGCCGATCCAGTGCTGGTAGAGGCGGCGGCGTTCCTCGATTACCGCCTTTCGGTCAGAAGGTGAGGTGCTCCTCTCCTGGCCTGGCCAGCACCAGCCTATCTCTCCGATATACCAGGGATAACCCCCGAGGCTGTCAGCCCTGCTGATGATCCATTCATCATTGAGCCGGATGAAAAAATTCTTGTCGTGTTTGCCCTCAGCCCTTGCGAGATGAGGCCATCCGCGCCTGTCTACGAATGTGTTTCCACAGACTCCAGTGGTATTCAGGCTGACTGCCGGGTGCAGATAAAGATGAACCGATGCAATTGTGATTCCATTAATGTCAGATGATATGTCTTTTAGGAGATCAATACCTTCAAAATATTGTCCTCCTGGGTTAAGGGCCTGAAAACTATCTGTTTTTACAGGAGATTCAAGCCATCCCTCTTCTCCCGAAGATATAAGGGGCACCTTGTGTCCTTTGTTTTGAAAGAAGGCCCTAATCCACCTTCCCTGCCGGTTGAGCCAGGTGGAAACGATGTCAGAGGTCATTTTCTTGCCTACCGGCCTGTTTTCAAGACTCAGGGGATTTTTACCCCTTGGTTCATTCATGATCTCTATTATGGCTATATTGTTGCAGTGGGAAAGCACAGAGAGGATACGAGCCACATGGCTTCTAAATATCTCTTCCACCCTTCTTGAGGTGAAGAAGGTAAGGGTATTTTCGAGATAAAGCTCTTGCTCCATGTGATTACAAAGGGCACGGAGATAGTCTCTTGGTGCGAGTTTTCCGGCCCAGACCAGGTATTGAAGGATCCCGCCATAGGCTGGCCAGTAGTTTGACAAGACAGGCACCTGTACATAGCCGAGACCGTCAAGGATTTCCACGACCAGGCCAAGGACTTCCAAGGCTTCCAAATCCACATGGTCTTTGTCCTGCCATAGCCGGCCATCGAGTGCTCCAGGCAATGCATTCTTTATGGGGGGATAGTCGTTGAACGCCCAGTACCTGATACTGTTTACGCCGCAACTTTCCCTGAGGGCCGGGAGGCGGAGTTTGTCAACCAGGTATTCGTAGACCATCCTGTGCCTGTTTTTGCCCTTGTTTCTTCGTACATGACGATAGGCCTCGATGAAAAGATAATAGGCGTTTATCCCGTACATGAATCCAGGAGGCTGCTTGGCCATCACCTGGTGAGTATGGGAACAAAAAGGCAAAAGGAGCAGGGTTTCAACTGCTGCCTGTTTGAGAAACTTTCTGCGGGAAAGGTGCATGTCTGTCCTGGTGTCGAATAAAGGGGCCGATTATGCCAAAATTTTGACCTATCTTGTCTCTTGTGTATCCCTTGTCTATTGGGGTTGACTCGATCAGCTTGGACTATTCCATAAAACCTTTCAACTCTGGGTCATTTTGGAGTTCTTCGTAGGCGTCCTTGACCTTTTTGAGTTTTTGTTTAAGGCCTTCGACGTCGTGATTGTCAGAGACCGATTCCATCTGTTGGGCCAGATCCGAAAGCTTCTTGGCGCCAATGTTTGCTGCTGAACCCTTGAGGCTATGGGCACATCTTGCGACCTCGTCCAAGTTTTGGGACGAGACGGCTTTTTCCAGATTGTCAAGAAGTGAGGGGGTGAATTCGAAAAAGGCCTTGAGGCTTATCTTGATAAGTTCCCTGTCTCCCATTGTCCTGGACAGGAAGTCATCGGTATCGAATACTGGAAGATCTTCATTTTCGTCGTGGTCAGGGCCATCAGGGAAGACTGGTGAAGTATCTTGGTCTTTAACCATTTGGACAGTGATCAGCCATTTCTTCAGTACGGAAATCAGCTTTTGACTGTCCACAGGCTTTGTCAGGTAATCATTCATGCCCGATTCGATACAGCGGGTGATTTCATCCCTGAACGCATGGGCAGTAAGGGCTATGATCGGAATTTCTGGGTTGAGCACATCGGATTCGGCCTTACGTATCAGGCGAGTGGCACTCATTCCGTCCAAGACAGGCATCTGGATATCCATTAGCACGAGGTCGTAAGGAATGAGGCCAAGGACCTCTACAGCCTCCTGGCCATTGTTTACGGCTTCGGCCTGGAGGCCAAGTTTCCTGAGCATGCCAAGAATGACCTGCTGATTAACTGGATTGTCCTCAACGACCAGGATCCTGCCCTGGAGGTGGATCTCGTTCAGGGGGCTTGCGATCTCATCGAACTCACCCAAAGCTTGGGGATTATCTTCCATGCAGCCTTGCGATTCCGGGTCCCCTTTCCTGAGCCTCACTGTAAACCAGAATGTGGAGCCTCTGCCTTCTTCACTCTCCACTCCAATATTTCCTCCCATCATTTCGGCAAGTTTCTTGGATATGGCAAGGCCAAGCCCTGTACCGCCAAATTTTCTGGAAATAGAGGCATCGACTTGGCTGAATTTCTGGAATAGGCTATGGATCTTATCACTTGGTATCCCGACTCCAGTATCGGAGACGGAAAATTTGACAACAACCTCTTCATCCTCTTCCTGCACCAGTTCAGCCTGGAGCCGGATCCATCCATTTTCTGTGAACTTGAGGGCATTCCCTGTGAGGTTGAGGAGTATCTGGCGAAGCCTGCCTGGATCGCCGTTCAGACAAGCCGGTATTTGATCGGAAATTTCCATATCGAATTCCAGGCCTTTACGTTTGGCAGCGATCAAGAAACTCTGGGCAAAGTTTTCCAGCACCTGTCTGATATTGAAGTCCACCTGATCAAATTCCAGTTTGCCCGCTTCGATCTTGGAGATGTCGAGGATGTCGTTGATGAGAAAAAGGAGCGCCTCAGCACTGGAATGCGCTACCTTCACATAATGTTTCTGTTCCTTTTCGAGCCTGGTACTGTTCAGAAGGCTCAACATGCCTATGACACCGTTTAGAGGCGTACGGATCTCATGGCTCATGTTGGCAAGAAATGCGCTCTTGGCCCTGCTGGCCTCTTCAGCCCTCTCTTTTGCCTCCTGGAGTTTTTTCTGGAGTTTTTTAAGCTCAGTGATATCGTTTCCCACCCATACGGTATCCATATTTTCCAGTTTGCCTGGATTTATGGCAGTAGCCGTGATCTGGAACCATCTCTTCACGCCATCTGGCCCCTGTCTTTCGAGCTCTATGGACACGGCCTCTCCTCGGACGAGTTTTGGATAGAATATATTTCCAAATTCTTCGTATTCCTTTTGGGAATTGAAGAGTATTTTGGTCTCTTTCCCTACGATATCCTCCTTGGGAATCTTTATGATCTGGGAAAGGGTTTCGTTTGCCATCAGAAAACGCCTGTTCCTTATTAGTGCTATTCCTACCCCAGCGTATTCCATTATGCTCTCGAGTTCCTTGACCTTCTGGTTGAGCTTCTTCTCGAGGTCCATCAGCTTTGTGACGTCGTTCTTTATGGCAATATAATGGGTAATCTGGCCCTTTTTGTCCTGGACAGGGGCAATGGTGGCATCTTCCCAGTAATAACTGCCATCCTTGGCTCTGTTACAGAATCTGCCGTGCCATACGCGTCCAGATGAAATGGTCTTCCACAGATCCTGATAGAATTTCTCGTCGTGGAGATCTGTCTTGAGCACCCTGGGATTGTTGCCTATTGCTTCCTCTTTGGAATAACCAGTGATCCTGGTAAATGCTGGGTTGACGTAGAGGATACGTCCATCCTTGTCGGTGATTACGATGCTGCTGCCACTTTGTTCCACAGCGGTCTCAAGGAGCCTTATCCTTTCCGCATCCTTCAGCCCTTGTCTCAGGTCCCTGACAAATGCGTAACAGAAGTCGTGTCCTGTTTCATTGTCCTGTTCCAGCCTGGTGAAGTCCAGGACCACAGGAACAAGATTGCCTTCACTGTCCACAAGGTCCAACTGGAGCACCTTGTTCACCGCCTCGGGGCTGTCCATGACGTCACTTTCAAACCAGGCCCTGTCCTTTTCGGCAATAAGGTCCAGAAGGGATGACTTGCCCACAAGCCGGTCCAGGGAGTCCAACTTGAGGATTTCCAAGAATCTATGGTTGGTCTCCAGTATGATGAGCGTGTCGATGTCCATGACCACGAAGCCATCCTTGTTGCTGTTGAGTATGGCCCGGTACCGTTTTTCATTCCTTATTCTGTCACGAGTCTCTTTTTGGAGGTTTTCCGACTGCCTTTTAAGGAAGAAGATCATGGCGATGAGGGGAACCAGTGCCAGTATGAAGGCCCCATTCATGAATCCAAGGGCCTTTCCCAGGGCCTGGAGAGACGGAGATACGAATTGGTCAGAGACAATGGTCATTATGTAGAGCACACCTGGAATGAGCTCCATATATTCCAGGCAGTAGAGACGGCCTCTTGCCCTGGCCTGGATCTTGCCCCGTGTCATGAGCCTTTCCCAAGTGCCTGGTGGAAAGTTCAGGTATTTGAATTTGATGCCTTCAAACTGCCTGGATCTATTGAGTGTTTGAAGCCTTTTGGAATCATTGGCTTCGAGCAGGAAGAAGTGTTCGGAATCGGCTGAAAAGAGCAGCCCCGACTTGGTTGAGCCAAAGATTGCAAAGTCTGGAGAGTTGATAATGGAAAGGCGTTTCAAAAGGCATGAAGGATTCACCTTGAGAACCAGAACGCCCTTGTTACCGTGGTCGTCTGATATGCTTCTCGACAGATAAAGCCCGAGTTTTTTAGAGGTGACCCCAAGGGCCACATACGCCCCCCGCCCCTTTTCCATGGCCTGTTTGAAGTAGGGCCTGAATCCATAGTCCTTTCCTTCGAAGCGTTCGTCCGTAGATAAAAGACAAGTGCCCTTGGAATCAAGAAGAAAGATCGCCAGCAGGTCAGCCTTTCCGCCGATCTTTTTCAGGTAGTCCCTTATCTTTCCCAAGGCGTCCAAGGGCTTATTGGGGTCCAGCGCCTCTATGACATAAGGGTTTAGGCCCAAAAGGTCGAGATTGTAACGATAGGCCGCAAGCCTTTCCTGGATCTCCTTTTTCTTTTCCCAGACCTTTTTGGATATCTCGTCCTTTTTCAGCTCACCGAAATTGTGGTAGTTCTTGTAGCTTATGACTGCCCCCGTCAGAAACAGCAAGACAGCGATCAAAAAGACGGTTAAGGTTGAAGAGAAGGACCTTGTCATAGGTTTAGAGCCAGTGGTTTAAAATCTCCGCCGCTGGTGCCGGCTTGGAAAAGAAAAAGCCCTGAAAGAGCATCTCTCCCTTCTTGCTCAAGAAGGCGACTTGCTCTTGGGTCTCAACACCTTCGGCAACAAGCTTCAGTCCCAGGGTACCGGCCATGGCAACAATGGCGTCCACGATGGCTCCGCTGTGTTTGTCTTGAGGAAGGTCCTTTATAAAGGCCCTGTCGATCTTTATCTCTGATATGGGTAACTGGGTGAGATACGACAGGGAGGAATAACCGGTACCGAAATCGTCGATGGAAAATCTTATCCCTGTAGCTGCAAGGGTTTGCATTTTGGCGGCCACGTCATTCATGTCTTCTATGAGCAGTCCTTCTGTCACCTCCAGTATTAGTCTTTGGGCAGGGATGGCATAACGTTCAATACACTCTATTATCTCCGGCACGAACTCGCGCCTGTAAAACTGTTTGGGGCTGATGTTGAGGGAAATCGAAAAATCTTCTTCCTCGTAGTCACTTAGCAATTGGCATACCTTTTCGAGCATCCAGCTGCCTATTTCCACAATAAGGTTACTTTCTTCTGCAATCGCAATGAATACCCCAGGGGGTAAAAGGCCCCTTGTGGGATGTTGCCATCGGACAAGGGCTTCGGTTCCTATGAATCTGCCCTCCTTGTTCACCTGGGCCTGTAGGAACAGCCTGAGCTCCTGCCTTTCTATCCCCACGGACAGCTCCCTTTCAATGGTGTATCTTTCCCTGATCTCCTGTTCCATGGCGGCATCGTGTATGACAGTCCTGTTGCCCCCAGAGGCCTTGGCCTTTGCGAGGGCAGTATCAGCACGGCGCATGAATTCCTCTGCCTGACCCTGGATTTCAGGCGTTACGGGGCTTGCTCCTATGCTTACAGTCAGATGAATGCCGTCATCTATGGGAAATGGATTTGCCATTGCCACGTGTATCTTATTGGTTTGATCCATGAGATAGCTGGTGAGGTCATGGGAAGGTGTAGTATCATGTGTAAGGAACACACCAAATTCGTCTGCGGTTATGCGGGCGACCACCGCATCGTCATCAAAGAGGTTTTTGAGCCTGGCCCCAAAGTAATTGAGGAGAAGATCTCCCAGATCCAGGCCCTTGGCCTGGTTGATGAGTTTGAACCTGTCTATGTTCACCAGCATCAAGGCCCCTGAGCCTTTTTCGGCAATGATCTTCTCTATCCTTTCAGCAAAGGTAACCCGGTTGGGAAGGCCTGTAGTCTGATCATAGTGGGCAATGAATTCAGCCAAACGGTTGGCGTTTTCCGTGGCCTTAATAAGTTTCTGGTTCAGGGTCAAGAGCCTGTGACCCACGTCAATTCTTGCCTTGAGTTCTTCCGGGTGAAAAGGTTTTGGTATGAAATCGTCTGCCCCTGCCTCGAGGGCGGAAACTATGTCTCCCTTCTCACTCCTTGAGGTGAGCATTATAATATAATGGCTTGATTCAGCACTGTTTTTCCTGAGCTCTTTGACTACATCTATCCCATCCATGCCAGGCATGAGCCAGTCCAGCAACACCACCTTGGGCTTGTCGATTTCTTGGAGGAGGGACAGGGCCGTTTGTCCATTGTTCACATTCTGGGGCTCGTAGCCCCATTTTTTCAATATGGATACAAGAAGCAGGGATGTAACAGGGTCATCTTCTGCAACAATGATCCTGGTCTTATGTTCTTGATCCATAGAAGACTCCTTAGCCCTTATGCCAGAAGATATCCTTTAGCATCAAAAGAAGTTATAGGCCTGCTATACATGCACGAGATGGTCATCAACCATATTTGCAGATTCCAATGAATTCATCGGACATTGAAAAGGAATACTTGAGCTGGCAGCACTCACGTATCCATCGATCCGGGAAATCCCAAGGGCCAATCGAGCCTTTTTCACAAAATCCACCAAGAAAAGTAAGGGAATTCTGATTCTTTCGCCATTTGAGTGCTTAAGGCCGATTCCAAATACCCTGTTCAAAAAGTCAGGCAAGTTAGTCCTCCTTGGTAAAAATGGCCTGGATGTAAGAAAGAAGGCCCACGAGCTTTCAAGGGGTTGGCTTCGCCGAAATCCCTAAATTCCCTCGCTTCGCCTGGCTGAACTGGATTTCTATGGGCTGCGCTCAGGCTCTCCTTGCCCTTCATCCAGAGGTTACCTCCAAAAACGGTGACAGCAGCCTTGTATCTCGTCTCCCTCGGGCCAAATAGATGCCACCTGCAATATCTGCCCTCAGGTGCCAATATTCAGTCAGACCAGATTTTTTTTGACATGGCCAAGATATGTGTTGTCTTTTTTTTAAACACATGTATCCTTCATCTGGCTGTAAGAGTCGGCAGGTTTTTTTGAGGTTCAAAAATCGTTTGACCTTGCCTGCCTCATCGTACTCCTGACCCCCCTTTCTTTGATTTCCCAAAAAGAATTCATAATGGAACTGGTTGGCGACGACGATGCACCTACGCCAACTGGCCGTACAGGCTGACAAGTATAGGGATACAAAGAGCGGTATCTCAGCAGTCCGTACACAACTTCAAAAGACCTCCTGTGTTCACGGGAAGGGAAAGGGATTTTTATGAACTTCAAAGATTTCGACTTGGATTCTTCTATTTTGAAAGGCGTCAGACAGTGTGGATATACCAAACCAACGCCTATACAGCAAAAGGCCATACCCGTAGTGCTTGCTGGCCGGGATCTGATGGCCTCTGCCCAGACTGGGACAGGCAAAACCGCTGCATTCATGTTGCCAGTGCTCGACAGACTCGCATCCTCCATCAAGGGTAAAAGGGGAGCACCAAGGGTGCTGGTCTTGAGTCCTACACGGGAACTTGCTGACCAGGTCATCGAGGCAACGAGGAGCTATGGCAGATTCATGAGGTTGAAAAGCGCTGTGATACTTGGAGGCATGTCGTACAAACCCCAGTTCAAGGCCCTGTCGCAGCCTATAGATCTGGTAGTGGGAACACCTGGACGTCTCATTGATCATCTAAAGAGGGGAAGTCTCGATTTGTCGAGGCTTGAGGTCCTGGTGCTGGACGAGGCTGACAGAATGCTTGACATGGGCTTCAAGCACGATGTCGAAAGGATCACCTCTGCGGCTCCAAGGCAGAGACAGACACTGCTTTTTACCGCGACTCTCGATAGGTCCATGGCAAGTCTAGCCTCAAGGCTCCTTGTGGATCCTGTGCGCATAGATGTGGCAGGCAACAATCTCACCTTGGACAGTGTGTCCCAGTATCTCTATGTTACCGACGACCTTTCCCACAAGAAAAGGCTTTTGAAGCACCTGGCTTCCAAGCGTATGCTCACTCGGGCTATAGTGTTTTCAGCAACCAAGAGGGGGGCAGAAAGGCTGGCTAAGGAGCTCAAGCGTCTCGGACACAAAGCAGCCGCATTGCATGGGGATATGAGCCAGGCTGCGAGAAACCGCACCATGAAAGAGATGAGAAATGGCCGTCTCAGGTTGCTGGTTGCCACTGATGTGGCAGCACGTGGACTTGACGTGGCTGGCATAAGCCATGTGATAAACTTTGATCTGCCGCAAGGAGCACAGGATTATGTTCACAGAATAGGACGTACTGGCAGAGCCGGCGCCGATGGTATCGCCATCTCTTTTGCAAGTGGGGGAGACGATGCCGTTCAGCTTCAACGCATCGAACGTTTCATAGGCAAGAAGCTCAAGAGAAAAGTGATTCCAGGGCTTGAGCCAACTAGCCCACTTGCTGCGCCAGTGAAGACCGTGCGCTCTTTCAAACCGCGAAGACAAAAAAGAAGGGTTTCATATGGGCTCAAGGCGAACGTCGGATCCACTGGAACGGCCAAAGGCGGACGAAGGATAAGGATCACAAAATAGTAGGGCAGCGAGGCCCGTCAGGCATAGGCGTTTATAACAGGACTTGTTTGTGTACTTGCGGCAGATTCTTGGGCAATATCGCTATATGGTTGGTAGGCCTTTGAGGCTTTGGTCGTTTCACCGGCAGTTTGGGCACGGTCTTTTCCACCTTGCCCCTTTTTCATGGCAGCGATTTCAGCGGCAGCTTTTGCAGCCTTGATCTGGGCTTCAGCGGCTACCGCCCTGTCCTTTGACGAAGGATGGGCAGGGGCAAGGGCTGCCCTCCTGACAGTTTCCATCTTGCGGATGGTGGCCCTTGGGTCCCTTTCTTCCGATGTGTCTATGGATACCTCTCCACCCACTGCATATCGTTTTCCATCCGGGCCTGTCTCGTATTGATAGGAGGCCCCGCTTCTGACATACTGTCCGCCAGCCGCGATGTGGGCCTGTTCATGCGCGCGGACCTCTTTGTCCCGCCTTTCGAGCTGGCGAATGAGCTGAAGTTCTTGGCTGGTGAGCTGTCCATTGGCATCACCAGGTGGCTGGGCAGGATCCTGGGTGTTTTTGCCTCCTGGATAAGGGCCACGTCGGGACTGGTCTCTTTTTCCAGGTGCCACATCCTTGGAGGGTCCATTTCTGAAGGAAGCCGCTGCCTCTTGCTCCTGGTTTGATCCAGGGCCTTTGCCTGCTGGGCTAGTTGGTTGGTGTATGGCTGTATGAAAAGATCCTATTTGTATAGGTGATTGAATAGAGATCATGTCCTATTTTTCAAGATGATAATGCCCAAGAATCCAGTTTCCCGAAAGGGGATGATTTGCCCGTTTGTTTCCCCTCAAAGCTGCCAAAGCCCATTTCCGGCGAAGGAACAGTCAAAGAGATAAGTAAAATAATCCTATGAATATTTTCGGTATCTTTGCAAGAATAGTTGAAAAATGCACTCTTGGGCCTTGAAGCATTCCCAGAAATAATAAGATGGGAGAAACAGCCAGGCTAAGTATTTGCTTGCTTGATCCGTACTCCTATTGTTCCGATAAGTCAAAGAGGCAACTCGTCTGTGCGCCAGTAACGATTTTCCTTCCATATTTTTTTGGTTGGCAAGAGGGCTTATTATGAGGGCAAATTTCATTGATAACCTTTTATCCTTGCTGTCAGGGATACCTAGATGATTCCTCCCTTTCTTCTATCCATTTTAAAGGGGCAACTGCAAGATGTATTTCTTGACGGAAAAGCTACATCCTCTGTGCCTGGTAAGGGGCTTTCTGACGTTAAACAGGGAGATATTATCGAGGGCAGGATAGTTGGCCACAAGGCAGGGATAAACTTCCTGGATTGTAACGGTGAGAGGCTCAAGGTCAGGAGCCAGGTGGAGCTGCCAATTGGTGCAAAGGTGAGGCTTAGGGTCAGCAACCCGTCAACGCCTGTAGAGGTGAAGCTTGAGGCCCTGGTGGAGGATGGAGGCAAAGAGAGGCTGCAACAGTCTGAAAAGGAGATGGCAAGGCTTGAGGCAAGCTTTTCCCGCATCAAAGGCCTTGTTGGCCGGTTTCCAGCAATGGGCCCTGAGGGTGAGGAGCTATCCTCAAATGCCAACTCCAATAGGGGAATCGACAGTGTCTTGAAGGCGCTTGGCATTTCTGGCACCACCGATTCGGATGATATAAAGGCACTTGCGCTTTTGCAGCAAAAGGGCATGGGCCGGCTTTTAAGGTCTGTTGCGGACAGCGCAGGCATAGATGTGGGCTCTGAGATCCAGGAGAAGGATGGTGTGGGCCTTTCTGGAGGGATGTTTTCAGCCAAGGCAAGTCGAAGAGGGATCACGGAAGCTCATGGCAACGCAACCTCCGAAAAGGTTCGAGCCGAGGCGAAAAAGGCAGAAGGGCCACCGGCTATCCTCAGAGCAAGGAGGATGTCTGGATCTGTGGAGCAAGGTCAGGATAGTGGAGGAGCAGAGATTGGAGAGTCTTTTTTGGACCAAGGCGTAAAGGATGCCAAAGCGGTCGGGCCTGATAAGGCCTTGCAAGCCCAAATGCAAGGTATAGCTGAGGAGGAAGGCCTTGTCTTTGAAAAGGATTCCAAGGCTGATGCGTCACCTTCAGCCTTTTCTAAAAAGGAAGTGGGAACACAAGCGCCCAAGCATGGCTCAACTGGCCGGGCCAAAGGGGATGGAGCCATTTTGCAGGAGGCTTCCACAAAAACGCCAGATAGCAAAGGCCCCAGACTGGATGACGCGAACCAGACGGCCAAGGCCCAGGAGAAGGCCTTAGCACCTGACTCAAACGGGCCCCTTAAGACCTATTTGCCAAAAAGCGAGCCAATTGACGACACGCAGCAGGTCTTTCTCAAAATCCAAAAGCAAGGAGCAAGAGACCAATCCTTTCAGCCAGCACAAGACGACGAAAAAGCCTTGGCGGCCCAAAGCCTGGTCAAAGACGCGGATGCAACTCAAAGGGCCCCACTCGATTCCAGGCCACAACACAATATTCAACACGCAAAAATTGGCCAAGAGCCATCACCCTTTCACTTGGGAACAGAAAAGCACGAAGGTAGTAAGCAAGGCCCAGTGGAACAACATGGACAGGCAGCCCTTACAAGGCATTCTTCGTCTGCAAAGGATATGGATGGGGTTCTGATAAGAGAGTTTTCTAACCACGTGGACGTGGCCAACCAGATCCAGCACCATGTATTCAAGGAGACGGGCCAGCAGCTCTTCATCTTCCCCCTGCTCTTTACAGGGTTGGAAGGAGCAGGCCAGTGGAGCTTTTGGAAGGAACAGGAAGAAGGGCATAGTGATATGGGAGGCCAGGATACGTACCATATAACCTTTGACCTGTATATGAAAAGCCTGGGGCAGCTCAATATCCACATCTTGCAAAAAGAGGAAAGGTTGAGCCTTTATATAGGCGCTGAAAAGGAAAGACTTCCCGTGGTCCGTGAAGGCCTTTCAGACGTAATAGGGCGTATCAAGGCCCTTGGATACAGGTTTGAAACCATCAACTGTTATTGCCTGGAAGAGGAGCAGATACAGGCTGTGTCTTCCATGCCCTTGGATCAAGGTGAAGCTTCCAGGTTTCACCTGATAACGTAAATGGCCCTGAAAAAAAGAAAAAAGATGAAAAAGGCCGTAGCCCTGCGCTATGAGGCAGGCAAAGACGGGGCACCTAAGGTTACTGCCAAGGGCCAGGGCGCGATAGCCGAAAAGATCATCCAGATAGCAAGGGATGCCGGAGTACCTCTTAAAGAGCATCACGATCTTGTGGAGGTGCTTTCCCGCCTGGACATCAATGCGGAAATCCCTCCTGAGACATATGTGATCGTGGCCGAGATCCTGAGCTGGGTCTACAAGCTGAACAAGAGGCACTAATGCCAAAAGGGTGCAGCTCTCTAGGCCCGGTGTGCCAGGTAGGCCTCTTCCTTCAAGAAAATCTTGGCCCAGGGTGAATTCATCCCCCCTTAACATATAGTTTTCACACATCCTTTGAGAGGTGACTGAAGGTCCTTTTCGCAATGGGCATGTCCCTTGCAGTCTATGGGGCAGGAGGACATATGTGAGATGAATCTATCGAGAGCAATTCATCCCTATTCAAGGTTAGGGCACATGGAGGCCCTTGAGGGCGCCATCATCCTGGAGCGCAAGCTACAAGTGTGTTCCAGCAACATGGCGAATCTTGAAACGAACGGTTTTAAGGCCCAGGGTATCACCTTTGAGGAATATCTTTTGAAAGAGCAGGACGGTACGAACCGGACTGCAAAGGGTGAGGTCACATGGGCAGATTTTTCCCAGGCTCCGGTACATTTTACAGGAAACCCCTATGATTTTGCCATTGATGGAGATGGATTTTTCGTGGTTCAGACCCCAAATGGCAGGATGTATACCAGGGGGGGCAATTTCCACCTTGACAGTCAGTATAGGCTGGTTACCCAGCAGGGATATCCAGTGCTCGGTGACGGAGTGCCAATTACCCTTGAAGATACCACTGGAACCGGCGTCTGGTTGAGCGAAGACAGGAATTTTTTTGTGGATGAGACCATGACTTCAAAATTGGACGTGGTCCAGTTTGCGGATCAGGGCAAGCTCAAGCGGCTTGGGGGGAATCTCTTTCAGGAGACAAAGGGTTCCGGCAGGGCGTTGCCTGCGGAAACACCTGTAAAACAAGGTTACATAGAGGAATCCAATGTCAACGCAATGACAGAGATGGTCCATTTGATAGATCTCTACCGGGGTTATGAGGTGCAACAAAAGGCGCTTCAGGCCGAGGATCAGCTGGATAACAAGGCGGCCAACGAGCTTGGCAAGACAGGCGGATGATAGAAGGAGGCGTTGAGATATGAGAGCACTTTGGACAGGCGCATCTGGCATGAACAGCATGCAGTTCAACCTGGATGTGATTTCCAACAACCTTGCAAACAGCAAGACCACGGCATTCAAGAGGGGCAGGGCAGATTTCGAGGACCTGATCTATCAGACACTCAGGATGCCAGGTGCAGAAAATGGAGACGGCACAGAGGTGCCTACTGGAATGCAGATAGGATTGGGCTCCAGGCCTTCTTCCGTGCAGAAGATATTCACCCAGGGAGACTATCAGACAACAGGTAACGAGCTGGATTGGGCCATTGAGGGAAGGGGCTTTTTCAAGATATTGAGTAATGGCGAGGATTTTTACACCAGGGATGGCTCATTCAAGCTGGATAGAGACGGGTATATTGTGAATTCCAACGGAGACAGGCTCCAGCCCGAGTTCGCAGTGCCCCAGGGCACAGTGAAGATAACCATCGACTCATACGGAATGGTGACTGCCTCTGACCAGGCGGGAAACCCCCTTGCAAGCCAACAGTTGACCATCACAGATTTTCCAAACCCTGCGGGCCTCATAAGTATTGGCAGGAATCTGTTCCGCCAGAGTGAGGCCTCTGGAGATCCCATAGAGGGAAATCCTGGCACAGACAGTTTCGGCACCATAGCACAAGGTTTTCTGGAACAGTCGAATGTGGACGTTGTGCTTGAGATGGTGGACATGATAGTGACCCAGAGGGCCTATGAGCTGAATTCGAAGGCGGTCCAGACCGCTGATGAAATGATGGGTATAGCCAACAATCTGAAACGGTAATCCAACAATTGGGGAAATATAGCAATGAAGAGAACAGACAGGCCACATGCCAACCGATTGGTGCATTTTCTGAAGATTTGTATCTTTACAGGCTTCTTCGTCTCCATTGGGGCCATTTCTGGGGTGATGGCCCAGGGTCAGGCCATGCAACTTATGGATGCACAGGCATTGGCTTCCAAGTACGTCAAATACCTGCAAGACCATTCTTCTTGGGGGCCTGGAGAGATGGAGATTCAAAACGTGAGGATAAATCCAAGAAAGATATGGCTCCCCAAGGGAAAGGTCTCCTTTTCCATAGAGGATTTTGCCGGAGGAGCGCTTCTTGGCCGGGTTTCGTCCATGGTGACCATAATGGTGGATGGCAAGCCAGTACGGCGAGTCCGCGCATGCGCCACAATAGAGGTCTACAAGCCTGTACTTTGTGCTGCCCGGGGGCTCAGGAGGGGCCAGGTCATAGCCCGTGGTGACCTCACAAGGGCCACCATGCCACTCAGCAAGCTCAAGACACGCTACTTTGAAAGGCCAGAGGACATAGTTGGCCTGGCTGCCAAGCGGTCATTACGTCCTGGGCATGTAATAACAGCTGATGCCCTCACAAAACCGGCTGTGGTCAAAAGGGGCAGCCGAGTAATGATTGTGGCGGAATCCCCAACCATTACCGTAAAGGTTCCAGGCCAGGTGGAAGAAAAGGGCGCAATCGGAGACTTTGTCAGGGTGATGAATCTTGGCAGTCACAGGGTGGTCGTGGCCCGTGTGGAAGATAGCAATACCGTAAGGGTAAATTTTTAGCTGGAGAGAAGAGATGAAGAGGGTATTCTATTGTCTCGTATTTTTTACTGGCTTGTTGATGGTTTCAGGGTGCGCCATAAATGCCCCGCCTCCCATTAATCAAACCGATGGTGCCTCTTTTGCACCCCTTCCAGTTGTGCCAGCAAGGCCCCATGAAGGTTCTCTTTTCGATCCAGATGCCGAGACGAGCCTGGTGGCAGATTTCAGGGCCAAGCGGGTCGGGGATGTGCTTACAGTGCGCATAGAAGAAAATCTCAAGGGCTCAAAGGACGTTAAGACAAAGACAGACAGGAAGTCTGAAGTCAATATAGGACTAACAGGCATCTTGGGCTGGGAGTTCAACAAACGTGTCTCTCCAAGGTACCCGGACGAGAAGGTGAGTGCTGCAAACGCGATAGGGGGCAGTGGAAGCAACAAGTTTGACGGCCAAGGCCAGACATCCAGGGATACGAGCCTTTCAGGCACTATCTCCGTGAGGGTGGTGAAACAGTTACCTGGTGGAAACCTGCTCATCCGGGGAAGCAGGGAGATAAGCATCAATACTGAAACCCAGTACATGATACTTACAGGGGTGGTTCGCCCAGCAGATATTGAGCCTGGTAACGTGGTGTCATCTACAAGGATAGCTGACGCACGCATAAGCTATACTGGTGGAGGCACCTTGAGTGAAGTTCAGCGTCCAGGATGGCTAGGGAGGCTTATGGGCATAATTTCCCCCTTCTGATATCACGTCTTCCCTGAAAACTTCCACGTAACTGTCCCCTCGATACGGATAGACTCTATTTCCCTATGGGGTTGCAGTGGGTGAAAGGGCCGCTCATGAGTGCTGGCCCGTTCCTTGCAACTTTTATGTGTAAATAGCAGGAGAATATTGAAACTATCTGATATCATGAAGAATATACCTGGAATAACAGATCCCAAGCCTATTTCCACAGTGGGCAGAATAAGCCGCATAGCGGTTGTATTTGCCGCCTTGTTCCTGGTCCTTCACGGTTTCACCGCAACTGCCGCAAGGCTCAAGGATATAGCATATGTCCAGGGACTCAGGGAGAATCAACTCGTGGGCTATGGGATAGTGGTTGGCCTTAATGGAACTGGAGACGGCACCCAGGCAAAATTCACCATCCAGTCCATAGCCAATCTCATGGAGCGCATGGGCATCATCAATGTGGATCCCAAGCAGGTAAAGGTCAAGAATGTGGCGGGCGTCATGGTGACGGCAAAAATGCCGCCTCTTGCAAAGATTGGTCAAAAAATTGACGTAGTAGTCTCTTCCATAGGAGACGCCAAGAGCCTACTGGGAGGAACGCTTCTCCTCACTCCTCTCAAGGGCATCAACGGAGAGATATATGCAGTTGCCCAAGGGCCTTTGAGCGTGGGTGGTTATTCTGCAGGCGGAGCAGGTGGCAGTGTGCAGAAGAATCATCCAACAGCCGGACGGATACCAAACGGCGCCACAGTGGAAAGAGAGATCCCTGTTGATCTTCTTGCAAAGCAGGAACTCAAGATCAATCTCTATCAGCCGGATTTCACTACTGTGTCCCGCCTGGTTGACGCCATTAATGATACACTTGGGGCCGAGTTTGCCAAACCAGTGGATGCTGAGACTGTGAGTCTGAAGATCCCCCCAGAGTATGAAGGCTCTCCTGTGGCACTCATGGCAGCCATAGAAAACGTGGAAGTAGCGCCAGATACCACGGCAAAGGTCATTCTTGATGAGCGGACAGGCACTGTGGTTATGGGCAATCAGGTCAGGATTTCCACCGTGGCCGTGGCCCACGGAAATTTGAGCATCCAGATAAAGGAAAACCCCCAGGTCTCGCAGCCTGCCCCATTTGCAAGGCGGGGCCAGACCGTTGTGACTCCTGGCACAGAGGTTAGGGTCAACGAGGGTGGAGGAAAACTCGTTTTGCTGGATCACGGGGCTACCATAGGGCAACTGGTTTCTGCCCTGAATGCAGTGGGGGTTACCCCAAGGGATCTCATTGCCATAATGCAGTCCATAAAGGCATCAGGGGCACTTCAGGCTGACCTTCAAGTGATCTGACAGGTGGTAGGGACATGAACATACAGATGCCTAAAGAAAGCGTTTTGGCCCATTTGGGGTTCGAAGATATCAGTGCGGATGGTAATGGCCTCAAAAGAGAGGTTGAAGAAGGAAAGCTCAAGGAGGCGTGTCAGGGCTTTGAGGAGATATTTGTTAACATGATGCTAAAGGAGATGAGAAAGGGCATTCCCAAGGCAGGCCTTTTTCCAGACAGTCTCCAAAAGGATATTTATACGAGTCTCTTTGATCAACAGATTGCCAAGGAGATTTCTAAAGGAAAGGGCATGGGTATTTCTGACATGCTCTATGAAAATCTGTCTGAGAGATTGAAATAAAAGATATCGTTTTTTAAGGACGGCAAAATGAAAAACAGGGAAAAAGAGGCTTTAGACAAGGAAATCAGGATTGGTGCCACCACGCTTTCTCAGGAGGCGTTGACCCTCATGGATAACATCCTTGAGTCGTGGAGGCAGTTGGATGAACTTGTTCAGGCAGAATGGAAGGCTGTAATAAGGGGAGACTTTTCCAAGCTTTACCGGTTTGCAAGGGGAAAGGAAATCCTCTCTGAACATATAGAAGGATATGAAAAAAGGCTCAGAGATATATTCTTTCACATGCTGTCCCTGGATCACAGAAAAGAATCCACAGGCAATGTTACTGCTCTTGTATTGAACCAGCTCGATTTTAGGCAAAGAAAGCGGCTGATGGATTTCCATGTGAAGAGGGCGAATCACAAGTTGAAGGTTGCCTTTACCAATAGGCGGACCATGATGTGGGTACGGGAACGGATGGACTTCACCAACGAACTCGTGGACATACTGACGGGGATCAAGCTCAAGAGATCCGCTACTTATTGCCCTCCTGGAAGGTCCATTGTCTATCGCCGAAGTCCAGGTTTTGCAATCCTCAACAAGGCTTCTGAACTCCAGGACCATAACGAAGACGACAACATCAGCTCGCATACCAGGGGCATGAACGCCTATTCTGGCATACAGGCAAGAAGATAGAAGGGGGTAGAGACGTGGCTGGCCTGACAAACCTCTTAAATATCGGCAAGGTAGGGCTCCTCGCCCAGCAGACAAGTCTCCAGACCATTGGACACAACATCTCAAATGTCAATACACCTGGTTATTCCAGGCAGGACGTGGAGCTCTCTGCAAATGATCCAACTCCAACCTTCATAGGCCCCATAGGAAACGGAGTCGAGGCCACGGACATAGTCAGGGCCTACGACAGGTTCATCACCCAGACTCTATTCAGCAAGATGTCCGACAAGAGTGGGCTTGAGGCCCGTGTTTCTGGCATGGAGATAGTAGAGGGCGCCCTCAATGAGGTGGAAGAAAATGGAATAAACGGGATGCTCGAAGACTTTTGGAACGGTTGGGACGATTTGGCCAACAATGCCGAAGGGATGGCAGAACGCACCACTCTTATCGAGAGGGCCACTGCACTTGCCGATGCGCTCAGGGACAAGCACGACACACTCTTGAAACTTTCAAAGGACATAAATCTGAACATAGATTCTTCCATTAAGGACATTAATCAGATTACAAGTCAGATAGCAGAACTCAATGTACAGATAGTGGCAGCAGAGGCTGGCCATCACTCAGCCAATGATTTGAGGGATCAAAGGGACCAGCTGGTCAACAGGTTATCACAACTGGCAAACATCCACTATTTCGAGACGGAAAGGGGTTCTTACACGGTGCTGATAGGGCAGGGGAGTCCGCTCGTTGAGGACAACCAGTCGTGGAAGCTTGAGATGCAGAATGGGAAGGTCAACTGGCTCGGGAGCAATGGCCAGAAATTTGAACTCACCACAAGGGACATTAGCGGAGGAGAGCTTGGCGGTTGGCTTGATATCAAAAAGAGGCTTGAACCCAGAGATCCGACACAACTGGTGGGCTCCATGGCAAATACATCAGGTGGCAGCCCCATACGGGAATCCACGAGGTGGGATGCCATCGACGGGGTGAGTGTAACTGGAGACTTTACAATAGAATTTTCTGGCACAGACCAGGAAGGCAACCCGGTTGGACCTGTCACCTTTCAATATACCAGCCCTCCAGCGGAATCCAATGCCACTGTGGGAGATTTCCTGTCAGCCATAGAATCTGCTTATTCCAACGTGGAAGCAAGCATTACTGAAGATGGACGTATCAAGATAGAGGACATGAACCCAGGAAGCGAACCTATTTCTTTTCAGATAGAGGGGATCTCAGGAGGAATCACAGGACTCAATCTTGGGAAGTTCGATGGCTCCTATCCCCTGAGTTATATCGAAAAGCTCAACCAGATAGGAAAACAACTCATCAAATATGTCAATGGTCAGCACAGTCAAGGGGTAGGCCTTATTCCATTGCAGGAAACATCGGCTGCAAACCGTGTTACATCCGAGACCACGGCCATTAGCAGCCGTGCCTCTGGTCTTGAGTTTTCAGACGTGGTGCAAACAGGTTTCTTCGAGATATATCTTTATGATAGTCAGGGTAATCCCATTGACGCCGACAATACCACGATCATAAATGAGCCTTACAGGATCAATATTACAGAAGGCAATACCACGCTGGAGGACATAAGGGACGACATCAACAACAACATACCTGACTTAAACGCCCGTATCGTTGACAACAGGCTTGTAATAGGTGTGGACGGCCCGCCGGCCACTGCCGCTGGCTTTGCCTTTGGAAAGGATACCTCAGGGGCTCTTACTGCCCTTGGCATGAACGCATTCTTCACTGGCGAGGATGCTTCAAGTATAGGCATAAATGAAAAACTCAGAGAAGACCCAAGGCTTATAGCAGCTGGACAGGTAGAAGGATATGGGGCCTCCTCTGCCTTGAGCCACAAGGCTGTCATGGATGAAAATCGTGCCCTCGATGCCACCATTGGCAATGGGACAGTTCGTGTCCAACTGTTCGATGTGGATGGCAACGTGGCCGATTCCGTGGATATAAATATTGATAGGGACAACGATTCCTTGGCCGACATATTGGATGAGATGAATGAAATCGATGGCATCCGCGCCTACGTGGAGGATGACCTCGTGCATGTGGAGACGGAAAAAAGCGGCTATACCGTCTCCATAGACGACAGCGCCTCTGGAGTGGATACGGGCTTCCTCGAGTTTTTCGGCATGGGTGGAGGCCCTGCTTCCCGCATAGACGGAAATCTCAAGGTGGAAAGGACCTTTGACGTCCTCAGCAGTTATGATACAGGTGTTACTGCAGGAAACAGTTTTTCCATAGACATACTTGATGAGAATGGCAATATACTAAACTCTCCAGCCCCTACCTTTACAGTCAATATCAACGCTGGGGATTCCCTTGCAGACATAGCCAGCGCCATTGACGCTAACGATAACATCTCTGCTCAGATAGTTAACGGCAAACTTGCCATCAGTGTGCAAGGCCAGGGAGACAAGTTCTATGTGAGGGACGATGCCACAGGCCTTTTTTCCTTTCTCGATATGTCGGTGCCAAACGGGGGGCTTCTTTCTCCGGCGAGCAATGTAAATGCCCTTTCCATGAGGGATCTCAACAGAAGACCCATAGCAGACCTGGATGACGCCACCTTGAGCCAGGCCTATCAGGGCCTCGTCGGGACAGTTGGCATACACACCAGGACGTTCAATTTGGATCTGGACTTTGCAAAGGGGGCTGTAAGCGATCTTCAGGCCAAAAGGGAGGACGTTTCTGGCGTGTCCATTGACGAGGAGCTTTCAGATCTGCTGAGGTTTCAGCATGCCTATACCGCTGCGGCAAAGCTTATAAAGGCGGCAGATGAGATGTTTCTGTCTCTGCTGAACGCCAAACAGTAGTCAACTGGACAAAATGCGCCTGAGTGTGCGTCTTGCTTATTATAAATAAATAAAAGAATCAGGGGATTACAATATGAGAGTCACCATGAACACCATGTACAGTCAGATAAATCTAGACCTTTCTAGGCTTACAGAGAGGCTAGCAGGCTTTACGGACAACATCTCTTCTGGCAAACAGTACCAAGTCCCTTCAGACGCACCTGTGAAGTTGACCCATGCGCTGGGATTAAGGGATTCTCTGTCAGAGACCGAACAGTACAAGAGGAACATATCTTATGGCAGGGGTTGGGTGACAGCCACGGAAAATGTTCTCACCCATGTGACCGACAGGCTCACCAGGGCCAAGGAACTTGCAGTGGAAGGGGCCAATGACTCTCAGAACCAAAGCACAAGGAGGGCGATCGCCAAGGAGGTGAAGGCCATACTGGAAGAGGTTGTAAGCCTAGGCAATACAAGGCTGGGTGACAGGTACATACTGGCAGGCAGCAGGACTACCGGCTATGCCCACAATGACAGGCCCTTTGTAATGGATAACGACCAGAATGTGGAATATCATGGCAACCAGGAAGACATAACCCTTGATGTTTCATCTGGAAGGAAGCAAAAGGTAAACCTGGATGGCAGGAGTACCCTAGTGGAAAGTGGATCTTTCCAGGCACTTAAGGACCTTTACGACAGCTTGGTGGCAGGCAGCCAACCAGACATAGAAAATGCCATAGGTAAATTGGATGAGAGCATAAATCATATAAGCAACAAGACCGCAGAGCTTGGGGCCATGGCCAATGCCCTCGATGTCAAGGAGGAGATGGCCGATTCCATGGGGCTTGTAAGCAGACAGGTTCTTTCCGATGTAGAGGATACAGACATGATTGAGGCCATAAATTCCCTGAATGCCACCCAGACCGCCTATCAGGCAGCCCTGGGCGCAGCCTCGAAGGTGATGCAGGTCACGCTGGCAGATTACCTCTAGATAGGGGGTTGAATTATTCTTTTTTATTAGCATTTGGATGCCAGGGAGGGCAATTTGCTTATATTTTCCAGAAAGATAGGTGAAAAGATTAGGGTGGGGGATGATATCGAGATCGTGGTGCTCGAGATGAAAAAGGGACAGGTGAGGATAGGGATAAACGCCCCAAAGGGGCTCACCATCCACCGGGAAGAGGTCTACCAGAGAATACTTGAAGAAAACAGGCTTGCAGCCACGAGCGCCATGGAAGAGTTGGGGCTTGATCAACTCCAAAGAGAATCTTAAAGGCACTGTTTTGGGCAGTTCAGGAAGAAAGGCCTTTGAGGCTGGCATGAGAGTGAAGAAATAAATGAAAGCTGAAACCAGTAGATTTGGTCCTATTGAAATAGACGAGAACAAGATATTGTCCTTCAAGAAGGGGATATTGGGTTTCCCAGAAGACAAGCGTTACGCCCTATTGCCCCACAAGGACGATTCCCCCTTCTTTTGGCTCCAGAGCCTTGATAGTCCAGAGCTTGCCTTTGTAGTGATAAATCCAGCTCTTATAGTCAAGGACTATAGTTTTGAAATACCTTCAGAGATGGAAAAGGAACTGGATCTAAAAGATCCTTCCCAGGCCGAGGTCCTGGTGCTTGTGACAATCAGGCAGGGTAACGGGGACAAGCCCCTGAGCCTTACTGCCAATCTTTTGGGCCCTCTTGTCATAAATGTTGAGAACAGACGAGCCTGCCAGGCGGTTCTCGATCCTAAGAAATATCCCGTACGGTACGAATTTTCATAAGAAGTTCCATAATGAGATCAAACCGTTTCTGCTCCATGAAGAGGCAGAAAGGGTCCATCCTTTCCTGGGGCCAGCACGACAAAGATGTCCTTATGACCAATAGCTGGCTTTTGCCCGAAAGATAATCCCGGAAATGTCAACGGAACAAATCTGCGGTTGTCTTCATTGCCTTGCAGTGGCAGATGCAGCCATGAAGCTTGGGCAATGTAAGGTTGTCAGGTGCCACTGTTTAATGTTAATAAGATCTCATGAGGTGTCCCTTTTGCAATCATGAAGGCTCCAAGGTGGTGGATTCCAGGCCTGCCAGAAACGGCAGGGCCATAAGGAGGAGGCGTGAATGCCTCGGCTGTGGCGAACGGTTTACCACATATGAGCAGTTGGAAGAATTTCAGCCCATGGTGGTGAAGAAGGATGGCCGCCGCGAAGCCTTTGAAAGAAGAAAGGTTATTGAGGGCATTTTAAAGGCCTGTGAGAAACGGCCCATTAGCGTAAACAAGGTCGAGGCCTTTGTGGACGATCTTGAAAAATACATCCAGGAAATGGGCGCTGCGGAAATAGACAGCAAGGTGATAGGGGAAAAGGTGATGGCGCAACTCAGGGATTGGGACGACGTGGCCTATGTCCGTTTTGCCTCTGTGTATAAGCAATTCAAGGATCTTAAGGAGTTCATGGAGCAGCTCCAGGAACTGTTGTCCAAAGATGCTTCATCTTGAACTTGGAAGACAGAACCTTTCTGCTTCTGATGCCTGTTTTTTGTTACTCTTTTGTTTTGAGGCCAAATATCAAGACAATTTTCTTGCAAATCCCACTGGCTTTTACTAAAAAATCAGACCGGAGAACAGTTCCCTGACGACAGCAATGCAGGGAGTGTGCTGGCGCACGTTTTTCATGCCGGCAACATGGATTTCAGGTGGTTTCCTTGCCTCCTTTACCCAAGCGGAATTTTAGGGAGATGTGTTTTTGCACTTGAAATCTAAATTCAAACAGGAGTTTTTCTAAGATGCCCAAGGCCTTAAGGTGGAAATTTGCCCTATTAGCGTTTCTTGTTGTGGCTTCAGTAGTCCTAGTAATCCCGTCATTTTATCCCAACACGCCACAATGGTTCAAAAAATATGTTTATCAGGAAGGTCTCAAGCTGGGGTTGGATCTCCAGGGAGGAATGCATCTCATCCTCAAGGTGGACGTGGATCAGGCAGTGCGGAACGCTGCAGAGCTCTACAGCCAGGATTTGAAGGATGCCCTCAAGCGGCAGAATATAACTGTGGTTCGCAGAAAGAGTCCAAACCCCGATGAGATCCTTTTGGCAGTCCCCAACAAAAGCGCTCTCGAGAAGATAAAAGAGGTCATCAATGATGATTTCCCCAACCTCCAGATCAAGAACATCAATGAAGAGGCCAGGTTCCCCACGATAACCCTTACCCTTTCTTCAAAAGAGGAGCAGTTCATCAGGGAGCATGCTGTTGAGCAGTCTCTGGAGATTATCAGAAACAGGATTGACCAGTTTGGCGTCACAGAGCCTGTCATTGTGCGTCAGGGAGAAGATGAAATAGTGGTGCAGCTTCCAGGCGTGAAGGACCCGGAAAGGGCCATAAAGCTCATTGGCCAGACTGCACAGCTCGAGTTCAAGCTCGTTGACGACGATGCGGCAGTGGATCTTCGGAGCCTTATCAGAAAGGCAGTGGAAAGTGGACGGCTGCCTGCACACTACGACGTCAACCAGCTCAATGCGGTCTTGAAGGGCCAGATCCCCAGGGGTGACAAAATATATTTCATGAAAGAGGTGGACAGCAGGACCGGCCGGGTCAGCAACATCCCGATCCTCCTCAAGGACAAGACCCTTATGACAGGGGATGCTGTCAAGACGGCACACGTACGTATAGGCGGTAATTACAACGAACCCTATGTGGCCCTGGATCTCACTGATAGGGGGGCCAGGATATTCGAGAAGATAACCGGAGAGAATGTGGGAAAGCGTCTGGCAATCGTGCTGGATGGAGTTGTGCGATCGGCACCTGTAATCAGGGAAAAGATCGGTGGAGGCCACGCCCAGATATCTGGTTCCTTCACCCATGAAGAAGCGGCAGATTTGGCAATAGTTCTCAGGGCCGGCGCTTTGCCTGCTCCAGTCAAGATCATACAAAATGTCACAGTTGGCCCATCCCTGGGCCGTGATTCAATACAAAAGGGCCTGCTTTCTGGTATTGCAGGTGCCTGTTTTGTCATCCTTTTCATGGTGGTCTACTACAGGCTGTCTGGTTTTATCGCAGATATTGCCATGCTTTTGAACCTCGTGTTCCTCATGGCAATTCTAGCCCTGTTTCAGGCCACTTTAACACTTCCAGGCATAGCGGGTATCATCCTGACCATTGGTATGGGTGTGGATTCGAATGTCCTCATATTTGAACGAATGCGTGAGGAAAAGGCCCTTGGAAAGCCTCTCAAGGCGTTTATAGACGGTGGTTATGACAAGGCATTTTGGACCATTGTGGATGCCCATGTCACCACCCTGATTACAGCACTCGCCTTATTCCTCTTTGGGACAGGCCCCATCAAGGGTTTTGCCGTCACCCTCTCAGCAGGTATCATTATCAACCTCTTTACAGCTATCTATGCAACAAGGTGGGTTTATGACCTCCTTCTGTACAAAAAGGCGCTCAAGGATCTGTCCTTTTTGCAGATCGTAAAGAAGACCAATATAGATTTCATAGGCAAGAGAAACATCTCTCTTGCCATTTCCACAGTGCTTGTGGCACTTGGTATCTTTGCCTTCGTGCAGATAAACAGGGGTGCTGCCAACCTGGGTGTGGATTTTGCCGGCGGCACAATGGTTCAGTACAAGGCTGATAAGCCCTTTGGCCTGGAAAAGGTGAGAACAGCCCTGGAAAATGCCAAGCTCTCAGGTTATGCCCTTCAGGAAGTGCCCAAGGAAAACATCTTGATAGTCCGGGTAAAGAAATCTGTTGCCACAGTGGGAGATATAGAGGCAAATATCACCAAGGCGCTCAAGACCGGCTTGCCAGATTACAAATTTACCATTGAAAGCAAGACAGAGATCGGCTCCACTGTCAGCAAGGAACTAAGGAAGAAGGCCATTACGGCAATCCTCATATCCCTAGCCGGCATCATTGGATACCTGGCCTTCAGGTTCAATTTCAGCTTTGGTGTGGCTGCAGCCATAGCAACCTTTCATGACGTGCTGGCAGTGCTTGGGGTCTTTTATATCCTTGACAAGGAGATCACCCTGCTGATAGTGACAGCTCTTCTCACTCTGGCTGGCTACTCCCTGACAGATACTGTGGTTGTCTTCGACAGGATAAGGGAAAACCTGAGACGATACAGAAAGTTATCCTTTGCTGAGATCATCAACAGAAGTGTCAATGAGATGTTGAGCAGGACCATTATCACCTCCCTCACTACGCTCATCGTGGTGCTTTCCCTGTTTTTCTTCGGAGGAGTTGTGATACATGATTTTGCCCTTGCCCTCATACTGGGGATAATAGTTGGAACATACTCGTCAGTATTTGTGGCAAGCCCCATCGTCTACATATGGCACAAGGGCAAGGCCCCGAAATAAGAAGATCCAGCTGGAGGAAGAAGCCATACTCCTTCCAAGGCCAGCCTTTTTAAAGAGGGCGTAAATGAAACAACTTGAGATAAAGGGTGGCCATGCCCTCAAGGGCACCGTCAGGATCAGTGGAGCCAAGAATGCTGCCTTGCCCATGCTCGCAGCTACACTTCTCGCCCAGGGCGTGTTCAGGCTTCAGGATGTGCCAGCCCTTGAGGACGTAAATACCTTTATAAAGCTTCTCGAGGAGCTTGGATTCAAGTTTGAGCGAGACACCTATTCCCTGCGTGTGGATTCTACCGGTCTTTCGAGCCATGAGGCCCCCTATGAGCTTGTACGTATGATGCGGGCTTCTGTACTTGTCCTTGGCCCTCTTGTTGCACGCCTGGGTAAGGCAAGGGTTGCCCTGCCAGGGGGCTGTGCCATTGGAGCCAGGCCCATAGATTTCCACCTCAAGGGTCTGGAGCTCATGGGTGCCAAGCTAAAACTCAGGGAAGGCTATGTGGACGCCAAGGCAAAGCGCCTTTCAGGTGCGAGGATCTATTTCGATATCCCCTCTGTCACTGCAACTGAAAACCTCATGATGGCAGCATGTTTGGCCAAGGGCAAGACTGTTCTGGAAAATGCAGCGAGGGAACCGGAAGTTGTTGCACTTGGACGCATGTTGATGGAAATGGGCGCCCGCATAAAGGGCCTGGGGACAGAGACCATTATCATAGAAGGTGTAAAGGGGCTTAGCCCTGTCGATTGGAAGATCATCCCAGACAGGATAGAGGCAGGCACATACCTTATGGCAGTAGGTGCGGCAGGGGGGCAACTGGTGCTTGAAAATATCGTGCCTGGCCATCTTGAGGCCATTATGGGAAAATTGCGCGAGGCAGGGCTTGTGATTGACATCCTGGACGAGGCGGCTGTGAGGGTCAAAAAGCGAGGCAGGCTAAAGAGTGTCGACGTCAAGACACTTCCATATCCAGGATTTCCAACAGACCTTCAGGCCCAGATAATGGTGCTGATGGCAACAGCTGGTGGGCTGAGTGTGATAACTGAAACCATTTTTGAGAATCGTTTCATGCACGTGGCCGAGCTTAGGCGTCTGGGTGCCGATATAAGAATTGAGGGGCGAAGCGCCATAGTGCGCGGGGTGCAGTCGCTGATCGGCGCACCTGTTATGGCTACTGATCTCAGGGCCAGCGCCTGCCTCGTGCTTGCAGGGCTTGCTGCAAAGGGCAAGACAACTGTGGCTGGTCTTCACCATTTGAATAGAGGGTATGAGAAAATGGATGAAAAGCTCTGTGCGGTTGGTGCAAAAATAAGACGTATAGAAGTTGGCAGGCCGGTTTAATTATGGGGAAGTATCCTGAATTAGTGGATAGTTTTGGAAGGAAGATCACGTACTTGCGTCTTTCAGTCACAGACAGGTGCAATCTGCGTTGTTTTTATTGTATGCCCCAGGCAGATTTTAATTGGCTCCCCCATGACAATATCCTCCGTTTCGAAGAGATCATCAGAATGGTGCGCGTCCTTGCCATGCAGGGGGTGAAGAAGATCCGCCTGACAGGTGGAGAGCCTCTCGTGAGAAGGGATGTGGTGAGATTAATGGAGGATATATCAAATCTCGAAGGTGTTGAGGAACTTTGCCTGACTACCAATGGAGTGGCTCTTCCTGGCCTTGCCGAAAAGCTTTTTTCCCTTGGTTTGAGACATATAAACATCAGTCTCGATACCCTCAAAAGGGAACGTTTTCATATGATAACGGGAAGGGACCGCTTTGATGAGGTGTGGGCTGGCATACAAGAGTGCATCAAACTTGGGTTTTCTCCAATAAAGATAAATTTTGTTATGATCAAGGGCAAAAACCACGATGAAATAGCCGATTTTGCACTACTTGCGGCAAAGTATCCCATTGAGGTGCGTTTTATAGAGTTCATGCCCATTGGCAAAGGCTCCAACTGGGGAAAGGATTGCTTTTTCCCGTCTGACAAGGCCATTGAGGCCATAGAGAAGAGGGCAGGAAAACTTACTGAAAAGAAAAGATCCTTATTTTCTGGGCCAGCGGAGCTATATACCTTCCAGGGCGGCAAGGGGGCCATAGGCTTCATAAGCCCCCTCAGCCACAGGTTTTGTAGCGAGTGCAACAGGTTGCGTATCACGGCTGACGGCAGGCTCAGGCTGTGTCTTTTCTCCGACAGGGAGGTCATTTTGAGAGATATGCTCAGGGAGGGGATAAAAGAGGAAGACCTTGCAGAGTTCTTCATAAAGGCGGTAAAGAAAAAACCTGCCAGGTACCTTGCAAAGGATCATGAAATACCCCATTGTGACAGAAGGATGTCATCCATAGGGGGTTGAATAAAAAAACGACAGGAGGAATTATGATCATCCTTGAAGATCTTCTTTATACAGAGGAGCATATCTGGGTAAAGCCCGATGACAGGCAGGAAAAGGCTGTAATAGGCATTACCGATTATGGCCAGGAGAAGATCGGTGCAGTCTCATCCATAGATCTTCCAGAGGCAGGAGACGAGTTTGTGGAGACTGATTGTTTCGCCACTGTGGAGAATACCACTGGAGAAGTAACCGAACTTTTCTGCCCCATTTCAGGCAGAGTGCTATCAGCAAACGATCAGCTCATCGACTCACCTGACATGATAAACGACGATCCCTACGATGATGGTTGGCTCATGGTCATGGCAGTTGCTCAACCGCAAGAGCTTGACGATCTCATGAATCCGGATGAATATGAAAAATTCGTGGAAGAGCTCAAGATCAAGGAGGAAGAAGAGCTGGAGGACGAAGACGATGCCTTGGAGGTCATGGAGTAATGAAGGGTAAGACTGCCTTTTTGTTCCCTGGCCAGGGTTCCCAGTACGTGGGAATGGGCGAGGCGCTTCTTGACCAGACGCCTGGAGGCCGAAAGCTTTTTGAGACTGCAGAGTCTGTTACTGGTGTTGCTGTTACGGCATTGTGTTTGGATGGTCCCCTTTCAGAACTTACAAAGACCAGTAACCTGCAGCCATGTCTTACAGCTGTGGACATGCTTTGCTGTATGGCAGTCAGGGAGTCAGGCCTTGACGCAGATGCCGTGGCTGGCCACAGCCTTGGAGAATACCCTGCCCTTTGGGCATCGGGAGTGTTGTCGACAGAGGCATGCTTTCGGTTGGTGAAGGAAAGGGGAAGGTTAATGGATGAGGCCGCAGCCAAAAATCCAGGCGGCATGGCTGCAATCATTGGACTCGAAAGACAGGAGCTCGAGCGTCTGTTGCTCAAGGTGATTACTCCAGACAAGATCCTTACCCTGGCAAATCACAACTCCAGGCAGCAGATCGTTGTCACAGGCGATAAAGAGGCCATACAGGAGCTATGCAAGCTGGTCAAGGAAGCAGGCAAGCGGGCAATACCCCTGAAGGTTTCTGGCGCATATCACAGCCCTCTAATGAAAGATGCAGCAGATGCCTTTTCCTTGGTGTTGGCGGATGTGGAGTTCTGTTCTCCAAAAATTCCACTGTATAGCAATGTTACTGCAAGCCCTGAAACAGATCCTGAAATGTTCAGACGCCTGATGGGCAAGCAGATATGTTCCCCTGTCAGATGGTTTGAAATAATAAACAATATGTATTCAGACGGAGTGCGAAACTTTGTGGAACTCGGCCCCAAGAAGGTTCTCACCAATCTCGCCAAAAATTGTATAGACGCAGCAGATGCAAGGTTTTTTAACGTGGAATCCCCGGATGATATCGCCAAACTTAAAGGAGAGATCTGAACCTGCAAGGCGTGAGAAAGGACAAGACATGTATTTTTTCAAAAGACCCAAAAAGACCACAGGCTTAAAGTGCAGGCAGTGTGGCGAAGAGTTAGAGCTTTGCAGAAGATGACGAAGTGTAGCCCTGAGGTGTCGGGGCTGCGGAAGCACGTTTCCCATCAGGGACTATTCCAATGAAATGACAGAAGAACTTGCCGAGCTCCTTGCATTTTCAAGGGTTGACAGGATCTGAGAGGTTTTTAATAAGGCCTATATACAAATGGTTAGCCTTTCTTGCATCTCTGCCATTTAAGGGTTTAGGCAAAGTTAAGCCTTGGTAAGATCATCTGCCCACCACCATCTGCCTGTTCTGAAAGAAAGTCTTCCATGAGTTTCAGGAGCCCTCGAATCCCTTGGCCTGTCCGGGCCGATACCAAGATTCCATCTATTCTCGAGATCTTTTTCTGTATTGTTTCATCCACAAGGTCTGCCTTGTTCAGCACCAGGATTCTTGGCAAATCTGAAAGCCCCATTTCCCTGAGTATCTCTTCAGTGGCCTTCATCTCTTCATGGATGAACGGGCTAGAGGCGTCTACCACGTGAATGAATGCGGTGGAGTCTTGAAGTTCTTCAAGGGTGGCTTTAAATGCCGTTTTTATGTCTGGAGGCATGTTGGTGATAAAGCCCACTGTGTCTGAAAGCAGAATCTTTCTTCCATTTAAAAAAAGGGCCTTCGTAGACGGGTCCAGGGTTGCGAAAAGTTTGTCCTGGACCAACACATTGCTCTTTGTGAGTCTGTTTAGCAGGGTTGATTTGCCTGCATTGGTATAGCCTATGATAGAAAATACAGGAACCTTGCCCCTGCCCCTTTTTTTTCTCATCTGGGAACGCTGTTTTTCAAGGCCCTTGAGCGCACGTTCAAGTGAAGAGATCCTCTGTTTTATCCTACGCCTGTCAACCTCTAGTTTGGTCTCACCAGGGCCCTTGCCGCCGATTCCACCCATTAGCCGCGACATGGCTATACCTTTGCCCACAAGTCTCGGCAAGGTATAGCGAAGCTGTGCAAGCTCCACCTGGATCTTGCCCCCCTTTGTTTTGGCATGACTGGCAAAGATATCCAGTATCAGTTGTGTGCGGTCGATGATCTTGAGATCCATCATCTTTGCGATATTGTTGGCCTGCCTGGGACTCAAATTTTGATCGAAGATGACCATTGAGACCCCCATATACAGGCCAGTCACCAGGATCTCCTTGAGTTTGCCCTTGCCTATGAGATGCGCCGGGTTGTATCGGGTGATCCTCTGATAGATCTTGTCCACTACTTGGATGTTCGCTGTCTCAGCTAACCTCTGGAGCTCGTCCAAGCTCCTTTTGGCATATTCTTCGCCATTTGGACCTGCATGTACAAGGATGGCCCTTTCTTCTGCACCCTTTAGTGCCCTCAAACGGCAACGGCGTTCTATCTCCTGCTCTATCTCCCGAACAAACATGTCAAACCTGGGTGGAAGTTCCGTGGCCTGGCGGAAGGTTTCTATCTGCCATTTCCGGCCGTCATTTCCAGGAGGCAGGAGGTAGGCGAGGTGAAGCCTTTTGGGAAGGCGTTGGTTCACCTCTATGACCAACATTGCATCGAGGCGAAGAAGTGCCAAGTCTGTGAGATCCTCGCTGGTCACTCCCCGGTTGCCACCAAGGCTCGTGCGTATACACCTAAGCCCCTTTAGCCTGTATTCGCCCCTTCTAAAATCTTGAAGGTCTGGTATGAATATACCATGCCTGTCTCCTGCTATCACATGAGTGATCAGGCCTTTTCTGTTTACGAGCAAGGCTATTTGGCGTGATATGATATGGGAGATTTCAGCCAAGGCCCTTGCAGTTTCGTGGGTTATGATGTGGGAGGCAGGGATGCGCCTTCTGTAAAGCCTTTCTAGGGCCTTTTTTTGGCTGGGAGAAAGTCCTTTTGTGTTTCCGTAAATTTTTGCTATAGTCTACGTACCTCGCTGGTTTTTTTATTTGCAGCAGTGATCAGGTGTGTTGGATTTAGCACGCTGCCAATCTGTTTACATATATAACTATTGTACCAGAAGGTATTTTTGACAAGGTTTTTTCAGGGATCAGATGGAGGAAAAAGGAAAAAAGAAGGCTCGCTTTATAGCAGTTGCCAATCAGAAGGGAGGGGTAGGAAAGACCACTACTGCCGTGAATTTGGCAGCTGGTCTTGCCATGCTCAAGCAAAAGGTCTTGCTGGTGGACTGTGACCCCCAGGCAAACGCCACAAGTGGCGTAGGCATAAACCTTGGAGAGGAGGATATCAACCTTTACCACGTACTCATTGGGGAGGCTTCCCTTGAGGAGGCCATATTCAATACTGTGCAACCCAATCTGCGTGCCATCCCAGCCCATCAGGACCTTGTTGGCATAGATATAGAACTTGCAGCAATGGATGAAAGGGAGATCGTGTTAAAGGCTCTCTTCAAGACCCTTCAAGGGTTTGATTATGTGATCATGGATTGTCCTCCATCGCTTGGCCTCATGACCGTAAATGCCCTGACAGCTGCGGATTCTGTGCTCATTCCCCTCCAGTGTGAATATTATGCCCTGGAAGGGCTTAGCCAGCTTGTTCACACCATAAGGGTCGTTAAGAACAGGTTAAATCCCAGGCTTCATATAGAGGGCTTGTTGCTTACCATGTACGATCACAGGACAAGGCTTGGATATCAGGTGGCACGGGAGGTTAGGGTACATTTCAGGGATCTTGTCTACAGGACCACAGTGCCCCGTAACATAAGGCTTAGCGAAAGCCCAAGCCACGGCAAGCCCATCTTTTTGTATGACCCAAGATCAAAGGGAGCAGAAAGTTATCTAGCCCTTTGCCGGGAATTTCTTACAAGAAACCGGAGGCAGTCATGAATCAGAAATCCGGTCTTGGAAGGGGGCTTGGCTCCCTGCTTTCCAGCCAGGATATATTTGACGCAGAGGCACCTGGTTTTTTCCTCTGTCCAATCGAAAAGATCAGGCCCAACCCCATGCAGCCAAGGCAAAACATCCAGGATGACTCCCTGGAGGGGCTTGCCGCATCCATCAAGTCCAAGGGTATCCTTCAGCCATTGGTAGTAACAGAAGAAGATGGATTCTATCAGATAATTGCAGGAGAACGGCGTTGGAGGGCAGCCCAAAAGGCAGGGCTGAAGAAGGTGCCAGTGGTGTTAAGGGATGCAGACTCCAGGGAGGTGCTGGAACTTGCTCTTATAGAAAATATCCAGCGAGAGGACCTGAATCCCGTGGAGGAGGCCTTGGCCTATAAACGGTTTTCAGAGGAGTTGGGGCTAAGCCAGGCCCAGATCGCTGAAAAGGTTGGAAAGGACCGTTCCACAGTCGCCAACATGTTGAGGCTTTTGCATCTTTCCAAGGACATTCTGGACGATATTGTCAAGGGGAGGATCACTACTGGCCATGCAAAGGCAATTTTGATGCTCGACGGAGTGAAACATCAGCGGAGGCTCAGGGATGAGATCGTAAAAAGGTCTCTTTCTGTGCGTCAGGCAGAAGAGCTTGCCAGACGGTTCAAGAAAGAGGCAAAACCTGAAGATAAACGTAAACGAAAGGATCCCGACCTTGAATACCTTTGTGACGAGCTTAGTAGGATAGTTGGGGCCAAGGTGAATATAGTGACTGGTAAAAGGGGGGGACGGCTTGAGATCAAGTGCAGAAACAGGGATGAGCTTGAACGTTTGATCAAGCTCATCAAGAGCCTAGAGGAATAGGGCAGGCCATCATGGCTTATTCTGTTATAAAGGATGAGGACATAAAGGAACAAGTGGCCAGGCTCATCCAGCAGGCCAATAGACTCCTTCCCCTCGATGTGCTAGAGGCCTTGGACAAGGCGCAAAGAGAGGAGAAGGATCCAGGGGCCAGGCTCATTCTCGACATAGTGCTGGAAAATGCGGCGCTGTCCTGGAAGACGGCTCTTCCCATATGCCAAGATACAGGGATAGACGTTGTCTTTGTTGAGACAGGCCCAGAGTGCCTGGTGGAAGGCAATTTGGTGGCGGCCATAAATGAAGGCATTGCCCTTGGGACCCAAAAGGGTTTTTTGAGAAATTCGGTATGCGATCCCATCACCAGGAAAAATACAGGGGATAACAGCCCTGGTGTAATCCATCTATCCAGTTCAAAAAATCCTGGCCTCAAGCTGACTATTCTCCCCAAGGGTTGCGGTAGCGAAAACATGAGCGCCCTGAAGATGCTTCCCCCTTCAGCAGGGCTTGAAGGGGTGGCAGAATTTGTGACAGGACAGGTTAAGGCGGCAGGGCCCAATCCATGTCCCCCAGGGATCATTGGAGTGGGTATTGGAGGCACCATGGAGCAGGCTGCACTCTTGTCCAAGAGGGCCCTTTTGAGGCCTGTGGGAAGCCACCACGAACGATCCGATCTGGCAGATCTGGAAAGGGAGCTTCTTTCCAGGATAAACAGCCTTGGTATCGGTCCCCAAGGGCTCGGAGGTGATACTACAGCCCTATTTGTGGCAGTGGAGGCATTCCCTTGCCACATAGCAAGCCTTCCGGTTGCGGTGAACATTCAGTGCCATGCGGCAAGGCGCGCGGTGGCCCATTTCATAAATGGCAAATGGGAGGGCGTTAAAGAGATTAACGAAGCATCTGGAAGCAAGACAGGGGCGTTGACCTCTCTTTTGAATCTAGCCACCCCCCTTGAGCTTCCCCTTTCAAGACAACAGATCGCCAATCTAAAGGCAGGGGACTGGGTAAAGCTTTCTGGGCGACTCCTGACAGGCAGGGATCAGACCCACAGGCGGCTTTGCCAGCTACTTGATGAAGGAAAACAGTTGCCAGTTGACCTCAAGGGCCAGTTCATTTATTACGTAGGGCCTTCTCCAGCACCGCCAGGGCGTGTGATCGGTTCGGCAGGGCCCACTACGAGTTACAGGATGGATTCCTATACTCCACGCATCCTTTCAGAGGGTGTTTTGGGTTTGATGGGCAAGGGGAAAAGATCGGCCCAGGTAGTTGAGGCCATAAAGGCCCACGGTGCAATATATATGGCAACTATCGGAGGAGCGGGAGCGTTCCTTTCTGAGTGTATAAAGGGCTGCCGTCTTGTGGCCTTTGAGGATTTGGGGCCCGAAGCCCTTTATGAGCTGGAGGTGAGAGACTTTCCGGCAATTGTGATAAACGATTCGCAAGGGCAAGATTATTACAAGCTTGTGGGATCTGCCTGACGCCTCATATCCTTATGTGCCCCCGAAACGTTATCTGCTATTTCTTTCTGACTTTTATCTTTTCCACCACCTTGCGGTAATAGACCTGGTTGACCTCGAGATTTATAGGCCTTGACCTCAGCATGTTCGCCTTGGTGACCAGTATATTGAGCTTGGTGACCTGGCGGTAACGCTCCCTTTCATCCTGCAGTTCATCCAAGAGGTCAAGGGCGTTTTTTATCTCCTTTTCCGTCTGTAGCTCAGGAGGGATGAATCCGGCGTTTTTGAGCATTTTGTATGCCATCCGCAGGTCCTCGGGGACCATGGAATCATCCTCGAAGACTATGGGCTTTCCTTTGCCCGGCAGGTTTTCAAACTGCCCTTGCCTAATAGCCTCCTTTATTCTCTTTTCTGCAAGGCGTTCAAAGAAGAAGATGCTCATG
>Ga0256914_1000216_pt1 | contig 55710 bp, 35 predicted proteins | sample HulkmetaG_FD_191571 | JGI IMG/M metagenome (GOLD analysis project Ga0256914, IMG submission 191571) | Hydrothermal chimney microbial communities from Main Endeavour vent field at the Juan de Fuca Ridge, Pacific Ocean - Hulk | ecosystem: Environmental > Aquatic > Marine > Hydrothermal vents ...
CCCAGACCCCACCCCCCGGAGATCAGAGTCCAGAGACCAGAGGGCCGGAGGACGGTAGTACGGGGGCCACTACAAGCCGCAAGCCGCTGATGTACCAGTGGAAGTTCGGAATGTTCCTGAGGCGGACGGAGCAGCGGGCGCCCCCCTGATCGCTGAGGAACGAGCCGCCGCGCAGCACCCGAGGGGCATTATCGTCAAGTCGCTCTCGCCCATCTCCCTCATAGGGGAAACCCCGCCAGGGGCTCCGCGTCCACTCCCACACGTTGCCGCTCAGGTCCTCCACCCCGTAAGGCGACGCCCCGCCGGGAAAACAACCTACCGCACTGGTATCCCCGATGCCGGTTTCATAAGTGTTGGCTCGGTTTGGATCGAATTCATCCCCCCAGGGGTAGCGTCTGTCATTGGTAGATTGGGAATTGGGAAATTGGGAGTTGGGAAACTGGGGATTGGGACCGCGGGCGGCTTTTTCCCATTCCGCTTCGGAAGGCAGCATCACCCGCCAGCCCTCCTGCCCAATCCGCCGCCAAAACTCCCGCTCCTCATCCGTCAGTCCGCCTATCTGTTCATTTGCCCATTGGCCCATCTGCTCCGTCAGCCACTCGCAATACTTGACCGCTTCGTACCAGCTCACCCACCGCACCGGGTGGTTGTCCGGATCGCGCAGGCTGCGCGGGTTCTCCGGCTCATGGCCGCTGGCCTGCACAAAGGCCCGCCACTGGGCTGCCGTTACCGGCCAGCGGGCAATATAGTACTCCGCCAGATCCAGCTCGTGCTGGGGTTTTTCGTCACTGTCAGCCATGTCATCTTCATCGTCGCTGCCCATAAGGAACGGCCCGGCGGGGATGCGCACAAAGCCCAGCAGCGGCTCGGCGGGCAGGGAAGCATGGGCGGGGTCAAAGCGCGGGTCGCCCAACCGGGCCAGCACGTGCCCGGCGGCGGCCCGTTCCACCGGCGGCAGAGCGGGGCGGCCCGCCAGCCCATCGGCCCTCAGCACCCGGACCAGGTGGGACCGCACCCGTTCCAGTTTGGGCCGGTTCCGCTCGCTCACCCCGCCCAGGTTGCCGCTTTCGGCCAGCATCTGCCCGGCCAGCAACGCACCCCAGGCATCCTTTTCGGACAAAGCCTCATCCGGCCCAACGTCCCGGTAGCAGAGCGCCTCCACCAACGCCCACAGGGCAAAGTCGCTGCCCCGCGCCGATTTCGCCCCGGCCAACAGGGCCACCTCCCGCCAGCGGTTCGGGTCGCGGCGGGCCAGTTCCGCCACCTGCTCCGGGTAGTCATGGTCGGTCAGGTAGCAAGCGGCCAGGTACTCCTGGAAGGTGCGGTGGGGAAAGGTGTAAACCCCCACGCCCCGAGGCAAGAGCAGCCCGGCCCGCTGGCTCAAATAGCGGACCAGCCGGGCCGGGTTCACGTCGGGGTTCTGGCTCAGGCGCAACAGCCCGCTCAGCAACTCCCCTTCCGGCACGTCGGCGGTGCCCACCGTATCGGGCTGGGCGGCGTGGGCCTTGTAAGCCAGCTCCTCCAGCAAGGCGCGCACCCGGGCGCGGTCCACCCGCAGCCATTCGGCCAGGCTGGGTTGCTGCACAACCACACGCCCCCGGGCATCCCGCACCACTTTGGGCCGTTCCCACCAATCGAGCAACAGGTCCACCGCGTCGGCATAGAGCTCCTCCCGCTTTTCCGGCAGGCTGCCGCCCCGCCAGGCGTGGAGGGAGGCCATCAAGGTCAGCAGCAAGGGCCGTTCGGCCAGGCTGCGCAGCCGGTCGCTGCCGAAAATGGCCCGTTTGAGCAGCTCGGCCCGCCCCTGAGCGTCGTCGGCGTGCAGGCCGCGCAGTTGGGCGATGTGGGCGTACCAGCGGTCCACAAAGCGGCGGATCTGACCGGCGCTAAAGGGGGCCAGCACCGCTTCGGCAAAACGGGGCAGCCGCCAGGCCTGTTGCTGGTAGGCGTAGGTGCGACTGGTCACCAGCACCCGGCAGCGGGGGAAAGCCCTGGCCCAATCCTCTACCGCTTGTTTGATCTGCTCCCGGCGGCGGTCGGCTTCCGGCACTTCGTCCAGGCCGTCCAGCAAGAGCAGGCCACCCCGTTCCCGCAGCTCCCGCAGCAGGTGGGGGACATAGTCGCCCAGGGCGTGGGCCTCCAGTTCGGCGCCAATGAACGCTTCCAGGTGCCGGGCCGTCGCCTTTTGGCCGGCGGGCGGCAGGCCCCGCGCGGCGAAATCGCGCAACACCACCCGCACCGGCAGCAGGGGGCCGTGCCGCCAGGGTTGGAGCGGGGCCTCCTTTTCGTCGTCCTCATCATCGGGCGGCAGCGGTTCGGTCAGGCGGTCCAGGTTGGCCTCCGTCCGGCCCAGCGTCTCCCCTGCCAGGCAGAGGGCCACAAAGTTGACAAAGGTGGATTTGCCGCTGCCCGGATCGCCCAGCAAGACCAGACGGGGTTGTCGGTCCAGGTGGGCCAGGGCGGAAAGGCGGCGTTCCGCCCGCCGCCCGGAGGGGATGGCGCGCGGTTCTTTCTGCATCATTTCCCGCTCTTCCGGGGTCAGGGTGAGCAGGGCGGTATAGACCGCGCCCAGGCTGAGCCGGGTTTCGGTTTCGCTGGCCGCCTTGGGGTCCACACCGGAAAGGGAGAGGTCGCCGACCGTCTCATAGAGGTAGTTGAGATAAGCGGTTCGCAGGGCGGTGGGGTCGGAGGGCGGGGTAGTGTGGTAGTGCTGCTCAGTTTTAATCGCTCCCGGCCCCAGCACGTCGCCCCGAACATCGCCGCTGATGCTAACATTGTTGTTGCCGATGGGGGCGATGCCCCGGTCGTTGGCGGCTGCGCTGCTGTGGTCGGCCTGGGTTGTTCCCAAGCCTCCCGCAGGCGTGCGAACCTGCGGCTCGCCCGAGCCTGCGGGAGGCTTCGCCTGCCGCACCTTGAGCCAGGCGGTCAGCACCCGCCCAATGATGTAGGCCAGCCAGGCCAGCACTACTAGCAGGTAGAAAAAACCCCGGCCCAGGCTGTCCACGATGCCGGGGGCAAACAGGCCGGTGGCGATGACCAGGATGAAAATGCCCAGGGTGACCAGCAGGAATTCGTTTTTGAGTTTGCCGACAATCTGGGGCAGGGTATCCCAAAATGTCGCTTCCGGTTGGGGTGGTGTGGCTTTGGACATGGTTGCCTCCTCCTCTCGTGATGACGAGGGCATTATACCCCGAAACGCACACTCTGTCCAACGGCGCACAAAGACCTTTCGGGTTTTGGAAACCCGAAAGGTCTATGGTGGGCCGTCCACGAATGGGGCGCGAATACACGAATGCACGAATGCGCCCGGCCCGGCGGCGCAAGGTTCCAACTTACAGAGAAAATCGCGGTTGGAACCGCCAAGACGCCAAGAGCGCGAAGGGCTTCTTTTTCTCCTTTCCTTTGCGGCCTTTGCGCCTTTGCGGTTCAGATCTCCGGGACCGCCAAGCGGGCCGTCCACGAAGCGGGCGCGAATACACGAATGCGCCCGGCCCGGTGGCGCAAGGTTCCAACTTACAGAGAAAATCGCGGTTGGAACCGCCAAGACGCCAAGAGCGCGAAGGGCTTCTTTTTCTCCTTCCCTTTGCGGCCTTTGCGCCTTTGCGGTTCAGATCTCCGGGACCGCCAAGCGGGCCGTCCACGAATGGAGCGCGAATGCACGAATGGTAGGGGCGCAGCGCGTTGCGCCCCTACCCCCGCCGACGTGTGCGCAGCCTGCAGGAGGTTTTTGATCGGCGCAATCTTCCGGCTTGCGCTACGGAGCGGTTCCATTCGTGTATTCGCAATACATTTGCGGCACGTGGACGGCCCGCGCACCCCCGATTTGACAAAGGCGACAAAGTGTGGTATCATTTCGCCGTGCGAAATGCGTTTCATTCAATGAAACAGACCCACCCCACTCTTGGACAATGGCACATTCAACGGGCCTTGAATGTGCCATTACAAGTTGGCAAGATGGAGACCGTTGATGGCGCAGAGGGAACAAGCTCCGGTCACCCGCTCGGTCGCCAGGGCCATCGCCATCCTCCAGGCGTTCGACGAATCGCACATTGAACTGGGCGTCACCGAGATCGGTCAGCGAACGGGCATTGACAAGAGCACCGTCTACCGCCTGCTCAACGAATTGCAGCAGGGCGGCCTCATTGAACAAAACCCGGACACCTCCAAATACTACCTGGGCTTCGGCCTGGTGCGGTTGGCCGGGTTGGCCCTCCGTCGCCTGGAGCTGACCCACATTGCCCGCCCCCACCTGCGGGAACTGGCCTGCCTCTCCCAAGAGACGGTCAACCTTTCCATCCTGACCAACAACGACGAGATCATCAACATTGACGGCATCACCAGCCCCCGAATGGTGCGCAACGTCGGCTGGATCGGGCGCGAGATGCCCATCCACGCCGTCTCCGGGGGCAAGGTGATGATGGCCTACATGCCCGAAGGGCGGCTGGAAAGCATCCTCTCCAGGGAGCTTACCGCCTTTACCGCCCACACCATTACCGACCCGGACCGCTTGCGGGCCGAGTTGACGCAGATCCGGCAAAAGGGCTACGGCATTGCCCAGGAGGAATTGGAGATCGGCCTGAGCGCGGTTGCCGCGCCCATCTGGAACCATGAAGGGCAGGTCATCGCCATCATCAGCATCTCCGGCCCCGCTTTCCGCCTGCCCTACGAACGACTGGTTGAGCTGGGGGAAGCCACCAAAAAAGCGGCAGACACCATCTCCCAACAAATGGGTTATATCGGCGAGGTTGCCCTGGGTTGACGATCCACCCACCCGGCGGGAGCCTCGCGCACAATAAAGCAATTTGAGGAGAATGCACACCATGTTTGAAAGCGGTCAAAAGCAAGATGGCGAACCTCTGATGACGCCGGGGGCTGCTCTGCAGGAGGCCGACGCCGAACTGTACCGCCTGCTGCGGGATAGCCCCACGCTGGAAGCAGCCCGCGATTCCCTCTACACCTACCTGACCAACCGGGAGCGGGAATGGTACAACCGGGATAACGGCGTTCACCCGTTGGAACGGGCTACCGCCCACGAGTGCCTGCGCGTGCTCAAGAACGTCATCGCCCCCCGCAACGAAGCCCTGGTCGGGTTCAGCACCCTGGAGTATCTGTGGCGCATAGCCCGCAACGGCGACGCGCCGGAACAGGAGGTAGCCGAAGGCTTTGTCCTGGAATTCGTGCACCTGTTCAAAGGCATCCAGGGCCGGTCTGGGATCGCCGAAGGTTGGCTGGGGCCGATTCTGGCCCAGGAGGGCGTGGAGGCTGTGGATTTCGGCCAGATCGAGGGCCGGGCGGCGGGGGTGGCCCGCTCCGACTTTTTGGACCGGGTCGCCGCCGAGGTCTGGGCGCGGGTGAACCGCCATCCCAGCGGCCTGGACCCGGACATGATCGCCCGACAGCAGGAAAACAAACAACGCATCCTGGACTTTTTCGACGCCGTACCCCAGTATTGGGATGATTTTGCCTGGCATCTCAAGTTCATCTTCAAAGGGCCGGAAGCCCTACCCCGCTTGGAGAAGCTGATCCCCCTGACCGAGGAGGAGAAGGAAGCAATCCGCCTCAGCGTTGAGAACGGCATCCCCTTCGGCATCACGCCCTACTACCTTTCGCTCTTTGATTTTGAGAGCGCAGACCGCACCACCGATGCCCAGGTGCGCTCCCAGGTCATCCCACCGATGCACTATGTCCGGCGCATGATCGAACACCGGGACGACCGGGAATACTATTTTGACTTTATGGGCGAGCACGACACCTCCCCCATTGACCTGGTGACGCGCCGCTATGCCAGCATCGCCATTCTGAAAGGCTACGACACCTGCCCCCAGATCTGCGTCTATTGCCAGCGCAACTGGGAGATCACCGGGCCGATGGAAGCCGGCGCCCTGCCGACCAAAGCCAAACTGGACGCCGCCCTGGATTGGTTTGCCGAACACCCAGCCCTGCGTGACGTGCTGATCACCGGCGGCGACCCCTTCTTCCTCAGCGACAAGCGCATTGAATACATGATGGACCGTCTGGCAGCCATGGACCACATCGTCCACATCCGCTGGGGAACCCGCGCCCCGGTGACGATGCCCATGCGCATCACCGACAAGCTGGCAAGCCTGCTGGGCCGCTACGTCGAGCCGGGCCGACGGAATGTGAGCGTCGTCACCCACATTGAAAGCGCAGCCGAGGTAACGCCAGAAATGGCCCAGGCGGTCTATCGTCTGCGCCGCCAGGGGATCTATGTCTACAACCAGCAGGTTTTTACCCTCAACACCAGCCGCCGCTTTCAAACCGTCGCCACCCGGATCGCCATGAAAAAGATCGGGGTGGACCCCTACTACACCTTCTACCCCAAAGGCAAAGAGGAGACTCACGACTATACCACCCCCCTGGCCCGTATCCTTCAGGAACGCAAGGAAGAAGCGCGATTGCTGCCCGGCATCTTTCGCACCGACGAGCCGGTGTTCAACGTGCCGCGACTGGGCAAAAACCACGTCCGCGCCTGGCAAGACCGAGAACTGGTCGCCATCCGCCCCGACGGGCGACGGGTGTACCTCTGGCATCCCTGGGAAAAGGGGATTACGCCCATGAAGCCCTGGCTCTACACCGACAACTCCATCCACGAATACCTGCAAAACCTGTCCCAGCTCGGCGAAGATCCGGCCGAATACGCCAGCATTTGGTACTACTATTAGCCTGCCCGGATTTCCTCCCAGGCAGGCCGGAAAGGAGGTGCAAGGCGACAAGAACGGGAACGGGGATGGCCTCCCCAAAACGCGCGGCAAAAAGCATACCACAATGACAAAGGAGGAGAACGATGAAAGTCTTTCGCATTCTGGTCGTTTTGGTCATCGTTTCGCTGATCATCGCCGCCTGCGGTGCCGAGCCAACGCCCGAGGTGGTGGAAAAGGTCGTCACCAAAGAGGTAAAAGTCACCGTTGAGGTCACGAAAGAGGCGGTAGCCGGTCGCTGCGCCCCCACCAGCTTGGATGAAGTGGAGGAGATCCGCATCGGGGCTACCGTTCCCCAGTCGGCTCCCGGTTCCATCGCCGGTGGGCGGGCCATGATGACCGCCATCAACATCGCCGTCCAGCATATCAACGACGCCGGCGGCATCTTGGGCAAGCCGGTGAAGGTGATCTTTTACGATACCGCCAGCCTGCCGGAGCGGGGGACCGCAGGCATGGAGTACCTGATCACCCAGGAGTGCGTGGTCGGCGTCGTCGGCGAATACCATAGCTCCGCCGGTGTAGCCATGAAAGAGGTCGCCCACAAATATCATATCCCCGTCATCTTTGCCGAGACCTGGAACGATACCATCACCGGCGTCCAGTACCCCGAAGTCTTCCGCATTGCCCCGACTTCCTCCATGGTCGCCCAGGCGGACGCCGACTATTTGGAGAAGCTGGGGGCCAAGTATGTGGTCATCGTCTCCGAAAACACCGACTATGGCGTGCCTGCGGCGGAATCCACCGAAGAGCGACTGGCCAACCGGGGGATCGAATCGGAGACCTACCTGGCCGACAAGGGCACAATGGACTATACCCCCATCATCAGCCGCATCCAGGCGGGCAAGACCCCCGATGCAGTCCTGGTCCTGATCACCGGCGAGGACTCCTACAACTTTGAGCAGCAGGCGGCAGAGGCAGGGCTGATGCCCACCGAAGACACCGTTTGCATCGCCAACCAGGTGGCCATCAACTCGGATGAATTCTGGGAGAACGTCCCCGACGGCAACTACTGCGCCTTCCGCAAGGTCGGCCTGGTCCCCGCCCTGGCCAACGATGTCACCAAGAAATTCGAAGCCGACTACCGCAAGCACTTTGACCGCTTCCCCGAATCCTACGCCCTGGAAGCCTACGACTCTATGATGCTCATGGCCAAGGCCATCGAAAAGGCCGGTTCCCTGGATGCCGACGCCATTATTGAGGCGTTGGAAAGCTGGAACAGCCGGGACAACGGTATTGAGCTGGCCCAGGGAATCTACTACTTCCCCTACGGAACCCACAACCCCGTCCCGGCGGATGAGCCGGAGTGGATGTGGCACCAGTGGCCGGACCCGGCGGTTCTGTTCCTCCAGTACTATGAAAAAGGGCAGAGCAGCGATGACGCCGCCGTGGTCTACCCGGAGCAGTACCAGACCCACGGCACGTTCCTGATCCCTTACGGCTCCAAGCCCTAGTGGACGGCCCACGAGAACCTCCCGCAGGCTGCCGGGCCGAAGGTCCGGTTAAGCCTGCGGGAGGTTGGAAGCGGCGACTCAAGTCGCTCCTTTCGGGCCTGTGGCCGGGCGTATTCGTGCATTCGCGTATTCGCGTCCGCTTCGTGGACGGCCCGCTTTGGCGGTTCCGGAGATTTGAACCGCGAAGGCGCAAAGGGCGCAAAGGAAAGGAGAAAAAGTAAGAAAACCTTCGCGTCCCTGGCGTCTTGTCGGTCCCAAGTTTCAAGATTTGAACCGCAAAGGCGACTCAAGTCGCTCCTTTCGGGCCTGCGGCCGGGCGTCCGCCTACGCGGACGCTCCCGTTCCCGCCCGCGCAGGCGGGCGGTCGGCCAACGGCCCGCCAGGGGCGGTTTCAACCGCTATTTTCGAGGAAGCGGACCGATCCGCGGCTCACCATCAAAGATGAAAATCCCCGGCGGCTCGCGCCGGGGACGGTGGCGACTCAAGTCGCTCCTTTTGGGCCTGCGGCCGGGCGTCCGCCTACGCGGACGCTCCCGCTTCCGCCCGCGCAGGCGGGCGGTCGGCCAACGGCCCGCCAGGGGCGGTTTCAACCGCTATTTTCGAGGAAGCGGACCGATCCGCGGCTCACCATCAAGGATGAAAATCTCCGGCGGCTCGCGCCGGGGGCGGTGGCGACTCAAGTCGCTCCTTTTGGGCCTGCGGCCGAGCGTCCGCCTACGCGGACGCTCCCGCTTCCGCCCGCGCAGGCGGGCGGTCGGCCAACGGCCCGCCAGAGGCGGTTTCAACCGCTATTTTCGAGGAAGCGGACCGATCCCTGGCTCACCGCCAAGGATGAAAATCTCGGCTGCTCGCGCCGGGGGCGGTGGCGACTCAAGTCGCTCCTTTTGGGCCTGCGGCCGAGCGTCCGCCTACGCGGACGCTCCCGCTTCCGCCCGCGCAGGCGGGCGGTCGGCCAACGGCCCGCCAGAGGCGGTTTCAACCGCTATTTTCTTGCGATTTTCAAACCCGGGGATTTGCGCCACCCAGTCCGGCGCAACCAGATGCGGTCTCACGTATGGCAGAGATGCTCTACGGTCGGCAGCCGGTCCGGGAGGTGCTGCGGGCCGGGCGGCGGCGGGTATTCGCCCTCCTGCTGGCCGCCAACATCAAAAAGGGAAAAGTCATCGGGCAGATACTGGCCCTGGCCGAGCGGCGTGGTGTACCTGTGCAGCGGGTGGAGCGACGCGATCTGGACAGGCTCATCGGCGGCGAGGTCAACCACCAGGGCCTCGCCGCTTCCGTCTCCCCCTACCCCTACGTGGACCTGGACAACATACTGACCGCTGCCTGGCAGCTTGACCGGCCACCCTTTTTGCTCCTCCTGGATCATGTGCAGGACCCACAGAATTTGGGTTCCCTGCTGCGCAGTGCAGAGGCGGTCGGCATCCACGGCGTTGTCCTGCCCTATCGCCGGGCGGCGGGCGTCACCCCGGCAACGGTGCGCGCCTCCGCCGGAGCCGCCGAGCATGTGCGGGTAGCGCGGGTTCCCAACCTGGTCCGGGCCATGCAATCGCTCAAAAAGGCGGGGCTGTGGCTGGTCGGCTTGGATATGGCCGCCGATGCCCAACTCTACACCCAAGCCGATCTCGGTGGCCCTCTGGCCCTGGTCGTCGGCAGCGAAGGCCGAGGTCTGGCCCGCCTGGTCCGTGAAACCTGTGATTTTCTCATCCGCCTGCCCCTAGAAGGTCAAGTGGAATCGCTGAATGCCGCCGTCGCCGGGGCGGTGGCCATGTATGAAGCCCTCCGCCAGAGGTCTATCGGCAGGGATTCTGATGCAAAACGGAGATAAAGCACCGAGGCCGTCGGCCGACAACGCAACAAACCGGCAGCCGGAACCGATCCCTTGGGATCGGCTCCAACAAGCCGCCCTGGATTGCGCTCCCGATGCCATCATCAGCTTAGACATCCAACACCGCATCATTTCCTGGAACCGAGGGGCGGAACGTCTCTTCGGTTTCACCGCCCAAGAGGCCCTGGGGCGCGACTTGGATGACCTGATCGCCGCCCACGACCCCGACATCTACGCCGAAGCCGTCGCCCTGACCCGCCGGATGCTCACAGGGGAAAGCATCCGGCCTACCGAACGGGTGCGCTTTCGCAAAGGAGGGGAACCGCTCCAGGTCATCGTCGCCGGCGCGCCGATCCGGGTGCAGGGCCAGATGTGGGGCGTTGTGGCCGTCTACACCGACATCACCGAACGCAAGCGTGCAGAGGAAGCCCTGCTCCGTGCCGAGCGCGAAAAAGAGAGCATCCTTGATAGCCTGGTAGAGTTTGTCATCCACCAAGACCGCGATCTTCGCGTCCTGTGGGCTAACCGGGCTGCCTGCGAAGCCGTGGGGTTGCGGCGCGAAGAGGTGATCGGCCAACGCTGCTATGAACTCTGGGCCACCCGTGACGACCCCTGCCCCGATTGCCCCCTGGTCCTTGCCTTGCGCAGCGGAGAACCCCAAGAAATAGAAATGACCACCCCCGACGGACGATGGTGGTTCGTCCGCGCTTCACCGATGCGCAACGAAGAAGGACACATCGTCGGCGGCGTGGAGACGATTTTGGAGATCACCGCCCGCAAACAAGCCATAGACGAGCTGCGACGGCTCAAAGAGTTCCACGAAAGCATCGTCCAGAACATGGTCGAAGGTATTGCCATCCAAGATGCCGATGGCTACCTGCTCTTTGTGAACCCGGCGGCGGCCGCCATGCTCGGCTACCAACCGGAAGACCTCGCCGGAAAGCACTGGACGGAGATCGTTCCTTCCGATCAGCACGTTATCATCAAAGAAGCAGACCGGCTGCGCCGCCGGGGCAGTTCCTCCCGCTACCAAGTAGACCTCCGGCGCAAGGACGGCAGCAGGCTGCCGGTCCTGATCAGCGGCAGCCCCCGCTTTCGGGAAGGGCAATTTGTGGGGACTCTGGCCGTCTTTACCGACATCAGCGAGCAGATTCAGGCCGAGCAGCAGCTGGCCCGCCGTGCCCAGGAGTTGGCCGCCCTTTACGAAACGCTTATTGAGATCAACTCCCAGCCGGACCTTTCTACCCTGCTGCAAGCCATCGTCCGGCGGGCCGCCGAACTGGCGAACACCAGCATGGGCGGACTCTACCTGATGCGTCCCGACGGCCAAGCATTGGACCTGGTGGTCAGTCACAACTGGCCGGAAGACCACTTCCACGTCACTTTGCAATTGGGGGAAGGGCTGGCAGGCCGTATCGCCCAGACGGGAAAACCCATGAGCGTAGCCGACTACCAAAACTGGGAAGGCCGCGCCAGGGTGTACGACGGATGCCCCGTCCGCCGGGCGTTGGGAATGCCCCTGAAGGTGGGAGAGCGGGTCATCGGCGTCATCACCGTCTCCGATGACGAACAGGTAGGGACCTTTGACCGGCAGGAGATCCGTTTGGTCAAACTCTTTGCCGACCAAGCGGCCATCGCCGTTGAAAACGCCCGCCTGCTGGAAAAGGAGCGTGAACAGCGCGATCTGGCCGATGCCCTCCGTCACACCGCCAGGTCCGTCAGCAGCAGCCTGGACCTGGAGCAGATTCTGGATAGCATCTTGGAGCAGGTGGACCGCGTCGTCCCATGCGACGCCGTTAACGTCGGCTTGCTGGAAGGCGACACGGTGCATGTCGTCCGCAGCAGAGGCTATGGGGCGGAGGTAACCTTCCCCCCTTTGCCCCTGGCGAAAACGGCCAACCTCCGTCAGATGCGCGAGACAGGCCGCGCTCTCCTGATCCCCGACGTGCAAGAATATGCCGGTTGGGTGTGGTTGCCCGGTGCACTGTGGGTGCGCTCCTACGTCGGAGCACCGATCCGGGTGCGCGACCGGATCATCGGCTTCCTGAGCACCTACAGCGCGACCCCTCGGTTCTTCCGGGAAACCCACGCCGAACGGCTCCAAGCCTTTGCCGACCAGGTAGGGCTGGCCATTGACAACGCCCGGCTCTTCCAAAGGGTTGAACGGGGCAAGCGCGAATGGGAAGCAACCTTTGACGCCATGCAGGACGCCGTGGTGTTAATGGACCATGACCATCGCATCCTGCGGGCCAACCGATCCTTTGCCCGGCTGGTTCGCCGCCCCTTACCCGATCTGATCGGACGGGACTATTTTGACCTGCTGGGCCAATCCTCCGACATCATGCCCTCTCCACCGACAGACCGGCCCTCTACCTGGACCCTGCACTACAAAGACCACATCTACGAAGTGCAGGCCACCCGCCTGCATTCCAACGGAGACGCCGACGGCCAAGCCCTGCCCGGTGGAGGCCTGATCCTGGTCATGCGGGATGTGACCGTCCGCCGCCAAGCCGAAGAGGAACTCCGCCGTCGCAACCGGGAGCTGGCCCTCCTCAACCGGGTGATCGCCGCCTCGGCTGCCGGGCAGGATGTCCACACCATCCTGGAGACCGTATGCCGGGAGCTGGCCCAAGCCCTGGACGTCCCCCAGGTTGCGGCTGCACTGCTGAATCCGGAAACAGACCGGGTCACCGTCGTCGCCGAGTACCTGGCCGAGGAACGCCCCGCCACCCTGGGGATGACGATCCCCATCTCCGGCAACCCTTCGGCGGAGTATCTGCTGCGCCACAAAAAACCCCTGGTCATTGTCAACGCCCAAACCGATCCCCTGACGGCCCCCCTCCACGACCTCATGCGGCAACAGGGGACCGTCTCGGTGTTGCTCCTGCCCCTCATCATTGACGGCCAGGTCGTGGGCAGCCTCAAAATAGACGCCACCGAATGCCGACATTTTACCGATGACCAGATCGCCCTGGCCCAGCGCGTGGCCGAGCAGGTTTCCGGGGCTTTGGCCCGCGCCCGCCTGGAAGAGACCCAACGGCGACTCGGCGCCGCCGTTGAGCAGGCCGAAGAGGCCATCTTGATCACCGACATCACAGGGACCATCATTTATGTCAACCCTGCCTTTGAACAGTTGACCGGTTACAGCCGGGCCGAACTCTTGGGCCAAAAACCCAACATGCTCCAGACCAAATCTTCCCGCCGCGCAGACTATCGCAACCTGTGGAAGACCATCAGCGCAGGGCAGCCGTGGCAGGGCCGGATCACCGGCCTTACCAAAGAGGATCGGTCCTTCACCGTGGATGCAGCCGTCTCCCCCGTGCGCAACCAAGCAGGCGAGATCGTCAACTTTGTCGCCACCTTGCGCGATGTCACCCGCGAGGTGGAATTGGAGGCCCAATTTTACCATTCGCAAAAGATGGAAGCCCTGGGGCGCATGGCCGGAGGAATCGCCCACGATTTCAACAACCTCCTGACCGTTATCCAACTGAGCACCCGCATTCTGGAACGCCAACTCCACCCCGCAGATCCCCTTCTGGAGCATGTCCGTCACATCCGCGAAACCGGCGACAGGGCTGCCAAACTCACCAAGCAGCTCCTCCGCTTCAGCCGCCGGGAGATCATTGAACCGGAACACCTGAACCTCAACCAGGTGATTCAGGACCTGCGCTACATGCTGGAGCGCATCGCCGGCGAGCAACGCGAACTGATCCTGGACCTGGCCCCCGATCTGCACATGGTGGAAATAGACCCTTCCCAAGTAGATCAGATCATCATGAACCTGGTCGTCAACGCCTGCGACGCCATGCCCGACGGCGGCACATTGACCATCCAGACGGCCAACGTCACGATAGAGGCAGAAGACGGCGACTATGTGGGTGCATCGCCCGGCGAATATGTGCGCCTTTCCGTCTATGATACCGGGATCGGCATGGATGAACGGGTGCAAGCCCATATCTTTGAACCCTTTTTCACCACCAAAGAACAAGGGCAAGGGACCGGATTGGGGCTGCCCACCGTCTTTGGCATCGTCAAACAAAACGGGGGACACATTCGCGTTGAAAGCCAGGTGGGACGAGGGAGCGCGTTCCACATCCTACTCCCCCGTGCCGCCGCCCCGCAACCCCAAGCCCCCCTGCCGCCCGTGACGGATTCGCCGACCCTGCGCAGCACCCGTCGCCTCTCCATTCCCGATCAGACGGCGCGGGGGGATGAAACCGTGCTAATTGTGGAGGATGAAAAAGCCGTCCGCGAACTGGCCGTGCATGTTCTGCGCAACTACGGCTACCGCGTGCTCAGCGCACCCGACGGCCCCACCGCCTTACGCCTTAGCAAAGAGTACGAAGGGGAGATTCATCTCCTTCTGACCGATATTGTCATGCCCCAGATGAGCGGTTGGCAGCTGGCCGAGCAACTACGCGCCCAGCGACCGGGCCTGCGGGTGCTTTTTATGTCCGGCTATGCCGATGAAGAAATCGTGCGGGCCGGCGTTCGGCCCTCCGGCGTTGCCTTCTTGCCCAAGCCCCTGACCATTGCCAACCTGACCCACAGGGTGCGGGCAGCGCTGGATGACCGTCTGTGACGGAAACCCGCCGATCCACGGCCCACGGCGGAGGATGAAGGCTTCGGTTTTGGCCTGTGCCGAACGAATGCGGCCATTGCATTCGTGGACGGCCCGCAACTTTGGGAGGAACGATGTCCGATCTTGTTGTGATTGGAGGAGGATTGGCCGGCAGCGAGGCCGCTTGGCAAGCTGCCCAACAGGGCCTATCGGTGACGCTTTACGAGATGCGCCCTTTGCGGCAAACCCCGGCCCACGTCACCGACCGGTTGGCAGAACTGGTCTGTTCCAACTCCCTCGGCTCCAACTTGGTGGACCGGGCGCCGGGACTGCTCAAGGAAGAACTGCGGCGGCTCGGTTCCATGGTGCTGGAATGCGCCGACGCCACCGCCGTTCCCGCCGGAGGGGCGCTGGCCGTGGACCGGGAAGCCTTCGCCCAGATGGTCACGGAGCGGATCGCCGACCATCCACGCATCACCTTGCGCCGGGAGGAGGTGACCACCATCCCCACAGACCGCCCTACGGTCATCGCCACCGGGCCATTGACCTCTTCCTCCCTGGCCGCCGAGATCGGGCGGCTGAGCGGGACCGAGTACCTCTACTTTTACGACGCGATGGCTCCCATCGTCACCGCCGAATCGGTGAACATGGAGATCGCCTTCCGCGCCAGCCGCTACGGTCGGGGGGAAGGGGAAGGCGATTACCTCAACTGCCCCATGAACCGGGCCGAGTATGAGCGGTTCGTCAAGGCGCTGCTGAGCGCGGAAACCATCCCCCTCCGCGACTTTGAGCGCGAAGACCCCCGCTTCTTTGAAGCGTGCCTGCCCGTAGAGGTTTTGGCGGCCCGGGGTATGGAGGCGTTGGCCTTCGGCCCCCTCAAACCGGTGGGGTTGACCGATCCGCGCACCGGTAAAAGGCCCTACGCCGTCGTCCAACTGCGGCAGGATAACCGGGCGGCCACCCTCTACAACATGGTCGGCTTCCAGACCAACCTCAAATGGGGGGAGCAAGAGCGGGTGTTCCGCCTCATCCCGGGGTTGGAACAGGCCGAATTTGTGCGCTTTGGGCAGATGCACCGCAACACCTTCATCAATTCCCCTCGGCTCCTACACCCGACGATGCAATTTCGCGCTCGGCAGGACCTCTTTTTCGCCGGACAGATCACCGGCACAGAAGGCTACATTGGCTCCGTAGCCAGCGGGTTGGTGGCCGGGCTGAATGCAGCCCGCCTGGTGCGCGGCCAATCGCCGTTGATCTTCCCACCGACGACCATGATCGGTGCCCTGTGCCGTTACATCACCACCGCCGACCCCGATAACTTTCAGCCCATGAAGGCCAACTTTGGCCTGCTGCCGCCCCTGGAGCCACCGGTGCGCAACAAGCGGGCGCGGTACGCGGCCTATGCCCGCCGTGCCCTGGCCGATCTCGGCAGGTTCAAAGCCACCTTCACCGAATAGCCCCCAGGGGCAGAGCCGCATCGCAAAATTCGGTTTGGCCGATCTAGGAGGTTGCACAAGATGAAGATCACAACGTTTGACGACATGGTCCGGATAGCCCAAGAACGTGGCCCGGTCCCTTTGGTGGTCGTCGCCGCCCACAACCGCGAAGTGCTCAAGGCCGTGGACCGGGCGCGGCGCGAAGGCATGATCCAGGCCACCCTCATCGGTGATGAGGAAGCCATCGGGGCCTACGCCGCCCAGGTCGGTGCAGACATCGGCCCGTGTACCGTCATCCACCAACCCGATCCCGACCGGGCGGCCCAGATGGCCGTGCGCATGATCCGCGAGGGGCAGGCGCAGGTGCTGGTCAAGGGGCAGATCAAGACCTCCAATCTGCTCAAGGCGGCCCTCAACCGCGACATCGGCATCCGGGGGCCGGGATTGCTGACCCACGTAGGCATCTTTGAACTACCCGGCTTGGATCGGCTGATCTACCTCAGCGATTCGGGCGTCGTCGTTTACCCCGATGTTTATCAGAAGCTGGAGATCATCAACAACGTCGTAGCCGTAGCCCACCTGTTCGGTGTGGAACGGCCTCGCGTGGCCATTCTGGCCGCCAGCGAGACGGTTCATCCAAAGATTCCGGCCAGCATCGACGCGCTGGCTCTGTCCAAAATGGCGGAGCAGGGCTGGGTGGAGGGGGCGATTGTGGACGGCCCCATGGGCTTGGAGCTGGCCATTGACCCTCGGTTGGCCGCCCAGGCCGAACATCCTTCCCCTATCGCCGGCATGGCCGACATTCTCATCGTACCCAACGTGGAGGCAGGCAACATCGTGGCAAAGGGGCTGCTCTACTTTGCCCACGGGCGGATGGCCGGTCTCGTCGTCGGCGCACAAGTCCCCATCATCATCAGCTCCCGCGCCGATTCGGCAGAGACACGGTATCTTTCTCTGGCAATGGCGGTGGTGTTGGTGGGTTAGCCGCCGCCTACCGGAGGAAAAATGCCTACCTCATCGCCGTCGGCCAGGGGGTGATCCGGTTCCCGGTGCAGGGCATTGACGAACACGACCTTGACCTCTTCTTCCGGCAATCCCAATTCGCGGAGCAGATCGCCCACCGTCGCCCCGGCGGGCAACTCCACCGGAAAGGTCTCGCCGACGCCCAGGCCGGGCCGGTAGCGGCGCAGGGTGGCAAAGAGTTTCACATAAACGGTCATCGTCCCCCAAAAGAACAAGACCTGACAGGTCCATCGGAGGACCTGTCAGGTCTTTTCCACATTAGCCTTCCCACACGGCATCCAACGCCTCGTCGGGGATGTCCCAGGTGACGTTGTGAGGCGGCAGCGGCTCCAGTTTCATGAATTCGGGCATTCGGTCGTCGGCTTTGGAGATGCCCGCCGCCTCGTTGAAGGCCCGCTCCCGATCCAGGATCTCTCGCCCGATGCGGTTCACGTCCTCCATCGTCCAGTTGGTCCCCAAGACGCCGTTGCACTCTTCGACGACGCCTTCGAAACCGCTGGCAATGTCCAGGATGGCAAAGGCGATGAACAGACAATGGCCCGTGGAGTCGATAAAGGCCGTCGCCTCCAGGAAGCCGCGGGCCAGGGCCGCTTTGTCCTTGTCAAACTGGTCCACCTTGCCGCTGACGCCCAGGATTTCGGGGGCGATGGTGTAGCCCTGGGTGTGATCCGCGCCCATGGGGCCGGTAGCGTAGACCATGCCGATCCCTTTGATGGCCCGGGGTTCATAAGCGGGCATGGACTGACCCTTGACCACCGGCGCACGGGTGACACCCAAGACTTTGGCCGTGGTTGCCGTCCCTGCCCCCAAGATGCGGCCCAGGGGCGTCCCTTTGCCTATCTCGTGCATCAGTTTGATGGCCGCTTCGCCGTCGCCGAATTCGGCCAGGCCGCCCTCCATGGCAACGGCCAGGGTGCAACCGGCTTCGATGGTGTCCAGGCCGTAGGCGTTGCAAAGGCGGATCAGCTCCCCGGTCACGTCCAGGCTGTCAATGCCGCAGTTGGCCCCCAACGACCAGATAGATTCGTATTCCTGGCAGGAGACCAACTCTGTGCCGTCCTCCCGATACCAGGTATTGGAGCACTGAATGATGCAGCCGGGGCTGCACGCATGGTTGTACAGCTCCTTGCCCAGACGTTCCTTGTTGCCTTCGAAGAGGGCCTCACCGGAGATCTTGGCCGCCCCTTCGAACCGCCCGCTGGAAAAGTTGCGGGTGGGGAAAGCACCGGCCTCGTTGATGATGTTGACCAAGATGGCCGTCCCGTAGGTGTTGAGGCCCCCCTTGGGCTTGGTAATGTCATGCTGCAGCAAAGCCTCGGTCAGCTTCTTGCGGCCCCGATCAAAAGTCTCTTTGTCAACGATCTCGACGCCGGGTGCACCTTTGCGGTCCACGATGATAAACTTGAGGCCCTTGCTGCCCATGACCGCGCCCAGGCCACCGCGTCCGGCATAGCGGGCCGGGCGACCTTCCATGTCGTCAAAGACGACGCCCGAATTGGCATAGCGAAATTCACCGGCCACCCCGATCCCGGCGATGCTGACCTTGCCGAATCGCTCGCGCAATTCGGGAAAGACTTCGTACAGGTCCCGCCCCAGGTATTCGTCGGCGGGGAGGAATTCAACTTGGGGTTCGCCCTTTTCACCGTTCCAGGTGATGTAGGCCATCCAATACTTGTCATCCTGGGGCTGCCCTTCTACAACCAACGCCCGCACGCCCATCGCAGCCAGAGCAGGGGGAAAGGTGGACCCGGCGTTGGCCTCCTTGATCCCGCCCGTCAGCGGCGACTTGGCCCCGACGGAGATACGGGAACTGGTCGGTGCGGCGGTCCCGGCGACGATGCCCAAGCCGAACACCAATTTGTTGTTCGGCCCCAGGGGGTGGCAGAGGGGATCCACTTCATTGTAGATGATGGTTGAAGTGAGGCCACGCCCGCCGAGGTATTTGTACTGCTCCGGCAGCTCCTCTACCGTGACCGAACGATCCGTCATGTTCAACCGCATCAACTTTGCCATTTTTAACCTCCTTGTCAAAAATTTTTCACCATTCTGCCATCCGACCCCAACCACTCCTACCGGGCCGAGGCCGACCTAGCGGGTATAAGCATGGTGGATGCCCCGGTCCGGTCGTTCCCGGAAGGTCTCTTGCAAGCTCTCCGTCTGTTTGGCCCCAAAGCGGTACTGAAAGGGCCACATGCTCTTGCGATGGGAAATGCCCACCCGGTCGCCGTCGTGGAGGATGATTTGGCGGTCGGAATCGAGGCCGGGCAAGGCAGCCAATTTGCCGTTGATAAAGGTGATGCCCTTTTCTTCGGGCGGTAGCCCTAGCGAGTCGAGGAGGTCCTGCATAGTGCTACCGGGAGGCAGTTCGAGGAGCAAAGTGGCGTAGCTTCCCTGGCTGTGCTCCCCGGCATAGCGGGCGATTGGCCCATAAAGCCATACTTCCAGGCGGATTGTCTCCATCATCCCCCAAAGAAAAAGAGGCCCTTGCCCCGCGCCTGTTGACGCAACGGACAAACGCCTCCTTTGCACAATGGCGGGCGAGGGAATTGCTCCCCTCACCGTATCGCTCATCCGTCCCGGAGGGAGCGAGATGAGTCGGAGGGCCACGCTGACCGATTGTCATCCGCGTTCCATTATAGCACAGATCGCAGCATCTGTCCAAAACGGCATAGGGCAAGTGCATTCACAATGTTCGCTTTTGGAAATGCACCCGCAGTCTTGCCTACAAGGACGTCTTGGTGTATAATCGGAATGTGGAATCCGGCAAACGCACGAACGGCGACGACTGCCTTCAGGCTTTGGAAATTTGTGCGGAAACGCGCAGGAACCGCAAAGCACATCCGCCTGCCAGCTCATCCAGATCGCGGGAAGGTCTGCCAGACCTAAAACCGAGGACAGAAAAACTTGCCACAATTGCCCGCAGAGCTGCGTCGGTGTCTTCCCACGTTGCAAGAGCGGTATCACGTGGGAACGTTAGAGGTATTTGGCTCATACGTCCACGCCGAACAACTGCAGACCGGCGATCTGGATTTGCTGGTAACACTTTCCCAGCCGCCAGGACTTTTTTATGGAATTGGAAAACTATCTTTTCGATGCCCTGGAGGTGGAGGCAGACCTGGTTATGAAAGATTCCCTCAAACCCCTCATCGGAGAATACATTGTCAAAGAGGCCGTGCCGGTATGAGTCCTAGACGCCTCTACACCGATTATTCCCGCGACACTTTGGAAAGCGCGGGGAAGGCAGCATAGTTCGTGGAGGGAATGATCTCAGCCAGCGTCGGTAACCCAACCACTGCCTGTCAGGCAGCACAAACCTTGTTCGATTAGGAGCTGAGAATGAGCGAATTTCACCCTGAGATAATAGCCGCCGTTATCACTGCTAGTATCACCCTTGCTGGGGTGATATTAACCGCCGTCTACAACTTTTTCCACGAACGAGCAGAAAGCAACCGCCACAGCCGTCAGATTGAGATAGAAGAACGGAGGGCGAAGATCGAAGAGAATCGTATCAAAATTGAACTTCACAACCAGCGACAAATCAGAATCTTTGAAGCAAGATTAGAAAGCTACCCCAAGCTATTTGAAGTCCTCATGGCACTTGAGAAGAGAGCCTTGCCCACCCTGACACCAAGGGAAGCCCGAGAAATAGAAGCAAGATTAAGGGAGTGCGCGTATGCCCAAGTCAGCCATTGTCTAAGTACTGATTCATTTCAAGCACTAACCGACTTGAGAGATTCTCTGATCCTATTTGCAAACCAGAAGATTGGATCAAGCCAACTGAAAGAGAAGCGATTAGCTCTTTTGCAAGCGCTCCACCAAGACTTGGGACGTGAAGGGACCTGGTTAGGATCGCGTCCTTCCTTGTTTGAAAAAGACCAGATTCTGTTGGAAGAAAGCACGAAGTAGCAACCAACATTTACAATTATGGTTGTTAAAGATTGGTTACTGCTGCCTCGGCAACTACCGCATATTGAAATGCGTTCGTCTAAACCGTCATTGTTAAATAATCCTATCTGAAAAACCTGAGGAAACCCCGGAAAGGAAAACATCATGAATCGAGATCAGCTTGTGAGTGAGTTTCAAGCATTGCAAAGTAATTTTCACTCCGTCGTTAAATTACTACGTGAGATAGGACAATTTGATAAAAACAGGGAAGAGAACATAAGAAAGATTGAGCAAACGTTATCGAAACTTTCTAAAACAGCTGGTGCTTTGGCAAACAGCCTTGGAAAATCGGAAATTCACGTCAACAACCTGATGGAGTGGATGGACCGGTATAAATCAGAGATCGAAAAAACAAGAGAGGAAGTAAAAAAGCATTTCGGAACAGGGTTAGAAGATAGATTGAAGGAACTGAATTTCTCTCTTACAGGACAATATCCCGAATTGAGAGCTGGCTTATTTACTATTGAACTAGATTTCGAGCAATGGAGAGCCACGCTCTGGTACGGACCAAAGCAGGAGAAACTGGATTCGTGTTCGTTGTCTATAATCGAAATCGCCAAAAGAATCGAAAAAGCAAGGAGCGAGCTAGGCTCGAAAATCCCTGAGAAGGAGTTGTTAGAGAAGCTGTATCATGCCTACAAGCGTGCTGTTCACACATATGGCGAAGAGGCTCCCATTATAAAAGTGCTAGCCGAAATGGCTTATTTGCTCCAAAGCCAGCGTTTTCTCCAAGATCCAAAACGCGAGCATTTCAAAAGCTACAGCCGTGCAGACTTTAGTTTTGATCTTTTCCGCATCCAACAATTTCAAAGAAACATTACTCCACCCACAGTACATTTAAAAACCGCAACACGAGCTTTCACGAAACGCCGCTCTGACTTCTTATGGATACCCCAGGGTGAAAGTGGCAAGGGCACCGTTTATTCACACTTGCGATTTGAGGAGAAGCCAAATGAAGGAGATCAGCCCACAAAACGCTAGACGGATAATAGAAATCGTTGGTGCCAATGGGATTCCGCCCGAATACGGGTTTCAGTTCTTTACCGCCGGTCTGGATCCATATCTTTCGGTCATTGAGGATGAATACCTTTCCACTTTCATCAGACAAGGTGGCTCTGCATTCAAAATGGTAGTCGGAATATATGGAGGGGGAAAGACTCATTTTCTTTACTGTGTTCGCGATCTTGCTTGGCAAAATAACTTCGTAGTTTCTTATGTGAGCCTCAGCCCGGATGAAAGCCCATTCCATCGCCTGGAATTGGTTTATCGTGCTGTCATCAATGGTCTCCTTCCTCCCCTTACTCCTGATGAACTCCTGTCCGGATATGAACGGGGTATTATGAGTTTTCTCCGTTCCTGGTATAGCGTGAAGTATCAAGAGTTTCTCGGTAAAGGATTATCGGGCGAAAGCCTGCGCGAGGAATTGCTGAACGATGTAGAAAGCTTGCAAGGTATGGAGAGCATCAGCTTTATGAAGGCTGTGAAACATGCCTTCCGGGCGCAGCTAAACAAGCAACTAGAAGACTTTATCAATATTTGCCAATGGCTGAGCGGCGAAGGCTATGACCGTCGGATTCACAGCAGATATGGCATCTTGCAGCGCATTGACAGAACAACTGCTTTTATTATGATCCGGTCATTGGTACAGTGGATCAGGCAAATAGGGTATTCAGGATTGGTGATTTTGCTAGACGAAGCAGAACGCGTTCCCAGCCTCAGCACGAAACAGAGAGAGCTACATCTGAATAACTTGCGAGAGATCATCGATGAATGTGGACACACAAATTTCCAAAGCGTGATGATTTTCTACGCAGTCCCTGACGAAAACTTTTTGGAGGGCCGTGCTCAGATATATGAAGCTCTGAAACAACGCCTGGCGACGGTATTTGACACCCTCAATCCAACGGGCGTCAAGGTCGAGCTAGAGAAAATTTCGGCTGACCCCGTCTCGCTCCTGGAAGAAGTTGGTGGAAAACTCCAGCAAATCTATGAAAGGGCCTATGAATCCCAGTTTGACAAGGAACAGGCCCAGAAAACCATAAAACTAATTGCCGAAGCTGCCTATGAACAACGCTTTGGCGACATTGGTTACAAAAGACTTTTCGTACAAAAACTGGTGGAAGGATTTCACTTTCTTAGGCGAGAAGGATACCCTCCATCCCTCGCAAAAGACTTGCAAATGTAGAACGAGAGCTGAATCATGCCTGAAAGGGTAATCCACCCCAAATATGGTCCTGGTACTGTGAGAGCAACTCGCTACAAGGGCTTCGAATTGCAAGTCACTTTCGACGACGGGCTGACCCGGTGGGTGCAAATGGATGAGCTGAAGGAAGTTGGGTTGGAATCCACTGCGGCCTCTGTTGTTCCAGGCCCACCCATACTGGACGAACATTTCAATTCCCGGCGGATGATTGAAGCTTTTCGGCTGGGTATTGTACCCCATGGTTGCGTTGACGAATTTACTTTTGGGCGTGATGAGGAGACACAAAGAATTGTCAAGTGGCTTACTTCATCTAACGATGACTCGATGCTTGTCATCGGTGAGTACGGCACAGGTAAAACCCATCTCTTGCAGTACGCCATGAGTCGCGCTTTGCAGGAAGGATTCGCGGTTGCCTGGGTGGAAATGGATCCGAACGAGTGTCCTTTCCACAAACCGAAGCGCGTATACAGTCACCTTGTTCGAAGTTTCAAGTACCGTTCTGGTCACAATGGGCAACTGAGAGGATTTCGTAGTTTTCTAAGAGAAATACTTGCACATGGAGCCTTTAAAGATCATTACTATTTGAAGCATCTCATCGGAAGGACCTCGAATGAAGACCTGTGGGATTGGATCGAAGCCAAAGAATCCAGCATTAGACCCTGGAGCTATGACGATTGGGGTTACTACTCCTTGCCCGGTCTCTATGACTACTCCACAGCTGCCAATATTTATTGCTACTTGCTCAGTGCCTTTGGATGGGCGGCGAGGGAAATCTTGGATCTGAAAGGGCTATTATTGGTTTTTGACGAAGCAGAGATCGTAGAGGTAAACTTTTATTCCTACCAAGCGCAAAGAAGTAGAAATTTCTTGAGAGCGTTGATTCGTACAGCCAACGGTGAAACAAGACTGCTGGAAAGCCCCTGGAAATCGGGCATTGACTACTGCGGGGTCGGAATAGGGCCAGAGGTCCCTTTCCTGTACAAGAGACCTAGTGGATTAAAACTGCTCCTCGCTTTTACCTCTTTGGCTTGGAACTATAAGTACTGGAGTCCTTTGATTGAGGAACTCGAGACTTTACCACAAATTGATTTGGAGCCACTATCGGACGAGGGACTTCGACAAATATTTGAACATGTCTGCCTTCTTTACGACAGCGCCTACGACTTTCTTGAAGAAGATATAACTATCGATGCGATCTTCCGAAAAGTGAACAGGCAACAGGCGCGGACGCGGCTTTTCGTAAAGGGAACCGTTGAGTCCTTGGATCTAGTCCGCTTCTATCCGGAGGGGAGCATAGACGAGGTATTGCGGTGAAAGAGATTGAGCGGGTGAAGCTTGTCCGTGCTCGCTTGAAGCACGCTTGGGGACCTTTCTTCACAAAGTTCGGGAGGCTAACACCTATCCAAATCGCAGCGATTCCAAAGATTCTGGATGGATCCAACGTTATCGTCGCATCCCCCACAGCGTCGGGGAAAACCGAAGCAGTTGTCGCCCCCGTGACCGAGAAATTTCTTGAAGAAGGATGGGGAGGCCTTGCTGTTCTGTACATCGTCCCTACTCGTGCTTTGGCCAACGATACCCTGGCACGAATTGAAGGTCCCTTACAGGATATGAGCATTCGTGCGAATCTCAAACATGGAGACAGATCTTATTTGGCATCACGCAATTTGCCTAATTTTCTCATCACCACACCAGAGTCTCTGGATTCCTTAATTTGTCGCCGTCCCCACATGTTTAGAACACTGCGAACCGTAATCCTTGACGAAATCCATTTGCTAGACAACACTTACCGCGGCGACCAATTGAGGATATTGATGCGGCGACTCGAACAAATTACCTCTGACGGTCAACTTCATGTCCATTTATTGTCAGCAACTTTGTCCTCACCTTACGAGATCGCTCAACGATATGTCAGCGATTTTGACATAGTCCAAGTCCCCGGACAGCGAGAGGTCGATTACCAATTCCTCAACTCCCACGAAGAAATTTACCATCTGGCCCGCAAACGCGGCTGGCGGAAATTGCTGTACTTTTGCAATCTGAGAGAATCTGTCGAAACGATAGCCGCCGATATTAGCGATGTATGGCATCCATATCCCGTTGTTACCCATCACGGTAGCCTTGGCCGCCGAGCTCGGGAAGAAGCCGAAGCGGTAATGAAAGAATCGAGAGTCGCGGTCTGTGTAGCAACTTCTACTTTAGAAATCGGGATAGACATTGGTGATATTGATGTGATAGTGCTTGCTGAACCCCCATGGAGTGTTTCCTCCTTACTCCAGCGCATTGGGCGTGGTAACCGCAGGAGAGAAACGATTCATGTTATTGCAATCACCAACACTGAAAATGAAAGGCTCTTATTAGATAGCATGTTTAAAGCAGCCATCTCCGGAGTGTTGGCCGAGGAGCCCTACACCCCCGACTTGTCTGTCGCTGTTCAGCAAACAATTTCCTACCTTTATCAAAACCCCGGCGGTGTTTCCGATACAACCCTTATAAGGCTTCTTTCCCCTCTCTGTTCGAATGAAGAAACCATGCTCATCTTGGGACACTTGCGTAGGAAAGAATGGATCGAAAAACGTTCGGGAATATGGACTGCTTCAACACGATTGATGGACGCAGGCGAGAAAGGACAGATCCATTCCAACATTCCAGATTCGCAATCCTACAAAGTAATAGACATTGCGTCGGGCAAGGAAGTCGGGACTCTTGTGGGAGTAGTAGATGAGGTATTTGTGCTCGCAGGAAGGATATGGCAGATCGTTTCTGTGAAAAGAGGCATCATCAAAGCTCGCCGTTTCAGGGGTAAGGCTTCGGCTCCTATTTTCCGGAAGTACAGGGGTGTGGGATCCTTTTACTGGCTATTGCCACCCCAGTTAAAAACTAGAAACAGGACTTGACGTGGAGACTACATCCTTTTTTTCCTTCTCTCCGATGGAGCAGACGAGTACATCGTTTTTCACAAGGCCCTTCTCACTCCCACTCTTCCAACCGCTCGCGCATTTCCACCGATAGATCCCGGATCCTGACCAGGTTGCGCTCCACCAGAATCGCCAGGCCCACCAGCAGCGCACCCACCAGCCCAAAGACGATCCAGCGGTTCGTCGTCAGCAGCGGTTCGACGGCCTGGGTGACGGCGTCGAGCACCACCGCCGCCGCGCCGACGTACAGGAACCGCTTGTGTCGCCGTGCGCTGCCCCACCAGATCAGCAGCAACGCCTCGGCCCCCATCAGCAGGGCGTAGGGCCAGCTCCGCGCCATCACTCCCGGCAGCGATTGCCACCAGGCCGTCCCCAGCCAGACCAGCATCCCGGCCCGGTCCACCCAGCGGGCCAGCGACCTATGCCCTTGCCGCCATTCCAGCCAGCCCACGCCCAGCAGGTAGAACCCGGCGGGCACGGCGTACCACTGGAAAGAGGCCATCCCCAGGAAGAACCGCCACCACAGCCCCCAGGCCGCCAGCAGCATCGCCGCCGCCCCGTAGCCCAGGGGCGGCCAACGCCGCACCACCGCCGTCGCCAGGTAGAGCAGCCCGCAGAAACTCAACACCCAGACCCACATGCGCAGCTGGGGCGCATAAACGTCCGCCGTGAGCGGCTGCCCCAACAGCGTGCGGGCCAGCAACCCGCCCACATCCAGGCCGAGGGCCGCCGCCCCGACCAGCGACACCGCCGCAAGGCCCAGCCCCACCCATTCCAGCGGGCGGAACCAGAGGCGGGCCGCCTTGCCCCCGGCGGCGCGGAGGCCATAACCCGCCAGCCCATAGCCCAGGGCCAACGCCGCCAGCCCCACCGGATAACCGGTCGGTGCGGCATCGGCCCAGGCCAACCCCTGCACCAGTCCGACCACGCCCAGCGCGACCGCGCCCCAGGTCAACGGCGGCGCGGTCCAGGCCCAAGCCGGCAGGGCCAGCAGCAGCCCGTGGGCGACCGTCACCGCCGCGCCCGGCTCCGCCTGCGCCAGGGCCGCCGCCTGCCCGCCCACCAGGTCCACCGCCGCCAGGGCCAGGATCGCCGCCGACCAGCCCCCGCGCCGCCAACCCTCTACCCTGCCGACGACCAGCGCCGCCCCCACCGTGACCACCGTCACCGGCAGGAAGGCCAGCGCGGCCCAGCCCGGCTCGCGCAGCCAGCCCCAAAGGTCCAGGACGGCCAGGACCGACGCTTGCGCCGCGCCCCCGGCCGGCAGCAGCCAGGCCCGCGCGCGGAAACGCCGGGCGGCGTGGGCAAAGGTCAGCGCGGCCAGGGCCAACGACGCCGCCAGCCGCGCCGCATCGGGCCAGGAAAGGACCACGGCCAGCGACGCCGCGCCGTAGCCCCAGGCGTACCAGGGCGCAGCCCACCAACCCGCCAGCCCGCCCAACCGCCAGGAGCGGGGGTGCTGCGTCGGGAACAGGGGCAACGGATCGCCAAACCGCCGGTCCAGCAACACGGCCAGGGCCAATGCCGCCGCGACGCCGGGGAACAGGGCCAGGCCGTAATCGGCAGGGGATGGAACCGCATGGGCCACGATCACGCCATAGGGCACGGTCAGCAGCGCGGCGGAAACCGCCGTCAGCGGCGGCTGCCGCAGCAAGAGGGCGAGCCGGCCGATCACGACCGCCGCCGCCGAATAGCCCCAAAAAGCCCCCCAATCGTCCAGGCTGGAAAAGGGCAGCCCCAGGGCAATGACGACGAAACTCAGGGCCAGGGGCGGGAGGCCGTAACGGTGCAGGCGGCCCCGGCGCAGCAGCCAGGCCAACAGCCCATAAACCGCCCCCAGGCCGATGAACCACCAGCCGTACCGCTCCACCGGCATCGTCGGTCGCAGGCTCAGGGCGATGAATAGAGCCGCCGGGGCCAGGGTCGCCGCCGGATAGCCCCACAGCGGCTCGCGGAACAGCCAGGCCGCCAGCAGGCAGAGCAGGGCGTCAAAGGTCAGGGCCAGGGCCAGGAGCGGCGGCCGGGAGATGACCAGCAGCGTGCCCACAACGGCCACGCCTCCGGCCCCCAGGTAGAGGGGCAGGGCGTCGGCCCGGTCCACCCGCCGCAGCCGCCGTCCCACGGCCAGCAGCGGCAGGGCCATCGCCAGGAACAGCAGGCCGTAGGTTTCGAGGAGGGCCGTCGGGGCCAGGCGGTACAGCAGATAGGCGGCCCACACCGGCAGGACCACCATCGCCGGGTAGAGAAAGCGGGCCGCCTGCCAGCCCGTCAGCCCGCGCCGGTGGTCGGCCAGGGCGGAGACGAGATAGAAACCCAACCCCAACCCCCAGGTCAGGCTTGCCACGGCGGGATCGTCCACCCCCCAAAAGAGGGCAAAGGGCAGCAGCAGGTGGGCGATGGACCGCAGAGGGAAGCCATAGTCGGGGGATCGGGCAGTCAAAGGCTCCCGCCCAGGCTGCGCCGTCCCCCGCCGGGCGGAGAGCGCGAGGCCGAAGGCCAGTTGCAGCCAGGCCAGCACCGCCCAGGCCAGAGCATAGCGGGGCAAAGGCGGCGGCGCAGGCCACAGGAACCAACCCCAGGCCGTCAGCAGCGTCCAGGGGGCGATCAGCAGCGCCCCGGCCAGCCAGACGAACACCCGGCGGCGGAACAGCCGGGCGGCGACGGCATAGAGGGCCGTTACCGTCAGCAACCCGGCGACGGCCCACATCTCGCGGACAAAGCCGCCGCCCAGGATCGCCAGGTTGCGCACCAGGGCCAGGCCCACCGCCCCCGCCGAAACGGCCCACCCGGCGGTCAGCAACGCCCGCCGGTACAGCCACCAGACCCGCGCCAGGGCCAGACGACGGCGGGAGAGCGTCAGCCCCAGCAGCCCCCGCTCGGCCAGGACATAGGCGACGGCCAGCAGGGCCGCCTTGAAGGCCGAGGAGCCGCGCCCCCGGCTGTAGGCCGTGGCGATGAGGCCCCCGGCCAGCACCCCCAGCCAGGCGGCGACGTGCGCCCACCGCTCCCGGCGGCGGAGCCGGGCGAACAGCCCATAGGCCGCGCCCAGGACCAGTTGCCCCCCGGCGGCCCACAGCCGCTCCGCATCGGGCCAGGCCCCGCCCACAAAGAGCATCCCCCAGCCCACGGCAAAGAGGGCCGTCAGGTGCGCCACGGCAACCAGGGGAGCCATGAAATCGTCGGGCGCGCCCCGCCGCCGCGCCAGATAGAATCCGCCCGGCAGGTAGGCGGCGACCACGACGGCCAGGGCGACGCTCTGCTGCGCCCAGGAAAACCCCCAGAAATCGAGCAGGAGCAGCAGGCCCAGGGGCAACGCCAGCCCACCGGGCGTGAGCCATCTCCCGGCGCGAAAGGCCCAGGCCGAAAAGAAATAGAGGCCCGCCGCCGAAAGAACCGTCGCCCCCGCCAGCGCTTGATCCCAGGCCCCAAAGGCCGACAACGGCCCGGCCAGGCTGCACCCATAGCCCACGACCAGCCAGGGGAAGGTCCAATGGGTGGGGTTCAATGACCGATGGTCAAGGTGCAAAGGGCGGTGTTTGCCGATCAGCACCAGTGCCCAGGCCAGCAGCGAGAGCACCACTCCCAGCCAGGCGTCCACGGGGCGGAAGCGGGTATAGAGCATCGTTGCGAAAAAGGGCAAGGGCAGGGCAACGGCCCAGTGCAGCGCGGTCTCCCGCAGGGGACCGGCGCGCTCCAGCAACAGCGTCAGCCCGGCGGGCCGTCGGCGGCGGTCCAGCCACAGCAGCCAGAGGCTCAGGCCCAGCCAGTGGCCCAGGGCATAGGTCAACAGCGGCTCATGGCCCAGGAGGGCGGGCGGCAGGAGGGCCAGGAAGGCCAGGGCCAACGCCCCGGCAAAGAGACGGGCGGCGTAGGCCGGGGCGCGGCCCAGGCCCAAAGCGGCCGGCAGGTGCAGCAGGGAGAGCGACGCCCAGCCCAGGCCCAGCTCGGCGGGTTCCAGGTGGGCGGCGGCCATGCCAAAGGTGACGGCGGAAAAGGCCAACAGGCTGACCAGGGGCAGGGCGCGGGGCCGCTCCCACCAACGGACGGCCAGGGCGACATCGGCGGCCAGCAGGGCGTGGGTCACGGCGGCGGCCTTTGGGTCCAGGACGGCCCATCCGGCGGCGACGGCCATCAGCACCAGGCCCCAACCGGTCGCCGTGCGCCCCCGTTCGCTCCCCCGCCAACGACGCCCGGCCCACAGGTAGAGGGGGGCCGACAGCGCGCCGACCGGCGCGTACCAGGCGGCCTCCACCCCCAGCGGCTCGAAGACCAGGCGCAGCAGCAGGACCAGGGCCACCGGCAGCGTGACGGCGGCGGCGTGGTCCAACGGCGGGCTACCCTCCCGGCGGGCGGCGTAGGCGAACAGAGCCGCGCCCAGCGTCCACGAAAGGGCCAGGGCCGGGTCAAAGGCCGGGCCGCTCCCCCTGCCCAGGAACCAGAGGCCCATCCCCAGGGGCAGCACCACCGCCACGGCGAGCAAGGCCGTCAGGCGGAAGGGGGCGGAGAGGATGGCCCAGGACGAAGGGCCGTCCGCCGGGCGCAGGCGGTAGGCCAGGGCGAGCAAGGCCAGGGCCACGGCGGGCAGGACGGCCAGGGACCAATCGCCCGGCAGGCCCAGGACGTACAGCCCGGCGCAGGCCAGGTTGCCCGCAGCGACGGCCACCAGGTAGCCGAAAAAGGCGGCCTGGATGCGCCACGCGGTCAGGGTGTAAATGGGCAGGCAAACCGCCGAGGCCAGGAGCCAGACCCAGGGCCATTGCTCCGGGGGCAGCACCTCCCCGGCCAGGAGGACGGCGTAGAAATCCAGGGGGACCAGCAGGGAGCCAACGGCGGTGACGGCGATGCCGCTGGCCCGCAGCCCCATCCGGCGGCGCAGGAACCGGCCCGCAGCGTAGAAAAAGAGGGTAAAGAGGATGATAAAGGCCAGCTGCACGGCGGAGGGCAGCCGTTCCCAGTTATAGACCACGTAGGTCGTGGCCGAAGCCATCAGCAGGAACGCGCCCAGGAAGAGCAGTACGTTCAGCGTCCGCTCGGAAAGAAGCGTCTGCCAGATGCGGTCCCAGGTGAGCGGCCGACGGGGTGGGCGGGGCGGAGGAGGAGGCTTGGGCGGTGGAGTGGGTGGGGCGGTTGCCGGAGCCGGGCGGGGGCGCAGCCCGGCGGCGGTCTCCACCTCGGCGCGCAGCCCTTGCAGCCGGGCGCGGGCGGCCTGGGCGGCGGCCTCGTCCACAAAATGGCCGCGCCGTTGGACCAGGTCCAGCATCTGCCCCACATAGTCCAGCAGGCGGAGTTGATCCGCGGGGCGGTCAGAGGGCAGGGGAGGCGGCTCCTCCCCCAGGGAAGCGGCCAGGGCTTCGGCCCGCTTTTGCGCCCCCCGGAGCAGGCGCGGGGCGGACCCGGCGCGGAGCCACCCCTGCCGCTGCCACTCGTTCACCTCCGCCCGGAAGCGATCCAGGCAGACGATCTCCCACCGGCGGCGTCGGATCTCCGCCGGGCTGAGGGGCGGCGGGCGCAGGCCCAATTCAATCTCCACCTGTCGGCGACGGGCCTCGTAGCGGCGGCGGAGGGACCGGCGGGCCTTTGGCGGGACCTCGCGCCAGGTCTCCATCTCGGCCAGCAGGAAGGTCAGGCGATCCAGTTCCCGGAGGGTGTCAGGCGGGCCGTGAAAGCCGCAGGCCGGGCAGGCGGCTTCAACCCGGAATCCATCCCGATTGCAACGTGGGCAGTGCATGGCGCTCCCCTTCTGAACAATGCAGAGCCGATGCCTGCCCTATTGTACCACATTTTGGGCGGCGTACCAGTCGCCTACTCGGTGTTTAGAGCGCGATTGGTCTACGGACGCACCACCAGCGGCAGATAGATGCGGATGTCATCCAGATGGTACTCGTCCGCGCCCAGGTCGGGGATGCCGGTGTCGGGATGAGGGCGGAGTTCGCCGTCCATATCGTCCGAGACCCCGGCGTCTATCCCCTTATCCCGCGCCGGGGAGTTGGCCGAGATGTGGTAGTCGCCGTTGGCCGGGTCTACAAAGAGCGGGTCGCCCCAGTAGTTGAGCGTGCCGGTGAGGATGTTCCCCCCGCCGGCCCAGTCGTCGCCGTTGTCCCACGCGCCGTCGCCCCACAGCGTCGCCGCCAGGGCCACATCCACGCCCTCGGCGTAGACGCCCGTCGTCTGGCTGGCGATGATGGTATTGGTCAACACAACGCTGATGATGGAGCCGGGTTTGATGTAGAGGCCGACGCCGTCGTCGGTATCCGCGCCGTCGTTGTTCGCCAGGGTGGTGTGCTTGAACCGTATCAGGCCGCCGTCGAGATAGATGCCGCTGCCGTGGGGGGCGTGGTTGTCCACCACCAACGTGTTGGTCAGGAAAAGACGCCCGTGCAGCGAGGGGACGCCATAGGCACTGTACAGCCCGCCCCCGTTGCCCCCGGCGGTGTTGCCGGTGATGAGATTGGAATCCAGGTGGACCGGCGGGGCGATTTCCAGGTCCAGCCCGCCGCCGTCTGCCCCGGCGTGGTTGTCACGAAAGACATTGCGCCTCAACCACAGCCCCTCCCAGGACCAGGTGTACAAGCCGCCGCCCGTGTCAGCGGCCTGGTTCCCGATAAAAAGGTTTCCCTCCACAAAGCCGGTGTTGATGTCAAGTCCCCCGCCGGTGTCTGCGCCGTTGCCGCGAAAGAGGTTGTTTTGTACCAGGATGTCCGTTGCGTGCGGGCCTAGCACCGAGGCTCCCCCGCCGTCACCGCTGGCCGTGTTGGAAATAAAACTGTTCCCCCGGAGGGTGACAACATCGCTGTTGGCGTACACGCCGCCTCCCTCCGATGCCCAGGCGGTGGCGTGGTTATCCTCGAAGCGGTTGTTTTCGATCACGCCATCCCCCTCCAGGTAGAGACCGCCGCCGTTGCTGTCGGCGGTGTTCCCCCGGATGAGATTGTTCCGAACGGTGACGATGGATTGCACGGCGCGGATGCCGCCCCCGGACTCGGCGTAGCCCACCGCCGTGTTGCTGAGGATGGTGTTATTTTCAATGATGCTGTTCACGGTGCTAAAGACATAGATCCCCCGCCGGTTGGAGATGATCGTGTTGTTCCGAATCTCCACCCGCCCCAGCGAGCTGTAGAGCACCACGCCGTTCCCGGTGTTGTTGGTGATGACGTTGTCGGCGATTTCCGGTGTATCGCTCCAACTCATCGCAATACCGTCGCCGGTGTTGTCGTGTATCCGGTTGTTGCGGATGGTGGTGCCGTCGCTGGGGTTGTAGTAGATGCCGCCGCCCGTGCCGTCTCCTGCGGTGTTGCCGTAAATATCGCAGTTCAACACTTTAATGCGGACGTCTCTGGCGTCCTTTGCGCTGATCCCCCCACCCCGATCCACACCGGCGACCGCTTCGCTGGCGTTGCCGCCGGTGATGTGAAACCCATCCAGGGTGACGTGTCCGTAGTCACAGTCGAAGCACTCGACGTAAACGACCACGCCCTGCCCCTGAGCGTCCAGCACGGTGGGGTGGGCTTCCGGGTCGGAGTGCTCCCAATCGCCCGTGGTGTAGCCGCCGCGCAGGGTCAGGTACAGCGGGTGAAAGAAGTTTCCTTCCATGTGAACCAACGCGGTGATTCCATCTTCCGTGCTGACGCCGGTATAGGTTCCTTGGGCGACGCGGATTTCGTCGTCATCCTCGGCGGCATCCACCGCGTCCTGGATGGTGGCGTAGCAGGGGGTCGCGCCGCCGCAGTCCCCGCCGGGAGCGACGTAGCGCACCGTGGCGGTCGTGTCCGCCGCCGTCGGCAGCGTCCCCACCAGCCAGAGCAAGACAACCGCCGCCAACAGAGTGCCCAACAGGGCCAGGTTTTGCTCTTTCCTCATCATTTCCTCCTTCAATTAGAAAACCGCGGGCCGTCCACTTGCTTCGCGGCCTTCGCCTTCGCGGTTCAAATCTTTAGAACCGCCAAGACGCTAAGGGCGCGAAGGTTTTCTTTTCCTTCCTTTGCGGCCTTTGCGCCTTTGCGGTTCAATTTCCGAAACCGCCAAGACGCCAAGAGCGCGAAGGTTTTCCTACTTGTTCTTTCCTTTGCGTCCTTGGCGCCTTTGCGGTTCAAATTTTGGAACCGCCAAGACGCCAAGGGCGCGAAGGTTTTCTTTTTCTTCCTTTGCGCCTTTGCGGTTCAAATCTCTGGAACCGCCAGGCTGGGTTGTAGACCCCCACAGAAGCACGCAGCGACCGCGGGAGGGACCTGTCCGGGCAACGGCTGGAGGGTTCCCGCGCGGGACCTGCCGCTACCACCCTGCGCCGCCGGAGACGACAAAGCCGTCGCAGGCGATAAAGACGCCATCGCTCTCCCATAGCACGGTGTACGCCCCAACCTGGGCCGTGCTGCCCTGCTCGAAATCGGTGGGAAAGAGGACCATCACCCATTCGTCATCCAGCAACACCGAATCCGCCGTCACCTCCGTTTCATCGGGTGCGATGACGCGGATGGTCAGGGGAAAGAGACCGTTGCCCGCTTTGTTGCGCAAACCGATCTCGGCGGGGTTGCCGGGGGCGAGGGTCTCGCGGGGGGCGACCATCTCCCAATCTCCGGCAAAGACCTGGTCGGGAATGCCAAAGCACCAGGGATCGCCCTCCGGATTGAACCTGGGGCCGGAGCTCCCAGGCGGTTCGCCGGGGGGTGGATTGGGCAATTGTCCGCCGGCCCACCAATCGGGCCAGCCTTCGTCCTCCGGGCTGTGGGTCAGGTTGGTCAGTTCCGTGCCGTCGGCGCGGATGGTGTAGAGATCCCCCGCGCCGTCGCGGTAGGAGGTAAAGACCAGGCGTTGCCCATCGGGGGACCAGGCGGGCGCGCCGTTCCCGGCGGGATGGTTGGTCAGAGCGACGGCCCCGCTGCCGTCGGCGTTCATCACATAGATCTGCCCGCTGCCATCCCGGTTGGAGGTAAAGGCGATCCGGAGGCCATCGGGCGACCAGGCGGGGTCGAAATCGTCGGCGGGGTTGCGGGTCAGGTTGGTCTGCCCGCTGCCGTCGGCATTCATCACATAGATCTCGGCGTTGCCGTCGCGGTTGGATTCGAACAGGAGGCGTTGCCCGTCGGGCGACCAGGCCGGGTTGCTATCGTCGGCGGTAGGGTTGCGGGTCAGGTTGGTTTGCCCGCTGCCGTCGGCGTTCATCACATAGACCTCCCAATCGCCGTCGCGGGCGGAAAAGAAGGCGATGCGGCTGCCATCGGGCGACCAGGCCGGGCTGCCGTCATAGCCGAGGCTGCGGGTCAGGTTGAGCAAGCCGCTGCCGTCGGCGTTGATGACGTAAATCTCGGCGTCGCCCTCGCGGTCCGACTCGAAGGCAATGCGGGAACCATCGGGCGAGCCGACCGGGTGCAGGTCCCGGCCCGCGCTGGTGGTCAGCAGCGTCGGGCTGCTGCCGTCGTCATGCATGACATAAATGCCCGGCACGCCGTAACTCGCCACAAAACCGATCTTGCCCGCCATCGGAGGGGTGGGGGTTGGCGGCAGGGGGGTAGGGCTGGGCGGCGGGGAGGTGGGGCCGGGCGGCGGCGGGGGCGTCACCACCACCGTGATCAGAGGGGGCGTCGGCGGTGGGGCCTGGGCCGTCAGCGTCCCGGCGATGGCCACCGCCACCGCCGTCTCTTGCGCCGCCTGATCCGCGCCCGATCCGCCGCAGCCGACCAGAAGCAGAGCGATCAACAACAACACCAGCATCTGATACAAGCGTGATCTCATCGTTCCTCCTTGAAAATACACGGGTGAAACCGCCCGTACCCTCCCGCCGGTCTCCGGCCCGACGGTCTTTCCCTTGTGCCGGGCACGTCATCCAATGTGCCTTACCGACCGCGCATCGTCAGCGGCAGATACACCTTGTGGGTCAGCCGCGCGGGCGAAAGGCCGAAAGCGTAGAGGAGGTCGTCGTCCACATCCTCGCAATAGGCGATATGGGGCTGGTCGTGGTCGTCCAGGGCCAGGGAAAGGTAGGTGAACATGGTGTTGACATCCTCGGCTGCATCCGCAATCTGCCAGTCCGCGCCATCGTAGGAAGCGTACTTGATCTTGTTCACGCAATCGTCAAGGCAGTTGTACCAGCTATAAGCAATGTGGGGCCGGTCGTCGCCGTCCAGGGCCAGGGAGGGATAAACCGGCAGGTCCCAGGCCATATCCACCTTTTCGGTGTGCCAGGTAGAGCCGTCATAGTGGGCGTACCGGACGGCATTGAGTGCGTTCATGTACGCAATGTGGGGATGCCCCTCGGAATCCACCGCCAGCGAGGTGTAATAGCCGGTCTCCCCGTCCGCGTCCACCGTCTCGGTGTGCCAACCGCTCCCGTCATGGTAGGCGTAGCGGAGGTCAAGGTTGGTGTCGTCCTGGTAGCTGAGGTGGGGATGCCCGTCGGCATCCAGGGCCAGCGAAACGTAGGAGCCGACGTTGGCGCTGCCCATGCCGTCCACCGTCTCCTTGTGCCAGATGGAGCCGTCGTGATAAGCATATTTGAGCATCTGCCAGTTGATCCCGCCCGCCGTGTAGGCGATGTGGGGCCGCCCGTCGGCGTCGAGGGCCAGGGCGTTGTACTCGCCGAACTGGGCGCCATAGCCCTCCACCGTTTCGGTGTGCCAGGCTGCGCCGTCGTAATAGGCGTATTTGATGCTGCCGCTGTAGCGATAGTAGCTGATGTGGGGATGGTCGGCGGCGTCCATCGCCAGCGAGGTGGACCAACCGACATGGTCGCCGTCCACGACTTGGGCCTGCCAGGTTCCACCGACGCGGCAGGTGTACTTGAGGTCGCCGTCGCCGTTGCCGTCAAAGTAGCTGATGCAGGGCGAGCCGTTCCCGGTCAGCGCCAGGGAAGCGAACCGCCCCACAGAGCCTTCGTCGTCCACGACGGTGTGCTGCCAGATGTACGTGCCCTGCTGCCCCTGGGCCAGAGCAAGCGGCGCGCCTGCCGCCAGCATGAGCAACGCCAGCAAAAACATTCCCTTGCTTCCCATCCTGTGCATCATTCCTCCTCCCGTGGAGATTCCTGCCGCTCCATCCCGGCGGCCAAAAAATTCATCAGCGATTCCAGGTCGGCGAACCCGCGCCGCTGGCGGGTCTGGGGGTCTTCCAGGCTGAAGCGCCAGACCGACGCCCCAGAGGGAACGGCCTCCTCTTGCCAGGTGCGCAGGATATAGACGCGGTAGGTTCTGTTCTGCATGGTCTTTCTCGAAAATCGCGGGTCGTCCACTTGCTTTTCTTTGCGGCCTTTGCGCCTTCGCGGTTCAAATTTTGGAACCGCCAAGACGCCAAGGGCGCGAAGGTTTTCTCACTTTTTCTTCCTTCTTTCCTTCGCGGCCTTTGCGCCTTTGCGGTTCAAATCGTGCGTAGGCAGAAGCCCGGCCCCAGGCCCAGAAGGGGCGACTCGGACCGCCACCGCTTTTCGGCTTTGCCCTCGCATCACCGGCGCAAAGGCCGGGTTCCCAATTCGCCTCATCTGTGGTATCATTGTAGCCGTCGTCCGTTGAAAGACCGTTGAAAAAGCAGGAACCCTCCCGCAGGTTGGCGGGCCGGAAGCCCGCTTGGACCCGCGGGAGGGTGAAAAGGTGCAAGGGGCGCGAGTTTGGGAACCGGGGTATAGCGCAAACCTCCGGTTCGCGGCTTCTGTGTCTCAAGGAAATTCCCGATGACGGGGGGAGATCTCATCACATCGGAAGCAACCGAACATGACGGCGTGTGGCTGCGCCTGCGCTTCCTGGGCGGCTGCGAGGTGCTGCTGCCCGACGGTCCGGCCCATCTGGAAACGGCCAAAACCCGCGCCCTGCTGGCCTACCTGGCCCTGAACCCCGGCCCCCATTCGCGCCAGCGGCTCATGGGCCTTCTCTGGGGCGACCTGCCGGAGGCCAACGCCCGCCGCAACCTGCGCCGCGCCCTGTGGAACCTGCGCAAACGGCTCTCCCCACCCGATGGCCCGCCCCCCTTCCTGGCCGACCGCGAGACGGTCCGCTTCAACCCCGTCATCGCCCATCGGCTGGACGTGGCCGAATTCGAAGCCGCCTGCGCCGCGCCGGAGGGGTTGCGCCGCGCTGCCGAACTCTACCGGGGCGAACTGCTGGCCGGTTTTTTCCTCCGCGACGCGCCCGCCTTCGAGGAGTGGCTCCTGGTCGAGCGGGAGCGGCTGCGGCTGCTGGCCCTCCAATCGCTGCAACGGTTGGTGGAAAAGGACGCCGCCCAGGGCGAGATCGAAACCGCCCTGGACGACGCCCGGCGGCTCCTGGCCCTGGAGCCGTGGCGGGAGGAGAGCCACCGCTGGCTCATGCGTCTCCTGGTCCGCGCCGGGCGGCGGTCGGCGGCCCTGGCCCAGTACGAGACCTGCCGCCGCACCCTGGCCCAGGAGCTGGGTGTGGAACCGGGGGCCGAAACGACCGCCCTCTACCGCCGCATCCGCGCCGGGGACCTGACCGCCTCGGTCTCCCGCCTGCCTGCGCCGACCACCCCCTTTGTCGGGCGGGCGCGGGAACTGGCCGCGCTGACCGACCTGCTGGCCGACGACGACTGCCGCCTGATCACCATCACCGGGCTGGGCGGCGTGGGCAAGAGCCGCCTGGCCCTGGAAGCGGCGGCCCGCTACCCCCACGGGGCGGTCTATGCCGGGTTGAACGACCTGGAATCCGCCGACCGCCTGCCGACGGCGTTGGCCCAGGCCCTGGGCGTCCCCCTGTTGGGCGCGGCGGACCCCCCGGCCGCCCTACGGGCCTTTTTGCGCGAAAAGCGGCTGTTGCTGCTGCTGGATGGCTTTGAGCAATTGCCGGACGCCGGGCCTTTGCTGGCCGAGTTGCTGGCCGCCGCGCCGGGCCTCAAGCTGCTGGTGACATCGCGCCGTAGGCTGGGGTTGCAGGGCGAATGGGTCTATGACCTGGGCGGCCTGGAGGCTGCCGACGCCGCCCGGCTCTTTGTGCAGACCGCCCGTCGTCTGCGCCTGGGTTTTCAGGTCGGCGCGGGGGAGGAGGAACACCTGGCCCGCATCTGCCGCCTGGTGGACGGCCTGCCCCTGGCCCTGGAGATGGCCGCCGCCTGGGTGCGCATCCTCTCCCTGGAACAGATCGCCGCCGAGATCGCCGCCCACCTGGACTTTCTGAACGCTTCCCTGGGCGACCGCCCGGCGCGCCACCGCAGCATCCGGGCGGTCCTGGACCACGCCTGGCAACGCCTTTCCCCAAAGGAGCAGCGAGTCCTGGCCTACCTCTCCGTCTTTCGGGGGGATTTCCGCCGCCGGGAAGCAGAGCAGGCAGCCGGGGCCACCCCCGCCACCCTGATCGCCCTGGTGGATCGGTCGTTGCTGCAACGGCTGCCCTCCGGTCGCTACCGGCTCCACGAGCTGGTGCGCCATTATGCCGCCGAGCGGCTGGCCGAAACGCCCGATGAGGAGGCGCGGGCGCGGGACCGCCACTGCCGGGCCTACGCCGCGCCCCTGGCCCGCTACGAGCAAGCGTTGGCCGAGGGGAACCCGGCGGCCATTCTGGATTGGCTCACCGCCGAAAAGGAAAACGTCCGCGCCGCCTGGCATTGGGCCGCCGCCCGGCGGGATTCCGAGACGCTGGCGGCGATGCTGCCCGCCCTGACCGACGCCCATCACCTGACCGCCGACTTTCGGGAAGGGGAAGCCCTCTTTGCCCAGGCGTTGGCCGCTCTGGAAGGGGAAGCGGCGGACCTGGGCCTGCTGCCCTGGCGGTTGCGGAACCGGCGGGCCGCCTTTGCCGTGTACCTGGGGCGTTTCGATGCAGCCCAGGCCGAGTTGGAACGCTGCCTGGCCGTCTTTGCCCGCCACGGAATCCGGCAGGAGACGGCCCACTGCCGATTTTTCCTGGGCGAAATCGCCCGCTTCCGGGGGGAGCATGGGCAGGCGCGGGCGTGGTATGCGCAAAGCCTGGCCGACTACCGGGCGGGCGAGGACGCGGCGGCGGTGGGTTTCTGCCTCAACGGATTGGGGCTGGTCGCCGTCGCGCTGGGCGACCCCGAAGGGGGCCGCGCCTACTTGCAACAGAGCCTGGACACCTTTGGGCGCATCGGCCACGAGATGGGCCAGGCCATCGCCGGGGCGAACCTGGCCGACCTGCTCATCCACCTGGGCGAGGGGGAGGCCGCCCGCGAGGTGCTGGCCGCCAGCGCGGCCCTGTTCCAAAAACTGGACCACCGCTGGGGGCAGGCCGCCTGCCTGCGCCATCAGGGGGACCTGGCCCGGCAGGCGGGCCATCTCGCCGAAGCCAAAGGCTACTACCGGGAGGGCTTGCGCCTGCTGCGGGAGATCGGCCAGCGGCAGGCCGAAACCACCCTCCTCATCCGCCTGGGGCGGCTCTGCGCCGAAGGGGGCGAGGAGGCCGAGGCCCGCCGCTACCTGGAAGAGGCCGTCGCCCTGGCCGCCGAGCTGGGCGATGCGGCCCAGGAAGCCGCAGCGCGGGCAGAAATTCAAAAACGCTCCTTCGGCGGCAGATAGACGCGGAGCAATCGGGCGGTCTGGGGCCGGACAAAACTCCGCACCGTGGGGGTAGGTTCAACGACGTTCCCTTTTGCGTCGGGGGCACACCATCACCCGTTCTCTTGGAACCCGTCCAGAGCGTCTTCCCAGCCGATTTTGCCTATTCTGCCGATCCTGTCCGGTTTGGGGATGGGAGGAATCGGCGGGATCGGCGGAATCTTGGGCATCTTGGGCGTTGGCTCCATCTTTATCGTGTTGCGGAGGATGTAACAGCCCTCGACAAGTTCACCAAGATAGGTTCCATCCCGGTTCCAGACAGAGCCATCATCCTCAACCCAACCCAGGTACTCACCCTCTGCATCAAAGAAATTGCCCTTGTAGATAAAGCCAAAGTATTCGCCACTCCAGCGAAAGATCGGCGTTTTATCACTCACCTTTTCCACTCCAAGGACACCCTGCCGAAAACCACGGGCCGTTGGCCGCCTTCAACTCCCCCAGGTTGGCCGGAGGCTCGCCACATGCTCGGCGCAGACGGGCCACAGACCTTATAAGGAACATCTCGCCACTTTGGCTCCACCACCAAGACGCCGAAGGCGAAGAAAGGTCAACCGTTTCTCGGCGAATCCTTCGCCTTTACGGTGAAATTCTACTTTCCCTACCTGTTTCACGGCCCCCAGGCGACGACCCGTTCGCTGGCCCATTCGTAGCGGATGCCTAGGCCGTCCAGGGCCGCGCCGAACATGGCCCGTTGGTCGGAACCGTCGGCGTTCATCACATAGAGCCGCCAGGGGCCATCCCGGTTGGAGAGGAAGACGATCTGCCGTCCATCGGGCGACCAGGCAGGGGCCACGCTGCTGGCAGGCGGATCGCCCCGACCGAAGGTGAGCCGCTGCCGGTTCGCGCCGTCGGCGTCCATGCTGAAAATCTCCCAGTGGTCGTGGACGCGGCCCATGAAGGCGATCCGCCGCCCGTCGGGGGCATAGGCAGGGGAGCCATCCCAGGCGCCGCCGTCGGCAAAACGCCCCTTTTCCATCGTGTCCAGGTCAATCCAGGCCAGCCCCCGATCCCCGGCGTAGACGATGCGCCGTCCATCGGGCCGCCAGGTGGGGGAATGAACCGTCTGATCGTCCAGGGGCAGGCTCAACAGGTCGCCCGAAGCCAGGTCGGCGGTCCACAGCCGGCCCACCGAGTAGGGGGGGATGGTGAAACAGTAGCCAAAGAAGCAGATCTCCGTCGGTTCGTCAGAGCCGTAGTTTACCGTAAAAGCAAGACGGGAGCCGTCGGGCGACCAGGCCACCTCTTTGGGCCGGACGCCGTGTACCACCCGTCGCTCGTTCTCGCCGGCAGGGGAGACAAGGTAGACGCCCACCGGTTCGCGCCAGCGGCAAAAAGCGATCTGCCGTCCATCGGGCGACCAGGCCGGGTCCAGGCCGTCGGTCAGGCGGGTGAGGCGGCTGCCGTCGGCGGCGATGGTATAGATGTCACCGCCGCTGCTGACCTGAAAGACCAACCTGCCGCCGAGGGCAGGCCGCGCCGGTCGCCCCTCGCGGGCGGAGCCGGGCGTCGGCGTCGCCGCCCGGCGCGGCCCCAGGGTCATCTCGTCAATCAGCCACAGGCCCCGTTGTTCTGCCAGGGCCAGGTTCATCGTCTGGGTTGCCGGGCCGTCCGCGTCGGATGCCGCCCAGCGCAACTCGGCTTGGGCTTCGTAGCGGCCCTCCCCGGCCCACAGGAACAGCTCCGGCCGCGCCTCCTCCAACCGCGCCCCGGCGGATGCCCAGCCGTCGAGCAACCGGCCTGCCTCCCCTGCCCGCGCCTCCTCGGTCAGGTAGAGGGTGCGGGCGGCGGCGTACTCGCCCCGGCGCAGCCGTTCTAGGAATCCCATGACCGTCTGCCGGGCCAGCTTCATTTCCAACTCGGCCTGGACCGGCAACGGCGTCGGCGACGGCTCCGGCAAAGGGGTCGTCGGCTCCGCTTGCGGCGTGGGGCCGGGCGAAGGCGCAACCGCCATGGCCGTCGCCGGAGGGCGGGTCGGGCGGAGCGGCGGCGGGACCGTCGCCGCCAGGGGGATGGCGGTGGGGGTGGGCGGCGGCTCACCCTGGCAGGCAGCCAGCAGAACCAATAACCCCAAGAGTATCAGAAACCCGATCCTTCGCATTGGAATCCTCCAAGACTCGCCGGTTGTGGCAGTCTTGTTTCCTTCTTTCCTCAAAAATAATGCGGGCCGTCCACGAAGCGGGCGCGAATACACGAATGCACGAATACGACCGGCCCGGGTTGGAACCGCCAAGACGCCAAGAGCGCGAAGGTCTTCTTGCTTTTTCTCCTTCCTTTGCGGCCTTTGCGCCTTTGCGGTTCAAATCTCCGGAACCGCCAAAGCGGGCCGTCCGCGAAGCGGGCGCGAATACACGAATGCACGAATACGCCCGGCCCCAGGCCCGAAAGGAGCGACTTGAGTCGCCGCTTTTCACGGGCTTATTCGTAGCGCAACGCATCAATGGGGTTCAGCTTGGCCGCCCGGTAGGCAGGATAGATGCCGAACAGCAACCCCACCGCTGCCGAAATGGAAAAGGAGATGATGACCACATCGGCCGTGACGACGGGGACCATCTCCTCAAAGAGGTTGGCCAGCAGCCGGGAGCCGACGAACCCCAAGCTGATGCCCACCGAGCCGCCGATGACCGAGAGGACCATCGCCTCCACCAGAAACTGGGCCAAGATGTCACGGCGTTTGGCCCCCACCGCCTTGCGAATGCCGATCTCGCGGGTGCGCTCGGTGACGGAAACCAGCATGATGTTCATGATGCCGATGCCGCCCACCAACAACGAAATCCCGGCGATAAGGCCCAGGTAGACCGTCACCATGCCGGTAATATCCCCAAAGACCGAAACGATGTCGGTCTGGCTGATGATGGTAAAATCGTCTTCGTCGCGGAAGGTGATCCTGTGCCGCTGGCGCAACAGCTCGGCGATCTGCTCCGAAACGTCGTCCATCAGCGATTCATCGGCCACCTGGACGTACATGGTGGACAGCAGCGGCTCCCCCCGGCGGCTGCGCCACCAGGGGAAGAGGCGTGTTTGGGCCGTCGTCAGGGGGACGTAGATGATGTTGTCCGCGCTGCCAAAGGCCGAACCACCCTTTTCCTCCATCAGGCCGATGATGCGGAAAGGGATGCGGTTGATCTTGATCGTCTGGCCGATGGGATAATCCCCTTCGTCGAACAGTTTTTCGTACACCGCGCTGCCCAGGACGGCCACCCGTGACCGGGCATTGACGTCGCTTTCGGAGATGAATTCGCCTTCGGCGACGGTCAGGTTGCGGATGGTCAGGTATTCGGGCGTGACACCGGCGATGTCGGTGCGGATGTCTTGTTTGCCGATGACCACATCGGCGCGGGAGGAAAGTTCGGGGGCGACGCCGATCACGCCGGAGACCAAAAAGGGATCGGCAATGGCTTCATAATCGCCCATGGTCAGCTCCGGGCGGCGGTTGCTGCCCGAAGAGCCTTCCAACGAGCCGGGAAAGACGAACAGCAGGTTGGACCCCATCCCCTGGAAGGACTGGGTGATGAAATTTTCCAGCCCCTTGCCGATGGACATGAGGGCGATCACCGCGCCGACGCCGATGACGATGCCCAGCATGGTCAGCACGGCCCGCATTTTGTTGGAAAGCAACGCCCGCAAGGCGATCCGCAAACTTTCTGTAAAATTCATCGCCCTACCCATCCACCAGCGTATCGCTCTCAATCAAGCCGTCGCGGATGCGGATGATGCGCCGCGTCTGCTCGGCGATTTCGGGATCGTGGGTCACGAAAACGACGGTGATGCCCCGCTCTTCGTTCAGGCGGCGGAAAATGCCCATGATCTCGGCGCCCGATTTGGTATCCAGGTTGCCGGTCGGCTCGTCGGCCAGGATGATGGCCGGGTCGGTGACGAGGGCGCGGGCGATGGCCACCCGCTGCTGCTGGCCGCCCGAAAGCTCATTGGGCCGGTGGCCCATCCGGTCGCCCAGGCCCACCGCCTCCAACGCCGCCCTGGACCGCTCGCGCCGTTCCCGCGCCCCCACCCCGGCGTAGATGAGGGGCAAGGTCACGTTTTGAAAGGCCGTGGTCCGGGGCAATAGGTTGAAGGTCTGGAAGACAAAGCCGATCTTGCGGTTGCGGATCTCGGCCAGCTGATTGTCGTTGAGCCTGCTCACATCGGTCCCATCCAGCCAGTATCGGCCGGAGGTGGGTTGATCCAGGCAGCCGATGATGTTCATCAGCGTAGATTTGCCCGAACCGGACGGCCCCATGATGGCGACGAATTCGCCCTCGGCGATCTCAAAGGAGACACCCCGCAGGGCGTGGACCTGGATGTCGCCCATCTGGTAGATTTTGGTGATCTCGGCGATTTTGATCAGTGCGTCGCTCATGGTCTCCACAAGAGAACCGCGGATTTACGGAAAGGCGCGGATCTACGGAAAGGCGCGGATTTACGGAAAGGCACGGATCTACGGAAAGGCGCGGATCTACGGAAAGGCACGGATTTGTGGAAGGACACGGATTTGTGAAAGAACGTGGAGGGCCGCCGATAGACGGCTTTTGCCGAGTTGTGCAACATCGTAAGACCTCACCTTTCTGCCGATCCGCAGGTCTCCCGCCTCTGAAAATCGCAAGCCCCCCTTGTGCGGCTAATGGGGCGGACCGCCTACCGCCCGGCGGAGCTGCTCCCGGCTCGACTCTGTGACCAGGACGATGACATCGCCCTCTTGCAGGCCGGTCAGCACCTCGCTATAGGTTTCGTCACGCAGGCCGATCTGAATCTCCACCGATACCGGCTCGCCCTCCACCAATTTGTCCACAAAGGCCCGGCCGCTGGCCCGATCCAGGCGCACGAAGCGGTTGGGAACCAGCAAGACGTTTTCGCGCCGCTCCGTGACAATGTCCACCGTGGCCGTCATGCCCGCCCGCAGGGGTGCGGTGGTCGGCTTCAGGCGGATGGTGACTTTGTACGAGACGACACCCGCATCCAGGGAGGCGGTTTCGGCGATGGCGTCCACCCAGCCGCTCAACGCCTCGCCCGGCAGGGCGTCCAGCGTGACCGTCACCGGCTGGCCTTCCACCACCCGCCCGATGTCAATCTCGTCCACCGTGACCTCAACGTGGTAGGCAGACAGGTCGGTGAGGACAAAGGCCGGTTGCCCACCGGTCAGTTCTCCTTCTTTGACGCCTACCATTGTGATCACGCCGTCGTGGGGAGCGGTCAGCTCGGCATCCGCCAGGCGGCTCCGGGCCTGGTCCAGGGAAAGTTGAGCCTGTTCCACCCCCACCTGGGCCTGGTCCACCCCGGCCTGGGCCTGGTCCACGCCCACCCGGGCTTGCTCCACGGCCAGTTGGGCCACCAACAGGTCTTCTTCGGAGACGCCTTCCAGCAGCCGTTGCAGGGAAGCCTCCGCCTGGGCGATGGCCGACCGGGCCGAAGCGATCTCGGCCTCCGACGGTTCGCGAAGGGTCAGCTCATAGTTGGCCTTGGCGACTTCGTAGGCACTGGTCGCCTGTTGGAGTTGCAACGCCTGGGGAAGCATGGCCACGTCGGGCCGGTCGGCCACCTGGTCGTAGGCGGCCTGGGCCTGTTCCAAAGCGGCCTCGGCCTGATCCAGATTGGCGCGGGCCACCCGCTTTTCCTCCTCCGTGGGACCAGCCAGGAGCCGCCGGTAAGCGGCTTTTGCGCTTTCTACGGCGGCGTTGGCGGCGGCGATGTCATAGGCCGATGCGCCCTGCTGGGTACGCAGGAGCTGGGCCTGGGCCGTGCTCAAGCCGATCCGGGCCTGTTCCAGGGCAGCCTGGGCCTGGGCCTTTGCCGCCTCCGCCTGCCGCAGGGCCAACTCGGCCTGGGCGACGGCAAGGTCCAGGTCGGTCGTATCCAGCCGGGCCAGGACCTGCCCGGCGCGGACGGCGTCGCCCTCGGCGACCAGCACCTCGGCCACGCGGCCCGGGCTTTGAAAGGCCAGGGTGGTTTGCTTTTCGGGCAGGATGGAGCCGGTGGCGTTGACCAGTGCCGTGAGCGTTCCCCGCTGCACGGTCGTTTCCTCCCAGGCGGCTTCCGGTTCGGCTTCCTGGGCCACTTTTTGTCGGTAGAGCCACCAGCCCCCCGCTCCGAGAAGGGCAACAATGACCAGAACGACGATGATCTTGCGCATGACCGCTTCCTCGAAAATAATGCGGGCCGTCCACGAATCGGGCGCGAATACACGAATGCACGAATACGCCCGGCCCGGTGGCAATCGCGGTTGGAACCGCCAAGACGCCAAGAGCGCGAAGGTCTTTTTCTCCTTATCCTTTGCGGCCTTTGCGCCTTTGCGGTTCAAATCTCTAGAACCGCCAAGATGCGAATGTGCCCGGTACACCTGTTCGCAACAAAAAGTCCCGGTTGCCATAACCGGGACCTGGTGCCGAAGGTGGGAGTTGAACCCACATGGGCGTAAAGCCCACTGCGCCCTGAACGCAGCGCGTCTGCCTGTTCCGCCACTTCGGCAAGCAAGTCATACTCTACCACGAATCGCCCTGTTTGTCAAACTCCTTGTCCTCGTTGATCACCACCTCCTCGGTCTTGACATACCACCGATAGACGTTGCGGAAGCGGTCGCTGGGATGCAGCAACGGGGCGAGCTGCACGCCGTGCACTTGAGCGTCTACGGCGTAGGTGTAGATGGGGTAGTAGATCAGCAGGGCAGGGGCTTCCTCGGCAAAGATCTGCTGGAAGGTGTGGTACAGTTTGATGCGTTGTTCCGGGTCGGCGGTGAAGCGGGCTTCCTCCATCACTACATCGGCCTCTTCGTTGGCAAAGCCGGCAAAGTTCTGCCCCGATTCGGCCTGTGTGGAGTGCCACAGGGGGTAAGGATCGGGGTCGGCGGATAGGCCGATCTCGATCAAAGCGGCGTCGAAATTGCGGTTGCGGACCAGGGAAGCCAACGCCCCGCTGCTGAGGGGCCGCAGCCGGGCTTCAATGCCGACCAGGCTCCATTGTTGGGCCATCTCCTCGGCCATTTGACGCATGGCCGGTTCGTTGCGGACCAGCAAGGTGAAGGAAAGTTCTTTGCCATCCTTATCCCGGATGCGGTTGTCGTTGGAATCAAGCCAACCGCTGGCATCCAGCAAGCCGATGGCCCGCTCCGGGTCATAGTTGTAGTGGCGCACGGTAGGGTCATAGGCCCAGGTGAAGGGCAGGATGGGGCTATCGGCCACCAGGCCCTGTCCGTAGAGGGCGTGGTCAATGAGCGATTGGCGGTCCAGGGCATAGAGCATCCCCTGACGCACCTCTTTGCTCTGGAAGAAGGGGGTCTCCTCGCTTTGCAGGTTCAGGTAGACGATGCCATAGCCCGCCGAAGGGGCCGAATAGAGCCGCAGGTCGGGGAAGCGGGCCAACTTGAGCTGCTTTTCAATGTCCGGCGGGTGAAAGCCCTGGATGATCCCCGCCTCATAGTCCTCCAACAGGCCCGGCCAATCGCCGTAGAACCAGAATTCCAACCGCTCCAGGTAGGGTTTAGGTCCCCAATAATCCGGGTTGGCGACCAGGACCACCTGGTCTTCCGACTTGCTCTGGACCATGAAACGACCTGTGCCCACCGGTTGCTCGGTCGAAAAGGGGTGACGGGGCAGTTCCGCGGGGGGGACGTTGCTGAGCAGGTGGGCCGGCAGGATGCCGATGGTGGTGTAGTACAGCAGGGAGGGAAAGGGTTCGGCCAGGGTGAGGCGCACCGTCAGGCTGTCCACCTGTTCCACGGTGACGCCGTGCCACAGGTCGGCCAGGTTGGGGTCGCCCCGGTAGTTGGGGTCCTGCATGGCCTGGATGGTAAAGGCGACATCGGCGGCGGTAAAGGGTGCGCCGTCGTGCCAGGTGACGCCGGGGCGCAGGTGAAATTCGTACACGTCGCCGTCCTCGGAGACCTGCCAATCGGTGGCCAAGGAAGGGGTGATCTGGCCCGTTTCGTCCAGGGCGGTCAGGCCCTCGAACACCAGGGCCGTCAGGTCTTGGTCCACCGGGTTGGCCGAGACCAGGCGCGGCGAAAGGATGGGGTTGATCACATCCGAGTAACCCAGGATGCCTTCAATGTACGCGCCCCCGGCCACAGGGACCGTCTCGGTGCGGGGTGTGGGGGTGACCTCCTCGGTTGCGATCTCGGTCCGTTGAAAGAGGATGATAAAGATCAGCGCGATGCCCAACAGGGCCAGCGCCGCTTGCCAGATGATGTGCCGGGTCACGGTCAGGCGACGATGACGCTAATGATCGAAACGACGAAAAAGGCCACCGAGAGGCCGATGGTGACGTTGAACAGGACCTTTTCCACACCGCGGCGGGTGCGGTACACGCCGCCGCCTTCGCCGCCAAAGATGCCGCCCAAGCCGCCCTGGCCTTTGGCCTGGACCAGGATGACGACGATCAGGGCGACGGAGATGATGATCTGGATGATCTGCACGTATGGAACAAAGGCTTCCACAACTTTCCTCCCTTTGGTTCTTAGGCCGGGCGATTATACCACGTTCCGGCGGGGGTGGCAAATGGAAACGGACGGGAAACCCGCATTTGAGCAAAAAGATTGACTCTACCCCTCTTCTGTGCTATAATCGCGCCGGTAGGGAAGATAACGTCACCTCACGGAACAAGGAGGAGGGCAAGATGGAGAAAACGCGTATCGGCGGGATTATGCAGAACGCACATCTGGCGTTGCTCAACGTGGCCGCAGTTCCGGACCGGCCCGGCATCGCCGCAGCGATCCTCAACGGCCTGGGAGATCGGGGGATCAATGTGCAGTTCATCGTCCAGTGCATCGACCAGGACCAACGGGATCAGGTGGCCTTGTGTGTGGACCGGGACGACAGCGACGTGGCATTGGAGATCGTCCAAAAGATCGCGCCGGAGTTGGATGCCGGGAAGGTCATTTCTCACCCGGAAGCCGCCATCGTCTCCATCTTTGGCCCCGATTTCCGCGAGCGGCCCGGCATTGCCGGCAAGATGTTCCAGGCCCTGGCCGAACGAAATATCAACATCTTGGCGATCAGTACCTCTATCTCCACCGTTTCCTGCGTCATCGATTCCGACGATCTAGAAAAGAGCCTGATTGCCCTGCGCGAAACGTTTGAGCTGCCGTAGCACGGTACGGTCAAGCACCGCGCACCGCCCCCACCCGGTTGGCGATTAGACCGGCCATAGCCCCCGCACCGATGCCGTTATCTATGTTCACCACGGCCATCCCCGGCGCACAGGTCTGGAGCATAGAGAGCAGCGCAGCCTCCCCCCGCCCGCCCAAGCCATAGCCCACCGAGGTCGGCAAGCCGATGACCGGCACATCTACCAAGCCGGAGACGACCGACGGCAACGCACCGTCCATCCCGGCAGCGACGATGAGCACGTCCACCCGGACTTCATCCAGCAAAAAACGCAACGGCTCCCAAAGGCGATGGATACCGGCCACACCCACATCATAGGCCGTATGCACCCGGCAGCCCATCTCCCGGCAAAGGAGGGCCGCTTCCTCCGCCCAGGGGATGTCCGACGTACCGGCGGTCAAAATTCCCACCCGCCCGCCGCCGGAAGGTTGGACGAAACCGGGGCGGCGCAAGACGGCAGCACGGGGAGCGGGGAACCATTCCAGCGTTGCTTCTCCTTCAAAGGCCGTAGGCAGCCGCGCTTCCAACTCCGGAGGGACACGGCTCAAGATGGCCCGCCCCGTCGCTTCCAAAAAGCGGCGGGCGATCTCCAGCGATTGCGCAACCGTTTTGCGCTCGGCAATGATGACTTCCGGCACACCCTTGCGGGCTTGGCGGTCCAGGTCGGGGCGGGCGGCAGCGGATAGATCATCGTGCAGACTCCAGTTCATCGTTCAAACTCCCCATACGATAGCCCATCAGGTCCAGGGTAACGTAGCGGTAGCCCAACCGCCGCAACTTTTTGACGGCAACGGCGCGGTTCTCCGGTCGGGCCAAACGGGCGATCTCTCCCGGCGGGACCTCAATGCGGGCCACAGATCCGTGGTCGCGGAGGCGCAGTTGCGCGATCTGCCAAGCGGCCCGCAACGCCTCTTCGGCAGCCTCGACGCGGGCCAGCCCCTCGACGGTGAGGGTTGTACCGTAGGGGAAGCGGGTGGCCAGACAGGCGTTGGCAGGACGGTTCCAATTGGGCAAGCCCCGCTGCCGGGCCAGGGCGCGAATCTCCTCTTTGGTCAGCCCGGCCTCGCGGAGGGGAGCACGGACACCCAACTCCTCGGCGGCGCGGCTGCCGGGACGGTAATCGCCCACGTCGTCGGCGTTTTCACCGTGGACAAGATGGGCCAAGCCCTCGGCGCGGGCAACCCGCCGGAGGGCATCAAAGCGACCGAATTTGCAATGGTAGCAGCGGTCGGGCGGATTGGCGACGATGTTCGGGTTACCCAGGTCGTCACCGGGCAGAACGAGGTGACGGACACCCAACTGCCGGGCCAGGGCACGGGCCTCCTCCAGCTCACGGCGGGGCGTCAGCGGCGAATCGGCGGTCAGGGCCAACACCCGCCCCGCCCCCAGCACGTCCAGACAGACGGCCAGTAGGTAGCTACTGTCGGTCCCGCCGGAATAGGCAACGGCCACACTGCCCAGCCCGGCGATGATTTCGTACAATTTTTCCTTTTTCAGCGCGATCTCCCCATAAGATGACTACATTTACGCATAAAGAAGGCGATTTGCGTCGCCCCCTCCGGGCCTGAGGCCGGGCGTCTGCCTACGCGCGATTTGGACCGCAAAGGCCGCGAAGGAAAAAGACGGCATAAGCCGGGCGCACCTGTGCATTTGTGCCCCATTCGTGGACGGCCCGCTCGGCACATCAAGCGGCAGGCAGGACAAAGTAGAAGGTACTACCCTGCCCAGGCTCGCTTTCCACCCCTACTTGGCCGCCCAATTTGCCCGCAATGCGCTGCACGATGCACAGGCCCAGGCCGTGACCCTCTGCACGGGCCTTGTGAAGCCGCTCAAAGGGCGTAAAGAGACGGTTCTGCTCCTCCGGCGAAAGGCCGGGACCGTTATCGCGCACCCAGAAGCGGACCGTGGCCGGGGTTTCACCCTCCCCTTGCACCACATCCGCTCCCAACTCTACGCGGGGCGGTCTTCCACCGTATTTGATGGCGTTGCTGATATAGTTGACCCACATAGCCTCCACCCAGGGGGCGTGCCCTACGGCCTGAGGCCATCGTTCCGGTAGAATCACTTCGGCTTGGAACTCTTTGATCAGGTAGTGAAGCTGAGAGAGAGCCTCATCCACGATCACTTCCATATCCAAAGGCCGACGGTCAACCTCCTCCACCTCCCGCACGCTGGCCAAAAGGAGCAACTCGTTGATGATGGTGTTCATCTTGTGCCCTTGCTGGACCAGAATGTGGAGGAACTTCTGCCGTGTATCGGGTGATATGCTTTCCCACTCTTTTTCCAGCATGGAAGCATAGCCCAGAAAGACGTTCACCGGATTCTTGAGGTCGTGGGCGACGGTGTGGGCAAAGGCGTCCAATTCGGCGTTTTGCTCTTCCAACTGTTGAGCATAGCGACGGAGCTGCTCTTCTGCTTCTTTGAGCGCAGTCACATCGCGGGCAATGCCCACCACCCCGGCGATCTCGCCCTGGGAGTCGTAAAAGGGCACTTTGGATGTCAGAATCCATTTGACTTCGCCGGAGGGGGTGATGCTCTGTTCCATGCGGTTTATGATAGGTTCTCCGGTGCGCAAGATCTCCTGCTCAAGTTCCCAGAATTCGGAAGCAATCTCACGGGGAACGTAATCGAATTCGGTCTTGCCGATCATCTCTTCCGGCGAAGAAGCACCGGCGATCCGGGCCAACGCCTTGTTGACCAAGATAAACCGCCCCTGGAGATCTTTGACCAGGATCAGATCGGGCAGGGTGTCAATCAGAGTTCGCAACAGGTTGCGCTCCTGTTGCAGGGCTTCTTCTGCTTCCTTGCGGGCGGTGATGTCCTCTTTGATGGCGATAAAGTGGGTCATCTTCCCGTCAGGGTCGTAAACGGGAGCGATGGTCGCCTGTTCCCAAAAAAATGTGCCGTCCTTGCGCTTGTTGTGGAACTCACCATGCCATTCGCAGCCTGCCCGGATTGTGGTCCACAAATCCTCGTAAAATTCGTCATCTTGATCGCCGGACTTGAGGATGCCGGGGGTTTGCCCCCGCACCTCCTCCAGGGTGTAGCCGGTGGTTTCGACAAATTTGGGATTGACGTACTCAATACGCCCTTCCAGGTCGGTGATGATGATTGAATTTGCGCTCTGTTCCACGGCCAGGGTGAGCTTGCGCAACTCGGCTTCCGCCTCCTTGCGCTCGGCGATGTCGCGGATGATGGCCGTGTAGAACGTTTCGCCGCCGGCTTGCCAGGAAGCAAGGGAAAGCTCCATGGGGAATTCGGTACCATCCTTCCGCAAACCCTGCACTTCCACCATCCCCCCGGCGATATGGCATTTGCCGGTGGCGCGCAATTCGTCCATCCCCCGATGGTGAGAACCTCTGCACCTGACAGGCAGAAGCATATCCAGATTCTGATTCAAGACCTCTTCCGCCCGATAGCCAAAAATATTTTGCGCCCCCCGATTCCAGGAAACGATCTGCCCGTCGTTATTGACCGTAATGATGGCGTCGACGGCCGTCTCGGCCACGGCCCGGTAGCGGGATTCCGATTCGCGCAACGACGCTTCTACCCGTTTTCGCTCGGCGATCTCTTGTTCCAACGCGGCGTTCAGGCGACGCAGCTCCATCAGGTCATCAAAGCGGGCGCGGGCGATGGTGATGGCCCGTTCCAGCTCGCGCATATTGGCCGGTTTGACCAAATACGCCCCCACACCGGCTTTGCTGGCATCGCGGACCAGTTCGGGCGATTCAAAAGCGGTCAGGATGACTACCGGAGTAGGACAGCATTCCTGGATACGTTGCGCCGCCTCAATGCCGCCCATCTCCGGCATTCTTATATCCATCAAGATCACATCGGGGCGCAGCTCTTGGGCCATTGAGATGGCTTGTCGCCCGTTGGCCGCCTCGCCGACGACGGTATAACCCAGCGTCTCCAGCTGATCCTGGATCATGGCGCTGACCAGGGCATCATCGTCTACAACCAGCACGCGCACAGGTTCGCTCATGTTGTCGTCCTCTCTTCCACTTTGAAGCGGATGGTTGTCACCGCTCCACCGTCATTGTGCAAATTCAGTGTACCGTTCAATGTCAACTGCACCGTGCGTTGGATCAAGTACATGCCCACATCGTGCCGTTCCAGGCGGAGCACATCTTCTGGATAGCCGGGACCGTTATCCCGGTACTCAAAGACGATCTCGTCCCCTTCCTGGGCAATGTGCACCGCGATCCGGGTGGGCCGACTCGGTTGTACCGCATACTTGATGCTGTTTGTCACCAGTTCGTTGATGATCAAGGCCAAATTGCTGGCCTGGCGGGGTGAAACTTCAACCGGAGAGGGAGAGATGTCAACCTCTACCTGGCGGTCGGGCGGGAGGGCGTTCAGGGCGGTGTGGATCAGGCGGGAGGTCATCTCACTCAGGGGCAGAGGTGACCATTGGGAGGCCGAAAGCATGGTATGCACTTGGGCCAGCCCTTCAATGCGTTGCAGCAGGCGCTGCATGGCCGTCCGTACCGCGTCGCGGCTTTCGGCAGGAGCATAGCGTTGTTCGGCCAGGAGCAGTCCGCCGATGGCCATCAGATTGTTCTTGACCCGATGGTTGACCTCCTTGAGCAAATCGGCTTTGGTGACGGCGTCGCGTTGCGTTTGCTCATAGAGGCGGGCCTGCTGAATGGCAACGGCCAGCATGGAAGCGGCCTGAATGGCTACCTCCACATGCTCCTCGGTAAAGGCATCGGAGGAGGCACTGCCTGCCCCCAAGACGCCCAAAAGTTGGCCCTGAACGATGAGAGGTACGACCAAGAAGGATCGGATCCCTTGCTTGTACAGGATCTGGCTGAGCTGAGGCCAATCCGACAAAGCCGCGGTATCCCGGATGAGCCAGGGGTGACCGGTTTCCAGCCTTTCGGTATCAAAGGCATGTAAAGGGAAGAGGAAACCGGTTCCCAGGCGAGAAGCCCCTTCGCTATAAGAAGCCAGCATTCGCGCCGTAGAATCGGAAGGGCGGAATTCGAGCACGCCTGCCATTCGGCAAGGAAGCAGATTGCGCAGGCGACGCAGGGCGGCTTTGGCAATGGCTTCCGGCGAACGGGCATGGAGAATGTCCTGGCTGATCTCATAGAGGGCCAGCACCCGCTCGGTATAGCGATGCAGTGCCTCTTCCGCCTCCTTCTGGGCGGTGATGTCCTCTTTGACGGCGATAAAGTGGGTGATTCTCCCTTCATCATCATAGACCGGGGCGATGGAAGCTCGTTCCCAGTAAAGAGAACCGTCCTTGCGCTTGTTATGGAACTCGCCGCGCCATTCCCGCCCGGCGGTGATGGTCTGCCACAGGTTGCGGTAAAATTCTTCGCTGTGTTCGCCCGATTTGAGGATGCGGGGGTTCTGGCCTATCGCCTCCTCCTCCGTGTAGCCTGTGACCCGGACGAACTTGGGATTGACATATTCTATGTTTCCCTCAACATCGGTGATAACAACTACGTTCGCGCTTTGTTCAACAGCCTGGGTGAGCTTGCGCAGTTCGGCTTCGGCCTTTTTGCGCTTGGTGATGTCTTCGGCAATGATCTGGACCAGGTGTATCTTTCCTTCTTTATCGGCAATGGGGGTCAAATGCAACCGTAGATGCACGGACTTGCCCCATTTGCTGGTGTAGGGGCGTTCCGAGATAACCACCTCGCCCGAAACCAAGCACCGTCGGATGTCATCGGCAATTCCCGCTTCAATGAGGGGCGGGTAGGTCAACACGTTGATAGATTTGGTCGCTTCGGTGGAGGGTGAACCCAGAATGCGCAGCATGGCCTCGTTGACGTTGACGATCCTGCCCTGCGGGTCCACAGACAAGATCCCCAAGGGAGCATGTTCCACCAGCAAACGGTATCGCTCCTCGCTCTCCCGCAGGGCGGCTTCGGCCTCCACCTGCTCGGTGATGTCATGGGCGGTACCGAACAGGCGGACAGGGGTTCCATCGTCGTCAACGATAAGTTGCCCGCGGGCGTGGAGGGTGCGTACGGTCCCATCGGGGCGCACGATGCGGTGGACATAGTCCACAGGCTCGCCCTTG
>Ga0256914_1000217_pt1 | contig 55658 bp, 47 predicted proteins | sample HulkmetaG_FD_191571 | JGI IMG/M metagenome (GOLD analysis project Ga0256914, IMG submission 191571) | Hydrothermal chimney microbial communities from Main Endeavour vent field at the Juan de Fuca Ridge, Pacific Ocean - Hulk | ecosystem: Environmental > Aquatic > Marine > Hydrothermal vents ...
TACAGGGCCACCTCATCCCTTTGTTGTTCATCCCCCCCCTCAAAGATAATGACCCACGGGGGAGAATGGGCCAGGCCCTTTAAGAGGGAGATGATTCTAGGGGAAGGTGCAGGATTGGTGGCCATGTGATTTCCTCTATGGGCGTATTATGGTCTGGGACCTATCTGGTCCCACAGAAATGAGGGATATGTCCTTGCCCAGGGTCTCCTCTATAAATTCTATGTAATTTTTTGCCTGGGGAGGAAGTGCTGAGTAGCTGGATACCCTGGAGATGTCCTCTTCCCACCCCTCTAGGGTCTCATATACAGGTTCCACCCTAGAGAGGGCATTTTCCCGCTGGGGAGGATATTTTAGGGAAGAACCCTCAAAGGTATAAGAGATACACACCCTTATCTCCTCAATCCCACTTAGGACATCCAGTTTGGTGAGTACCAGGGAGGAGATATTATTTAACCGCACAGACTCCCTCACCACCACCAGGTCCAGCCATCCACATCTCCTTTTCCTCCCAGTGGTGGCCCCAAATTCCCCTCCCTTTTGTTGTAGATACTCTCCTGTTGAGTCGGTTAGTTCTGTGGGAAATGGACCTCCCCCCACTCGGGTGGTATATGCCTTTACCACCCCTATTACCTCCTCCACTGTGCCCATGCCACATCCAGTGCCTGCACACAGGTTAGAGGCCACAGTATTGGAAGATGTCACAAAGGGGTATGTTCCGTGGTCAATGTCCAGGTGTGTACCTTGGGCCCCTTCAAAAAGCAGGGACCTGCCCGTGGAGATGGCCCTCTGGATCTCGTGGGAGACGTCCGTGAGATAGGGTATAAGGGCCTCTAGATGGGGTTCTATCTCCTCCATCACCTCCCTGGCTGATATGGTATCTTTTTGAAAATAATGTTTAAACAGGATATTTTTCTCTTCAAGTGCCCTTTCTATCTTGGAGAAGAGCATGTCTTTGTCCAGGATATCGCATGCCCTGATCCCTATTCTGGCGGCCTTGTCTTCATAGGCAGGACCAATCCCTCTCCCTGTGGTCCCTATCTTGTTCCCCCCCGCCTTTTTTTCTTCCCTGAATCTGTCCAACAGCTTGTGATAGGGCATTATGAGATGGGTCTTGTAGCTTATCTTTATCCTCTCTGGAGAGATGGGGATCCCGCTATTTTTGAGTTCTTCCAACTCTGAGGAAAAAACACAGGGGTCCAATACTACTCCATTGCCAATGAGACATTTTTTTTCAGGATGCAGGATCCCAGATGGTACCAGATGGAGTATTATCTTTTTTCCCCCCACTACCAGGGTATGGCCTGCATTTGCCCCTCCCTGAAAACGGATAATCACATCTGCCTCTTCTGTAAGGAGATCCACGATCTTGCCCTTACCTTCGTCTCCCCATTGGGTTCCAATTACCACCTTATTTTTCCCCATCTTTTCTCATCTCCTCTTTATTTTCTGGTTTTAAAGGAGGTGAGGTGGATTACCTTCCCCCCCTCTCCTTTGTCCCTGGGATGTTTTTCTCCCTTTTTTTCCTTTTCCACAGGCCCTGCTATCTCTTTCTTTGTCTGGGCCATAGCGGGAAACCGCCTGTTGAATTTCTTTTCCAGGGAGGTGAGCTGCAGCCATTTTACATTGAATAGCTGATTCTTCCATCTCATGGCCTGGATCATGGAGAGGATGATCACGGCCCTCTCCCACCTCTTTGTTGGCTCAAACCTCTGTACTGTAGAATAATATTTCTCCCACAACTGGGTAAGGGAGGCCTCGTCCAGGGTAAGTAGTTTATCCGCCAGTTTTTCCAGTATCTTTTCCACGCCACATCCCCCTTATCTTATTGGATTCCCTATCTCTAACACCCCTTACCATGCCCATTAGCCATATTTAAAGGTCCTTTCCTGAAGGGATATTGTTTCCATAGGGTTTGTAGAATAGTCGCAGATATAGATCTCCCTTAAATGGCCCTAATTTTTTCCCCAGTCCCTTTAATCTAATAAGTGTGCCAATTCGGTAGTTCTCAGGGATGCGTGTCACTATGGTTATGGGCCTGTTCTTAAACTGTCTTATCTGAAACTTGAGTTTTGCGCCAGGCACCAGTTTTTCTGGTGGAAGATAAATAGTGTGTTCATGATCCAGTTGGGAGCGGAGCCATGAGCGGAGCCTGGAGAGGGAAAACCGCCTCCCCACCATCTGATGAAGGGGGCGTCTCTTTTTTTTCCCTCTAGTTTTAGTGGGAGCGAGGGTTGACGAGCTCTTTCTCCTTACCTCCCTAAATATATCCTCAAAGACCTGACGAGCAAATGGATCGTTTAAGATGTTTCTTAATATCTCTTCTTGTGAAGGGGCATACTCCCCCTTTATCACCCGTTGACCCTGGGGACCTGTCTTCTTCTTTTTCTGTTTGTTAAAGACCCTTTTTTTCTCTTCTGCCTGCCTTTTTTGCTGTTCCTCGTATCGTTGGTAGGCCCTTCTCCTCTCCCCTCTGGGTGATGCAGTATCCTTAGGGGAGCCCTGTCTCAGGTATTTGGTTATAACCACATAGGCCTCATTTATCTCTTGAAATCTCCGGGCGGCATCCGGTAGGTTGGGGTTTAGGTCCGGGTGATAGGCAAAGGCCAGCCTGCGAAATGCCTTTTTTACCTCAGCCTCTTTTGCCCCCCTGGAGATCCCAAGGATGGTGTATGCCCTCTCCAGATCCACTCTGCTTCACCCCTTAGTCTTTTATTAAAAGGGCATTTGGTGCACCCTTTTCTTTTTTTATGAGCCCATGGTCCTTCAGATATATCCTCCCCATGAGACAGAACTCCTGGAAACTTACGTCTCTTGCTATGCCTGGACATGCCTGCTTTGCCATCTCTAGGCTTGACTCATCCACCATATTCCCCCGAAAAAATGGCCATGCCCTGCATATATCTGGTTTAACTGGATGGATGCTACATCCTCTCCCTTTTTCAAAAAAAACACAATATCCATCTTCTCCACAGGTGAGGGAGTATTTGCCTCCTCCCTCTTCTGTGAGATAGATGGAAGAGAATTCCTCTACAGTTATCCCCAGAAAGTTACAAATTCGTTTTATCTCTTCTGGGCCCACCACTATGCCCCCCTTTCCATAACAACACTCTCCACACATTTTGCAATCAAATACCTTAGTTATGTCTCTCTCCATGTGTTTTTAATCACCTCTGGATTTAATCATTGCCCGTTGACACAAAATTGTATAGGATATTTCCCTGTAAGATTATAGTGCCCCTGCATCTGCAGGGGGTTATATTATGGAATTTTGTCCCATGAGGCAAATGGATTTATAAGGGATAAACCAGAGGGGAGGGGATATGTTTGAGGCAATGGAGATAATTCCCTTAGAGGAGTTGAGGTCTAGGTGGGAGAGACTTCGCAATATACTAATGAAAATGCAACCTGAATCAAGGGGTATAATGCTCCTTTCCCGGGTGCATATCTATTGGGCGTCAGGACATTTTGGGAGTGGCGTCTTTTGGCTCCCACTGGAAGGGGAGCCATTTTTGTTTATCAGGAAGGGGATTGAAAGGGCCAGGATAGAGAGTCCAATAAAAAATATCCTGCCCTATCGTTCCTATTCAGATATCAAGGCCCACCTCCTGGATGGAGGTGCTCCCCTTCCAGAGGTCTTTTCTGTGGAGATGGGTGGAATCTCCTGGTCGCTTGGTCTTCTCTTCAATAGAAAATTTTCTTCTCACACCCTCTTGTCTGGAGATGAGGTCATCTCCAGGGCAAGGTCGGTTAAGAGCCCCTGGGAGATAGAGAAGCTCTCCCTTGCTGGCAAGAGGCATTTTGAGGGAATCTATAAGAGGACCCCTCATGGTATAAGGCCCCTGATGAGTGAGCGAGAGATGGCCATTGTCATCTTTAATATATTTTTTGATCTGGGTCATTGTGGGGTAATCAGGATGCAGGGTATGGGAGAAGAACTCTTTATGGGACATGTGTGCGCTGGGGATTCTGGAAATTATCCCACGTGCTTTAATGGGCCAGTGGGGGCCAGGGGGATTCATCCCGCCATTCCTCACTTTGGATATGCAGGCAAGATATGGAAACCTGGGGAGGTCCTCATGGTGGATACGGTCTTTTCGCTTGAGGGCTATCTTACAGATAAGAGTCAGGTCTTTTTTGCAGGTAAGGAGTCACAACTCCCTGAGGAGGTGAGACGGGCCCAGGAGACTTGCCTGGAGATACAAAGTCAGTGTGCCAGCATGCTCAGACCAGGCAATACCCCTTCAGATCTCTATCTATTTGCCATTGAGAAGGCAAAGAAAGAGGGGATTGAAGATGGATTTATGGGGATTGGAGGGAATAAGGTCCCCTTTATAGGGCATGGTATTGGTCTATATCTAGATGAGTGGCCCCCTATTGCCAGGGGATTTAATGAGCCCCTTGAGGAGAATATGGTGATTGCCCTGGAACCCAAGGTGGGTATAGAGGGAATTGGGATGGTGGGGGTGGAAAATACCTTTGTGGTAACTCCAGAGGGAGGCAGATCTCTTACCGGGGATAGGTTTGATATAATATGTGTGGAATAGGGGATATGGAGGGGATATTTTCGTATAATGACCTTTGGGCACTCTATGAAATCGCCCGGGTCCTCTCCAGCAGGGATGATATACGGGAACAGCTAAAGGGGGTGCTGGATATCCTGAGTGAGAGACTGGGGATGAATCGGGGGATGATATCGGTGCTGGACCTGCAATCAGGGGAGGTATGGCTGGATGTGGCCAAGGAGGTGGAGATAAATGGAGAAAAGATAACCTATCGTCTGGGAGAGGGTATTACAGGAAAGGTGGCCCAGACAGGAAGACCAATGGCCATTGCCAATCTGGGTAAGGAGACCCACTTTCTTGATCGCACTGGTGCCCGCCGAAGTCTAAACAGAAAGGAACTTTCCTTTTTGTGTGTGCCCATATTCTATCGCGGAAGGGTGGTTGGGATCCTCTCAGCAGATAAGCTATCCAGGGAGGTGGAGGACCTGGACAAGGAACTCCATCTGCTCTCCTCAGTTGCAGAGCTTCTGGGAAAGGTGGTATATTTTCGGGCAGTAGAGGAAGAAAACCGAAAGCTCCGGAAACGCCTGGCCACTGCCACCAGACCAAAGACCGACATAATTGGTCGTTCAAAGGGGATCTTAAATGTCTTAAAACTCATAGATCAGGTCTCTGAGACAGATACCACTGTTCTCATTTATGGGGAGACAGGCACAGGCAAGGAACTGGTGGCCAAGGCCATTCACGAAAACAGTAGACGATGCAAGGGCCCTCTTATCAAGGTAAATTGTGCGGCAATGCCTGAAAGCCTGCTGGAGAGTGAGCTCTTTGGGCATGAAAAGGGGGCCTTTACTGGAGCCGTGGCCAGGAGAAAGGGATGTTTTCAGGAGGCCCAGGGGGGCACCATCTTCCTGGATGAGATCGGAGAACTATCTCCCATGGCCCAGGCAAAGCTCCTTAGGGTCCTTCAGGAGAAGGAGATCCAGCCAGTGGGATCTTCTCGCACCATAAAGGTGGATGTCCGTGTCCTGGCCGCCACCAACAAGGACCTGGAAGAGGAGGTCTCGCGGGGAAATTTTCGCTCTGATCTCTATTATCGTCTCAACATCTTCCCTATCTACATCCCACCCCTCAGGGAAAGGGGCTCTGATATATTGCTCCTGGCGGACTTTTTTGTAAACAAGTATGCCCAGGTCTTTAATAAGGATATAAAGAGGATATCCACTTCAGCCATTGATATGCTCATGTCTTATCACTGGCCCGGCAATGTAAGGGAACTGGAGAATTGTATTGAGAGGGCAGTGTTACTTGCAGAGGGAAATACTATAGAATCTCACCACCTTCCCCCCTCTTTGCAGATAAAGAGTAAGAATGATAAGGGAAAATTCAGGGGCAAGTTTGACATACTGGTGAGTAATTTTGAGAAGGACCTCATTATAGATGCCCTGAAGGAGACAGGGGGAAATCAGAGTGCTGCAGCCAAGATATTGGGCACCACCAAGAGGATAATTCAATATAAGATAAAGAAGTACAACATAGACTCATCTCGCTTCAAGAAAAAGAGGACGTAGAGGATGGAGGAATTAATAAGGGGGATAGAAGGTCTTTGCACCTCCCTTAAGAAGAAGAGAGAGGATTTTGTGGAGTTGTGTGGGAGGGAACTGGTGGGGGCCAATGGGGTCAGGGCCTATGCCAGGGAGATAGTGAATATATTCTCGCAATACTTAACATCCCTTAAGGTCAGGAAGTTTTGTATTGTTGGATGTGGTGGACTGGGACGGGGAGAGGTGAGTTTTGATTCGGATCTGGACATCCTTTTTCTCTATAAATCCAGACTCTCTTCAGAGCAAAAGACTGTTATAGAGACATTGGTATCCAAGCTGTGGGATGGGGGCTTTGAGGTTGGCCAGCAGGTGCATACTCCAGGGAGGCTCCTCGCCCTGGCAAAGGATGACTTTTCTGTATGCACCACTTTTTTGGAGACTGTCTTTTTAGGGGGAGATAGGGATTTTTATGGGAAATGGAGGGGGGATTATCTCAAGAAGGTGAGGGGTTCCAGATATAAAAAGCGCTTTTTCCAGTCCCTGAAGGCCCACAGAGATATGAGGATGAAGGCCTTTGGGGAGAGCATTTATCTTATTGAGCCCCACATTAAGGAGGGCATTGGGGGAATGAGGGATGTGCATACCCTGAGATGGGGCTCTATTGTATTCTTACAGACCAGTGAACTGGAGAGGGTGAGGGATCTTGGTTGGCTCAATGAGGAGGAATTGAAGTGGATAGAGGATGCCTATGATTTCTTGTGGAGAACGAGGATACAGCTTCACCGGATAGGGGGACGGAAAAAGGAACAACTCTCTGTGGAGGACCAGCGTCAGATCGCCCAGTGGTTTGGATTGCAGGGCTCTAGTCATATCTCCCCTGAAGAGAGTTTTATGCGGCTGTATTATACCCATAGCTCTAGGATAAAAAGGGTAACAGGCTTTTTTATTGAGAAGATAGGAGAGAGGTTTTATCCCGGCAGGCGAAGGAAGAAGAGGAAGATAATACCAGGTCCCTTTATTGTGGATGGGAACCATATCTATTTTAAGGACCCTGAGGATGTAAAGATAAAGCCAGAATTACTCATGGACCTCTTCTGGAATGGGGCCAGGCTGGGACTACATTTTCACCACGAGACAGGGAGGATAGTGAGGGAGAACCTCCCTTTGGTGCGGGAATTTGCCTCCAGGGAGGAGGTGGTAAAAAAGTTTTTTGAGATACTTTTAAATCCCAACTCCGCATTTGATACCCTCAAAACCATGCATGAGACAAGGTTTCTAGATGCCTTTATACCAGAGTTTGCCCCCTTAAGATACAGGGCCCAATATGACACCTATCATATCTATACGGTTGATGAGCATTTGCTTAGGACGGTGAAGGAGATGCATGAGCTCAAGACAGGGGAATATGGGGCTATCTTTGAGGAAGTGGCAGATGAGAAGGTCCTATTTCTAAGTGCCCTTTTACACGATATTGGAAAGGGGCAGGGAAAGGGTCATGCCAGGAGGGGGGCAGAGATGGTGCGCCACATGGGAGAGAGGTTTTATCTTTCCCCCTCCCAGGTGGAATTGTTGAGTTTTCTAGTGGAGAATCACTTGCTTCTTGCGGAAATAGCCTTAAAAAGGGACCTTGAAGAGGAAAAGCCAGTGGAGATGTGTGTCTCCAGGATAGGAAGTCGTAAAAAGCTGGCCATGCTTTTTTTGTTGACCATTGCCGATTCCAGGGCAACAGGTCCCAGGGTGTGGAATAGTTGGAGAAAATCCCTTCTGGAAGAGCTTTTTATCAAGGTGGAGAGGTTTCTAAGACAGGGGGACTTTAATGGGGAAGAGGTCTCCCTTGCAGTGGAGAGAAAGAAGGAAGAGACAATAAAGATAGCGGGCCAGGATGCAGGAGAGGTGAGGGCATGGCTGGAGGACCTCTCCATTAAGTATTTACTGACCCATAGCCCTGAAGAGCTATATCTTCACTTTGCCCTTGAGAAGAGACTCTCTAGTGAAGAGGTGGTGCTGGAGGTGAGGCCACTTTCCTCTGGTTTGTGGGAGTTTATAATAGTGTGCAGGGACCATGAGAGGCTCTTTGATTTTATTACAGGGGTATTGTGGGTAAATGGGATAAATGTACTCTCGGCAGATATCTATACCCGTCGCTATGGGGTGGCAGTGGACATTATTACAGTGGAAAATATTCCTGATCCCTTCAGGGTTGAGGAGTTCTGCGACAGGATAAAGGAACAACTCAGGGCCCTTATATCTGGAGACCTATCCCTGGATCAACTCTATGAGACCATCTCTTATTCCCGATTTAATACCTATCCGGTAATCCGCAAAAAGGATAGGGTGATAATAGATGAGGAGGCCTCGGATTTTTATACAGTGATAGAGGTATATACCTGGGAAAGACCAGGTGTATTACACGCCATATCCCGGGTACTTCATGAATTTGGGCTGAGCATAAACATGGCAAAGATAACCACTCCAGGGGCGCAGGTGGTTGATGTTTTTTATGTTACAGATAGAGACGGGGGAAAGATAATGGACCCAGAGCTTAACCACAAGATTGAGGCATCCCTTTTAGGTGCCCTGAGAAAGGTGGGATAGTCTTTACTATGGGAAATATGTGGCTTCTTATTATATCCTTTAGTCTGGCAGTTGGCATATCTGCCCTATGTTCCCTCACCGAGGCGGTTCTCTATTCGGTCTCCTGGAGCTATATTGAGAGTCTGAGAAAGAAGGGAAGATATCCAGGAGAACTCCTCTATAGGCTCAAGAGTAATATAGATGAGCCTATCACCGCTATCTTGACATTAAATACCATAGCTAATACTGCTGGGGCATCCATTGCAGGTGCAGCTGCTGCGGGGGTCTTTGGCAGGGAAAATGTGGTATATTTTTCCATTGTGTTTACCCTCACCATCCTTTTCTTTTCCGAGATTATCCCAAAGACTGTGGGGGTGTTATATAATCGTTTCCTGGCCACTGTGCTGGCGCGACCATTGAGGTTGCTGGTATTTGTCTTTTTGCCGGTGATAAATGCCATTGGTTTTTTAATAAGGTTCCTGGAGAAGGGGAGCAAAAGGCTGGAGACCTCAGAGGAGGATGTGCTGGCGCTGGTTAGCCTCTCTAGAAAGACAGGGGTGTTAAAACGCTTTGAGGAAAGATATATTCACAATGTCTTGGAACTTGACAAAAAGAGGGTGGCAGAGGTGATGACCCCTCGGACGGTGATGTTTACCCTGCCCGCAGAGATGGAGATAGGGGATGCCCTTAATGTGGAGGATATGTGGTCATATAGCAGGGTCCCTATTTATTTTAACAATGACCCTGAAGACATACGGGGGATTGTCTATAAGGTGGATGTATTGAAATATCTGGTGAAGGGAGCTTCTAAGAAGAAATTGGGAGAGCTTTTAAAGAATGTCCATTTCTTTCCAGAGGCAGTAACCCTGGATAGGGCCCTTTTGAGGTTTCTGGAATCCAGGATACCAATGGCCATTGTGATAGATGAATACGGGGGAATATCTGGATTGATCACCCTGGAGGATATATTGGAGGAGATTTTGGGCAAGGAGATAGTGGATGAGACAGATGTTGTGGAGGACATGAAGAGTCTGGCACTTAAGAGAAAGGAGGAACTCCTCATGGATGGGGAGGTCTCTTATGAGACAGGAGGAGATAGGGGTGCCAGAGAAGAGGGGCAGGAGGTGGCCCTGGTAAAAGAAGAAAGGGAGTAGAGGTGATGAAAGCAAGGGAGAAAAATCGGTTGATATATGTAATTGTCTTTCTTTTGTTGGGGGGGGGATTTTTATATCTCCTTATCAGCTCCTTAAGCTCCAATGGGATGTATTTCTTGAATGTGTCTGAGGCCCTGGCAAAGGGATTGGGGAACATAAAACATGCCCGACTATTTGGAAAGGTGGGGAGGCAGGTGAAAGAGACACAGGGGGGGGTTAGATTTTCCCTCCTGGACAAGAGGAACCCTTCCCTATCTATCCCCATTTTTTATAAGGGAAAACTCCCTGACACCTTTGCCCCTGGTATAGAGGTAATAGTTGAGGGCAAGATGAAGGGAGGGGTATTTCGGGCCTATAATCTTATGACCAAGTGTCCTTCCAAATATAAAAAGGCTGGTTCTTAATCCCTGCAAATCTCATATCTTTTAGGAATAGTGGAGATGGCGATAGTTGGATTTTTTTCTCTAATGTTTTGTTTTTTTTCTGCCCTGACCCTGTTAGGTTTCTCTATCTACTCTTCTATTAAGGGGGAGGGATTTGAATGGATAGAGTATGGTGAAAAGGCCATATTCTTTTTTGTCTCTATCTCCTGTCTAATCCTTTTAGTGGCCCTCTATAATAGGGACTTCTCCTTTAACTATGTATGGGAATATACTGATACCTATCTGCCCTGGTATTATGCCCTTAGTGCCCTATGGGCTGGTCAGGAGGGGTCTTTGTTGTTGTGGACTTTTTTTATGGTCTCAAGTGGGGTCCTATTTATTCATTCCCGCAAGTATTCTCGCATCCCCCTGGATGTGAAGAATACCTTCTGGATCTTTTTCTTCGCCATAGAGGCCTTTTTTTTTATGCTTCTTATCACCGTGGCAAATCCCTTTTTGCTCCGCTCCCCTGCACCTGCTCAGGGTAACGGTCTCAATCCTCTTCTGATGCATCCTGGGATGGTGTTTCATCCCCCTGCATTGTTTATGGGATATGCGGGTTTTATGGTCCCATCTCTGCTGGTCCTTGCAGAGAGGATCTCCCGAGGCTCTTCTATGCATGTCTCTTCCTTGATTCGCAGGTGGTCCCTTGGTGCATGGCTATTTCTGAGTATAGGGATAATCCTGGGGGCCTGGTGGTCCTATTTTGAGCTGGGATGGGGGGGGTACTGGGCATGGGACCCCGTAGAAAATGCATCTCTTATCCCCTGGCTAAGCGCCACTGCATTTTTGCATGTCTATATAATAAGGAGGAGGAGCGGGGCGTTGGATAAGACCTGTGGGCTTCTGGCATCTCTTACCCTTGTGTTTTGTTTTTTTGCTACCTTTCTTACCAGAAGTGGCATTGTGGAGTCCCTACATGCCTTTGGAAAGAGTAATCTGGGAATGCCCTTTTTGTTTTTGCTGCTGGTCTGTTTGGTGGTGGTGATATACGTGACCCTGTTTTATCCCTCCCGTTCCACAAAGGGGGTAGCAGGAATATCCTCCAGGGAGGGGATGCTCCTTTTAACTGCCTGGGTCTTTATGGGCCTTTGTGCAGTAATAGTTATAGGGAGCTTGTATCCCCTTATAAGTGGAGTCCTCCTTGGCACCACCAAGGGTGTTGGGGCCTCCTTTTATAATCATATCTTCCTTCCTATCTTCTGTGGAGCACTTCTGCTTCTAATCCTCTGTCCCTGGGCAAAATGGAGACAAGGGGGCATTGGACCGTATGCCATTGCTCTTATTTGTCTTACGTTGCTACTGGGAATGGTGCTGTGGTTTAAGGGGGTGAGGGATAAGATATTACTTTTTGGGATAGTCTCTTCAGGGGTCTCTCTGGTCTCTGTCTTCTTATATCTTATTCTCTTAAGGGGGATAAAGAGGTGGTATTATCCTATGGCCAGATGGGCCATTCATGGGACAGTTGCGCTTATGGCCATCTCTATTGCCATATCCTCTGGATATAAGCGGAGTGCAGATTTTATTATCTCCAGAGGACAGACCATCCATTTTTGTGGATATTCTCTCACCTATAAAGATTTTTCTACCCTGAGAACCCGGGAGTGTGTCCATTATAGGGCCACCTTTTCCCTCTCTTATAAAGGGGTTCCCATTGGGTCCCTCTCCCCAGAGAAGAGATTATATCTGGTCCAGAATAATACCTTCTCAAAGGTGGCAGTGTTAAATAGGCCCATAGATGAGATATATCTCACCATATTGGATACTACCCCCTCGGGGGTATTAAAGTTAGAGGTACAGATAAACCCCATGGTACACTGGATATGGATAGGGGGCATACTTCTGGCCCTATTTGCCCTTATTGCTATTAAAGGGACCAGATATGGTTAGGGCAAGGGAATTGTGTAAGTTTTACGGGGATAGACTTATATTTAAATCCACCTCCTTTGAGGTTGGAGAGGGGGAACTCTGGTTCGTGGTAGGGCCAAATGGATGTGGAAAGTCCACCCTCCTGAGGATAATTGCAGGTCTATGTAGTCCCTCGGCTGGGGAGGTGGAGAGGGAGGTGGGAAAGAGGGATATTGGCTATGTGGGACATTTTTCGCATCTATATGGGGGACTCACTGCCCTTGAGAATCTGGATTTCTGGAGAAGGCTATATGGAAAGGGAGAGGGTGATCTCCATATAAAAGATATACTTGCCAGGGTGGGACTTTCCCTCTTTGCCAGAGAGAGGGTGGCCACCTTTTCAAGGGGGATGCTTCAGAGGTTGAATGTGGCCAGGCTCATGCTCCTTAGGCCAAAACTATATCTTTTGGACGAGCCCTCTTCTGGACTGGACGAGGATTCCCGTGCCCTGCTCTATGAGTTTGTATCCAGGGAAAGGGCAAAGGGAAAGGCCATTTTATGGGTGAGTCATGAGAGGGGGGAGTGGGAAGAGATGGGAGACAATATGCTTGTTTTTTCAGAGAAAAAATTTGTGGTAATCCCCAGGAGATGCTCCAGATGATATACACCATCTGGGCCATGGTAATAAAGGATCTAAGGCTCTTATACCTTAGAGAGGGAGGGGTTATTCAGGCGGCTCTTTTAGGAGTGGTTCTTATCTTTACCTTTTCCCTGGCCAGTAGTAATCTGGGGCCAATAAATCCCATATGGAGTGGAACCATCTTCTGGATATGCTCCGCCTTTTGTGGGATATTGATATTTGCCCACCTGTATTCCCTGGAAGAACAGGAAAGGACAAGGGATATACTGCTCCTTTCCTGTTCAAGTCCAGAGGCTATATGGCTGGCAAAGTCCCTGGCGGGGATACTTTCCCTCACAGGGATTCAGGTAATCTTTCTGGGGGCAATGTTTATATTTCTGGAGATGGGTAGGTGTTATTTCCCTTTAAAGGGGCTCTTAATGGTTTTTATGATAGACTGGGGACTTGCTGTACTGGGCTCCCTCTTTGGGGCGGTTTCCCGTTGTGGACAGGTGCGGGAATCCTTACTCACCACCATCCTCTTTCCCCTTCAGATACCAATAATACTTGCAGGGATACAGATGTGGGGGGTACTTTTCAACTTAGGGGGAGCAGAGGGGTTTTTTTCATGGTTTAAGATGGCATTATCTTTTGACCTTATCTTTACGGGGACTGGAATATTTTTATTTCCCTTTCTCTATGGAGAGGACTAACTTGAGGATGTAGGTGTAAAAATATGATTATCTTATGCGTGGCCACCTTTCTCTCTCTGGTATTTTCCATGTATCTTATTTTTATCTATGCGCCAGTAGAGCAGACCATGGGGATTGTCCAGAAGATATTCTATCTCCATGTGAGTTTTGCATGGTGGGGGCTCTTTTCCTTTTTTCTGGTATTCCTTTTTGGCTTGCTCTATCTCTGGAAGAGGAATTTCAGATTCCATATAATGGCAAACGTGAGTGCTGAGATAGGGGTGCTATATTCCACTTTTGTATTAATCACAGGGGTTATATGGGCAAAGGCCTCCTGGAATACCTACTGGACCTGGTCCCCCCGTCTTACCACCACCTTGATCATGTGGTTTATGTATGTGGTATATCTGGTGGTATTAAATCTGGATATGCAGGAGGAGAAGAGGGCGGTGGTGTGTAGTGTATTGGGGATTGTGGCATTTGTGGATGTTCCCTTGGTCTTTTTTTCTGCCAGGATGTGGAGGAGCATTCATCCTGTGGTCTTTGGAAAGGGAGGGGGAATGCCCCCTGAGATGATATATACCATGCTTTTTTCTCTGTTTTCCTTTGGCCTTTTTTATCTATGTATATTTTTATTGCGTTTGCGACAATATAACTTACAGAGAGAGATCTCTACCATGAGCAAGGAGATGATGAAATGAAATATCTCTTGATGGCTAACATAATAATCTGGGGGGGGATACTCCTCTATCTCCTCTTTATCTCCCGTAGACAAGGGGATCTGGAGGAGAGGCTTCATCAACTGGAAGGGGAGCTTAGGTCCCATGAGGATTAAAGGATTACGGGACATCCTCTTATTTGCCCTGATGGGGGTGGTGGGAATAGTGATGTTTTTTTATGTGATTGTATATAAACTGGAGAATCCTTCCCTTATAATAAATGCCAATCCCTCTCCTGCCACCACCATGAAGGAGAGGGCCAAGGAGATGCGGGAGAGAATAGCGGGCTTTATGATGCGTCTCAAGAAGGATCCCAATGACCTGGAGGCCCTTGAGAATCTTGGTTCCATCTTTCTCCAGATGGGGGCATGGGACAAGGCCTGTTTCTTTTTTGAGAGGGCCCTTAAGATAAAGGGAGGGGATGCTGATATAGAGTGGGACCTGGCCACGTGTTATTTTTACATGAAAAAATACGCAAAGGCATCTTCTATGCTTGAGGATGTGGTTAAGGAGCGCAAGCAGGACTATGCCGCCAGGTTTAATCTGGCCCTTATCTATGGGTTTTATCTTCACAGGAAGAAAGAGGCCCTGACCATATTAAGGGGACTTTTGGAGGATAAGAGAACCCCTTCTGATATAAAAAAACAGGCAGAGGAGAAGTTGAGAAGTCTTGAACATAAATAATTCAGGAGGATGTTAGGGATTATGAATTATGAGGATAAGATATTAAAGGTGGCCCTCACCTTTGACGATGTACTCTTACTACCTGGTTATTCTGAGGTGGTCCCTTCAGAGGTGGATGTAAGGACTCACCTTACTCCCCAGATATCCCTGAATATACCACTTATAAGTGCGGCCATGGATACAGTTACTGAGTCCAGGATGGCCATTTCCATGGCGAGACAGGGGGGTATAGGTATTATTCACAAGAATATGTCCATAGAGGACCAGGTCCTTGAGGTAAAGAAGGTAAAAAAATCAGAAAGTGGGATGATAATAGACCCTGTTAGCATAGAACCTGAAGATAAAGTGGGACATGCCCTTCAGATAATGGCCCAATATAGGATATCTGGTCTGCCAGTAGTAAAGGGGACCAAGGTGGTGGGTATAGTCACCAACAGGGATGTGGCATTTGTGGAGGATATGGAGACCAGGGTGGAAGAGGTTATGACTAGAGAAAATCTTATTACAGTGCCCCCTGGAACTGATCTGGAAAGGGCCAAGAAAATACTCCATGAAAATCGCATTGAGAAGTTGTTGGTGGTGGATGAAGAGAATAACCTCAAGGGCCTTATCACCATTAAGGATATAAACAAGATAAAAAAATATCCCAATTCATGTAAGGATTCCTTTGGGAGACTGAGGGTTGGAGCCGCAGTAGGTGTGGGCAAGGACCTGGAGGAGAGGGTGGATGCCCTCATTGGTGCAGATGTGGATGTGCTGGTGTTGGATTCTGCCCATGGGCATAGTAAGAATGTGATTGAGGCGGTGAGGTTAATAAGGTCCTCTCACCCCCACACCCCTCTCATTGCTGGAAATGTTGCCACCTATGAGGGGGCAATGGCACTGATTGATGCTGGTGCAGATGCCATAAAGGTGGGGATAGGACCAGGCTCCATCTGTACCACCCGTGTGGTGGCAGGTGTTGGTGTGCCCCAGATAACCGCCATTATGGATGTATCCAGGGCCTGCAGAGAGAGGGAGAGGTGTCTTATTGCAGATGGAGGGATAAAATTTTCTGGAGACATAGTAAAGGCCATAGCCGCAGGTGCTGATTCTGTTATGATGGGAGGTATGTTTGCGGGGACAGAGGAGAGTCCAGGGGAGACCATCCTGTATCAGGGAAGACGGTATAAGATTTATCGGGGCATGGGTTCGTTAGATGCCATGAAGGAAGGAAGCAAGGACAGGTATTTTCAGGAAAATATGGACAAACTGGTCCCAGAGGGTATTGTGGGAAGGGTCCCCTATAAAGGGCATGTGGCAGAGACCATCTTTCAACTGGTGGGAGGACTGAGGGCTGGAATGGGGTATTGTGGGTGTGGAAGTATCGCTGAGCTCAAAGAGCGGGCCCGTTTCATCCAGATTACCCAGGCTGGTTACAGGGAAAGTCATGTGCATGATGTAATAATAACCAAAGAGGCCCCTAACTATCAGATTGACCTCAGCTAGTGAGTTTAATTTAAAGAGGAGATGGGATATGCAGATAAAACAACGGGTGGTAATCCTGGATTTTGGTTCTCAGTACACCCAGTTGATTGCCAGAAGGATAAGGGAGGCAGGGGTATATTCTGAGATACATCCCTGTGATATCCCATTTGAGGAATTGGTCCAGATGCGTCCCTGTGCCCTTGTGTTTTCTGGAGGACCGGCAAGTGTGTGTGAGGAGGATGCCCCTGATGTGGATGAAAGAGTTTTTAATATGGGAGTCCCAATCCTGGGGATATGTTATGGGATGCAACTTATTGCAAAGAAGCTAGGGGGAGAGGTGGTACCCTCCAGGGACAGGGAGTATGGACGCTCTGTGCTGTATCTTTTAAAGGATAGCATACTCTTCAGGGATGTGGCAGAAGAGGGCAGGGTTGTTGTGTGGATGTCCCATGGAGATAAGGTCCTCTCTGTGCCACAGGGTTTTTCAGTGGTGGCCCGGACAGACAATATTGAGGTTGCGGCCATGGAGGATGTGTCCAGGGGGATATATGCCCTCCAGTTTCATCCTGAGGTGGTGCATACCACCGGAGGAGAAAAGATAATACGTAATTTTTTATTTGATATAGCACGCCTCACCCCTTCCTGGACCATGGCCTCCTTTGTGTCCTCCACCATCTCGGAGGTAAGAGAGAGGGTAGGAGATTCACAGGTGGTATGTGGTATAAGTGGAGGGATTGATTCCACTGTGGTGGCGGTACTCCTCAATAAGGCCATAGGAAAGAGGCTCCACTGCATATTTGTGGATAATGGTCTTTTAAGACAGGGAGAGGGAAAGGAGGTGGTGCACTATCTCACAGAGCACTTTGACCTTAACCTCAGATATGTGGATGCCTCTCACACATTTCTCTCCAGGTTAAAGGGGGTGGTGGACCCAGAGGAGAAGAGGAAGATAATAGGCAATACCTTTATTGAGGTGTTTGAGGGGGAAGCAAGGTCCATCCCCGGGGTGAAATTTCTGGCCCAGGGTACTTTATATCCAGACGTGATAGAGAGTGTTTCCTTTAAGGGCCCCTCTGCGGTGATAAAGAGTCATCATAATGTGGGGGGTCTTCCAGAGAAGATGAATCTCAAGCTCATTGAACCCCTCAGAGAGTTATTTAAAGATGAGGTGAGGAGGTTGGCTTCCCAGCTTGGAATCCCGGATTTTCTGGTGTGGAGACACCCCTTTCCTGGACCTGGTCTGGCCATCAGGATTATTGGAGAGGTTACCCCACAGCGGCTGTCAATCCTCAGGGAGGCGGACAAGATAGTGGAGGAAGAGCTAAAGGATTCAGGCTGGTATTATAAGGTGTGGCAGGGTTTTGCTGTACTTTTGCCCCTTAAGACCGTGGGGGTTATGGGGGATGAGAGGACATATGAGAATGTGATTGCCCTAAGGGTGGTGGACAGCCTTGACGCCATGACTGCAGATTGGACCAGACTTCCCTCTGAAGTGCTTTCTCGCATCTCCGGAAGGATAATAAACGAGGTAAAGGGAGTAAATAGGGTTGTTTATGATATATCTTCAAAACCCCCAAGTACCATTGAGTGGGAATAGTGGTGCTTCTGGGGAAACTAGACGGGGGGTTAGGCCATGTTTGGAATAGGGACTTCAGAGATACTGGTGATTTTGCTCATTGCACTTCTGGTTATTGGTCCTTCAAAATTGCCAGAGATAGCCAGGGCCCTTGGAAAGGGGCTTGCAGAGTTTAGAAAGGTTACCTCTGATGTGAAGAGGCAGATAGACCTGGAGGTGCAACTGGCAGATATGGAACAGCAGAGGCCTGTGAGACCGCCAGAGACAGTGGAAAAGAGAGATGCCACCTCTGAGAAGACCTCTGCACAAAAGGAGGAGCCTCCACAACCGCAGAAGATAGGCCAAGAAAAGGAGGGAAATAAGTTTTCTGAAAGGGTTGTATCACAGGAGGAGACAAGGTCCCCTGAGGCTTCAGAGACAGATAATTAAAACAAACCAAGGGATAAGGATAGGTGAATATGGAAGAGAATACCTCTGAGAGGAAGGTGGAGAACCCAGAGGAAGTGGATGCCTCTACCTCTGGAGGGGAGGAGGAAGTGGCGGAGATGAGCCTCCTTGAACACCTGGAGGAGCTGAGAAAGAGGCTCATCAGGAGTATTGTTGTAATCTTTGTGGGGATGCTTTGCTGTGTTCCCCTCTCCAAGGAGATATTTAATTATCTCATGTTACCTCTATTCAGGTCCCTCCCCCCACACTGTACCATGATCTATACCTCCCCCCATGAGGCATTTTTTGTGTATTTGAAGACTGCATTTATATCTGGATTTTTCATTACTCTTCCATATACCTTTTATCAGATATGGCTCTTTGTAAAACCAGGACTTTATCCAGAAGAACGAAGGTTTATTGTCCCCATTGCCCTATGTTCAGCGATATTGTTTCTCCTGGGTGGAATGTTTGGTTATTTTATTATCTTTCCCTTTGCCTATAAGTTCTTTCTTGGTTTTGCAAATGTCCATATTAGTCCCATGATAAGCATGAAAGAGGGCCTTGCCTTTGCAGTGAGGCTCCTTTTGGCCTTTGGAATAGTGTTTGAGTTGCCCATTGTGGTATTTTTTCTTGCGAGGTTGGGGCTGGTTACAGCATCCACACTGAGACGTTTTAGAAAATATGCCATCCTTATAGCCTTTATCGTTGGCGCTGTACTCACCCCACCTGATGCCATGACCCAGTGTCTCATGGCAGGACCTCTGGTAATCTTATATGAGGTGGGGATATGGATAGCTTATATCTTTGGGAAGAAGGAGAAGAAAGGATCAAGGAAGGACGCTTCCCCTCAGCGAGAGAAGGAGGAGATGGCTGAGGTGGAGGGTACAAGAGAGAAAATGGGTGAAATTGAAGGAGAGGTGGATGGAGAAGAGGATAAAGATCACTCGTAATACCACTGAGACCCAGATTGTAATGGAGTTTGATGTTCAGGGAGAGGGGGAGGTGGATGTCTCCACCTCTCTGCCCTATCTGGACCACCTGCTTACCCTCCTGGGATTCTGGGGGCGGTTTTACCTTAAGGTGCGTGCCAGTGGAGACATAGATGTGGATGCCCATCACCTTATTGAGGATATTGGTCTGTGTCTAGGAGATGCCTTTAGAGGGTCTTTGGGAGAAAAAAAAGGCATCTCCCGTATGGGGTGGGCAAAGGTCCCCATGGATGAGTCTTTGGTGGAGGTGGTGGTGGACCTGTCTGGGAGACCATATCTGGTGTATAACAATGACGAGATCCTCCCGTGGTTGATATTTGGAGAAGAGAGAGATGTCTGGAGGGAATTTTTTAAGTCCTTTTCCACCAGGGGAGGAATGAATCTTCATATTGGCTTTGTCTATGGTAAAAATGGTCACCACCTTATAGAAGCGGCCTTTAAGGCCCTTGGGATTGCCCTGAGAAGGGCCCTTAGTCCCATGGGAGATGGGGTGGCAAGTACAAAGGGGATGGTGGAATGAGACGCTTAGGTTCTTTTTTGTGGGCATGGTCCTTTCTTCTCCTGATACTCATTTGCGGATGTGGTCCAAAACAGGGACCCTTTCCAATAAGGCCGGGAAAGACCCTTGCCGTGGCTCCCATTACCTGTCCCTCCCTCCCGTGGGAGGTGATCTCTGGGTGCCTATTAAAGGGGGCCTCCAGGCCCTCTCCTTCGCAGCTCAAGAAGCTAGATGCCTATCTTATGAAGCAACTCACCTCTTCATGTGATCTCCATGTCCTATCTCTTCATATTACCCGGCAGTGTATGGAGATATTGACCCGAAGGGAAGAGGCGAACATATCCAATCCTATTTTGTTCTGGAGTAAGATAGGTGCGTGTATCCCCGCAGATTACATCCTGGTCCCTCAACTCCTTGAGTTCAGGGAACGAGAGGGGGGTGATTGGGGGGTGTTTGTCCCTGCAAGGGTGGTACTTTCCATGAGTCTTATAGATGTTCATAAAAGGTCCCTTGTTTCTTCCTATATATTTGAGGAGGAACAAAGGCCCCTTATGGAGAATCTATTGTCCATCAAGAAATTTTTAAGACGGCGAGGGAGGTGGGTAAAGGCCATTGAGCTGGCAGAGGAGGGAATTAATCAATGTCTGAGAGGACTTCATTTGTGTAAAGAGAAACGTCCCTTTAAGGGCGGGGCACTTCCCTGAAGAAATACCACTTTTTTACTATCTTTTCTTCCAGCAGAAACCTGGCAATCTCCCTCACCCCCATAATGGTCATCTTTACGGAAGGAGATGTTGCTATGAGAAGGGGAACCCCCTGAAACCTGTTCCATTTGAAGAATAGCTGGGTGGCCTTTAACCTCTTTTCCACATAGGGAGGAATGGGGATGGATCCCACCTTTTCCATATCCCTGTATTTCAGGATGACCTTAAAGGGATGCTCCTTTAGGTCCTTGTCCGCCAGCATATGGGCTATCCTTTCTTTGTCCTCTGGGGAGCTCGCCAGAAAATAGATATTCCACTCCACATCGTTCTTTTTCTTGAGGTGGGCCAGATTATAGAGGAGATGATAGCAATGAATACAGTGTAGGCTCACAAAGAGATTTGCCCTGAACTTTGCTACCCCTCTGGATGGTATATGTATCATTATCCCCTTTTCCATGCGAGGGGGAGGTGGTGAGATGGGTTTTAGGATATATGTTGCAGAGAGGCTAGATAACCATATTGCTGTGCCTAGGGCCAGGGCCATGGGAGATGACTTGTATAGGGAATAGAATATTAAGAGGAGAAATAGGGAGATGGCCATGGAGATGCACAGATAACACAGGGTGTGGGTCTTTATTAGATGTCCAATAAGGACCCCATCAAAGGCCAGGGATGCGTATATGAGTAGCCAGGAGATACGGGATAGTATTTTTTTCTCATATCTTCCTTCAAAGAAAAAGAGGAGAAAGAGGAAGAGGTAGAGACATGCCCCTGCAAGGATGAGCAGGGGTTCCCTGATGGAGAGCATGGTGGATGCCACCTTGCAACCAGATGTGGAACAGAGCCCCCCACGTCCCCGTGCCATGAGATAGACATCTGTCAGGAGAATAAGTCCAGAGACAAGAGCAAAGAGGCACAATAGGTATCTAAGGATGGTATTTTTTTTATGCTCCATTATCCTTCTCCTCATAAATTCCCTTGCATAATGAATCTCTCTAGACTACACCTTATACAAAAAGTCAAGGAGTATCCACAGATGGATAAATTTGGTCACGGGGGGAATGTGTTTTCTTTTGCCAGTGGTGTGGGATGTTCTGTGGTGGAGGTCCTGGATTTTTCAGCCAATATAAACCCTGTGGGTCCGCCCCTGTATGTAAAACAGATTCTGGAAAATGCCTATGAGGAGGTGGTGCATTATCCCCCCATTGATAATGAGGGACTCATCTCCAGGGCATGTGAGGTATATAAAGTAGAGAGAGATGAAATCCTCTTTGGCAATGGATCCAGTGAATTGCTCTATCTTCTTCCCCGCGCCATTGATATCCCCAAGGCGCTTATCCCTGTTCCCTCCTATGTGGACTATGAAAGGGCATGTGAGATAGGTAAGAAGGATATAACCTTTGTGTATCTTAAGGAGGAAGAAAATTTCTCTTTGGACGTGAAAGTGCTGGAGAAATATCTTTCCTCTCCATCTCTGGTATTTTTGGGACGACCCTCTAATCCTGTAGGAGGGGTTTTCCCCCTTGAGGACCTCTATCTCCTTGCCCATTCTCATCCACACTCATTGTTTTTGATAGATGAGGCATTTGCAGATTTTTGTCCACAAAAGGGTAGGGCATATGAAGATAGACCCCCTAATGTGGCAGTACTTTTGTCCTATACCAAGTTCTTCTCCATCCCTGGATTAAGGTTAGGGGCCCTTATAGGGGAGAGGGGCCTCATTGCCCGGATAAGAGAGATGTTACCTCCCTGGTCTGTTAATCTGGTATCCCTGAGGTGTGGGGAGAGGTTCTTGGTGGATGGGGAATTTAAGCAAAAGGCCGCAGAAGAGGTAAGGAGATTAAAACAGGAATTTTTCAATGGGCTCATAGAGATAGAGGGGATAAGGGTGTTTCCCTCAGATGCGAATTTTTTTCTTATAAAACTTCTCAGTAGGGGGATAAATGCCCCTCTCCTTCAACAAAGGCTCTTTGAATATAAGATACTTATAAGGGATTGTTCCAATTATAGGGGGCTTACAAGGGATTTTATCCGGGTGGCAGTGAGAGGGAGGGAGGAAAACAGATTTTTCACAGGTGTCCTAAAAGAGGTAGTGGAGGCTAAGAACAAGGTCTTTTCTACCCTGCGACCCACCACTTCAATTTCCACTCCAGCTATTATGTTTGTGGGTACATGTTCCAATGCAGGCAAGAGCATACTTGCCGCTGGGATGTGTCGGATCCTGCTTCAGGAGGGCCTTGGGGTGGCCCCTTTTAAGGCCCAGAATATGTCTTTAAACTCTTACGTTACAATAGATGGGGGAGAGATGGGAAGGGCCCAGGTCCTTCAGGCTCAGGCCTGTAAACTGGAGCCCGATGTGAGGATGAATCCAGTGCTCTTGAAACCCAGCTCTGATACTGGATCTCAGGTGATTGTCATGGGTCGGCCTGTGGGTAACATGGATGTGGAGGAGTATATAAAATTTAAGAAGGAACTCCTCCCCATAGTGAGGGATGCCTATGATTCCCTTGCCCGGGAATTTGATGTAATAGTGATGGAGGGGGCAGGTAGTCCTGCAGAGATAAATCTGAAGTCCCACGATATAACCAATATGGAGATGGCCAGATATGCCAGGGCCAAGACCTTTTTGATAGGAGATATAGATAGGGGGGGAGTATTTGCATCCTTTGTGGGTACCCTCTCTCTCATGAATATATGGGAGAGGGAGTTGATTGAGGGTCTTATAATAAATAAATTCAGGGGCGACGAGGAATTGCTGGGGCCTGCCCTGGAATATACCACTTCTGTGACTGGAAAGCCTTTCCTGGGGATAGTCCCCTATATAAGGGAACTGGGATTGCCAGAGGAAGATTCTGTCTCTTTTAAGGGAAGATGGGACAAGTTGTCTCAAAAGCAAGATGCCCCTGTAAGGATTGCATGTATAGACCTGCCTCATATCTCTAACTTTACAGACCTGGACCCCCTGTTGCTGGAGCCAGATGTATATGTGGAGATAGTAAGAGATGCCTCTGGGTTAAGGGAAAAATCCTTTGATGCCATAATAATTCCTGGTAGTAAGAGTGTTATAACGGATTGCCAGTTCCTTTTCTCTTCTGGAATCGCCGGCGTATTAAAGGAGATAGCATCTAAAGGGGGATGTGAGATTATAGGGATATGCGGAGGTTTTCAGATGCTGGGGGAGGTAATCCATGACCCTTATTGTCTGGAGTCATCACTTGATACCATGAAAGGGCTTTCCCTGTTACCCCTGGTATCTGAACTGGAGAGGGAAAAGACATTGACTCAGACAGATGCCCTCCATATCCCTTCGGGAATAAGATTAAAGGGATATGAGATACACCATGGAAAGACATATCCCGTGGAGGAGTCGGTGGTGGCAGTGGTGAAGAATGCAAGGGGAGAAGAAATTGGATTTGGCCGAAAAGATATGTATATCTGGGGAAGCTATCTCCATGGAATATTTGATACAGATACATTTAGACGCTGGTTTTTGGACAGACTCAGACAAAACAAGGGGTATCCTCCCCTCTCCCGCATACAGGTGATTTTTGATATAGAGAAGAAATTGGATGAACTTGCCCAGGTCCTGAGAGACTCCCTTGACCTGGAGAAGATACTTTCTCTTATCTCTTAAAATGTCCTTTTCCAGCCTGCGCCCACAAATTCAAACCTGTCTCCAAACCTCCTGTGGCAATGGGCGGCGGCCACAGGACCAGTACAATGACATGGGGCTATAAATTCCAGAGAGAACCTTTCCATTTCCTTTAATATGTTATCAAGGGCATCCCCCGGGGGAAAGAATCCCAGGTGGGTGCCTCCGATTATCCCATGAAATTTTTTTAGACCTGTCTCCCTAGAGAAGTGACGCAGGATATTTACCACCCCTGCATGAGCACACCCTAACACCACAATGGGTCCTGAATGGGTCTCCACCAGGAGGGAGATATCGTCTTTAAAGGGATCAGGTTGTATCTTTCCATCTATCTCTGCAAGGAGTCTTGGGTCCTTGATGGAGAACTCTTCTTCCTGCTCTATCTCCCCAGAAAAATATATCCCAGGAACCACCTCCTTAAACTCAGTGATGGTATTTATCCTCCCTCTCCTTCCCTCTATATATTCTTTTGATAATTTCATCCCGATAAATACCTGGGCCTCGGGGCTCAGGGAGGCATATTTGGGTTTAAAGCAATGGGGATGAAGATGGATGGAGATCTCCCTGGAGGGATGTAGCACCTCTTCCAGGCCCCCTGTGTGGTCGTAGTGGCCATGACTTATGACCACATGGGATATTTCTCTGAGATCTACGCCAAGGACATGGGCATTGTGTGCCAGGGTAAATCCCTGTCCTGTATCAAAGAGGACTTTCTCTTCTCCCCTTTCTATGAGCATGGAAAATCCATGTTCACCTAGTACCCCAAAAAGGGCAGATGCATTGTTATCACACAACAGGGTGAATCTTGTCTCTTCCATCGTTCATCCCCTCATCATTTTATTATTTTTCCAGAGCTAAGATGGCCTCCAGGACCTTTTCCATGGCCTTGGATGCCTCACATTCTGGGAAGTGTTTTATAAAGACATCCCCTGCATCCCCTGCCTCCACCAATTTGGGATCAAGGGGTATCTTTCCTAGAAACGGAACGTCCATCTCCCTGGCGAGCCTCTCTCCTCCGCCACTTTTAAATATATCTACCTTCTTACCGCAATTGGGACATACAAAACCACTCATGTTCTCAATGATGCCCACCACTGGATTGCCTGTGTGACGACAAAAGTTTACAGATCTCCTTACATCATCCACTGCCACGGCCTGGGGAGTAGTCACGATTACTGCACGGGCATCCTGCCCCAGGAGCTGCATTACCGAAAGGGGCTCGTCCCCTGTGCCTGGAGGGCAGTCCACCACCAGGTAATCCAGCATCCCCCATACCACATCCTCAATAAACTGTTTTATAAGCCCCATCTTGAGAGGGCCCCTCCATATCACAGAGTCCTCTTTGGAGGGGAGGAGGAAACCCAGGGAGATCACAGAGAGGTTTTTTGACCACGCTATGGGATACATGCCTGCTCCTCCCACCTCTGGCCTGGCACCTTCCAGTTTCAGTAGCCGTGGGATACTGGGGCCGTGTACGTCCACATCCATGAGACCCACCTTTTTCCCTTTTAAGGAAAGTCCCACTGCAATATTGGTTGCGATACTGCTCTTACCAACTCCTCCCTTTCCCGAGAGGATGACTAGCTTGTGTTTTATCCTGCTCAGGGTCTTTTTTAGTTTTTCGTCCTTTATCTCCTTTTCCTTGCAGGTTGCCCTGCTGGAACAGCTCTCACAATCCTTTACCTCTTTGTTGCAAGAAGTCTCACTCATAGGCTCCATACCTCCATTTTCAGTTTAGTATTTTTCCCTGCTGCACCAGGTGGCATATAAGGTTTTATTCCATATTGTTTTTTGTCAAGTCCAATGTAATATCCTGCTCCATATTCCTCCCTGGAGTACACAAAGAGGAGAGATCTCCCCTTTTAAGGGCAGATATTACATCCTCCAGTTGTCCCCCCAGCCAGTCCTCCACCTGAATCCCCCTGTGGATAAGAAAATCCTTACTTTCTTTTTCTATGGCGCCGCATAATAGGATGTCCGCTCCCCAGGAGGAAATAAGGGATAGTATGGAGGAAGGGGATATGTTTTTATCCAGTTTTATTTCTCCTGCGAAGCGGACTTCTCCCCGGCAATAATAATATAATCTTAAACAACGGGCATTTTCAAAAACCGAAGAAATACGATTCTCAAATAGGGCAATACATATCTTCATATCCCCTCCTTAGCATATGTAGTGCCACCTTTAAGGGACCTTATAACTCAGGGACCATTCATCCCCCTCTTCCTTTGTTTGGGCTTATAATAAGCCCACAAGAAGGATATATGACTTATTATTTGTCCTGTTTCGGTCTTGCAATAGGTTATGGCTTTTTGGTATTGAGGCACATACATCTTTCAATGCAGGGGGTATCTTGGTCAGGGTAAGGTTTGTTGTAAGGGGACAGGTACAGGGGGTGGGCTTCAGGCCCTTTGTGTTCAGGTTGGCTAAGGGGTTTGGTCTCACAGGGTATGTAAAGAACCACTATGAGGGTGTGGAGATAGTGGTGGAGGGAGAAGGGGAGGCGGTTGAAGACTTTGCCTGTGCCCTCTCCACGAAATATCCGCCTATGGCCAGGATAATTGGGATAGAGAGGGAGGAGATTGTAGGTAAAGATGTGTTTGAGGGGTTTACCATAGAAAGGAGTGAGATTGGAGAGAGACACGAGGTATTGATCTCTCCGGATATAGCCACCTGTACTGATTGTCTGAAAGAGTTATTTGATCCCGGGGATCGCAGGTTCCTCTTTCCCTTTATAAACTGCACCAACTGTGGACCCCGCTTTACCATTACCCGCTCCATTCCCTATGATAGAGGTGTTACCTCTATGGCATGCTTTGAGATGTGTGGAGAGTGCAGGGAGGAGTATGAAGATCCTCTGGATAGAAGGTTCCATGCCCAACCCAACTGTTGTCACCTGTGTGGACCAGAGGTTTGGCTCCAAGACAGGAAAGGCAGGGTAATAGATAGAGGGGTAAAGGCCATTGAATATGCCGCCTCTTATCTTAGTCAGGGAAAAATCCTGGCCATAAAGGGACTGGGGGGTTTTCACATCTCTTGTTGTGCAGACAGTGAAGAGGTTATAGCCCTACTTCGCAGACTAAAAATGCGTCCCTCTAAACCTCTTGCCATAATGGCCGCATGTATAGAGGACCTGAGGGGGTTAGTGTCTTTTTCAGATGAGGAGAAGGGCCATCTTGAGGGTCATATTCGTCCCATTGTCCTGTTAAAAAGGGCCCCCTCTTCTCCTCTTCCTTCAAATATTGCCCCCGATACTGATGAGATTGGGGTGATGCTTCCCTATACTCCCCTTCACCATGTCCTGTTTTATTTCTTGAAGAAATATTTACCCCCTCATAGATTGCCTCTTTTGATAATGACCTCTGGTAATAGGGCCTCAGAGCCTATTTGTATAGGCAATAGAGAGGCTGTGGAACGTCTTGAGGGTCTGGTTTCTTTTTTCCTTCTTCACAATAGGGACATCCTTATCAGGTGTGATGATTCAGTGGTGAGGGTCAAAAAGGGGAGGTTATTTTTTTATAGGAGGGCGAGGGGATTTGTCCCTTCTCCTATTTCCTTATCAAAGAGATTTCCTTGTGTGCTGGCCGTTGGGGCAGAACTCAAAAATACCATTTGTCTTATAAAAGGGGCTCATGCCTTTGTCTCCCAGTACATTGGAGACCTCAAGAATCTGAATACCTATGAATATTTCCAGGAGACCATCCAGCACTATCAGAAGATATTAAAGGTCTCTCCTAGGGCCATTTGTGCGGATATGCATCCAGACTATCTATCCACCAGATTCGCCATGGAGCAGGGAAAAGAGGTGATAAGGGTGCAACATCACCATGCCCATATCCTTGCCACAATGGCAGATAGGGGGATTGAGGCACCTGTTATAGGCCTTGCTCTGGATGGAGTGGGCCTGGGCACAGATGGGACCGTCTGGGGAGGGGAGGTGCTTTTTGTGGAAAAGGACCTCAGTTTTAAACGCCTTGCCCATCTATATCCTGTGAGGATGCCAGGGGGGGATGTGGCCAGTGTGGAGATATGGAGGATGGCCCTATCTTATCTCCTGGAGATTGGAGGGGACGTGGATAAATTTATTCATGAAGTGCAACCGAGGAGGGGGGATGTGATCCTTGAAATGGTGAGAAAGGGGGTTAATTCTCCTATAACCACCAGTTGCGGTAGGTTATTTGATGCAGTATCCTCTCTTCTTGGGATTAAAAGGGTGGTGACTTATGAGGGGGAAGGGGCAGTGGCCCTGGAGCACATCCAGGACAGGGGTGTTGACTCATCTTATCCCATGGGTATATGTGCCCAAAGTGGTGGGTATGTGATGGATAGCAGAGAGATAGTGGCAGCGGTGGTGGAGGATATAGGTAAGGGAGAGAAACCCTCGGTTATAAGTAGGAGGTTCCACCTTGGCCTTGCCGCCTCCCTGGCGCAGACTGCATATCTCATCTCTAGGGATGTGGGGATAAAGAAGGTGGTGGGTGGAGGAGGGGTTTTTCAGAATATGGCCCTGGTGGAGGCACTTGAGAGAGAGATGACAAAAAGGGGAATGGAACTGGTTCTCCCCTCTCACCTCTCTCCAAACGATGAGTCTATCTCTCTGGGACAGGCCTATCTTGGTGTTCACCGTTTAGGATGATAGAGATAAGGCCCAGATGGGTTGTCAAGAGAGATATTTTGGTATAAGGTTAGGTATAGAAGGGGGTAGTTTAACTATTAAGGGAGTGTTTAGGGAGGATAAATAGTATGGGAAAACACACAACAAAGGTTTTACTTTCAGCTGTACTTACCCTTGCAATCTTTTTGGTGGTAAGACTTATGTGGGGTAATGTGGTTGTGGAGATGGGGATACTTATCTTGGGTTTTGCAATCCTGGTGGTGTTGGGATTAAAAAGTGGAGGCCAGGTGGACGAGCTCCTCACGGCCTTTGATAAGATAGCAGAGGAGGGTCTTTTTACTACAGACATTTCTAAGTATGGAGAGGTAATAAGACATAAAGAGGTTACCCAGGCCCTTGAGAGGATAATAAATGCATTTTGTGAAAAGGTGAAATGGAGCTATGGGGTAGTGGAAAATGTCCCTATCTGTCTCATTATAACTGATGAAGAAAACAAGATCGTCTTTGTTAATAAACCAATTATAGAACTTATAGAACAGGATGGAGAACCTGAGGATTTTGTGGGAATGAGTACAGCAGAGTTTTTTTATGGGGATCCCAATCATCCCACAATTACTTCTAGGGCTTATCGTGAAGAAAAGAAATTAGTGGGGATCAGGGTAGAGGTTACTGGACGAAAGGGAAGAAAGGTTTATAGTGAAATAAATGCGGCCCCCCTCTATGACCTTTCGGGGAAACTAATAGGCTCTTTTGCCATATTTTCAGACCTCAGTGAGCTTAAGAAGCATCAGGAAAAGATAAAGGAACAGGCAGATAAGCTGGCCAAGGCAGTGGAACATGTAAAGGGGATCTCTGAGAACCTTACCTCCACCAGTGATGAGATCTCCTCTCAGATTGATGCAGTGAACAGGGCAATGGAAGACCTCAGGTCAAGGACAGAAGAGGTGGCCACAGCCATGGAAGAGATGAACTCCACCGTGCTGGAGGTTGCACAAAATGCTGCTTCTGCAGCAGAGGCCGCAGAACATTCTATGAGAAAGGCAGAGGAAGGGGCCACGGCCCTTAATCAGGCCATTGAACTCCTTAGAAAGATAAAGGAAAAGGCCCAGCACCTTCAGAGGGATATGGAAGAGATGGAGAGACAGGCAGAGGGTATTGGAGAGATTATAAATACCATCTCTGATATTGCGGACCAGACCAATCTTCTGGCCTTAAATGCGGCCATTGAGGCGGCACGGGCAGGAGAGGCAGGAAGGGGTTTTGCAGTGGTGGCAGATGAGGTGAGAAAACTGGCAGAAAAGACCATGACCGCTACCAAGGATGTGGAGGAATATATCATTACCATCCAGAATAGTGCCAGGGTAAACATGAATAGCACCAGAGAGGTGGCCCAGTCCATTGCCAAGAACATGGAGATAAACGAGCAGGCAGGCGCCCTTTTGAAGGAGATGGTGGAACTCTCCACCAATACCCTTGATCAGGTGAGGTCCATTGCTACAGCAGCAGAGGAACAATCTGCTGCCTCAGAGCAGATAACCCGCTCCACTGATGAGGTGAACAAGATATCCCAGGAGACCACAGAGGTCATGAGACTTTCCTCAGAGGCCCTTATGGAACTCAATCAGATGATCCAGGAACTGGATTCCATCATAAAGGAAATGGAGACCTAGAAAGGCCTCCTCCACTCCCAGGGCCTGCCTTTTATCCAAAAGGCAGGCTTTTTTTTTGGCATGTTTTTGAGTTGAATTATTTTTTATTGTGTATTATTTCACAAATCCATTGGCGTGTTTGTTGTCTTTGAGAACGCATTCCGGCCTCCTTTGCCTCCCTTAATGGAGGTGGTGAGAGGGAGATGGATTTGGGCTTCATGGTGAACTAATCAAATACTCATTGGAGAGATGTCATGCCAGAGAAAAAAGACCAGGAGAAGAAGCAACCAGAGGAAAAGGAACACATGGATGCCCTCCATGAAGAGTTTATAACCATCATGGAGGAATGGGCGGAAAAGAGGAAGGAACTTGCAGAAGATAGGACAAAGCTGTCTCAGTATAGGACAAAGCTTGCAGAGGACAGGACCAATCTGGCCAAGACCCGCAGTGAGCTTGCTGATAAGAGGACTGATCTTGCGGTAAACAGGACAGATCTTGCCAGGACCAGGACAGAACTTGCGGATACCAGGACAGAACTTGCGGATAAAAGGACCTTTCTGGCCAGTAAACGTACGGACCTGGCCCATAAGCGAACAGAACTGGCCAGTGCCAGAAGTAGTCTTGCCAAGGATAGGACAGACCTTGCTAGGCAGAGGTCTGACCTGGCAGAGAGGAGGACAGAGCTTGCTGATAAACGCACTGAACTGGCAGATAAGCGTACAGAGCTCTCTCTAAAGAGGAGTGAACTTGCAGATAAACGTACTGAGCTTGCAGTACGACGTACAGACATCGCAGAACATAGGACCGAGCTCTCTGAGAAGCGGACCACCCTTGCTCAGGAAAGGACCGACCTTGCAGACAAGAGAACAGATTGGGCGGATATAAGGACAAAACTTTCAGAGCTCAGGACCCGTCTAGCAAATGGAAGGACAGAGCTTGCCCGTAAGAGGACCAACTTTGCCCAGTACAGGACAATTATGGCCAAGATACGGACAGAGCTCTCCTATCTCAGGACAGGGGTTGGTTTTATTGCCTTGGGTTGTGGTTTTATCCGCTATTTTGGTATAGGATGGTGGACTTTTTTGGATTTTGGACTTATATTTCTAGGTCTAAGTGTAATAGCCATAGCGGCCTTTATGTTTAAGGACACCCTATTTCATGAGAGAAAGATACTCAAACAACTTGAAAAGGAATTAACGCACGAGGCCCTCGCAGAGAGAGAGGAGGAAATAAAGCAACTGTTGAGGTTTAGTTCCTTTAGAAGGGGTGATAAAGAGCAAAGGAGACGGGATGGCTAATATTCCCTTTTCCCGAAAATTCTCCATTCGCCAGAAGATAAATATAGCCCTTACCATAGAGGCGGCCATCATCCTGGGGATCTCTATCTTTATCTTTTTTACCTTTCGGGTATTGCTTTCAAAGATACATTTTATTGAGGTCTTTGACGATATAAATATCTCCTTTCTGGAGATGAGGAAGGCAGAGAAGAATTTCTTTTTATATCATGACATCTCTGCCCTGAGTGAGGCATATACCAAGGGGGAAAAGGCCAATTATACCCTGGAGCACAACAGGGAAGGACTTATAAATGTACTTGGGAGAAATACCTATCTTTCTATTATGGCCAGCCTGGACAGGTATCTCTCTGCCCTTCAGAAGATAAAAAAAGACCCTGCCAATCCTGTATATGAGACCCATGTAAGGGACCTGGGCCATGAACTTACTCAGATGTGTGTCCATCTCATCAGAAGGGAGCATCACAAGATAAATCGCATTATTCAGCGAAGTGCCCTGATGCTTATCCTCTCTTTTCTGGGGATATTTATATCTCAGTTACTTATGTGGAACTATTTCTCTTCCTTTCTCTCCAGAAAGCTCTCCAAGATGGAGTCCCTTACCTCTATGATAGCCAGGGGGCAGTTCAGAGAAGTGGCTGAAAAACGCACTGAGCCAGAGGATGAAGTGGGGATGGTTATAAATGCCATTACCCGCATGGCACAGGAATTGGAGAAACGGGAGGAACAGGTGCTCCAGGCCAAGAAGCTTGCATCTCTAGGGGTGTTAATCTCTGGGGTGGCCCATGAACTGGGAAACCCCCTTAACAATATCTCCATGATAGCAGAGGGCTATCTCTCCTATTATGATAGTCTTAGTGATGAGGAGAGAAAGAATTTTATGCAGGAGGTGCAGGTCCAGGGGGAGAGGATAAAGAAGATAGTGCGAAACCTTCTGGATTTTGCCAGACAGAAGAAACCAGAATTTAAGGTCTCTAGTCCCACAGAGGTGGTGGAAAAGAGCATTTCTCTGGTGGAGAATCAGCTAAAGGTGTCTAAGATAAGGCTCCATCGGTCCTATGAAGAGGATATTCCGCCCATATATGTGGATGAAAATCAGATCCAGCAGGTATTGATTAACCTCTTTACCAATGCCATCCACGCCATGAGTACCGGAGGGGACCTGTTTGTGGATGTGTATAGCTCCTCAGATAGGGGAAAGGTGTATATAAAGATAAAGGATACAGGTACAGGTATCAATCCAGACCTGCTTCCCCATATATTTGATCCCTTTTTTACCACAAAGGGCACCAAAGGTACTGGTCTGGGCCTCTCTGTGAGTTATGGAATAATAAGGGAACATAACGGAAAGATATCCGTGGAGACAGAGGTAAATAAAGGTACAACCTTTACCATTGAACTTCCTGCATGGAAGGGAGAAAAGGAGGAAACACATGCCTAAGAGCATTATTGTGATTGATGATGAAGAAGTGGTATGTAAGATGACAAAGATGATCCTGGAAAAAGAGGGATATGAAGTGGAGACCTATACAGATAGTACTCAGGCCCTTGCGAGGATAAAGGAAAAGAGATTTGATCTGGTGATAACAGACCTTAAGATGGAAGAAGTGGATGGGATGGAGATACTCAGGACAGTAAATAAGCTCTATCCTGACACAGAACTTATAATGATTACTGCCTACGCCACCCTGGATACTGCCCTGGAGGCCCTCAGAGAAAGGGTATTTGACTTTTTCCCAAAACCCATAAAGATAGAAGAACTCAAAGAATCTGTGAAAAAGGCCCTGGGAACATAGAAGGCCCCCAGCTTTTGGGCTAGAGGGGCCCCTCCCAGGAGATGGGCCTTTCAGCCCCGGGGATAACAGTGATATCCATTATCCTGTCTTCATCTCCTGCAGTTACGGTGATGGGGCTCATGCTGGCGCGGGCCCTGGAATAGCGTGCCATCAAATAGGCCGCTTCCTCTATGAGAGGAGGGGGCCATTTTTTTCCCTTTTGTCTTCCGATCCCTAAAGGCCCAGGTATGTCCTTGAGTTTAAATAAAAGGTCCCCTTTTTCTCTAAGGCCTAGGAGGCGTTGATTGTCCTGGTGATGTCTTCCTATTATGAGCCAGTGGTCCTTATGCCAGAGCTGTCTTCCCACCTTTGCCAGGGAGAAATCCAGGAGGGAGGGCTTTTTTAGTCTTGTGAGCAGGGGGGTAAATCTCTGGACGTATTGGGGGTCAGTGAGGAGACAACCTCCAGCAGGGGTTGGGATGGGATGGATATTATATCTTCGTGCCAGGGCCAGTTGCCTCTTTCTTCCCCTTCCCCGAATGTCCAGGAGCAATTCCCTGTGAACCATACCCTCCCTCTCTGGTCTGGAGGGAGGGAGGTTTTTGGCTGTAAGGGGCCTTAGGAGGATATCAGAGGTGTTGGAGTATCTCATAATGATCTCCATTGGGTCCCTTCTCTGGGACATGGGCCTTTGTCCCACCACCTCTCCTGTGATAATAAATGAGGCAGAGAATAGGGGGAGGAGCTCTTTGGTCTGTTTTAACATAAATACCTTACAGTCAACACAGGGATTCAACCCCTTACCATGGCCCCACCTGGGTCTTTTTATTATCTCCAAGAAATCCTCTCCCACATCCAGGGCGATTATATCCACATTATATTGTCTCTCCCAATGCTCTATCTTTTCGGGATGGCCAAAGAAGGGAGAAAAGAAATGCACCCCCAGGACCTTAAGCCCCTGGGATTGGATAATCTTTACCGCCAGGATAGAGTCCAGGCCCCCTGAAAATAGAGCAAGACAGTGATATTTACCACCTGGCTTTTCTATGTTTCCTTGTGTAAGGTCCATGGCCCTGCTTTAATATTCTTGGAGCATTAGGGCAAGTTCAAAAAAGTTGCCCTAAAGGATTGCTTTTGATATAGAGGGAACATCTCTGCCTAACCATAGTAAAACCCATAGATGGAGAACAACAATGGCTACAAAGAATAATGTGGATCCGGTCCAGCTAAGAAAGGAGGCCCTCAAGACTGCCCTTAGCACCATAGAGAGAAAATATGGTCAGGGCTCTATTATGTATCTTTCTGATGAGGCCCACCAGAGGGTCCCTGTTATCCCCACTGGTTCTATATCCCTAGATATGGCCCTTGGGATAGGGGGTATTCCCAGGGGAAGGGTAATAGAGATATATGGGCCTGAGTCCTCTGGAAAGACCACCCTTGCCCTTCATATCCTTGCAGAGGCCCAGAAAAGGGGGGGAGTTGGGGCATTTATAGATGCGGAACATGCCCTGGATGTACATTATGCCAAGAGACTGGGGGTAAATACAGAGGAACTTCTTATCTCTCAGCCAGACTATGGGGAGCAGGCCCTGGAGATATGTGACCTCTTGGTGCGCTCAGGGGCCCTGGACGTTATAGTCATAGATTCTGTGGCCGCCCTTATTCCCCAGGCAGAACTTGAAGGAAAGATGGGGGAGTCCCAGGTGGGGGGACAGGCCAGGCTCATGTCTCATGCCATGAGGAAGTTGACCGGTTCCATTCACCGTTCCCGGACTGCGGTTATATTTATTAACCAGATAAGGATGAAGATAGGAATGGGGGGATATGGATATGGAGGCCCCCCTGAGACCACAACCGGGGGCAATGCCCTGAAGTTTTATTCTTCTGTGAGGATGGATATTAGAAAGATCAATACCCTTAAAGACAAAGATGAGGTTTATGGAAACAGGGTAAAGGTAAAGGTGGTAAAGAATAAACTGGCCCCTCCCTTTAGGGAGGCCCAGTTTGATATCCTCTATGGTACTGGTATCTCCAGGGAAGGGGAGCTCATAGACCTGGGGGTGGAACAGGGGGTTATAGAAAAGAGTGGTTCGTGGTATGCCTTTGGCAAGGAAAGGCTGGGGCAGGGAAAGGAGAATGTTAGGGCCTATCTGCAGGAGAATCCTGAGCTAAGGGAGAGGATAGAGAATGCCCTTCTCATTGCCCTGGGGCTCAGGGAAGAGGAGGCGGTGCAGGCCCAGGAGAAAGATCTGGAAGGGGAACAATAATAACAAACAAAAAGGAGAGATGGCCTTGCTTACTTCCAAGGAGATCAGAAGCAGTTTTTTGGATTTTTTTAGGAAGAATGGACACCAGGTGGTAGCCAGTTCCTCTCTGGTACCAAAGGATGATCCCACCCTGCTTTTTACAAACGCCGGAATGGTCCAGTTTAAAAAGGTCTTTTTAGGACAGGAAAAAAGGCCCTATGTGAGGGCCACCACCGCACAGAAGTGTCTGAGGGTGGGAGGAAAACACAATGATCTGGAGAACGTGGGAAGGACCAGAAGACATCACACCTTTTTTGAGATGCTGGGGAATTTTTCCTTTGGGGATTATTTTAAATCAGAGGCCATTGAATTTGCCTGGAAATATCTCACCTCAGAGCTTGGGTTGGAAAGGGAAAGGTTGTATGTAACGGTATTTAAGGACGACGATGAGGCCATTGAGCTGTGGAAGAAGATAGCGGGGATACCTGAAGAGAGGATATATAGGCTCGGGGAAAAGGACAACTTCTGGGCCATGGGAGATACAGGACCCTGTGGTCCCTGCTCTGAGATATTGGTGGATCAGGGGGAACACATGGCATGTGGTCCCAACTGTGAGATAGGGGTCTGCGACTGCGACAGGTACCTGGAGATATGGAATCTGGTGTTTATGCAGTTTAACAGGAGCGAGGACGGAAGATTAACCCCTCTTCCTAAGCCAAGTATTGATACAGGCATGGGACTGGAGAGGATTTCGGCCATATGTCAGGGGGTATATTCCAATTTTGATACAGACCTTTTTACTGGACTCATAAACTTTACCTGTGGGCTATGTGGAGTTGAATATGGCTCAGATGAGGAGATTGATACCGCTCTCAGGGTAATTGCGGACCACAGCAGGGCAATCACCTTTATGATCACAGATGGCATAGTGCCCTCTAATGATGGAAGGGGGTATGTGCTCAGGCGATTGATTAGGCGGGCCTTTCGGTTTGGACGGGTCCTTGGCCTTGGTGATCCCTTTCTTTCGCAGGTGTGTGAAAGGCTATCCAAGGAGATGGGAGATGTCTATCCCGAGATATCTCAGGGACTGGATTTTGTAAAAGAGGTGGTTGTCACAGAGGAGGAAAACTTTGGACGGACCCTGGATAGGGGACTGGGGATATTGGAAGATGAACTCAGCCGCCTCTCTTCTCAAGGGATAAAGATAGTGCCTGGGGAGGTGGTGTTTAAGCTCTACGATACCTTTGGTTTTCCCATTGATATTGTAAGGGACATCTCTGAGAAAAAGGGATTTTCTGTGGATGAGGCAGGGTTTGAACGTCTCATGCAGGAGCAAAAAGAGCGCTCCAAGGCCTTCTGGAGTGGCTCCGGGGCAAAGGATGTGACACATCTCTTCAAAGGGGTGCTGGATAAGGATATTACCTCTACTTTTATAGGTTATGATACCCTTAAGGGGGAGGGAAGGGTAATTTTATTACTGGACCCAGATGGGAGAGAGGTCTCTCTACTTGGAGCCAGCAAGAAGGGATATCTTATATGCGATAGGACCCCATTCTATGGAGAATCTGGGGGACAGGTGGGAGATAAGGGCAAGGTGATTGGACCCTCTGGGAGGGCAGATGTGGTGGATACCCTGCGTCTAAATCCTTCCTTAATAGTTCATGAGATTGATGTGGTTGAGGGGGAGATCCAGGTGGAAGATAGGTGTGAGCTCTTGGTGGATGAGGAACTTCGTATGGCCACTGCCAGAAATCACACCTGTACTCACCTGCTTCATGCCGCCCTGAGAAAGGTGCTAGGGGAGCATGTAAAACAGGCAGGCTCTTATGTGGCCCCTGATAGACTCCGTTTTGACTTTACCCATGTGAAGTCCCTCTCTAAGAAAGAGGTCCTCGCCATAGAGGAGATGGTAAATGAGGCAATAGTAAGGGATATAAGGGTGAAAAAGGAAGAGATGGGATATGAGGAGGCAATAGAGAAGGGTGCCATTGGGCTTTTTGAAGAGAAGTATGGTGATAAGGTGAGGGTGGTGGAGATAGAGGGTGTGTCCATGGAATTGTGTGGCGGGACCCATCTTGAGCGTACAGGCGAGGCAGGGAGTTTTTATATAGTTACAGAGTCCTCTGTGGCCTCTGGGATAAGGAGGATAGAGGCGGTAACAGGTTTGAACGCCATCTCCCATGTGCGGTCCTATAGGGATATTGTGGAAGGATTGACTGACCTTTTGAGGTGTCCCCCCTTCAGACTGCTTCAGAGGGTGGAGGAAATGCAGGAAGAGATAAAGAGGCTCAACAAGGAAAAGGAGGAGCTGGCCCGGGGAGGACTATTTTCCTCTAGCAGGGATATTATGGAGGAGGTGGAGGAGATAAATGGGATTAAGGTCCTTACAAAGCTGTTGGATATCTCAGGGGACATGAAGACCCTTAGACACATAATGGATGGTATCAGGGACAAGATGGGCTCTGGAGTGGTCCTGCTAGGTAGCAGGGATGATTCAAAGGCCTATTTATTGCTGTATGTGAGCAAGGATCTGCACCATCGTTTTACTGCCCCTATGCTTATCAAGGAGGTGGCAAAAGAGGTTGGCGGCGGAGGTGGGGGAAGAGAAGATCTGGCCCAGGCCGGTGGAACCAGACCTGAGGGCTTGAAAAAGGCCATGGAGAGATTGAGGGAACTGTTGGCCACAAAATAAGATTTATGGGATGTGGATCATGGACAGGTATGTGGGAGTCAAATTTCAGGAATATGGACAGATATATTTTTTTAGGACCCATCGTGGAGATATGGGGAGAGGTGATAAGGTGGTAGTGGTCACAGAGGAGGGTGTTGGTCTAGGTGAGGTGGTGGTGATAAGAAAGTCCCCTCCCAGGGATATTCCTCCTGAAGAGATAAAGGTCATTGAGAGGAAGGCCACCTCTGAGGACCTGGCACAGGAGGAGGAAAACAGGAGATTGAGTAAAGAGGCCTTTGATTTTTGTAAGAAGAATATAGAAAAGCTGGGCCTTGATATGAAGTTGGTGGATGTGGAGGTGAGATTTGACAGGAGTAAAATGATATTTTATTTCACCGCTCCCATGCGGGTGGATTTTAGAGAACTGGTAAAGATATTGGTGAGGAGGTATCACACCCGCATAGAGCTTCGTCAAATAGGGGTGAGACATGAGGCCCAGATGGTGGGTGGCATTGGAAATTGCGGAAGGATATGCTGTTGCAGGCTTTTTCTGCGCAGGTTTGAACCTGTGACCATCAAGATGGCCAAGGAACAGCAATTATTTTTAAATCCATCAAAGATATCCGGCACCTGTGGGAGGCTTCTGTGTTGTCTCAACTTTGAAAAGGAGATATACACAGATTTTCACAGACGGTGCCCCAGGATAGGAAAGAAATATGAGACAAGGCTTGGGGAGGTGAGGATATTGAGGGCCAATATCTTCAGGGACTCCATTGTGGTGGATACAGGTCTTGGGGTGGAGAGGGAGATATCTCTGGTGGAGTGGCTAGAGCTTTTGGAGGGAAAAGGAGACCTCAGGGATTATGAATACCTCTTTTCTTCTCGCCTAGGGATGGAGGGAAAGTTCTCAGCAGTGGTTATGGAACATGGATTGGAGAATGAGGACCTGGAAGACCTGAAACGGCTCATGGAAGAAGAGGAGGGACAGTGTGGTGTGGAAGAGGTGAGATCCTCTTCTCCTGCTCCTTCCAAAAGGGAGGTCAGGAGAAGACGCAGGAACAGGAGAAAGACAGAGAGGCTCAACAATAAAAAGGGGGCAAGAGGTGAGTAATACCTTTTTTATCTCAACACCTATCTACTATGTAAATGCAAAACCCCATCTGGGACATGCCTATACCACCATACTGGCGGACTGTGTAAATAGATTCCATAAGCTTCTTGGAGAAGAGACCTTCTTTTTGACAGGGACAGATGAGCACGGGGATAAGATAATGCAGGCGGCCCAATCCCAGGGGAAGAGTCCCAAGGAATATGTGGATGAGATAAGTGCGCTCTTTAAGGGACTGTGGCCCAGGCTCAGGGTGGAAAATGATAGATTCATAAGGACCACTGATCCCTATCATATAGAATGTGTCCAGAGGTTTCTCCAGAGGGTGTATGATAGGGGAGATATATATTTTGGAGAATATGGAGGATATTATTGTTTTGGGTGTGAGAGGTTTTATACAGAAAAGGAACTCGTAGATGGACTCTGTCCAGACCATCAAAAACCCCCCACCTATATACACGAAGAGAATTATTTTTTCCGCATGAGTAAGTATCAGGACTGGCTTGTGGAGTACATAAAAGACAATCCATATTTCATCCAGCCTGAGCACTTTAGAAATGAGGTCCTGGCCATGCTCAGGGAGCCTATTGGAGATCTGTGTATCTCCAGACCCAAAAAAAGGCTTACCTGGGGTATAGAACTCCCCTTTGACAGGGATTATGTGACGTATGTGTGGTTTGATGCCCTGATAAATTATATAAGTGCCCTGGGATGGCCAGAAGGTGAGGAATTTAAGAGATTCTGGGGCTCAGCCCATCACCTGGTGGCCAAGGATATTTTAAAGCCCCACGCCATTTTTTGGCCCACCATGTTGAAATCCGCAGGGGTGCCCCTCTACCGGGGCCTTAGGGTCCATGGTTATTGGAAGGTGGACGAGACCAAGATGTCCAAGAGCCTTGGAAATGTAGTGGAGCCCATGTCCTTGAAAGACAAGTATGGCGTGGATGGGTTTAGATACTTTCTCATGAGGGAGATGCGTTTTGGTCATGATGGTAATTTTTCAGAGAAGAATCTCATAGAGAGGTTTAATGCAGACCTGGCAAATGATCTGGGAAATTTGTTTAATCGTTCTCTATCCATGGTTCATAAGTATTTTAAGGGGATGCTTTCCCCTGAGATGGAGCTTCGGGAGGAGGATGAGGTGCTTATATCCCTTGGGAAAGAGTCCCTTAAGGGGTATATAGCCCATTTTGAATCCTTTAATACCTCTTCTGCCCTAGAGGCATTGTGGGAATTTGTAAGAGGAGTAAACAAGTATATAGATTCCACTGCACCCTGGTCTCTTTATAAGGGAGGGGATGAGGCTCGTCTAAACACGGTACTGGCATTGGTGATGGTGTGTATGCGGAAGATAGCCATTGCACTGTGGCCTGTGATGCCAGATGCCGCTGAGAAGATGCTGGAACAACTCAGATGCGAGTTTGATCCAGAGAAGGTGGAGATGGAAAAGGAGATGGAGAACTGGGAGTTGTGGACCCTGTCTTCTCCCCTGGCACGGCGTTCCAATCTCTTTCCCAGAAAGGAGAGTTTTGAGAAACAAGAGGAGAAAAAGCCACGTGAGGTTGAGTCCCGGAAAGAGGAGGAGAGCTCCTGGATAGAGATTGAAGATTTCTCTAAGGTGGAACTTCGGGTGGGAAGGGTGGTGGAGGCAGAAAAACACCCCAATGCGGACAGACTCCTGTGTCTAAAAGTGGATATAGGGGAGGGGAGTGTTAGACAGATAGTGGCAGGTCTTGCATCCCACTATTCACCATCTCAGCTTCTTGACAAAAAGGTGGTGGTGGTGGCAAATCTTCGCCCCAGAAAGTTGCGGGGGGTATTGTCTGAGGGGATGATACTGGCTGTACACTCCCCTGGAGGAGGGATTAGTTTGTTGTGTGTAGAGGAAGATGCTGAGGTGGGAAGCAGGATTTCCTGATGAGGGACATTACTGAGAGAAGAAGGAAAAAGATAATATCTGTTCTATCTCGTAGACAAAAGGACCTCACCCTTATAATTGATAACATCCACGATCCCCATAATGTCTCTGCTATCCTCAGGAGCTGTGATGCCTTTGGTGTTCACTGTATTCACCTCTATTATACCACAGAGGAATTTCCCCAACTTGGAAAGAAAAGTTCTGCCTCTGCGGTTAAATGGGTGGAGAGGAAGAGGCATACCAGTGCAGAAGAGATGATTAAGGGCCTGAGAAGGGAGGGGTTTCATATTATAAGGACAGGCTTTGGAGAGAAGGCAAGGCCTCTGGGAGAATGGGACCTTACTCTACCAACTGCCATTATCCTGGGAAATGAGCATAGGGGCCTGAGTCCAGAGTTATGTGAACTGGTGGAGGACGAACTCTATATTCCCATGCAGGGGATGGTGGAGAGCCTCAATGTCTCTGTGGCCGCAGCCATAATCCTCTATGAGTCGTGGCGGCAGAGGTCTGAGAGGGGAATGTATGACCGTGCTTCATTTGGAGAGGAGGAGTTGGCCAGACTCATAGAAGAGTGGTGCAATAAATAGGAAGGGGCCCTCTGTGCCCTGGAGAGGGGGATGTATGTGTGGCAATACCTTTGGACGGGTCTTTCGGTTAACCACCTTTGGAGAGTCCCATGGTCCGGGATTGGGAGGGGTGGTGGATGGATGTCCTGCAGGCATGGACCTTTCAGAAGAGGATATTCAGAAGGAACTAAATAAGAGGAGACCTGGCTCACATGTGGGTTCCACTAGCCGGGTGGAGCGTGACAGGGTAAGGATACTCTCAGGGGTATTTGAGGGACGTACTACAGGTACTCCAATTGGCTTTTATATTGAAAATGAGGACCAGAGACCCAAGGACTATTCTCACATAAAGGATATCTTTAGACCAGGACACGCAGATTTCACCTATCACGCAAAGTATGGGATAAGGGATTATCGGGGAGGAGGAAGGGCCTCTGGGCGAGAGACCGTATGTAGGGTTGTGGGTGGAGCCATTGCACAAAAATTTTTGTCCTCCAGGGGGATAGAGATAGTTGGCTATACCCGAGAATTTGGGGGGATTGCAGCAGAGGTGATAGCTCCCCAGACAGCAGAAGAGCTTCCTTTTTTTGCGCCAGACCCTTCTGTGATAGATCTGTGGAAACAGAGGGTGGAAGAGGTAAAAAAGGAGGGTGATTCCATTGGGGGTATAGTGGAGGTGCAGGCCATGGGGGTGCCCCCTGGGCTGGGAGAGCCTGTATTTGATAAACTGGATGCCCGTTTGGCTTATGCCCTTATGGGGGTTGGGGCAGTAAAGGCGGTGGAGATAGGAGTGGGGGTGGAGGCGGCTCAACTAAAGGGAAGTGAAAATAATGATTATATGACCAAAGAGGGTTTTGTCTCAAATAATGCAGGGGGGATACTAGGGGGTATCTCCAGTGGACAGCCCATTGTGGTGAGGGCCGCCATAAAGCCCATACCCTCTATATCTATCCCCCAGCGTACCATAAATACCAGGGGACAGGAGGTCTCCCTTCAGATCAAAGGAAGACATGATGTGTCTGCAATTCCAAGGATAGTCCCTGTGATAAAGGCCATGGTGGCCTTGACCCTTGCGGATATGTATCTTTTACAATTTGGATACCAGACCCTCAGGTCTGAGCCCTCATAGGAGATGCTATCTTTTTCTCCTCCATCCTAAAGGGGGCTGAAAAAATATAAAAGGGTGCTAATAGATCCCTTGTGGGGCATAAGCCAGAAAAGCTATCACCTGGCTAGGCATAAGGGAAGGGAGACCTTTTAGTTGAAAGACAGAAAGCGGAAACCATCTCATGGCTGAAGATATGAGGAGATAGAGGTGTTAAATCCCTATCCTACCTGCCGTCAGGACAATCCCTTCTGTATGGGAGGTAATAGGTCCCTTAGGATATGTCTCTTGAGCTACAGGAGCAATCCCTTTTGTGGGGGACAGGGGGTATATGTGCGTTATCTTTCCAGGGCCCTGGTGGAGCTGGGACATCATGTGGATGTGATAAGTGGAGAGCCCTATCCTGAGCTGGATCACAGGGTAAATCTTATCCCTTTGCCTGGTTTGAATTTTTACGGATATTCCAGGACGTTAGATGCGGTAAGGGAGAGAGGAATACGCTCTTTCACAGATATGGTTGAGTTTTTGAGTTATAATACTGGAGGATTTCCTGAGCCATATACCTTTGGAAGACGTGTTAGTGCCTATTTTAGGGCCCATATTCCCCCTTATGATATTGTTCATGACAATCAGAGTCTCTCTTATGGTATCCTCAACATTGCCAGGAGTTATCCCCTCGTTGGGACCATTCACCACCCCATAACCATAGACCTTAGGTTTGCCCTTTCCCAGGAAAAAGGGCTTTTAAAGCGATTACTCCTTAAAAGGTGGCATTCTTTTCTTGGGATGCAGATAAAGGTGGCCAGGTCCCTTCCCCTTATTATCGCTGTATCCAAAAGCTCCTGTGAAGACATTATACGAGAGTTTGGGGTCTCTTCTCTCAGGATAAGGGTGGTGCACAATGGAGTGGATCTGGATCTCTTCAGACCCCTGGAGGAGATAGGGCCCAGGCCCTTTTCCATAATCTCCACCGCAAGTGCAGATGTACCCCTTAAGGGTCTTAATTTCCTCATATCTGCACTTGCCCTGTTGAGACATAGATTTGAGGAGGTGAAACTGGTGGTTATTGGTTCTCCCAGAGAGGATGGACCAACTCATAAGATGATCCAGAGACTCCATCTGGAGAACTCTGTTGAGTTTAGGCCTGGCATCTCTCATGAAGAGTTGGTGAAGGAATATGCAAGGGCCTGGGTTGCTGTTGTCCCCTCCCTTTATGAGGGTTTTGGCCTTCCTGCCCTGGAGGCCATGGCCTGTGGTAAGGCTGTGGTGAGCACCACGGGAGGGGCCCTCCCTGAGGTGGTTGGAGATGCAGGTATCCTTGTGCCCCCTGCAGATTATAGGGCAATTGCAGGGGCCATAGAGAGATTGTTCCTTGATGATAGACTACGCCAGGAGATGGGAAAAAGGGCAAGGAAAAGGGCCCTGGAGAGTTTTAACTGGATGGATGCGGCCAGGGAGACAGTGGAGGTATATAGAGAGGCGATTAGGTGTCATGCTCACAGTTAAGTTTTCATTGCTGAAGATAGAGAGGGGAGACAGGATCCTGGACCTTGGATGTGGTCAGGGTAGGCATATTCATCACCTGTTCCTGGATAGAGGGGTAATGGTCTATGGCCTTGATAGGGACCTTTCTTCCCTAAGGATAGTGGAAAAGACATGCAGAGAGTTTTCCCCTCATGGGGAGGAAGGGCGCAACTGGCTGGTGCTGCAGGGAGTATGTGAGTGTCTTCCCTTTAAGGAGAATAGCTTTGATCATATTATAGTGAGTGAGGTGCTGGAGCATATCCAGGACTATAAGGGGGTGCTTAAAGGGATCTCCAAGTCCCTGAAGGGGGGTGGAAATCTGGTGATAAGTGTCCCCAGGTTCTGGCCTGAGAGGATATGCTGGGCCCTTTCCCCAAAATATCACGAGGAAGAGGGAGGACACATAAGGATCTTCAAGGCATCCTCCCTCAAATTAGAGGTGGAGAAAATGGGTTTTAGATGTTTTAAGGTCCATTATGCCCATGCCCTTCATACCCCTTATTGGTGGCTCAAGTGCATGAGATGGGAGAGGAGGGATAGGTGGTGGCCTGTTAAACTATATCATAGATTTCTGGTGTGGGACATATTGAGGTCTCCCCGTCCCATGAGGTGGCTGGAGGGACTGTTAAATCCCATTATTGGGAAAAGTGTGGTCTTGTACTTTAAAAAGGTGGAATAGAGGTGGTAAAAAGATTATTTGCCCCTTCAGGGTTGTTGTCCAGGAAAGAGATGGAAGACACCGCCCGCTATATAAAAGGGATACAGCTTCCATCAGGGGGTATCCCCTGGTTTAGAGGTGGTATTTTAGATCCCTGGGACCATGTGGAGTCTGCCATGGGCCTTGCTTCTTTGGGATTTTTAAAGGAGGCCAGGAGGGCATATCTATGGATGATGAGGGTCCAGGAGCCAGATGGGGGGTTTTATCCAGGATATGACGATATATTCCCTGTGGATACCTCCAGAAAGGAGAGCCATCATGCCCCTTATCTTGCTACAGGGATATACCACTATTTTCTGATTACCAGGGATAGAGATTTCTTGAAAAGGATATGGCCCAGTGTGGAAGCGGCAGTGGAATTTGCCCTGGATCTGCAAAGCCCCCATGGGGAGATATACTGGGCCTCCCTTCCTGGAAATAAGGTTTATAAAGATGCCCTTATAACAGGATGTAGTTCCATATATAAGAGCCTGGAGTGTGCAATCCTGTTGGCAAAGGAGATGGGCATGGAGAAGGAGAGGTGGCACCAGGCCAGAGAGGCACTTGGGAATGCCATTGTGTATAGAAGGGATCGTTTTGATAGGACATGGGAGAGCAAAGAACGTTTTGCCATGGACTGGTTTTATCCAGTACTCTGTGGGGTGTATAGGGGACAGATGGCAAGACGCAGACTCAGGCAGATGTGGGGGGTCTTTGTGGAAAGGGGGCTTGGGTGCAGATGCGTCCAGGAAGAACCCTGGTTTACTGTGGCAGAGAGTTGCGAACTGGTAATCTCTCTGTTGTGTGCAGGAGAGTATATAAAGGGGATTGAACTATTCTCCTGGCTCATGAGAAACAGGGACAGGGATGGGGGTTACTGGACAGGGTATCAGAAGGAGGAGGATATCTTCTGGCCCAGGGAGAAACCCACCTGGACTGCAGGGGTGGTGCTACTGGCCTGTGATGCCCTCATGAGGCTTTCCCCTGCCTGGGATATCTTCTTAAAGCTAAGGGTGCCTCCCTTTTATGTAGCCCAGGAAGAACTCCCCCCCTTAGGTAGATATGCGGCGAAGTAGGGCCAGGGTATTTATTAGGCTCATCCTTTCAAACAGACCTGATGCCAGGGCCATTTCATATATACGGCGAGGGGCATCTCCTCCCTCTTTGGGGTCAAAGAAGACATCGTGAATGGCCAGTATCCCTCCAGCAAGCACGTGGGGGGCCCAGCAGATATAGTCTCTCCTGGCAGAGTCAAAGGAATGGCTTCCATCTATAAATACCAGCGACAAGGGGGTGGACCACATCCTGGCCACCACGTGGGAGGATGAAACAATGGGGATGACAGTGTCTAAAAGGCAAGCCCTCTCTATATTTTTTAGGAATTCAGGAAGGGTGTTTACCCTGTTGTTTTCCCTGTCCCAGAGGTCTGGGTCAAAATATTCTTCTCCCCTCTGGTGCTCCTCTGAGCCTCGGTGATGGTCTATGGAGAAGAGAACTCCTCCCTCTTCTTTTATCCCTGTGGCAAGACAGATGGTAGAGAGTCCACAATAACTACCCACTTCAAGACATGGCCCCAGGGGGGCACACATCCTGCCAGCCTCATATAGGGCATCCATCTCATCTTCTGCCAGAAATCCCTTTACTTCCCCTATGAATTTTATCTTATGTTCAATAATGCCCATTTCACCTCCATCTCCTATAAATAAAAGGGGAAGGCCCTTCTCCTTCCCCCTTTTTTATATCTTTCCAGCCTCCTTAAGGGCAAGCACCACTATCTTTTGAAGGAGTTTTTCCTTCATGTTTGCAGGACGTTCAAGACCCATCCTCTCCAGATACCTCATTGCCTCACGTGGGATGTCCCTTTTCCTTGAGAGTATCTTTGTCCCCAGTTTTATCTTGGAGAGGGGCCTTTTTTTACTCAGGGCCTTTAGGGCACCTGCCAGGACTATCTCCTCTTCCGTGAGTTCTGTTCCAAAGGGGAAATTGGGGAGTAGTCCCTTTTTTCTATAAGGAGCAAGCATGTCTTTTAGACGTTCTGGAGTATTATACTTAAAGGCATCAGGTATCTTCCATTGAGCTGGTATCTTGCGGTGTTTTTTTGCCTTTTTCAATAGTTTTTCCTGGAACCTAGAGTCTGTTATCTTTAACAACTCCATAATCACCTCTTTGTCTGTCCTTCCTCTAAGGTCCGCAGTTCCATATTCAGTAACCACTATATCCCTTAGATGACGAGGTACAGTGACCTCTCCATATTCCCATACAATATTAGAGTGTACCCCCTTCCCATCTTGCCTGGTGGTGCGTACCATTATTACAAACCTCGCATCGGGAAGTGCATGGGCCATTGCCACAAAGTTGTACTGGCCCCCTGGCCCACTTAACACCCTGGAGTCCTTAAGGGTATGGGAGATAATAGCACCATTTAACATGACCATAAGGGCGGCATTTATAAACCTCCCATCCCTCCTCTGTAACCTGCGTAGCTCCTCATCTCCATATAACTGATTTACCTCATCTACGCCCCGCATATTTATCTCTTTTAGCTTCTCCTCTGGCAGGGAGCGCAGATATTCATAAAACCTATTGGGACCAAAGAAGAAACTGCTATTTATGACTATGCCATTTTTTAACCTATCTCCTAGACAGTATTTTGCCACCTCCCTGAGATTTTCCCTGTCCCCTATGTCCCTTGATAGCCTTTTCCCCTCCACTATCAAGTTATCTCCCTCTAATATTACACCTTCTTTAAATATCCCAAAGTGAATTAAAAAATCTACATCCCTCTGAGTTAACCTCTCATGGATGGCAAGCTCCTCCACCAGAAATCTGAGGGCATCCTCTGTTATCTTGTCTTTTATTATACCCCTATCCACCATCTGCTGGATCTTTAGGTGGTCATATACCTTTCTCTTAACTATCCCGGCCTTATAGAGTTCAATCATGGTATCCACGAACATCTCAGAGGAGATATGTAACCCCTCTTTAAAGATATTACATCCTCCCACCCTATCCACCAGCCTTCCCTTTTCAAGGGAGACCCCCATATCTTTCAAGAGGTTTTTATACTCTCCATTGTGGGTATGTCTCATGAGTAGCCCCCCTATAACTGCATCCCCCAGGGAACCAATGCCCACCTGAAGGGTCCCCCCATCCTTTACCAGGGCACTTGCCCTGAGCCCTATACTCCAGTCTGTTAGAGATACTGGCTCCTTTGGGACATGAAAGAGTTCAAAATCGTACATCCTGTTATCTATAACCATGTCGTAAAAATCTTCCTCTATTACTGCCCTGCCATACATAAAAGGGGCCCTCTGATTTGTTTGGGCAACCAGGGTTGCCTTAAGGCCCTCTTCTATTTGTTTTCTCATTATCCTTCCCGCCTCAAGGTGGGTATCTGGATCTGAGCTCATACTGAAGAAGTTCCTACCCTCAATTTGTTTTTTACATACCTGTTGAACCAGTACATTTACTCCCTGAATCACTCCATCTCTCACTGCATGTGTATAGTTTGAACAGAGAAAGTTTTGCTGGGAATGTGGGCAGTTTAACCGGGCGCCGGGTTTAAAAAAGAATTGGATGAGCTCAAAGTTTTCAGGGGGATTGGATAGTTCGTCCACATATATAAGGTCAGGATAGTCAGGCCAGAGTCTCTTTACCATTGGTTCAAGGAGCCTTTTTTCCAGCTCATTTTTCCATCTGGGCTTATTTAGGTGAAGGGCGGTGATGAGTTTCAGGTGAAGGGATCTATCTTTTTTTATGCGTCTGTATAGGGCATTCAAGAGGTGATTTGGTTTTCCAATCCCAAAGGGGGCCGCAACTATCAGCTTCTTCCCAACCCTTCTTATTATTTCGTCAATACACTCCTCTATGTCCTCAAAGTAGATTGGTCTCTGGTTCTCATTCCCTCCACTCATATCTCTTACTCCTGATCTTGTTTTCTATTCAGGTTAAAACACCGTTTTTCTTTAAAAAAGAGGTTGCATGGGCATAAAAAAAGGGGGCGTCTGCCCCCTTTTCGCATCTGTGTTTTTTTATCCTCTGGCTATATCTTTTCAAATATAGCGGCAGCACCCATTCCACCGCCAATACACATGGAGACAATACCATATTTTACGTCCCGTTTATGCATTTCATGGAGCAAGGTAGCAGTAAGTTTTGCACCAGTACATCCCAGGGGATGTCCAAGGGCAATGGCACCCCCGTTTACATTTACTATATCGGGATTTAGCCCCACCTTTCTGATGCAGTAGATGGCCTGGGAGGCAAACGCCTCATTGAGTTCCACCAGTCCAATATCTTCCAGTTTGAAGCCAGTCTTCTCAAGTACTCCAGGGATGGCAAGAGAAGGTCCAATACCCATTATCTCTGGAGGACATCCCTTTACATCATATCCCACAAATCTGGCCATGGGTTCTTTGCCTATCTTCTTCAGGAAATCCTCTGAGACCACCATACACAGGGCCGCTCCATCTGTCATCTGAGAGGAATTCCCTGCTGTTACTGTTCCTCCTGCCCTGAAGGGGGATTTTAATTTTGCCATTTTCTCAAGAGAGGTATCTGCCCGTGGTCCATCATCTATATCCACTATCTCCTCTTCCTTTACCAGCTTATCGTCAACCACCTTTGTCCTTACCACCTTTACGGGAATTATCTCTTCCTTGAATTTTCCCTCTTTTATCGCCCTTACTGCCTTCATGTTACTTTCATACCCGAATTTATCCTGATCCTCTCTGGAGATATTAAATCTCTCTGCCACAAGTTCTGCAGTGATGCCCATGGAGGCATAGGATTCAGGCCATTGGCTCATGAGTTCTGGATCGGCACAGAACTTATTTCCCCCCATGGGGACCTTTGTCATGGACTCTACACCTCCTGCCACTATACAGTCAGCAAATCCTGCCATTATCCTTTCAGCGGCCATGGCTATGGTCTGGAGACCAGAGGAACAAAATCTGTTTACAGTAACTCCTGGTATCTGATAGGGGAGTCCTGATTTTAGTATTATCATCCTGGCTACGTTCATTCCCTGTTCTGCCTCAGGAAAGGAACATCCCACTATTACATCCTCTATGAGCTCAGGTTCTACCCCGGTCTTTTCCAGTAATCCCTTAAGACATACTGAGCCCAGATAATCTGGCCTTACATTGGCGAATTTTCCCCTTTTTGCCTTGCATCCAGGGGTCCTAACAGCCTTTAATATATATGCACTTCTCATATCATTCCTCCATTTTTGGTTAAGTTAGTTTCTAAGGGGTCTGTTTGTCTTGAGCATGTGATTTATTCTCTCCACAGTCTTTTCCCTTTTGCACAGTTCCACAAAGGTTTCCCTTTCAAGGGTAAGGAGATATTCTTCAGTTATGAGGGTGCCAGGGTCCACATCTCCACCGCAGATCACATCCGCTATCATTGAGGCCATCTCATACTCATATTCGGTTATGAAATTCCCCATCTTCATGTTCCACAACTGGCTCTTAATAGAGGCGGCAACATCCCTTCCTGGAGCCTTAAAGGGCATGGGCTTTTTGGGTCTGTAGGTCTTGGCAAGGGTGAGTACCATCTGTTTCGCATTTCCAAGGAGGCTATCAATATCCATGGTTATCTGGTCTCCTGGCCTCATGTACCCCAGTTGAAAGGCCTCTGCCGCTCCCATGGAGACCTTTGCCATGGCAATGTTCTGGAAGTATTTGAAGATAAGGGGTTGTACATCAATCCCCAGGCGTTGGGCATCTTCCACTGCCCTCACACACATCTCTTTTGTGCCCCCTCCAGCGGGCAGGAGCCCCACTCCCACTTCTACCAGTCCCATATAGGTTTCCACATGGGCACAGATTGCATCGCAGTGCAAGCAGTATTCGCATCCCCCTCCAAGGGCCATTTGAAAAGGAGCGGCAACCACAGGAACTGCTGCATATTTAAGGGCCATAGTTGCATGTTGTATCTTATTCACCATGGCCTCAATTACATCAAACTGTTTTTGTTCAATCCCCACTGCCAGAAGGAAGAGATTGGCCCCTACAGAGAACCTCTCTCCCTGATTCCCAACTACCAGACCCACGCCCTGTGTTTCCGCTATTTCCACTGCCTTGAATGTCATGTCCATCATGTCGTCGCTTATGGAGTTCTGGGGAGAGTGAAACTCAAGACAAAATACACCATCTCCCAGGTCCACAATGGAGGAATTCTCATTGGATTCCACCACCTTGTTGGCCTTTTTGAGGAGCATGAGGTTTATGGTCCCTTCCCTTGCGGGGACCTCCTTGTAGGTCTTATTCAAGATGTCATAGTAATATCTCTTGCCACCCTCTATCTTATAGAAGCTCTTGATGGTCTTAAGAGAATCTGGCACCTGGATACCATCCTTTTCTGTCCTCTCCACAAAATAATCAATCCCAATGGCATCAAAAGTCTCAAATGGTCCCAATTCCCAGTTGTAGCCCCATTTCATGGCATTATCCACATTCACCACATCATCTGCAATCTCAGGTATCCTTTTGAAGGAATAGAGGAGGGTATCCCTGAGCATCCGCCAGGCAAACTCTGCGGCCTTGTCTTGTCCCTGGATAAGTGCCTTAATCCTTTCCCCTGTGCTCTTGGCCATTTTGGCTATCTTGATGGATTCAAATTTGGGTTTTACACAGGGCTTGTATTCCTCGGCCTTGTAATCCCAGTAGTATTTCTGTCCCTTTTCTTTTTTATAAAATCCCTGCTTGCTCTTTCTCCCAAGCTGGCCATTTTTTACCATCTTGACTACAAATTCAGGCACCTTAAAGACATCCCTCTCCTCATCATCTTTTAGGAGCTCATAGGAGTTGTTGGAGACGTGTACCATGGTATCCAATCCCACCAGGTCTGTTGTACCAAAGGCCGCACTCTTTGGACGACCAATGGCCTTTCCCGCAACCACATCCACCTCCTCTACGGTCATATCCAGCTCTAGCATGTGTTTCATGCAGTTCATTATGGAATATACACCTATCCTGTTTCCTATAAAATTCGGGGTGTCTTTACAAAATACAATACCCTTTCCCAGTCTCTGATTTATAAATTCTGCCATAAAGTCTATTACTTCCCTCTCACATTCCTTACATCCCACTATCTCCATGAGTCTCATGTACCTTGGGGGATTGAAGAAATGGGTCACCAGAAACCTCTTTTTTACATCATCTGGGAGGACAGTGGCCATCTCGTTTACTGAAAGACCACTGGTATTGGTTGAGAGTATGGCATCTTCCTTGAGGTGAGGAACAACCCTTTTAAAAAGGGATTTTTTGATCTCCATATTCTCTATAACCACCTCTATCACCCAATCACAATCCTTTAACTTGTCCAGGTGGTCTTCAAAATTTCCTACCTCTATTAGCTTTGCATACTCCTTTAGTAAAAAGGGAGCAGGCTTCATCTTAAGCAGATTCTCCAGGGCCGTCCTGGCAATACGATTTCTTACCTGGGGACTTTCCAAGGTGAGTCCCTTTGCCTTTTCTTCCTCTGTAAGCTCCCGGGGGACTATGTCCAGAAGCACCACTTCAATCCCTGCATTGGCCAGGTGAGCGGCAATGGTGGCACCCATGACACCTGCGCCTAACACCCCTGCGCGTTTTATCCTTTTCATAATCTACCCTCCATACTTTGTGTAAAAATGGTTTGTATTCCTTAAGTGACTGACCAGTTAATCAATGAATGAGTATTCATTCAGGGTTCTTAACAGAAGTTAAAATTTTATGTCAAGGGGATTTAAAAGAATGGGTTTGTGAATTTGCATCATAGAGGAGAACGCCATTTTATACCTTAAATAATGTGGGCTGCTGTTCTTTCCATAATGGATATGAGGGTATGATCCACCTTTGAATAGGTGGTTGACAGGAAGCCTTCTATGTTTTTGAGGGTAGCGTAGATGTCTTCCCCTGCAAGTCCCTCTCCGGGAGATACCCCTATTCCCCTTATGGCGAAATTACTTGAGTCCAGGGCACACACAGAGGCGTTTGCCAGTTTAAGGGCACAGGAGGGCTTGGCCCCATCACACAGGATCCCAAAAAGGGTGAGGATATGGTTTTCCACTGCCCTTTCCATTACAGAGATCTCCTGGTTATAAAGCATACACATCCCTGCAGCCGCGCCTGCACCAGCACAGAGGCTGCAGCTACATATAGGAGTCACCCTCCCCATGTGGGCCTTTAGTTTTGAGGTAACCAGGTGGCTCAGGGCAGTGGCCTCCAAGAGTGCTTCATAAGGGAGGTCTTTTGTCTGGTTTTTCCATATGGCCCAGAGGGGAATGGTGGCCACAATACCGTTATTTCCACTGCCTGCAGAACTCATGGCAGGGAGAGGGGCCCCTGCCATCCTGGCATCCACTGCTGCTGCTGTATATTTTTGAATGGTGAGGGCAAGATGACCTGTATTATTCCCCTGGGGCTCAGTGAAGCTACACCCTACTGTGGACCCTGTGGGTCTCTCAAGGGCGTATCTTGAGAGCCTTAGATTCATCTCTATACTATCTTTCAGTAGCCCTATCACCTCAGGGTCCTCTCTGGCCTCCTTTGCCAGGAGATATAGGGTTTCAAAGGAGACATTTTTTAGCCATTTTTGCAGGTCCTGTGGTTTTCTTGGAGAGGGGGAAGACCTTCTCTTTACCTCCAGGGGAATCTGGTTTCCATTTAGAAAAAGGTGTGTGAGGGAGGTGTGGAAGTCCTCTATTATGGCCTCGGCCACGTCTCTTTTAGAGCGCACCAATGCATGAACATATATCCCAGAGAGGTCTTTTTTGCTTTTGACTATCACCTTTTTTTCGGCAATTAAGACCCTTGCCCTTTCTATGTCCTGAGGTCTTATCTTTGCCAGCACCTCCATCTCCAGTCTTCCATCCCCTGCCAGTGCCCCAAGGGCCGCGGCCATAAAGAGTCCCCTTTCCCCGTGGGTACCGGGGATAAAGACCCCCATTCCATTTTTATATATTCCTGGAGAGACCAGGACCCTTATCTCTTCTATCTCCTTGTTTTTTTTAAGAAGAGAAGATGCATGGGCACATGCCAGTGCCACTGCCACCGGTTCCGTACATCCCAGCGCAGGTCTTACCTCCCTCTTTAGTATTTCTTTTAGCCCCCACATCCTATGACCCCTTGCTTTTTCCCTTCCTGTTAAATTCCTTGTATAAAATCCCCATGCGTGATATAGCCCAAAGGGGATTATGATGAGATCTGCAAAAGGACTTTCCCTGGTCCTCTTATACGAGAAGATAAACCGCTATTCCATAAATGCCCTCTTAGGGGCCCTTCAGAGGTATGAGACGATTTTCCCCCTGGAGATCTATCTCTCTCCCTCAAATCCCCTTTTGCTTTTAAAAGAATTGCTCTCCCGGGGCAAGAGGGTGGTGGTGGGATTTTCCTTTTTTACCCCCCAGGTCCCTCACATTATTTCCCAAGTAAGGGAGATAAAGAAGAGGTTCCCTCAGGTCATATTGGTGGCAGGGGGTCCACATCCATCTGGTGACCCCAGGGGTACCTTGGCCATGGGATTTGATGTGGTGGTGAGGGGAGAAGGAGAGGAGACCTTTCCCCAGTTACTGCAGGCAATTATGGAGGAGATCCCCCTTGATTCAGTTTCAGGTGTATTTTTCTCCTCTCCCAAAGGGGAGGTCTTTTCCGGGAAGAGGGAGAGGGTGGATCTGGACATATATCCCCCCTTTTCCGAAAGGTATCGTGCCTTTGGCCCCATAGAGATAAGTAGGGGATGTCCCTTTGGGTGTTTTTTTTGTCAGACCTCCTATCTATTTGGAAAACAGGTGAGGCACCGTTCTCCCTCCACCCTTTTCTCCTATGTGGAGATATATACCAAACGGGGGATGCGGGATATAAGGTTTATCACCCCCAATGCCTTTTCCTATGGTTCCAGGGATGGGAGGAAAGTAAATGTCCAGGCCCTGGAAGAGCTTTTGAGGGGAGTTAGGTCTATTGTGGGAGAACAGGGAAGGATATTCTTTGGGAGTTTTCCCTCTGAGGTGAGACCAGAGCATGTGACAGAGGAGACCCTTTCTCTGGTGAGGGAGTATGCAGACAATGATAATCTGGTAATAGGGGCCCAGTCTGGGAGTGAAAGGATACTTGAGATATGTCACCGCAGGCACAGTGTAAAGGATATTTACAGGGCCACTGGACTTTGCCTAAAATATGGGCTTCTACCTAAGGTGGACTTTATATTTGGACTGCCTGAAGAAAGAGAAGAAGACATAAGGGCCACAGTAAAGGTGATGAGGGAGCTTATAGAGATGGGGGCAAAGATCCATGCCCACACCTTTATCCCCCTGCCTGGAACTCCTTTTTCCAGAAAACCACCAGGGAGATTGTCTTTAGAGATAAAAAGTTTTATAAAGCAGGTGCTCCCCTTTGGACGTGTGTTTGGAGAGTGGGAGCGACAGGAAAAGATG
>Ga0256914_1000218_pt1 | contig 55626 bp, 46 predicted proteins | sample HulkmetaG_FD_191571 | JGI IMG/M metagenome (GOLD analysis project Ga0256914, IMG submission 191571) | Hydrothermal chimney microbial communities from Main Endeavour vent field at the Juan de Fuca Ridge, Pacific Ocean - Hulk | ecosystem: Environmental > Aquatic > Marine > Hydrothermal vents ...
ACTCCGCCTTCATCCCCTCACACCACTCGACTTGCGGCGTACAAAGCAGGTTTAGCTCACCGCTGGCTTTCTTTTCGCCGCCAGGAGGGGCGCAGGCAGCCGCGAGGATGCCGAATAGCAGCAGTCCAAGAGCGATCCAAAAGATTCGCCGTCGTAACATGTTCCTAACCTCCAATAATCAGAAAAAGAGAATGGAAAAATGATTTTCCCGAGACCTCAATGTCCCGGGAAGTCTTTCGTTGCGGTGATTATAATTCAGGTTGTAATTGTAAGCAATTATCCTTGTTGAGGGAAAAATGAACATTGAAACAAACAAATTAACACCCTACCTCAGACAAAAGATCAATCCCATGCAATCTGCACGACTATTGCTCAAACAACGCTACTTATTGTAAACTATACCAAAATCATCTTCATTCATGTGCTCTTCTCTGGAAAATTCATGATGTCACGGAATCATCGGATTGCCATCCTCTTTGCTATTGCCATAATCCCCATAGCAACACTTTTTGCAACATCGCGCCCATTCGCAGTGCATGCAGCGCCAGCAAACTTGCTGGCGGATTCAACCTCATGCACCGAATTGCTCGTCAATGGCGACATGGAATCATCCACAGGCTGGACCTTCGGAAACACATCGGCCCGAGGCAGCTATGTGACAAATCGCTATCATAGTCCTTATCGGAGCATTCTGCTTGGAATCACCACCGGGCAAAACCTCAACAGCTATTCATCAATTCAACAAATTGTTGATGTGCCTGCTGGAAGTTATTTACGGCTTCGGGCGCATGTTTATCCGATGAGCCAGCCTTATGATAGTCATGACGCCCAAGAACTCATCATCATGAACAGCGCCGGACAACCATTGCGTAGAGTCTGGACTTCCATCAGTAACGCCAATGCGTGGCAGACACTGGAATTTGATCTCAGCGAATTTATTGGCATGAGAATCGGCGTCTATTTCAATGTTTTCAATAATGGCAAAGGGGGCGTTTCCGCCATGTACATCGATGATGTGTCACTGGAAATCTGCACAGGTGGGACCATATCCCCTACGCCAACCACTTCAACCACCAATACGCCAACGCCAAGTCCTACGCCTCAATTTCATACAGCCACGCCAACAGCTACTCCTACTGCAACGGCCACCCCGTATATTGTAACGGCAACGCCTACTCCCATCGTCGTCACCAACACCCCAACACCCCCTCCATTTATTACGGCAACGCCCACTCCCATCGTCGTCACCAATACGCCAACGCCGCCGCCATTTGTTACAGCGACATACACGCCTCAAACCATACCTTACACATCGACGCCGCCTTCTGGCCCGCCAACGAATACCCCGATCCCACCCAACATTACCTGCCAGGAAACATTGATAAACAACAGCTTCGAAGCCAATACTGGATGGCAATTTGGAAAAACAAAGTTGCCTGGCGGCTACACTGGAACCATCGCCCATTCGGGACTACGTTCTGTACGGTTAGGAAACAACAACCTCGGAGCTCCCAACATCCCCTCTTACTCCTCAATCAGTCAAAGGGTGTCGCTCGCACGCCCCGGCTACACCACCGCGACACTATCATTTTGGTATTATCCGATTTCAGATATGGAAGCGGGCGACACACAGGAATCCATCCTGCTGGATGCAAATACAGGACGAACGCTCAAGGTGCTTTGGCGAGGAGTCGAGAACAACCAACAGTGGATTCATAAGGAGATCAACATCGGGCGCTATTTAGGCCGAAATGTTATCGTCTATTTCAATGTCTTCAATGATGGTGGCGTCGGGCGAGCCGCGATGTATGTCGATGACGTGTCGTTGACAATTTGCGGCCCGGCCACCCCGTCTCCAACGGCTACGCCGTTTTCTCAGAATCCAACGGCCGCGCCTTCGCCCACCATTGTTTTTGCCACAGCCACTTCAGGCCCTCAGCTCAGCCCCACAGAGGTCACCACCACAACTACACCAGAAGGCGCACTCCCGCCAATGGCAATTGCATCGATAACGCCTTTACCATCGCCAGAGCCAACGCCTGTCGAGCTAACCGCACCTGAACCTCCCTCCTCCTTCTTGCAGACGGCCATCCGCAGCCTCTGGTATATCCTCATTTTCGTTATCCTTGCGTTGATCCTCGCCGTTGCATTTTTGACGATCCGGCTATTGTGGGGACAAACAACGAATGAGGAAGGTGAGACTCGTGTGACGCATGAAATAAATAGCGACGCCAACCCCACCCAGGAGCTCACGCCCAGCCCCCCAGAACATATCAAAGAAGATACGTCCCCCCCTTCATCCTTCTCAGAAGAAGATCCGTAATTTTCGATTGAATCCTGTTTTAAAGCCGCCATTGCAGCCATGATGGCGGCTTTTTTGTGACGCCAACATGGCGACTCCTATACTGAAAACAACGTTGGCGTCGCACATGAAAGAGGATGCAGGAGTGAAGAGAGGTGGGGAGGACGTCCTCGCCCGCCCAATCATCTTCGGTATCGGGGGCATTTCCACCAAGCGCTGCAGGAACCCCCTCGTGACGCCCCCGCCGAACACCATGGCATCGCATTATTGAAAGACCGCTCGCCCACAAACAGCACATTTTGGTGGTGGTTATTTTTGACTGATGCTTGCATTCCAACTCATTGCCATGGTGCACTCTCGAGCCATTTGACGATAGATGATGAACGATGAAAATCGCTGATTTGATGGCGTGAATCCCCCCCTGAGCATTGATGGGAGCTTTTCACTGCCGGTGGTGTCAGTCAAATTCGCACCACGACCCACATTTTTAATGTTTTCTTAATCCAACGCAAATCTTGTACAAACACAATAGCGCGTTTAATAGTCTAATGCGCTTCTCAAACGCGTCGATACTCATCAGAATTCACTACTGAAACATGGAGGTTAGACAATGCGACGTCTCATTATTGCAGCGTTGATTCTCTCACTGATTTTCGTTGCTGCTGCACAGGCTCCTGCTCTGGCGCAAGATGGCGGTAACGCGCTAACTATTTACACGAAATACCCCGCACAGGTGACCGAACCAGGAAAAACAGTTAGTTTTTCTCTCACATTGAAGACAAACGACAAAGATCAAATTGTGGCGCTGGACATGAAAAAAATACCAGAAGGTTGGAAAGCGACATTCCGTGGGGCCGGACGAATCATCAAATCGGCTTATGTGACGCCCGATAACGATATTATCGTTGATCTCAAATTAGAGCCGCCTGCCGATGTTGCTGCGGGCGAGTATCAGTTCGTGGTAGAAGCTAAGGGAGAAGGAGCGACTGCCACCCTGCCACTTTCATTGACGGTCGAAGAAAAATTGCCGCCCAAATTGACCTTCAGCACCGATCTTCCCACGCTAAAAGGCTCCCCAACCAGCACGTTTCGATTCAACACCACCCTCAAAAATGAAGGGGATGAGGATTTGGATGTCAATCTCATAGCCGATGCGCCTGCTGGGTTCACAGTGAACTTCAAACTCAACGGCAAGGATGTCACCAGTTTCCCCATTGAGGCCAACAGTTCGAAGCGCATCTCGGTGGAAGCCAAGGCCTTTGGCGTTGTGCCCGCAGGCTCTTATCCACTGAAGGTGTTGGCGCAAGGCGGCGATGTACAAACTTCGGTGGATTTGACCATCGAAGTGGCGGGACAACCAGAGCTTAAAGTTACCGGGCCTGATGGCAGGCTTTCGGGTGAGGCGTATGCAGGCAAGGAATCTCCCATCAAAGTCGTTATCATTAACAATGGCACGGCAGCAGCACATAACGTAGAGCTCAGCGCCACCTCACCTTCGGGGTGGAAAGTGAACTTTGATCCCAAGACCATCGATGAAATCCCTGTTGGACAACAGGTCGAGGTAACAGCTAACATACGCCCAGGCGACAAAGCGATTGCCGGCGATTATATTGTATCGGTACGGGCCAAACCCGCCGAAGGCGCCAGCAAATCCGCCGACTTCCGAATCACTGTGCGTACATCCACACTTTGGGGCGTCATCGGCATTGCGCTCATCGCTGTTGCCGTGGGTGTTGTGGCTCTGGCCGTGGTCCGCTTTGGCCGCCGATAAGGCGGAAGGAGGACGCCATGAGCAAGACAGTGATCGAGACACACCAGCTCACAAAACAATATGAGCAAGTCATAGCAGTCGACAACCTGGACATGACCATCCAGGAGGGGGAGATTTTTGGCTTGCTTGGTCCTAACGGATCGGGCAAGACCACAACCATTCTCATGTTATTGGGATTAACCGAACCCACATCGGGCGAGGTGCAGGTGTTGGGCCTAGATCCGGCCCGTCGACCGCTCAGCGTGAAAGCCCAAGTCGGTTATATTCCAGATCAAGTGGGATTTTATGAGGATCTCACGGCGGTGGAGAATTTGATGTACACCGCGCGGCTTAACGGCATTCCTCGCAAAGAGGCCACAAAACGCATCGAAGAAGCGTTACAACGACTCGGCCTGGGAGAAGTCATGAATCGTCCGGTCAAGACATTCTCTCGCGGCATGCGCCAGCGGCTGGCAGTGGCCGATGTTCTCATCAAACAACCCCGCATGATCATCATGGACGAGCCCACGCAAGGACTCGACCCCGAAGGTGCGCACGAATTCCTGAAAATCATCCTGCAACTCAAACATGAAGGCATCACCGTGTTACTGGCGTCGCATCTGCTTCATCAGGTGCAGGCGGTTTGTGATCGGGTAGGACTGTTCTACAAAGGAAAAATGGGCCTTTCGGGCACCGTGGAAGAGTTGGCCCGTCAGTACATGAAAGGCGGCTACCGAATCGAACTGGAAGTGCAAGGAGAACGCCAGGCCATTGAAAATGCGCTGCTAAAAGTGAATGGTGTGAGCGGAGTTTCCTATTTGGGACAAAACCGCTACGAAGTACGCGCTGAAGGAGACCTGAGAGCCGAAACCGCTCGGGCCGCAGTGTTGGCAAATGGGCGGTTACTCAGCCTGAATGTCGAAGCGCCAAGTCTGGATGATATCTACGTCCGTTATTTCCAGGAGGTGGAACATGACCGCAGCAAGCAGACCGCTTGAGTCGGGACGTCGCGCCCGCGAAGGCTCCCCCTGGACAGGGTTATGGGCAGTCGTCTTCAAAGAAATGGCCGATCTACTCACCAGCTCCAGAATGCGCATACTTGAAGTATTGATCGCCCTGACAGCCGTAGGAGCGGTCTATGGAGCCATGTCGAACATTCGCGAAACCATCGGACGCGACCCCTTCCTCTTCCTACGGCTATTTACCGTTAGCAAGGCCCCAATCCCATCCTTCGTGGAGTTTCTTAGTATCCTGGTGCCGCTGATCGCCATTTCCCTCACATTCGACGCAATCAACGGCGAATTTAACCGGCGGACATTGTCACGCATCCTGTCGCAGCCCATCTATCGAGATGCGCTGCTGTTTGGTAAATTCCTGGCAGCGCTCTTCACCCTGGCCCTGGTGCTAACCGTAATCTGGCTATTGATCATTGGGCTGGGACTCATTGGTTTGGGCGTGCCCCCAAGCGGCGAAACAGTCGCCCGCCTACTCCTCTTCCTGCTGGCGACAATCTTCTATGGCGGCGTCTGGTTGGCATTGGCAATGGTATTTTCCATCGTCTTTCGACAACCATCGGCCGCTGCCATGGCCAGCCTGGCCACCTGGCTGTTCTTTCTGATTTTCTGGAACATTTTGGCTGGATTGATTGCCAATGTCATCAGCCCGGTGCGCTTAGGCACGCCCCAGGAAATCATCGCCCAGGCCCAATGGCAAATCACCCTGGCCCGATTCTCCCCGACATTCCTCTATGGCGAAATCTTAGCGGCCCTACTCAATCCAGCAGTAAGAGAAGTCGGTTTGGGCCTCTTGCTCCCTTTGCTCCCTCAAGGCGCAATTCCAGGCTCCCCTTTGCCTTTAGGACAAAGCCTGCTTCTGATCTGGCCGCAATTCACCGGACTCATTGCCGCTACAATCCTCCTGTTTGCCCTGGGATACATCCTCTTCCAGCGGCAAGAAATTCGAGCGTGATAACAAACGCCAACCAAACACCAACGCCCCTACGATCGAATCGAAGGGGCGTTTATTTTTACATGAAAGCAGAGTTATCCCCGGCCAAGCGACAAAAACAGCGGAGGAAAAGCAGGTGAAAACGACTGCCATCCACATCAAGTTCAAATATTATTTTGTGGATGTCACTCCTGTGCGTTCAGGAGGCGTAATCCTCTCTATTGGCGCACCAGGCTCTGGAGATGTGCGCAAAACAAAATAGCCTGTGACACCCGCCAAAGTAGAGGCGATCAAAATAGCTAATTTGGCTAGATTCGTCACCTCCCCCTGATCCATCCCCGCTAAAATCGCAGGACTGGCCAATTTAAACCCCAACAGTTCTGCATGCCCTCCGCCAGTGCTAAAGGCCAATGTGGAGATGAAAATTGACATGGTGAACCCCATTCCAGCCAGAATACCCGCTCCCAAAATATGGCGCCACCCCACCCCCTTAGGCAAGAACCCAAGATTAAGACGCACTCCCAGCCAGGTAGCGATGAAAATCCCCACAGGTTTGCCAAGGATCAACCCCAGAAAAATCCCCAGCGCCAGCGGAGATAACAGCGCTCCCAATAGTTCACGATTGATGATAATACCAGCATTGGCAAGCGCAAAGACAGGCATAATCAAAAACGCCACCCAGGGATGCAAAATGTGCTCCAAACGGTGCAATGGCGAATCGGCAAGCTGAATCGCCTGATTCATCTCAAACAGCGCTGTGCGCTGAATTTGTGTGGGCACACAACGCTTTTCTTTTGGATTTTCCCCATCGAACCAATCAAGCAATTGCCGCATCCATTCACTAAAACTTCTGGTGTCGACGCGGGTGCGAACAGGAATCGTCAGGGCTACAAGCACCCCCGCCAATGTAGCATGAAGTCCCGAAAAATAGATGGCAAACCAGGTAATGATGCCAAGCGTCCCATAAACAACAAGCCAGCGCCCGCCCATCTTGGCATAAAAGAATAATAATGCAACAAGCATGAACCCCAAAGCAAGCATCGAAAAATTAATCTGTTCCGTATAAAATGTAGCAATGACCAAAATCGCCCCAATATCATCGACAATGGCCAACGCCGTCAGGAAGACAGCCAAACTGAGCGGGGCGCGTTTTCCGACCAGCGCCAACACGCCAATGGCAAAAGCGATATCTGTTGCCATCGGTATCGCCCATCCCTCCAAGGCCATTGGATGATTACGATTGAATCCCCAAAAAATCAGCACCGGAACAATCATGCCGCCAACAGCCGCCAGTGCAGGCAAAACAGCTTTGCGAAAGGTCGAAAGTTCACCAATCACCACTTCCCGCTTCAGCTCCAATCCCACGACAAAAAAGAAAATCGCCATCAGCGCATCATTAATCCACAGGATCAACGATTCATCAATCGTGGCTTTGTCGCCGAATCCAATGATAAAATGTGTGTTGAGGAGATTGAAGTAACCATCCGACCACCGGGAATTCGCCAAAACCAGGGCGACAAGCGTGGCCACCACCAACAAAATGCCACTTATCCCTTCGATATGGGTAAACCGTTGAAATCGATACCCGATTCGATCCACCGGCGTATGTTTGGTGGGGCGAGAAACCCGCTGGTTTGGTTTCATTATTCAAACTCCCGAACGTAAATGACAAATTGATTATGTAAGAAGTTTCGACTCTTTTGGAATTCAGGGAGTGGCGCCTCTGCCACCTCTGGGAGGTGTGTGGTCCCATGAAATCCAGTGGGTCCGAGGCTTATTAATCACTATTCCACAAGTTATTGGCGCCACCGATTGAAAACCATCGCTTTTTGTTGCATATCAAAAGACGATGACACTTAACCGCGGTGCATCAAATTGCGCAACAGCAATTGATAAATCCTTTGATGCGCCATAAAAAGTTACACATTAGGTTTAAAACGACTTTTTAGGAATTGCTTTTATCCGGCTGGCCAGAAAAACAACAAAATCCTATCATTATTGACTTCACTTTAGCAAGCATTTGCCAGATGGTGGGGGCGTTTCAAAATGGGGTGTTTTTCGCATTCCTGTCGATTCAAATCAGGCGCAGAAGTCCATTGGCGTGGCCAGAAAAGTCATCAAAGCCTGCAACATCATCCCGCATCTTTGGGCGTCAAGCGCGGCGACGGCGGCTCCTGGCCCGCGGCCACTCGCTGCACGTAAGCACCCAGCTCTCGACGAAAGCGCTCATTACTGAAACGCTCCGCGTTGGCCCGGCACGCGGCGGCGTCGTAGCGGGCGGGATCAAAATCCGCCAGGATCTCCGCCAGCGCCTCTGCGGTCTGCTGCGCGAAAAACTCGCCCGTCACGCCCGGAATCACCGTATCCAGGGCGCCGCCCGCGCCAAAAGCGATGACCGGACGGCCCGCGGCCTGCGCCTGCAAGGGGGTGATGCCAAAATCCTCCAGGCCGGGAAAGATGAAAGCCTGACATCGGGCCATCAGATCCGCGGCCTCAGCGTTGGAGACATAGCCGCGAAACTCGATGTTGGGCCCGGCAATGGCCTCCAGCGCCTCCCGATCTCGCCCGCTGCCCGCCACCACCAACCTGCATCCCACCTGATTGCAGGCCCGCACCGCCAGATCGATGCGTTTGTAGGGAATGAGCCGGCTGAGGACGAGAAAAAAGGGCTCGGGCGGTTGATGGTTGGGTTTGAACTGATGCACATCCACCGGTGGATAAATGACCACACTCTCGCGATGGTAATAGCGACGGATGCGTTGCTGCACTTCGGTGGAGATGGCGACGAAATGGGTCACGCGCTGCGCGGCTTCGTAATCCCAGCGCCGCAGCCAGGCCACCAGTGGCTTCATTCCCCACGCCACCGCCTTGCCAAAGCCCTCCCGCTGCAAATAGGCGTCGGGCATCCACACATAGCGGGTGGGCGTCAGACAGTAGTCGATGTGATACGCGTCGGACCGCACCCGCACCCCGTGGCAAAAGCCCGATTTATTGCTCAGCACCACATCGTAATCGCTCAAATCGAGGCCGCCAAAGGCCAGGGGATAGAGCGGCAGATAGGGCTGGTGATGATGGTAAATCCCCGGCAGTTTATCCATCCAATTCGGGCGGATGTTCCACGCCCGCATGGCCGCGGGCATCTCGTCGGACGCATAGATGGAGGTGTAGATGGGCGCGTCAGGATACATGAGGCGCATCTGGGTCAACACATCCTCGGCGCCGCCGATCTGATTCAGCCAGTCATGAACAATCGCCAGGGAGAACATGGTTGGATTATAGCCCCACTCCGGACTTATGCTAAAATCGATGCATCCGCCGTTTCCTTCTTCACTTCTCGACACAAGGAAGGTCATCGTGTATCTATTGGAGCGCATCAACGCCATGGTGAAAGAGCAGGGCCAAGCTGTGGGCGATAGCATCGTGAATGTCGACACCCTGCTCAACCATCGCATCGATTACACCTTCAGCGCGTATGCGGGTGCTGTGTTGGCTCGCGTCGTGCGAGAGCAGCATGTGGATGTGATTTTGACCGCGGAGGCTTCGGGTATCAGCGTGGCGGTGTTCACAGCGATGACGGTGAACAATGAGCAGTGGCCGCATCCCGCATCTGTGGTGTTCGCCAAAAAAAGCCGTCCCATCACCCTGCCCGAGGGAGGCTACCATGTGGTCGATTCCTTTAGCCGCACCAAAAACCGCCCCGTGCAGCTCTTCCTGGGCTCCCATGTCATCCAACCGGGCGCCAAAGTGTTCATCGTCGACGACTTCCTGGCCCAGGGCACAACTCTGGCTGCGCTGGGAGATCTGGTGAACATGGCCCAGGGGGAACTTGTTGCGTTCGGCGTAGTGTTGGAAAAGACCTTCGAGCATGGGCGGGATGCGTTGAAACGCTTCGATGCGCCCGTTTACTCGCTGGTCAAAGTCACCAGTCTGGAAGGCGGCGACATCCATCTTGCGCCCCCCAGCTTATCGTAAGCGCCCCCGTCAATAGTCATCTAACCGGTCTCGTCACCATGCTTTTCGGCAGAAAAATCCCCTACCTCCTCCTCACCCTTCTCTTTGCCGCGCTCTGGCTGGCGTTGTTGCTTCTGACGCCGCCCGAGCGCACACTGGGCGTCATCATCCGCTGGGTGTTCGCCCATGGCTCGCTTACGCAGGCGTCGGTGTATCTCTTTCTCATGGCCGCGTTGACGGCTGCAGGCTATCTGCTGGGCAATAAAAATCTGGCGGCCTGGGTCCATGTGATGGCGGTCGTCGCTTTTGGATTGTGGGTGCTGGGGTTTGTTATCTCCGCGATCCCGGCCAAGATCGCATGGGGCGTTTTGGTGGATTTTAACGAACCGCGCACGCAAATGACGCTGCGAGTCACCGCGGTGGGCCTGATCTTTTTGGTGCTGGTCTGGTGGATCAACCAAACGAAGTTTACCGCCATCTCCCTGATCGCGTTCGCCTTCATCCTGCTCTTCTTGGTGCGAAGCACCTCCCTCATCCGCCATCCCGCTAACCCCATTGGCGAATCGCCCGACCGCCTCCTCCCCATCCTCTACTCAGGCATCGTACTTTCGGCGGTATTGGCGACGCTATCCTTTGTTGGCTATCTTGTCGAGAGAAAAAAAGCCTCGCAGGCATAACCACCAGCGAAGCTCCATCTGGCGCCCCCGGCAGGACTCGAACCTGCGACGCATGGTTTAGGAAACCATCGCTCTGTCCACTGAGCTACGGGGGCAACAACCATAGTTTAGCATGAGTTTTTGACAACAGGCAACGCACGAGGCGTCATGAGAGCCATCATCATCCGAAACCCCATCTCCGGCAGTCCCCAGCGACAATTCGCCTTTGCTCGGGCCGAGGAGACATTTGATCGGGCCGGGTGGGATGTGAACGTGTGGGTGACGGAGCGCAAGGGGCATGCTCGCAACCTGGCGGAACAAGCCGCCTTGGATGGGTATGAATGCATCATTGTTGCGGGCGGTGACGGCACGATCGGCCAGGCCGTAGATGGGCTTCTGCATAGCCGCGTCGATAACGTGCAATTCGGCGTCATCCCCATGGGCACCGGCAATGTATTTGCTCGAGAAATGGGCCTGCCATTTCCGACCTCTCCCAACGACGACGCTCCCGCCCGAGCTGCGCGTATCATCATCGAAAACGACCCGGTGCGAGTGGATGTGGGACAGGCCAATGGACGTAGCTTTTTGTGTTGGGCGGGGGTGGGCCTGGACGCAATCATTACTGAACAGGTGGAATCTCAGCTGACTTTCAAACGACGGGCTCCACTTTTTTCGTATGCTCTCATTGCACTTCAGGGCATCTTTTCCTATTCGCCAGCAAACATGACGCTGCAGCTGGATGATGGCGAAACCGTGACTGGCTATTTTCCTCTGGTGGTGGTTTCCAACATCCGACTTTACGCCCGTTACTTCCACCTCGCTCCCCGGGCAAAAATCGACGACGGGTTACTGGATTTGCTCATCTTCACCGACACATCAAAAATAAAACTGCTCTATGACGCTGCCCGGATCATCATCTCACCCGATGGACAAACACCAGGAATGATCCGGCGTCAAGTCCGACAGGTGACCATCACCGCAGACCCTCCCCAATCCTACCATCTGGATGGCGACCCCCTGGGACAGACGCCCATTGACATTCGTTCTCTCCATCGCCAAATGCTCATCCGTCTGAATCGATCCCGTATCGCTAGCGCCTTGAGTTAATTTTCGTACTAATAAACAAATTTGAAGAATGCAAATAGCGCAGAAAGAGCCGCTCTGCAAGCACCAACATCCTCTGCATTTTTATTTTCGGTGATATCGACCCTGGCGAAATCGCCATTCGACAGATTCACCCTCATTACTCCCTGCGTTCTAATCCTCTCCCCATGCCACCCTTCGACATCTCCCCAGCCCTCACCGTCAGCCAGTTGGCGGAACACATCACCAATCTTGTCCGCAATGACATCATCCTCTCCGACATCTCAGTGAGCGGAGAGATCAGCAACTTCGTACGCGCAAAATCTGGACACCTTTATTTTTCACTGAAGGACGCTGGCGCGGCCATTAGTTGCGTGATGTGGCGAGGTCGGGCTGCGTCTCTGCTAGAGATGCCGCGAGATGGACAGCAAGTCATCGTCCGCGGGCATATCGACTTTTACGCGCCTCGAGGCAACCTGCAATTCATCATCCACGCCATGATGCCCGCTGGGGGCATGGGTGAACTCTACCGCCGATTCGAAGAACTCAAACGGCAATTGCAAGCCGAAGGCTTGTTCGATGAGGTGCGTAAACGCCCGCTGCCCATGCCGCCAAGACGTATCGCCGTGGTCACCTCTACTACGGGAGCTGCATTGCGAGACATCCTGCGCGTGTTGCGCACGCGTTGGCCCTTGGCCGATGTGCTGGTGGCGCCTGCCCTAGTGCAAGGAGCCGAAGCGCCTGCGTCCATCCTGACAGCGCTCTACCAGCTCTACGCCCGGAACGACATCGACGTCATTATCCTGGCCCGAGGCGGCGGCTCCATCGAAGATCTTTGGGCGTTCAATGACGAAGGAGTGGCCCGCATGGTGGCCGAAGCCCCCGTCCCAGTGGTGACAGGCGTCGGGCATGAGACCGATTTCACCATCGCCGATTTCGTGGCCGACCACCGCGCGCCCACGCCCAGCGCAGCTGCGGCCGCGGTTACGCCCGACATCGCCGAACAGCGCCGCATGATGATGGACCTGGAACAAGACTTACTCCGTCGCATCGACGAAACCATCAACCAACAACGACGAACGGTGAAGCGCCTGCAGGCAACGCTACGTCAGCACGCCCCCCTTTACCGCATCGACCAACAACGTCTGATGGTAGAGGACCTAACCAGGCGACTGAACACCAATTGGACCCACCAGCTACAACAGCAACAGTTGCACGTGGAAAGCCTGCGCCAACGGCTGGCGGCATTGAATCCTACCGCCGTGCTAGCCCGGGGTTACGCCATCGTGCAGGATGATGCAGAACGCGTCATCTATTCGGTGAGACAAACGCATCCAGGTCAGAGTCTGCGCATTACTGTTTCGGATGGAAATTTCCGAACCGTCGTCGAGAAAAACCATTAGGATTTACATTTCAGTTTCATCACAGAAACACGTGATAGAAAGTCGACAAGTTCACGGAGAGCCCCCCCAAAAGCTCCTGTCTCTTTCCTTCTCTGCGGCATCTTTACTTCCGTGGCAAGCTGTTTTGGTCGTTTAGAAGTCTTTTTCGGTTACTACTAAGGTAGCCCGGCTAGAAACCACGAAGACACGAAGCCACAAAGACGCGAAGAAAAGAAAAAGCTTTGAAATTCTTGGTGTTCTTAGTGTCTTTGTGCCTTTGTGGTGATTGAAGTCGGGTACGTTAGTAGTTACCTTTTTCGCCTTATTCTCGAGGATATCCATTGAATCTACCCAGCAATTCCAAATTCCAGTAGATCACGATTGCGAGAGTATGTGTCCAGCCGGATTCGCAATCCGGCGGGTTTGACAATCACCGCCGGATCACGGATCCGGCTCTGCGCATCATGGCCAATCGTGATCGACTGAATTTAGGGAAAACCGGCCAGAAAGCATCTATCTGTGGCTTCCCCGCCTCCTTTTTGCCCCCTCCCCGGCTCTCCCCCGACACTCGCTACGCTCGCGTTCGAGGGAGGGAGCCCTTCAGCTACAAAGATTTTTTGCTCTCGCCGGGCTCCTCCTCCCGTGCGACGGCTGTCGTAACGGGGAGAGGCTGGGAGGGGGACTTGGAGCAACGACAAATTTGAAACTGCTGGAATCCACCAGGGCGACTTGACGAGAATCAGAGTTAGGCCCATACTTGAAACAAAATGAAACCTGTTTTCCCCAATAAATAATGATGCCGGACTTCATTCTTTGAAGCAAATTGCATTTTAGGATGATGAACGTCAGACGAGGCTTTGTGATATTTTGAGCTTCGCAGGCTAGAATTTCACTGATAAGGCGCCAACATGTTCCTTCCATCCCAACTTCCCGCCTGGAAAGCGCTAGAAAGTCATTATGACACCGTGAAAGATGTGCACATGCGCGATCTCTTCGCGGCCGATCCTCATCGCTTCGATAAATTTTCCCTTCGGTTCGGTAACATTCTCTTCGACTACTCCAAGAATCGCATCACCACAGAGACCATGGAGCTGCTCTTCGACCTGGCCCGCCAGGTCCGCCTGAAGGACGCCATCGAGGCCATGTTCACGGGACGGAAGATCAACGTCACCGAGAAGCGGGCCGTGCTGCACATCGCCCTGCGCAACCGATCCAACCGGCCCATCTATGTGGACGGGCAAGATGTGATGCCCGAGGTGAATCGGGTGTTGGACAAAATGAGGGATTTCAGCCAGCGAGTGCGGGCGGGCGAGTGGCGCGGTTTTACTGGCAAACGCATCACCGACGTGGTGAACATCGGCATCGGCGGCTCTGATCTGGGCCCGAAGATGGTGGTGCGGGCCCTGACGCCCTATGCGCATCCCGAGATGCGCTTCCATTTCGTCTCTAATGTAGATGGCGCGGACATCGCCGAAACCCTGGCGAAGTGCGACCCCGAGACCACCCTCTTCCTCATCGCGTCCAAGACCTTCACCACCCAGGAGACCATGACCAACGCACACACCGCCCGGGACTGGTTCCTGCTGGCCGCGAACGATGAGTCTGCCATCGCCCAACACTTCGTTGCCATGTCCGCCAATCGGGAGAAAGTCATCGCGTTTGGCATCGATCCAGACAACATGTTCGAGTTCTGGGACTGGGTCGGGGGGCGCTATTCCCTCTGGTCGGCCATCGGCCTTTCCATCGCCCTGGCCGTGGGTTTCGACCGCTTCGAGGCGCTGCTGACGGGCGCTCATCTGGTGGATGAGTATTTTCGCACCACGCCTTTCGAGGAAAACATCCCGGTGATCATGGCGCTGTTGGGCGTGTGGTACAACGATTTCTTTGGCGCAGAGACGCACGCCATCTTGCCCTACGACCAGACCATGCAGTTTTTCCCCATGTATTTTCAGCAAGGCGATATGGAGAGCAACGGTAAAAGCGTGACCAAGGATGGAGGGTGGGTGGATTATCAGACCGGCCCCATCATCTGGGGCCAGCCGGGCACCAACGGCCAGCACGCCTTCTATCAGCTCATTCACCAGGGCACCAAGTTGATCCCTGCCGACTTCCTGGCTCCGGTCCGCAGCCATCATCCCGTGGGCCAGCATCACGCCATCCTCATCGCCAACTTCCTGGCCCAAACCGAGGCTCTGATGAAGGGCAAGACCAGCGATGAAGTGCAGGCGGAACTCATTGCACAGGGCGTCACCGAAGAAGATCTGGCCCTGCTGGTCCCGGCCAAGACCTTCCCGGGCAACCGACCCACCAATTCATTCCTGTTTGAAAAGCTCACCCCGCAGACCCTGGGCGCCCTCATCGCCCTGTACGAACACAAGATCTTCACCCAGGGCGTCATCTGGCACATCAACTCCTTCGATCAAATGGGGGTGGAGCTGGGCAAAGTGCTGGCCAAAGCCATCCTGTCTGAGCTTGCGGATGATGCGCCGGTCACGAGCCATGATAGCTCCACCAATGGCCTCATCAACGCGTTCAAGGCCATGCGCGAGTGAGAAACTGGATATTGGGTGCTGGGTGTTTATCACCGGAGCCACTCAATATCTAATACCCAATATCAGATAACCACAGCAACACCCCATGACAAATCCTTATGACAACGAGATACTCTCAGCGTAAGCTGGCATCCCTCCATGTGATCTGGCGGGCGTTGAAGACCTGGTATGACGATTGGTTCAATCTTTTCATCCAGAATTTTCTGGCCACCATCGCATGGCTGACTATCATCTTGGGGCCGCCCATGCTCTTCGGACTGTATGAGATCGGCAATGAATTGGCCCACGGGCGCAGCAATGGCGTGGGAGAGCTGCTCCGCGCGGCCAAACGACACTTTCTGGCAAGCTGGTTGTGGGCTCTCGTCAATGTGGCGGTGGGGATTGTCATTGCGGTGAACATTGCTTTCTATTGGCAATTGGGCCAAGCCTGGTCCATCATCCTGGTTTCCATTTTTCTCTTCCTGGGGCTATTCTGGAGCATGATGCAACTTTACGTCATCCCCTACTACATGGAACAGACCACGCAATCTCTGAAAATCGCGTTCAAAAATGCGGCGCTGACGGTGCTGGCCTCGCCCGGATACTCCTTTATCCTCTTTCTTTACGCTGCATTCTGGCTGCTCGTCAGCTACATCTTCATCCTGCCGCTGATTTTGGCCGGGCCCACGCTGCCCATGGTCACCAACAGTTATGCGGTCATCGAGCGTTTGCAGGCTTTTGGCGTCGCCTCTAGCGAGAAGGAATGAGCGTCGGGCAGATTTCTGATCGACAGCGAGGCCGACGCCTGCGGCTAATCGCGGCCGCGCTGGCCGCGCTGCTGGCTGCGCTCTGGTATTGGCGGCGGGGCCGACCGCGGCCGCAGAAGGCTTCCGCTGGCCTGCCTCTGGATGAAATCCGTGGTCTCAGCGAAGCTGAAGCCCGGGCCCGCTACGTGGCAGGGCAGAGCAACGCCATCAGCTTCCATCCGCCCCGATCCCGCAAACAGATCATCCGCGAGAATTCGCTGACGGTCTTCAACATCGGGCTGGTGGCCATTGTTTTCGTGCAATTGCTGCTGGGGAAATATCTGGATGCGCTGGTGTCGGTGGGCGTGCTCATTTTCACCATTGGCATCAATGTGTTTCAGGAGGAGTTTGCGCGTATCCGTCTGCGCAAGATCATGCAGGAGGCCCGGCCCAAGGCCTATGTGCTGCGAGATGGCCGGATGCGCAGTATTGATCCCGATGAGGTGGTGGTGGGTGACGCTCTGGCCCTTGGGCCCGGGGATCAAACGGTGGCAGATGGCAAGGTGCTGGCCGCAGAGGGACTGGTGGTGGATGAATCTCTCATTTTCGCCAAGGGACGCACGGTGAGCAAGCAGGCCGGAGATGAGCTGTTTGCGGGGAGTTTATGCGTGGCCGGGCGGGGCGCGTATCAGGCCGATCGCATCGGCCCCAACCGCGTCATCGAACGTAAGCTGGCGCATCTGGCTACTGCGCCCGAAACCCTGACGCCCATCGAGAGCATCGTCAACCGCACGCTGCAACTGTTGCTGGCCTTCGTGCTGGTCATCGCCGCGTTTTTACTCTTCAAATTCTTCTTGCGCACATCTCCGCTCCCGCCTGAGGCCACCGATATCTTTATTGACGCCATCGGGGTGATCTTCAGCATCGCTCCCGCGGGCCTATTTTTTATGATCGTCCTCACCTATGCAGGTTCCACGGTGGATCTGATGCAGCGGGGCGCGCTGGTGCATCGGGCCCGCGCCATCGAAACTCTGGCCCAAACCGATATCATCTGCTTTGGCAAGCGTGGTTTTCTCACTGGCGATCAGGTGGAGATGATGCCCATCTCCCAGGAGGCGCCCAACTTCCTGTCTAAACCGCCCGATGCCCTCGAAATCCAGAAGATGTTGGGGACTTTCGCCCGCAGCATTTCCATGCGCAATCGGTTCAGCAACACCCTGCAACAAACTTACGATGGTCTGCAATTGCCGCCGCGAGATGAGATGCCCTTTCTCTCGACTTTTGGATGGAGCGCCATCTCGCTGGATGAGGAGGGGATGCGGGGCGTTTTCGTGCTGGGCGAGCAGGACATTCTGGAAGCGCATCTTCACGCTGCGGAAGCGCTCACTGCGGCGCGCGGGGGGCTACGCGCCCAGGTGGCGGGCGTGGGCGAGCGGTTGAGCGGGCTGCTGGGCCGAAGGGAGCAGGAGGCTGCTCCAGATTCTTCTCAGGCTCAACATCCTGCGGCCACGGAGTCGGCGCCAGAGCAGAAGCCCGCGGGTTCTTTTTTCCGGCGCTGGGGAAAGTCTCTTGTCTCTCTGGTGCGCCAGGCTGAGGATGTCGGGCCGGAGGAGGAGGGGGTGCAAAAGAAGACAGGGGATGAGACTATCCTCATGTTTGCCTGGCTGCCCGAGCCGCATCCTCTGCACGACGATGCGGGAACGCCGCAATTGCCCGGCCATCTCATCCCGCTCTGCCGTCTCGCTTATCAGCAGCGCATCAATCCTGACGCGGTGCGGGCGCTGGGCGAGTTCTACGCCAACGGCGTGATGACCACCATCTTTTCGCCAGATTCGGCGGAGGAGACTCTGGATGATCTGCGTAAGGCGGGCATTACCCAGGAGGCTTTAGCCCGGCTGGCGCTGATTTCGGGACAAGAGTTGGCAGAGATGGATGAGAGCGCCTTTGTCCGGGCGGTGGAAAGTCATCACATCTTCGGACGCGTCTCGCCCGAGATAATGACCCGGGCGGTGCAGGCGCTGCGGGCCACGGGCCATCGGGTGGGGGTTGTTGGCGCGGGGGTCAATGATATCCATGCCATGCTCAACGCCGACATCTCATTGACCACGCTCACCGCCAGCTCGGGCGCTCTCAGCATCGCGGACATCATTCTGCTGGAAACATCGCCCGCGGTCACCGCCCGCATCATCGACAAGGGGCAGCGCATCGTCAATGGTTTATTGGATGTGCTCAAGCTGTATCTGACCCAGGCCCTCTACCTGCTCCTCCTCATCGTCGCCATCTTGTTCTTCTTGCACGGCTTTCCCTACAAAGGTGCGCAGGGCGGGCTGATTGCGGCCTTTGCCATTTCCATTCCGGCCATCGCCATCACTCTCACCGCACCGGCCGGACGGCTACGCGCCTGGCATCTGGGACGTCACCTGGCCGCGTTCGTGCTGCCTGCGGGCGTCAGCATTGCGGCCGCGGGCTACCTTATTTACGCCTACTTCTATCAGTTGACCGGCCTGCACGCAGACGCGCAGAACGCGCTGGTGCATGGGCTGGTCTTCATCGGGCTGCTGCTGGCGGTGCTCATCCGCCCGCCTATCTTCTTCACCACCAGCATCAATTCTCTGGCCCGTAATCTGCTGACCACGGTGGTGGCGATCCTTTCGGGCGGGGTCTTTCTGCTCACCACTCACATCAAGCTGGCCCAGAAATTCCTCCACATCGAGCCGCTGAAAAGCCCACAGGATTATCGATTCGTGGCCGCGGTGGCCATCCTCTGGGCCGCGGGCTTTGGTGCGTATCTGCTGCTGGCGTTTGGAGTACAACATCTGTTGGGATCAAAAAAGGGGTGAAGCAGCGGCGCAAAGGGCGATTCGATTTGGGGGATGACTAGGCGCTGGCCGGGTGAACTCGAACTCTGCAGGCGCCACCCCTCCTTTGCTTTCTCTCCCGCTCCAACCACCGGCCGCAGGCAAGAAGCTCCTGACCAGAGTCGACCAGGAGCGCAAAAACGCCTCCATGTTGAAACGCATCCTGGCAATCGTCTCCAGGTTCATCTCAAATTCAGTAGATCACGATTGCGAGAGTATGTGTCCAGCCGGATTCGCAATCCGGCGGGTTTGACGCTCGAATCACCGCCGGATCACGGATCCGGCTCTGCGCATCATGGCAAATCGTGATCTACTCAAATTCATATCATCAACTACTTGACCGCCAAGGGAAAGAGGCTGTTCAGAAAACCTTGGCTCAGAGCGCCGAGTGGACTGCACCGTCGAGAAGTAGTCAATCAGGCGTGCAGAAATCATCAAGCGGGGATGCCGGATAGATGTTATGCTTGTAGCAAGACTTACTCGACGAGGTGGTTCATGTCTGTTCCGGCCAAATTTCAATTCGTAACCAAAGTGGCGGCTATCGCTGCGACGCTGCTGTTCCTGCCGCTGAGTGCAGGATTCGTCCTACACGCGTGGTTGCTGTCGCCGGTAGTGTCCTGGTTCGTCCTGCCGCCGATGTTTGTAATCACCTCGATGGGCCAGGTTCCGTGGACGTTGTGTCTGGTGTTGCTGATGGGGATGCTGGCCATCATTGCCGCGTGGCGGCATGTGAAACAACGTTGGCTGCGGGCGCTTTTATTTGCTGGATTGTTGTCGATGGCTGCTTTTCCCTTCCTGTATCGATATCAGCCTGCGGTGACGGCGGCGCCGGGGCATCAGTTGCTTTTGGTCACCGGGCCCGATTCCTTTTGCGATCACGTGCGGCGTCAATCTGAGACCTTTTGGGAGATCCGACGCTGTGAGTATGAGATTATCGGTTGGGATGAGGATGAACGGTTGTTTTACAAGGCGAGATGCGATGGCGATTCTGAGCAGCTTTGGGCCTATCAACCTGACGCCCGCACAGGGCCAGAGCCTGCTGCGGCGATTCCCGATACGCTCTATCCTATTGTCTCGCTGCCCGAGGCTATCGATTACGTGCAGGCCGATGTGTATCCTCCTTCGGCGGAGGAATCGGTGCGCAGGCTTTCTTTCCCGCCTCCCTGGAGCGTCTCTCCCACGGGGCATTGGGTGGCCGCGGTGGCCCGTCACGTGTATGGTCCCGAAGATGTGATTGTCGTTTCAACCTCTGAACGCCAGACGCAGCGTCGTTGAAAAAGCGTTGGAGAGACGTTTTGAAATCGTCAAGCGGAATTTCGTGTTCGGTGATATGCTTGAAACCACTGGGCGATGGGCGGTTGCCCGCAACAAGAGACTGCGACCGCCCCTCGCTCAAGTCCATGCGTGTGTGGACGGGACGATGCTAAGCGTGTTGATGCCAGATCGATGAAGATTCCATGAGGTTGCGGAATGAAATCGGGTAGTGGTTATTTTTGACTGATGTTTTCATTCCGTTTCGTTGCCATAGCACGATCTCAATGCATTTGACGATAGACGATAGACGATGGACGATGGACGATGGACGATGGAGGACGAAAATCGCTGATTTGATGGCGTGAACCGTCCGTCGTCCCTGGTCCATCGTCCCTGAGTGTGAATAGGAGCCATTCGCTCCCGATGGCGTCAGTCAAATTCGGACCACTACCTGAAATCGAATTCGCTTGCTGGTTGCTGTGGCAATAGCACAACCGTACAATATAGGGCGATAAGCTGCTTCTATTTCGGTTGTCTGGCTGTCCATATCACTGAAAAAGTGGCCCCCTTGTAAAACTTGTGGCGCACGGCGTCAGATAATTAGAGCCTTTAGTAGTTAATGGTATGAACTTAAAATTAGCCTTGTAGACGATTACAACTCATCAGACGAAGAGTGACGAAAAGACGAAGGTGGACGAAGTGAACCATCGTCTATATTCGTCAATCTTCGTCCATGTTCGTCTGAATGCGCAGGCGCTTTTTCCAAATTTCAAATGCGCATCTACTTAACAACGAGATTTTAGCCCACAGAACAAAAAATAATCTCACGCAAAGTCGCTAAGTGCGCCACGAAAGACTTTGTTTCTTTTTTCTTTGCGGCTTGGCGTCTTAGTATGAGATGCCTTCTTGGTTTTGCCTTGTCCTGATTAGGAGCTCATCATGGAAAACACTCTTCTGAATACCGCATGACGCTATTTCTCAACAGATTCTTGATTCGACTCATTAGGGTTGAGAATGAATTGGATGTCAACTCCAGGAGGGAACGAATATTGTTGTGGTCCTGATCATCTTCTGTGAAATCAATCCGTTCTGCCTTTACCCATTTTTATTCCAACAAGAGGTACATTATGCCGCGCTCGAAACATTATATCACCTTTCTTTTTTTAGGTTTTGCACTGACAGCAATGTTAGCAGCGTTTTACCCGATGCGTCCTGTCCAGGCTCGAAATAATCTTTCTCCAGAGTTTTCGCCTCCTAATCCCTTACGCACCATCACTGTGGTGGGAAAAGGCAGTGTATTCATGCAGCCCGATGTTGCCCACACCTTGATCGGAGTTCAGGTTAATGATCCAGATATCAAGATTGCTAGTGAGAAAGCTCAAGAGACCATAATTGCTGTGAAGGAAGCCTTGATCGAACAAGGTGTAAAGGAAAAAGACATTCAGACAGCGGATTACAGCATCCATATGCAGATGGATGATAAAATTCATGCCATGACGCGGGCCAAAGGCGAGACGCCTCGATCACCGAGCAGCTACTACGTGCGCACCGCGCTTTCGGTCACGATTAGAGATGTGGGGCGAGTTGGCGATGTAATGGCAGCAGCAATCGAGGCGGGAGCAAATGACATTTACGGGATTTCATTTAGTGCTGAAAATCCTGATGAAGTGATGGCTGATGCCCGCAAGTTAGCCGTGGCTGACGCTCGCGCCCGGGCCGAAGAGTTGGCAGCATTGCATGGTGTGATTGTGGGCGAGGTCATTAGCATCAGTGAGGTTATCGGTGAGGGTATGCCGATGATCGTAGAAAAGGCGATGGGCTATGGTGGAGGTGGTGGCGGTTTTGCGCCTGGGCGATTACAGGTTTCAGCTCAATTGCAGGTGGTCTACGCCATTCAGCCACAACCTGATTTATCGATGGAGGAGCCAGTTTCATCACCAACGATGGCGGTTTCCACAGCATCGCCAACAGAGGCCGAGTCTGTGGAAATGATGTTGGAATCTGGCATGGGATTCGACGCCCCAGGAATCATCAGGCCTATCACTATTGTTGGCGATGAGCCAGAACGCTTGCGCCGTTTCGTCTCCCTCTGGTTTGCTTCTGATTTGATGTCGTTCATGCCTGACGAAATGAATCCCCAGCTGATTTTAGGACGCTTGCCCGAAGATATTCCTCTACCCGCAGATGTTTTCGATGGATTCGAGGTGTTGGGCGTTTTGAATCAGGGCGCCAATTTAGGTTTAAGTATGTTATTGGAAGTACAGGGGGATGCCGAGATGGCTCTGGCCACGCTGGAGCAACGCTTGCGAACTGCGGGCTTGCGAGAACCCCCCAATGTCTTAGGAGCACTGGGAGGTTTCGGGGTTGACGCCGCCTCCATACCCGCCCTTTATTGCAACGATAAGGATGGTAGTTGGCTTATAGTGACCGCCAATGATCTGAGCGAAGGAGGCGCTCTACTCCAGGTAGATGTCAACCCTTCTGATGAAATGACGATGTCAACTTCACCATGCGATATGCTGGAGGAAGGAGGAATATCTCAAGGGGCGTTGTTGATACCACCGCTGGAAGCGCCAGAAGGAACACGCGTCATGGCCGATAGTGCTGGTGGTGGGCCAAACAGCTTTTATCAATCTGCCATCATCCGCACGTCGTTGCGCCTCGGTGATCTAGATAGTCAATATCAACAGCAGTTGCAGGAAGCAGGCTGGGAGCTGATGGGCTCCGACAGAACCGAGGCTATTGCCTGGAGCGAATGGCAATTGAACGATAAAGAAGGCAATCCCAGGATTGGGTCATTGCTCATCACCAAACGTTTTACCAACGAAAATCACTATATGATGTTGTTGCGTGTGGAACAAGCGCCCAAAAAGAAAGAGAGGCCATGAACGTCATTCCAATCGGAATGTTGTATAATGTTTCCATAGCTCTCCATATTTAAGTGGTTAATGGTATGAATTTGAAATGAACCTTGCAGATGATTACAACTCATCAGAGGAAGCTGGATAAATCAACCATCGTCACTATTCGTCAATCATCGTCTATGTTTGTCAATATGCACAGGCGCTTTTCCTCAAGTTTCAAATGCGCATCGACTTAGCTTATGAATAACATCGACTCCAGCTGTCCAGCTATTCTCGCCGATCGCTTCAAAACTTTATATTATGATCAAGATCAGGATGCGGTTATCCTATTGAATCGGGCCAAATATCCGCATCAGGTCGAATATGTCACATGCCGGACGGTTGAAGATGTTGCCCGAGCCATTGAAACAATGATTGTGCAGGGTGGTCCCCCCCTTGCCTATGCTGCAGGTTTGGGGCTGGCGCTGGCAAAGCCCGCTAAAGCGGCCTACCAAGCCGCTTCAAAGCGGCTGTTGTCCACCCGTCCTACGGCCGACGATCTGCATCACATCGTGCCGGCTGCTTTGAAGCGAGCGCTGCAGGCTTTGCAAGTGGGAGCGGATCCAAAACAGGCCATTTTGGCCACTGTGAACAGTGAGATCGAACGAGGAAATCGAGTAAGTCAGATGTGCGGCGCGCGGGCAGCCAGCTTGTTGCAGGATGGCGACCGGGTGCTCACGCATTGCATTGCTGGGGCAGCGCTGTGCTGGATGTTATGGACAGCCAAGCAGCAGGGGAAGACCATCCACCTCATCGCCACTGAAACCCGTCCATATTTGCAAGGGGCCCGACTGACCGCACAGTGTGCAAAAGAGCTGGACGTGGATGTCACAATCATCACAGATGGGATGCCCGCGCACCTCATGAGTCAACAAATGATTGACAAATTCATCTGCGCAGCTGATCGCATCACACTGGATGGGCACATCACCAACAAGGTGGGCACCTTCCAGATCGCCATCGCCGCGCACTATCACGGCATTCCTTTCTACGTCCTGGGCTACGATGGGCCAGACCCGAACACTGCGAGTGCAAAAGAAATCGAGATTGAATGGCGTGATGGGGAGGAGGTGCTACATTGTGCGGGGCAACGCATTGCGGTTGAGGGAGCACAGGCGCTTTATCCTGCCTTTGACATCACTCCGCCACATCTCATTGCGGGCATCGTCACAGATCGCGGCATTTTTCCTCCCCACCTGATCAGCCGTCACTTTTCTGGATAGTGGTAATTTTTGACTGATGTTTGCATTCCACTTCAATAGGTGATAATTTGAATTAACAATAAACCTTGGAGACGATTACAATCTATCAGACGAAGGTGAACGAAATAAACCATCGTCCATATTCGTCAACCTTCGTCTATGTTCGTCAAAATACGCAGCGCTTTTCTTAAGTTTCAAGTGTGCGTCTACTCCAGAGAATGATCAGCTCGCACTTTGGGATTTTGGAACTAAGGAACTATTTACAAACGGGTGATAGAAAAAGCGCGGCCCAAAAGCCGCGCCTGGAATGGAGGGAGATGATGGAATCAAGCAATGGTAATACCGTTGTCCAAATACACATCCTGAATGGCGTGTAGTAGTTTGACGCCGTCCTCCATAGGCTTCTGGAAAGCTTTACGGCCAGAAATCAGGCCCATGCCGCCAGCGCGTTTATTGATAACTGCAGTACGCACTGCTTGCGCCAGATCGTTCTCGCCCGAAGCGCCTCCCGAATTAATGAGCCCAATGCGGCCCATGTAGCAGTTGGCCACCTGCCACCGCACCAAATCGATGGGATGATCCGAGGTCAGTTGGCTATACACCAGAGGATGGGTGCGTCCAAAACCGATAGCCGTGTAGCCGCCGTTGTTGGTAGCTTGTTTTTGTTTGATGATGTCGGCCTCAATGGTGGCGGCCAAATGATTGGCCTGACCAGTGAGGTCTGCCGAGGTGTGATAGTCGACGCCATTCTTCTTAAATGCGTTGTTGCGCAGATAGGCCCACAATACAGTGACCATACCCAGCTCATGTGCGCGAGCAAAAGCCTCGCTGACTTCCACAATTTGCCGCCGCGACTCATCAGAGCCGAAGTAGATGGTTGCGCCTACAGCCACTGCACCCATCTCAAAAGCTTGCTCCACCGCAGCAAACATGGTCTGGTCATATTTGGAGGGATAAGTAAGTAGCTCATTGTGATTGATTTTGACCAGGAAAGGGATTTTATGAGCATATTTGCGAGCCACGGCGCCCAGCACCCCCAAGGTGGACGCCACGGCGTTGCATCCGCCTTCAATGGCCAGCTCTACAATTTTCTCTGGATCAAAATAGATGGGATTTGGAGCGAACGAGGCTGCGCCAGAATGTTCCACGCCTTGATCTACTGGCAAAATGGAGACATAGCCGGTACCCGCCAGACGGCCATGATCCAGAATGGTTTGCATGTTGCGTAAGACCGTGGGGGGGCGATCCATGGGAGCCATCAGCCGATCGACGTAATCAGCGCCCGGTAAGTGGATCATTTCTTTGGGAATGCCTGTGCAGGTGTGAGTCAGCAAACTTTCCGCCTCATCGCCTAACAGATTAATAATCATTTCATTAGCCATTTTACACGACTCCTTATTTTGGTCGAATTAACTTTGAATTTAAGCTCGATGAGAAACCATCGCACATTGATAATTTAGTGTATCATCAGGAACTAAAAATGAACAATTTTGAAGCATTTTCCCAATCTGATTGCATCGAAAAAAGCGTCACGAAATCAGACGTAAATGGCCCTACTTGTGCAGGCATGATATACTTTTTTGTTACATGCAGTAGCATGACCTTATGTGCGACTTTTCAGCGCTCAAACGTAAATCTTACTGAATGAATACCCAATACCCCTTCCTGCAGCCCGATAGACGAAAACAGCCGAAGCGATATGCGCTGTTCACCCAGGTTGCTCCATGTTCGTCCATCGGTCAGCAAACATTGCCTGACACACCAGGAAAACGTTGCATAAAGAGTTAGGAACGACATCCTCACATCGATAGGAGACTATTCATGACAGAAATGCAATCATTGGGCGTGGTGGCCGTCATCGGCGGCACCGGCTCCGAAGGCTCTGGATTCGCCATGCGCTGGGCCCGGGCGGGCCTGGACGTGGTCATCGGCTCCCGCTCGTCGGAGAAAGGCCAGCGCGTGGCGGCAGAGCTGAGCGAGAAGCTGGGCGACGTGAAACTGCGAGGGACCAGCAATCTGGAAGCCGCGCAAATGGCAGATGTCGTGGTGCTTTCCGTGCCCTATGAATCCCAGGAAGCCATCATCGAGAGCATCAAGCCAGGGCTGGCAGACAAGGTGATGGTGACCGTCGTCGCGCCGCTGCTGGGCGAGAAGAAGGGACGCTACACGCCCGTTCCCGGCGGCTCCGCAGCCATGGAGGCCCAGGCCCAGGTCGGACCCGAGACCCGGGTCGTGGCTGCATTCCAGAACGTCAGCGCCCATCATCTGGTGGACCCCGAGCATCAGATCGATTGTGATGTGCTGGTGTGCGGCAACAAGCGCGCGGATCGGGAGATCGCGGTGGCGCTGGCCCAAGCCGCGGGCATGCGCGGCGTCCACGCAGGCGCGCTGCAAAACGCAGCCGTGGCCGAGGGCCTGACCGCGGTGCTCATCTCCATCAACGCTATCTACAAGACCCGCAACGCGGGTATCCGCATCACGGGCATCGATGCGTAGGTTGGACCGGGGACCGAAGACCGAGAACCGGGGACAGCCGCCGCAACTTGTCCTCACCGGGCTGCCGGGCGTGCCGCTGGTGCAGCCGGGGGATGATCTGACGGCCATCACGCTGGCCGGGCTGGACCGGGCGGGCATTGCCCTGACCGATGGCGATGTGCTGGTGGTGGCGTCCAAGATCGTCTCCAAGGCCGAGGGGCGTTTCGTGCGTCTTGCTGACGTGCAGGTCACGCCCCAGGCCCGGACCATTGCCGCCAGCATCGACAAAGACCCTCGCCTGGTCACCCTCATTCTGGCTGAATCCGCAGAAGTGCTGCGCACCCGGCCCGGCCTCATCGTGGTGGAGCACCGGCTGGGATTCATCTCCGCCAACGCAGGCATCGATCAATCCAATGTGGGCGAGGAGAATGTGGCCCTGCTCCTGCCCGAGGACCCGGATGCGTCGGCCCGACGCCTGCACCAGGGCCTGTACGAGGCCACGGGCGCGGATGTGGCCATCGTGATCAATGACAGCCACGGGCGAGCCTGGCGGCAGGGCACCGTGGGCGTGGCCATCGGCGTCGCGGGCCTGCTGCCCCTGACCGACAAGCGGGGAGACAGGGACCTGTTCGGGCGGGAGATGCGCATCACCGTGCTGGGCACGGCCGACGAGATCGCGGCCGCGGCGTCACTGCTACAAGGCGGCACGGATGAAGCCCTGCCCATCGTACATTTGCGGGGTGCGCCCTATCATCGCGGCGACGGGCGTCTGGCCGATCTGCTGCGCCCCAGAGCAACCGATCTGTTTCGATAAGCCGCGATTCCAGCCTTATGGCCGTTTCAAAGTCGCGTCGTGACACCCGACATTGCGAAGAATATACACATCCTCTTCGATTTCAAAAGTGATTCGGATATCACGCCCCGCCCGCATCTCCCAGATACGATCTGTTCCCTGAATCCGTTTGACATGCAATCCGGGATGGTTGCGATCGGCCAGTAGCTGGATGATCGACTTTTTGACTCTTTCCCGTTCATGCGCTTCCAGCTTGCGGTAGGCCTTCTGAAAACGCTTTGTCCGTGCGATTTTCATTCACTTACGTCATCAAGATCGTCGAAAAGAGCTTCCACGGAATCAAAACGTTCGACGCGTCCGGAGCGAACATCCTCTTCCGCCTCCCGTTCGCCTTCCTGCCAGGAGTGAGTCCAGAAATACGCCTGACTTTTGTCGATGAGGCGCTTGGGGGAGAGAACCAGCCGATCATCGACCACCTCGATTTCGATGTAGTCACCGATTTCGATATCGAGTTCTTTGCGAATCGAAGCGGGAATGGTGATTTGTCCGCCCCGAGTCATTTTGACAAGCTGAGTCATCCTGTTCTCCTGCCGAGTAATTTCGATATTTACTATTTTACTATTTCCGTGATCAGCCAGCAACTTCTTAACGGGCGCGGTTCAATTTTGGGCGCTTTTCTTTTTTTGCCGGGCGGATTGCGAATCCGCCCTGGGGAGCTCCGCTCCGGAGCCGGATTCATCAATCCGGCGGGTTGGCAATGATTGCCCAAACTTTGAAACACACCCACTCCGCCAATTCCACTTTCATCCATGTCTAAACCGGATATTTCGCCCAAAGTCGAAGCCAAACTGAAAACCCTGCCCGCGAAGCCCGGCTGCTACATCTATCGCAACGACAAGGGCCGGGTGATTTACGTGGGCAAGGCAGTGAACCTGCGCCACCGGGTGCGCTCCTACTTTCAGGAGCAGAGCGGCCACAGCGCCAAGACCCGGCGTCTGGTCGCGGATATCGCCGACCTGGAGTGGGTGGTCACCGACACGGAGCTGGAAGCGCTGATCCTGGAAAACGAGCTCATCAAGCGCTACCGGCCCCACTACAACATCCGGCTGAAGGATGACAAGCAGTATCCCTACATCAAGGTGCACTGGCAGGATGATTTTCCCCGGGTGTCGGTGGTGCGGCGGATGCTGCCCGACGGCGCCCGCTACTACGGCCCCTTCACCAGCGGCCACGCGGTGCGTCAGACCCTGGAAGCCCTGCGCCGGGTCTTCCCCTACCTGGATTGCAATCGGGTGATCACGGGCCAGGACAAGCGCCCCTGCCTCTATTTCCACATCAAGCGCTGTGCAGGCCCGTGCATCGGTGCGGTGAGCAAGGATGAGTATCGGGCCATCATCGACGGGCTGTGTCAGTTTTTGGAAGGCAAGACCGATGAGGTGATGGCGGAGCTAAACCAGCGCATGATGCAGGCCGCGGAGCGTCTGCAATTCGAGCGGGCCGCGATGTATCGGGATCAGATCCGGGCGGCGCAGCGCATCGTGGAGCGGCAAAAGGTGGTGTCGGGCCGGCAGGAGGATGAGGATGTCATCGCCTTCGCCCAGGACCAGGGCCAGACCTGCGCCCAGGTCTTCTTCATCCGCCGGGGCAGGCTCATCGGCCGGGAGACTTTTATGCTGGAAGGCGCGGGCGAGGAGGAAAATCAGGAGCTGCTGGCCTCCTTCATTCAACAATTTTACGACGAGGCCGCGTATTTGCCTCCGCAGATTTTACTGCCGGTGGAGCTGGACGAGACCAGCATCATCGAACAGTGGCTGCACAGCAAGCGGGGGGCCAAAGTGACTTTGCGCGTGCCCAAACGGGGCGAGAAGAAAGCGCTGGTGTCCATGGCGACGGAAAACGCGCGCAGCGCCCTGGTCGCGATGCAGGCCGCATGGCAGGCGGACGCGCACCGCCACACCGAGGCTATCGCCAACTTGCAGGCCGCGCTGGATCTACCCAAGCCGCCCACCCGCATCGAATGTTTCGATATCTCCACCTTGCAGGGAACCAACACCGTGGCCAGCATGGTGGTGTTCGTGCGGGGCGCGCCCCGCAAGGGCGACTACCGCCGCTTCAAAATCCGTTCGGTGACGCAATCGGGCCAGCCCGACGATTTCGCGGCCATGCGCGAGGCCCTGACCCGGCGTTTTCGGCGGGCGGTGGAGGAGGACGCGCCTGCTGCGCCCGGCCGACGCACAGACCCCGTGTGGAAGCTGCTGCCCGACCTGCTCATCGTGGATGGGGGCAAGGGGCAGCTGGGCGTGGCTGTGGAGGTGCTGAAGGAGCTGGGGCTGTACGAAGTGGTGCCCGTGGCGGGCCTGGCCAAGCGGGAGGAGTTGCTCTTTTTGCCCGAGCGCCCGGAGCCCGTGCGTCTGCCCAAGGACAGCCCCGAGATGTATCTGGTGCAGCGGGTGCGAGATGAAGCCCACCGCTTCGCGGTGACCTATCAGCGTAACCTGCGGGGCAAAGCCATGACCCGCTCCCGGCTGGAGGACATCCCCGGCATCGGCATGAAACGGCGCCAGGCCCTGCTCAAACACTTCGGCAGCATCGACGCCATCCGCAACGCCAGCGTGGATGAGATCGCAGCCGTGCCGGGCATGACGCGGCAGGTGGCCCAGCGGGTCAAAGAAATGCTGTGAGCGGTTCGGGGTTCTAAGTTCACAGTCCAATCAATCTCCCGGCATCCTTCATAAAAAGAAGTGTTTCTTTCATAAACGTGGGGTGGATCGTGCTATAATGAGACCCAAATGACCTTTTCGACGTCACGTTGCTGTGGCTTCGTCTCAACGGAGAAACAACTATGAGCCTAAAAAACACATTCGGAGCCCGTACGACTTTTAACACAGGCAGTGGCCCCGCGGTAATGTATCGCCTGGCCGCGCTGGAAGAACAGGGCATTGCCAACATCTCGCGGTTGCCCTATTCCATCAAAGTGCTGCTGGAAGCGGCCCTGCGGCAGGTGGACGATTTCGCCATCACCGAGGAGGATGTGGTGAAACTGGCCAACTGGCAGCCCAACGGCAAACGCGGCGAGATGCCCTTCAAGCCCGCGCGAGTGGTGATGCAAGACTTCACCGGCGTGCCCGCAGTGGTGGATTTGGCCGCGCTGCGCAGCCAAATGGCCCGGCAGCAGGGCGAGCCCAGCCGCATCAACCCCCACATCCCTGTGGACCTGGTCATCGATCATTCGGTGCAGGTGGATCGCTTCGGCTCGCTCTATGCGCTTTTCTACAATGCGGAACGAGAGTTCCAGCGCAATCGCGAGCGCTATGAATTTTTGAAATGGGGCGGCAAATCCTTCGATAATTTCAAGGTCGTGCCCCCAGACACCGGCATCATCCATCAGGTGAACCTGGAATACCTGGCCAAGGTGGTGCAGATGAGCCGGGACAATGGCGATGTGGTGGCTTATCCCGACAGCCTGGTGGGCACCGACAGCCACACCACCATGATCGACGGTCTGGGCGTCGTTGGTTGGGGCGTGGGCGGCATCGAGGCCGAGGCCGTGATCTTGGGCCAACCGATCTTCATGCTCACCCCCGACGTGGTGGGATTCAAACTCACGGGCGAGCTGCCCGACGGAGCCACCACCACCGATCTGGCCCTGACCGTGACCCAAATGCTGCGTCAATTCGGCGTGGTGGGCAAATTCGTGGAGTTCTTCGGGCCTGGCGCCAGCAAGCTGAGCCTGGCCGACCGCGCCACCATCGCCAATATGAGCCCCGAATATGGCGCGACCATGGGCTTCTTCCCGGTGGATGAGGAGACTTTGCGCTTCCTCGCAGGCACCGGCCGCAGCGAGGAGCTCATCGAGATGGTGGCCCGCTACACCCAAGAGCAGGGCCTCTTCCGCACCGATGACGCCCCCGATCCTGAATACACCGCGGTGTTGGAGCTGGACATGAGCACCGTGGAGCCCAGCCTCGCCGGTCCCAAACGCCCGGCCGATCGCATTGCCCTGGCCGACATGAAGCAAGAATTCCACCGGGCGCTAACCGCGCCTCCCGGTCCTCAGGGCATCGGCCTGAAGGAAGACGACCTGGACAAAAGCGTGACGGTGGAAGAAGAGGATGTGCGCTTCGATCTCACCCATGGCGATGTGGTCATTGCGGCCATCACCTCCTGCACCAACACCAGCAATCCGGGCGTGATGATCGCCGCGGGGCTGGTGGCCAAGAAGGCGGTGGAAGCGGGTCTGGATGTAAAACCCTGGGTCAAGACCAGCCTTGCGCCCGGCTCCAAGGTGGTCACCCGCTACCTGCAGGCGTCGGGCCTGCTGCCCTTCCTGGAGGCGCTGCGCTTCCATGTGGTGGGCTATGGCTGCACCACCTGCATTGGCAACAGCGGTCCCCTGCCCGATCCTATCCGCGCCGCGGTGGAGGAAGGCAATCTGGCGGTGACCGCGGTGCTCAGCGGCAACCGCAACTTCGAAGGTCGCGTCAGCCCTCACACCAAGGGCAACTATCTGGCCTCGCCCCCCCTGGTGGTGGCCTACGCGCTGGCGGGCACGGTGGATATCGACTTCGCCACCGAACCGGTCGGACATGATCCCAACGGCGAGCCCGTGTATCTGAAGGACATCTGGCCCACGCAGGAGGAAGTGCGGGCCGAGATCCGGCGATCGTTGAAGCCGGAGATGTTCGAGGCTGAATATGGCAATGTGTACGATGGCAACGAGGACTGGAACGCAATCCCGGTCAGCGGCGGCGATGTGTATGATTGGCCCGAGAGCACCTACATCAAAGAGCCTCCCTTCTTCGTGGATGTGACGCCTGAGCTACCGGACATTGCCCCCATCACCGGGGCCAAAGTGTTGCTTTACCTGGGCGACACTGTCACCACCGATCACATCTCCCCGGCCGGAGTCATTGCCCCGGACAGCCCCGCGGCCAAATATCTGCTGGAGCATGGCGTGCCCCGCAGCGAATGGAACAGCTACGGCAGTCGCCGCGGCAATCATGAAGTGATGATGCGAGGCACCTTTGCCAACATCCGCATCCGCAACAAGCTGGTCCCGGGCGTGGAAGGCGGTTACAGCGTGTATCAGCCCACGGGCGAGCAAATGAGCGTTTTCGACGCGGCCATGAAGTATCAGGCCGATGGCACGCCCCTGATCGTGCTGGCGGGCAAGGAATATGGCACAGGCTCCAGCCGCGATTGGGCAGCCAAAGGCCCGCAACTGCTGGGCGTCAAGGCGGTCATCGCCGAAAGCTTCGAGCGCATCCACCGCTCCAATCTGGTGGGCATGGGCATCTTGCCCTTGCAATTCCAGCCAGGCGAGAGCGCAGCCAGCCTGGGCCTGAGCGGTTTCGAGACCTACGACATCCTGGGGTTGGATAACGAGATGCAGCCGGGACAGCTCTTTACCGTGCGGGCCACCGCGGACGATGGCAAAGTCATCGAATTCCAGGCCATCAGCCGCATCGACACGCCGGTGGAAGTGGTCTACTATCGCAACGGCGGCATCTTGCATACGGTGCTGCGGCGGATGCTGACAAACTAATCGGGATAGAGAATCGAGGGAACGGCCATTAGCGCCGTCTCCCTCGAGCAGCGCCGCCAGTACGATTCAGACGCTCTCACGCACGCCCACCTTCGCCTGCCATCATATCTGCCATTGCGGCGCATTCGAACATGCAGCAATTCACCACTTAACTTTATGCGTATCATCCTCTTTACAGGCAAAGGCGGCGTAGGCAAGACGAGTATCAGCGCGGCCACAGCTATCCGATCCGCCCAGTTAGGTTATCGCACCATTGTTGTCTCCACTGATCCTGCCCATTCGTTGGGCGATAGTTTCGATCAAACCATTGGCCCCGAGCCTGTGCGACTGGCTCCCGAGCTTTGGGCGCAAGAAATCGATCTACTTCATCAGATGGAACAGAATTGGGGGACGGTGCAACAATATTTGACTACACTCTTTGCGTGGAGGGGCATGGATGGCATGATGGCGGAGGAGGCCAGCATTTTGCCAGGCATGGAGGAATTGGCCAGTCTGCTGCAGATCGGGAATCTGGCCGACTCGGAAGAGTATGATGTTATCGTGGTCGACATGGCGCCCACAGGTGCGACTCTGCAATTGTTGGCTTTCCCCGAAATGGCCACCTGGTACATCGAGAAAATCTTTCCTTTTGAGCGCACAGCCATCAAAATCGCCCGTCCTATCATGCGCTCCGTTTCCGAAATTCCCATGCCCGAGGATGATTTCTTTGCTGCCGTAGAGTCTCTGGTGAGGGATCTGAGTACGCTGGAGAGATTGTTGACCAATCGGGATATCAGCAGCGTGCGTATGGTGGTGAATCCTGAGAAAATGGTGATCAAAGAAGCGCAACGAGCATTCACTTACCTCAACCTCTATAACCTTCCAGTGGATGCGGTGATCAGCAACCGGAATCTTCCAAACGAAGTCTCAGACCCCTACTTCGCCCAATGGAAGGAGCGTCAGGTCCATTATGCCCAGATTATCGAGGAATCTTTCTTCCCACTTCCCATCTTCTCCGTCCCCTTGTTGGATGCCGAAGTGGTTGGGTTTGAGATGTTGCAACGGTTGGGGCAGATCATTTATGGTGAGGACGATCCCACGCAAATTTACTATCGCGGCAAGGCCCAAAAGCTTGTCAAAACTGGAGAAGACTACATTCTGGTGCTGCCTTTGCCACTGGTGAGAAAAGGTGATGTCAACTTACATCGGGGCTCGTATGACGAGCTCATCGTCCGCATCGGTGGCTGGAAGCGGCATATCAGCCTGCCGTCGTCACTGGCGGGAAAGGAAGTGGTGGGCGCTCGCTATCGAGAAGACCACCTGGAGATCAAATTCAAATAGAGCGTCTGTCCATCTGGCTTAAATCATCCCGCTCGTGGTTTTGGGGCGAATGTTGAGCGTCGATGAAATAATTGGCATTGAGTCAGAGGCGTCGTGTGCGTTTTTCCAAGAACTCCTCCAGAAACCCACTGCACTCGTTTTTCAGGGGTCATCGTCCTGAAATGAGTCACGCCTGTAGGTGGAACTTATCTGGTCTGGCCATCCTCGAACAGGATTTGGGGCGTCACCGCATGAATTGGGGCCAGAGGAGCTACAGAAAAGGTCTCAGCTGCGCCCTTTGTTATGGTCATGCCACGATAAGAGGAATCAGAGCGCTCGCTCAAGCGGGCCAGCGTGAGGGATGAACGTGTACGCCCGGCAATGATGGCAAAAGCTGGGGTTTTATGAATAATTATGATGGTGAAGGGTAAACACCGGTCTAGTTACCTGACACAAATTAGCTTTGACCGCCGTCATTGGCCGAATGAATTCGGTTCTTGGGGCTGCGCCGCCCGTCCCCCTGCGGGGACGGTTCCCAGTCGCGATTTTGCAATTTATATTTTTGAAAGAAGGGCTGTCAGCGCAGGCTGACAGGCGGCCGGAGGCCATCAGCCCTGATTTCAATCGGTGGGCAACTGGGCATGAAATTTGTGTCAGGTTGCTAGAACACCGGTTAGACATCTTGCCAAATGATGAGCCTTCAAGATTGACATTACGCCTCAAACATCGCGCCCACACTGACGCCCTGATGAATGCGATGGATGGTTTCACCGAGCAAAGGTCCGACGCTTAGCACCTCTAATTTATCACCAATGCGTTGTTTTTTCTCTTCAGGGATGGGTAAAGTGTTTGTCACTACAAGATGATCGATGGGCGAATCACCCAATCGCTCCGCGGCGGGGTCGGAAAACACGGCGTGAGTGGCGAAGGCGTAAAGGGCGGTTGCGCCTGCCTCACGAATGAACGCGGCAGCCTGAGTCAGTGTGCCTGCGGTATCGATCTCATCATCGATCAGCATACAGGTCATCCCCTTCACGTCGCCGATAAGATTATACATCTCAGTTTTGCCGCCATCTAAACTGCGTCGTTTTTCGATGATGGCCAGAGGTAGGTTGAGGCTATGGGCAAAATTCCGGGCGCGCCGCACGGCTCCCACATCAGGCGCGACAACCACTGCATTTCGATTCAACCGTCGCTCTTTCACGTAATCGATGAACAGATAACGGGCGGTAAGCTCGTCAGTGGGGATGGTAAAGAACCCTTGAATCTGACCCGCATGCAAATCCACAGTCAAAAAACGATCCGCCCCCGCCACCGTAATCAAATCAGCCAGTAAGCGGGCGGTAATGGGAACGCGCGGCTGGTCTTTCTTGTCGGTGCGACCGTATGCGTAATAAGGAATCACAGCAGTGATACGTCCGGCGCTATCCCGATGCAACGCATCGATGGTAATCAGTAGCTCCATCACCATGTCGTTCACCGGACGCCCCAAAGGCTGAATAAGAAAAACATCCTTGCCCCGGACACTTTGCTGTATTTGGACAAAAATGTTTTCATTAGGAAATTTTTTGATTCGGATAGGTGTAGGCCTTATGCGCAAGTAATCGCAAATTTCTTCGGCGAGTTGAGGATGGCAAGAGCCACTGACGACAGCCAGTTCACCATACAAGCCTTCAGACACAGGTACCTCCAGAGATGACAGGCGTCGAATGATCATGGTGAGGCGAAAAAACGAAACTGCAGAACGATACCGCCGTCATTATCCCATGAAACCGACCATCTCCCCAAAATCAGTCATTGTTTTCATGCACAAGCTGACGCACCGCGGTATATGGATCGAGTTCACGGCGCGCGACCGCTTCGACCAGAGCTTCCAGCACGTTGGCGTCGGTGCGGGCCAGCAGCTCTTCCAGCAGATAATCCCGCAGGATCATGCGAAGCTCAGTGGCGGCCCGCAGGCGATCTCGCAGGATGCGCCCGCCGCTTTGCTCGAGATAAAGTCGATGGTTTTCGATGGCGTCGAAGAGCGCTTCTGTCCCTTCGCCCGACGTAGCAATGGTCTTGAGCACAGGAGGCGTCCAACCTTCAGGCAAATGCTCCAGATCGGGCAGATGCACGGGCAACATGCGGCCATGGTGCATGATCTGGAATTTCTCGGGCGCTCCCAGGTTCAACATCATCTTTAGGGCCATGACTGTGCGATCCACCCCCTCCCGGTCGGCTTTGTTTACAGCGAAGATGTCAGCGATCTCCAGGATGCCCGCCTTGATGGCCTGGACTTCGTCGCCCAGGCCCGGCGCCTCCACCACCACCGTGGTGTAAGCCGCGCTGGCGATCTCCACTTCGCTCTGGCCCACGCCCACTGTCTCGATGATGATGCGGTCGAAGCCCGCCGCATCCAGCACCATGATCACGTCCGCTGTGGCCTGGGCCAGGCCGCCCAGGCTGCCGCGAGTGGCCATGGAACGGATAAACACGCCGGGATCGCCCGCCAGATCGCGCATTCGCACTCGATCGCCCAACAGGGCGCCCCCGCTGAAGGGGCTGGTGGGATCGATGGCGATAATGCCCACGGTCAGACCCTGCTGGCGATACACGCCCGCCAGCGCGTTCACCAGAGTGGATTTGCCGGTGCCGGGCGCGCCGGTGACGCCGATGATGTGCGCCTTGCCCGAGCGGGGATAAAGCGCGGCCAGCAAAGGCATGGCCAGGTCGGTATTGTTCTCGATGTGGGAGATGACGCGGGCCAGGGCGCGTCGATTCCCCTTCTCCAGGGCCGTAGTCAACCCCTCCACAGTGTTGAGATCGATGTCAGTCATGATATTTCCGATGTCAGATGCGCTTTTTGCTGCGATTCAACTGCCGCCTGGCAATTAAACCGGCTGGCGGCCCAATGCCTTCTCGATGGTTTCGACGATCTCGGGCGTCAGCGTCCCGGGTCCAAAGACCCCGGCCACGCCCATCTCCAACAGGGCCTGCACATCCTCATCGGGGATGATGCCGCCCACCAACACCACCACATCCTCCATGCCCAGCTCTTTCAATTTCTCGATGACCCGCGGCACCAGGGCCATATGTGCGCCCGAGAGGATGGAAAGCCCCACCACATCCACATCCTCTTGCAAGGCGGCCTCAGCGATCATGTCGGGGGTTTGACGGATGCCAGTGTAGATGACCTCATATCCGGAATCCCGCAAGGCCCGGGCGATGATCTTGGCCCCGCGATCGTGGCCATCCAGGCCCGGTTTGGCGACTAGCACGCGTACTTTTCGGTCCATGTTCTACCTCAATGAGAAAGAAGGGGGAGCGTTTGGAATCCAAATTGTCGGAAGTGGCGATCGAAAGAAAAGGCTTCGGCGATGCCAAGGGTTTCCATCACTGCAAAACTGGTGCAATCCAGAAATCCGAAGTCTTTGTCAGCGTAGCGTTTGAAGATGACCCAGGCTCTTTCTTCGTGGGGCCTTTCGATTCTCACGATCTGTAACCGTTTGCTGCTTCGCACACGTTCCATAAACCGCACAGCAACGGCGTGGTTGGCGCGTCGACGCAGGAAGGAAACAGTCTCAAACAGGACCCAGTTGGATGTCACCCACTGGAACTGCCGGGCGTCGGTCTGGGCGAAAACGCGGGCGGCCTGATGGTAGTTGTCCGTCAGGGATTCAAGGGCAATCCAGGCGCCTGCATCAACAAAGAGATGTCTCATTCTTCCTTGATTTCAGCCTTGGCTGATTCCGAAAGCGGGCCATAAAGATACTCATCGAAATTCACAGATGCATCTGTGACGCCCAGATCGACAGGATCGGCGCCGATCAACCAGAGGGGATCGTCATCTTCCACTTCTTCGGTGGCATGATCGGCCCTGGTGGATGCAATGTATTCCGCCGCAGCTTCACGGAGCACTTGGGCCATACTTTTGTCTTCTTCAGCCGCACGACGTTTAATGTCGCGATACAATTGTTTCGGTAAACGGATATTTGTGGTGACGTATTCAGTCATTTGGCGCCTCCTGACGATACAATTGTATCACCGCGCTGAGGTGGAGGCAAGAGACTAGAAGAAGACGGGCTCGTGATATTCGCCGAAGACCTTGCGGAAGACCCCCATGATCTCGCCCAGAGTGGCGTAGACTTTCACCGCCTCGATGATGGGGGGCATGAGGTTAACATCGCCCCGGGCCGCGTCTTCTAGCTCGCGCAGCGCCTTTTCCACTGCGGCGTTGTCGCGCTCGGCCCGCACCCGGTTCAGCCGGGCCACCTGCCGCTCGTAGCCGGCGGGGTCCATCTCCAGGATGGGGATTTCGACCGGCTCATCGGCTACGTACTCGTTGACGCCCACCACCACGCGCTGATGGGTGTCGATCTCCATCTGATAACGGAATGCGGCCTCCGCGATCTCCTTTTGGAAGAAGCCACTTTCGATGCCTCGCACCACGCCGCCCAGGGCATCGATCTGGCGGAAGTACTCGTTGGCCTCGGCCTCCATCTGGTTGGTGAGCTGTTCCAGGTAGAAGGAGCCCGCCAGAGGATCGATGGTGTTGGGCACGCCCGACTCATGGGCGATGATCTGCTGGGTGCGCAGGGCAATGGTGACCGCCTTCTCGCTGGGCAGGGCCAGGGCCTCGTCCATGCTGTTGGTGTGCAGGCTTTGCGTGCCGCCCAGCACCGCGGCCAGGGCCTGGATGGTGACCCGCACGATGTTGTTCTCGGGCTGTTGTGCGGTGAGGGATGCGCCCGCGGTCTGGGCATGGGTGCGCAGCATCCACGAACGCGGATTTTTGGCCCCGTATTTCTCCTTCATGGCCCGGGCCCAGATGCGTCGCGCGGCCCGGAATTTGGCGATCTCCTCGAAGAAATCGTTGTGCGCATTGAAGAAGAAGGAGAGCCGGGGCGCGAAATCGTCGATGTCCAGCCCCCGTTCCAACGCCGCCTCCACGTAGGCGAAGCCATCGGCCAGGGTGAAGGCCAGCTCCTGCACCGCGGTGCTGCCCGCTTCGCGGATGTGATAGCCGCTGATGCTGATGGTGTTCCATTTGGGCAGCTCGTTGGTCCCGAACTCGACAGTATCGGTGACCAGGCGCATGGAGGGATTGGGCGGGAAGATGAATTCTTTCTGGGCGATGAATTCCTTGAGGATGTCGTTTTGGATGGTGCCGCGCAGGATGCGGCGGTCGTAGCCCTGTTTTTCCGCGGCCACGATGTACATGGCCCAGATGATGGCCGCGGGGGAGTTGATGGTCATGCTGGTGCTGACCTCGCCCATGGGGATGCCATCGAACAGCACTTCCATATCGGCCAAAGAAGAGATGGCCACCCCGCACTTGCCGAATTCGCCGATGGCCTCAGGAGCGTCGGTGTCGTAACCGTAGAGGGTGGGCATGTCGAAGGCCACCGAAAGGCCCGTTTGCCCCTGTTCCAGCAGATATTTGAAGCGCTGATTGGTCTCCTCCGCCGTGCCGAATCCGGCAAACATGCGCATGGTCCACAGCCTGCCCCGATACATGGTGCTGTGCACCCCGCGGGTGAAAGGAAATTCCCCGGGCATTCCCAGATCCCGCTCGTAGTCCATCTCCTCGATATCCAGCGGCGTATAGAGTCGGTTCACAGGCACGGAAGAAGTGGTCATAAACTTCTTCATCCGCTCCGGACGCTTCTCCAGTGTCTTTTTCAAAGTCGTGTCGGTCCAGCGTTTCAGCGTCTGGCGCAGTCGTTGGAGTTGTTCTTCATTGAACAAGGGCATGGCCAACCTCCCAGGATGGTGCGGGCTGAAAATCGATATGAACTTACATCCATTCTACCTCATTTTTCACCCGTTCTGAAAATAACTTGCCGAACACGGATAACCTAAAAAACGCAGATGTTTGCCAAGGAAAGAGACGTAAGAAATGCGACCAAACTAATCTTTGCATCTCCACGACAAGAGCTTCGTTCTGTCGTCCTGTCGTCTGTCGGCGGGAGGGCAGATCAAAACATCAGCGCCCGCTATTCAGGACGGAAAAGTCGCACATCAAGTCATAGATATGAATGGGGCATTTCAAAATTGGGGCAGACATTGCAAAACCCGCCGGATTGCGAATCCGGCTCCGAAGCGGGGCTCCCCAGGGCGGATTCGTAATCCGTCCGGTCCAAAAATAAAAGCGCCCCCAAATTGAAACCCATATGAATCTCCGCACAACCACAAAAAAACAATCTGGTTACCGGACACAAATTAGCTTCGCCTGCCGTCATTAGTCGAATGAATTCGGGGCATGAGGTGCAGGTCCGCAGATTGATTCAATCGGTGGGGAACTGGGCATGGAATTTGTGTCAGGTTGCTAGAAAGACAATCAATCAAAGATGGAGGCTGGAGGCCGAAAGGAATATGCATCTCGTCCGGTCTCCAGCCCCCTACGCTTTTCATATGCGATGTCTGCTCATGTCGCCTATTTGGCGATGATGTTCACCAGGCGCTTGGGCACGACGATGATCTTGCGGATGGGTTTGCCGTCGATCCATTTCTGGGCCCGTTCGCTGGCCAGGGCCAGCTTCTCCAGCTCCTCTTTGCTGGCCTCGGGCGAGACTTTGATGCGATCCCGCACCTTGCCATTGACCTGGATCGCGATCTCCACCTCATCCTCTTTGGCCAGCTCGGGATCGCCCTGGGGCCAGGCTTGCAGATGGATGCTGTATGGCTTGCCCAGGCGGGCCCACAGCTCTTCGCTGATGTGGGGCATGGCCGGAGCCATCATCAGCAGCAGACTCTCGATGGCCTCTTGCCACGCGTCTGTGCCGTAAACGGGCGTCTCTTTGGCCGCGTTCAGGGTGTTGGAGAAAGACATCAGCGCAGCCAGCATGGTGTTGAATTTGAAGTTGTCGTAGTCGCTGGTGACTTTGAGCAGGGTCTGGTGGGTGGCCCGCCGCAGATTGCGGATCTCAGCTTCGCTGGGTTCGCCGCCCGCGGTCTTTTTGGGCGCATCCACCACCAGCGACCATACCCGGTGCAAAAAGCGATGCACGCCCTCGATGGCGCTGGGGTTCCAGGGCCCGCCTTCGTTCCAGGGGCCGATGAACATGAGAAATGCTCGCACGGTGTCTGCGCCATATTGGCTCACGTAGTCGTCGGGATTGACCACGTTGCCCCGGGATTTGGACATCTTCTCGCCATCCGGACCCAGGATCATGCCCTGGTTGAAGAGCCGCAGCATGGGCTCATCGAAGTCCACCAGGCCCATATCCCGCATGGCTTTGGTGAAGAAGCGGGTGTAGAGCAGGTGCATGGTGGCGTGCTCGATGCCGCCGGTGTATTGATCCACCGGCAGCCAGTATTCGCCCAGGGCTTTGTCCCAGGGGATGTCGTCGGGGCTCAGGGTTTCGCCTTCTTTCCAGTAGGGCGAGACATAGGCGTATTGATACCAGGAGGAGTCCATGAAGGTGTCCATGGTGTCGGTCTCGCGCTGAGCGTCAGCGCCGCAGACCGGGCATTTCACATTGAGGAAGCCCTGGTGGTATTTCAGGGGGCTCTCGCCCGAAGGCTTGAACTCCGCGTCTTCGGGCAGGAGCACGGGCAGGTCTTCGTAGGGCACGGGCACGATGCCGCAGTTGGGGCAGTGGATCATGGGGATGGGCGTGCCCCACATGCGCTGACGGCTGATGAGCCAGTCGTGCAGGCGATAGTTGACCTTGCGCTGGCCCGCGGCCCGCTCCGCCAGCCATTGAGCGGTCTTGTCGAAGCTTTCGGGCCAGGGTGTGCCGGTGAAGGGCCCGCTGTTGACCATCACACTTTCGGTCTTGACCTCGAAGGCCCGCTCCATCGCGGCCGCGGCCTCCTCGCTCCAGGCGCTGGCGTCGCCCGCCTCCCACACCTCTTTGGGCACGATGACGATGGGCGTGGGCAGGCCATATTTGCGGGCGAACTCGAAGTCGCGCTGATCATGCGCAGGCACCGCCATGATCGCGCCTGTGCCGTAGCTCATCAACACGTAGTCGGCGATGAAGATGGGCACAGGCTGGCCATTGGCGGGATTGATGGCGTAAGCGCCGGTGAAGACGCCGGTTTTTTCGCCCGCCTCCTGCTGCCGCACCAGATCGCTCTTGCGGCCCGCTTCGGCCACGTAGGCGTCCACCTCGAACTTGTGCTCGGGCGTGGTGATCTGCCCCACCAGGGGATGTTCAGGAGCCAGCACCGCGAAGCTCATGCCGAAGATGGTGTCGGGACGGGTGGTGAAGACGCGGAAGCTGAGTTCTTCCTGGCCCTGGATTTTCATCTCGAATTCCACGCCCTCGCTGCGCCCGATCCAGTTGCGTTGCAGGGTTTTGACGCGTTCGGGCCAATCCAGGGTCTCCAGGCCCTCCAGCAGCTCATCCGCGTATTGGGTAATGCGGAATTTCCACTGGGCCAGGTTTTTGATGATGACCGGGGTGCCGCAGCGCTCGCAGTGGCGGTCTTCGCCCCACACCTGTTCCCGGGCCAGGGTGGTGTTGCAGGTGGGACAAAAGTCCACCGGCGCTTCTTCGCGATAGGCCAGGCCCATGTCGTAGAATTTGAGGAAGAACCACTGATTCCACTGGTAGTAGCCGGGCAGGCAGGTGACAGCCTCATGCTCCCAGTCGAACATGGCGCCCATCTGCCGCAACTGGCCGCGCATGCGCTCGATGTTGGCCATGGTCCAGGTGTGGGGATGGATGCCATGCTTGATGGCCGCGTTTTCCGCGGGCAGACCGAACGCATCGAAACCGATGGGGAACCAGACGTTTTTGCCGTTCATGCGGGCGTAGCGCGCGCCCGCGTCCGAGGGCGACATCGCGTACCAGTGGCCCGTGTGCAGGTCGCCGCTGGGATAAGGAAGCATGGTCAGGAAGTACCATTTCTCCTTGTCCGGGTCTTCGACGCGCTTATACAGCTCGGTCTCGGCCCATTTGTCCTGCCATTTCTTTTCGATGGTTTGAGGATCGTAGCGGTCGGTCATAATGACACTCCGAATAAAAAACGAATGAAGCAAGCTGGGGTATTGGGTATTGGGGGGTTCTGGTATCCAAAAAGCGAGAGGCCGGTTGCCCAGACCTCTCGCTTCGTTGCGATATTCGAGGCGTCGGCTCAAGTGAATGCCAGACGCGGAGGGCTGAAAAGCTCGAGAAGCACGGTGGGCTCCAGGATGCGGGCCTCGTGTTCCACGCCGCCCGGGATGGCGTAGCTGTCGCCCGCTTCCGCGATCCAGGTCTCTCCGGCCACGATGAACTGCACCCGGCCCGAGAGCACCATGCCCACCTGTTCGTGGGGATGGCTGTGCATGGGCACGATCACGCCAGGCTGCGCGGTGAATTCGCACATCATCATCTTTTCGCCCCAGGCCAGGGTGCGGCGCACCAGGCCGGGCATCATTTCAACAGGTGTTGCTTCGTTGCGTGAGATTCGTGGTTGCATGGGATTTTAGAAAGCCACAGAGGGATCGGGAACTGCGATGTGGGTTGCCAGTGAGAATGTCTCAGGCAATGGCTCCCCCGATTCGCTCAGCGCTTCCAGATGCATGAGTATGGCGTCCGACATATTTTTCAACACTTCATCATATGTCTTGCCGGTGGCAACGCACCCGGGAAGATCGGGCGAATAGGCGGAGAAATTATCCTCGCCGGTCTCGATGATTACCAAAAACTGTCTCATGGTTGATCGTCCTCATCTATTTGCGCCTGTCGCAAAATGCTCTTTAACGTCTTGGGGTGCAATGTATCATTGGGTTTTCCTGCAATGGTGACAACGCCTTTTTTTACAGGATGTTTGTATTGACGGTGACTGCCCCGAGTTCGGTGGAGCCGCCATCCATCCTTTTCCAACCGACGGATAACTTCTCGAACTTTCAACCGTTTGGGCATGATGCGAAAAGTCACTCCTGATCGTAGACGTAATCCAGCCAGCCGTACTCGTCGGGATGGCGGCCCGCGGTGATGTCGAAGAAGCGCTGCTGGATGGCCTTGGTGATGGGCCCGCGTGTGCCAGAGCCTACTGGCAGCCGATCCACCGAGCGGATGGGGGTGACCTCGGCCGCGGTGCCGGTGAAGAAGAGCTCATCGGCCAGGTAGAGCATCTCGCGGGTGAGGGTCATCTCCTTCACTTCGTAGCCCAGATCGCGAGCGATGGTCTTGACTGCATCGCGGGTAATGCCGCTGAGGATAGAGGTGGCCAACGGCGGCGTGTACACCACGCCATCCTTGACCATGAACAGGTTCTCGCCCGAGCCCTCAGCCACATAGCCGTGGATATCCAGGCTGATGGCCTCGTCATAGCCCAGGTCGTGGGCCTCCATGGCGATAAACTGGCTGTTGACGTACTGGCCGCCGATCTTGCCCAGGGGAGCGCCCACGCCCGAAGGCGTGCGCCGCCAGGAGCTAACCGCCACATCCACGCCCTGATTGATGGCCTCCTCGCCCAGGTAAGCGCCCCAGGGCACGGTGCCGATGATGACCTCTACCGGGCATTTGCGCCCGTCCACGCCCAGGGATTCATAGCCCCGGTAGATCAACGGGCGAATGTAGCAGGAATCTTGTTTGTTGGCGCGAATAGTGGCCTTAGCCGCCTCAATGAGATCATCCACCGTATAGGGAACGGGCGTGATACGCATAATCTTGGCCGAATCCATCAAGCGTCGAAAATGCTCGTGGCTGCGGAAAATGGCCGGGCCTTTGGGCGTGTTATAAGCACGGATGCCTTCGAAAACGCTGGTTCCGTAGTGGAGTGCGTGGGTAAAAACATGAACTGTCGCCTGATCCCAGGGAATCAGATCGCCGTTCATCCATATCCAATCTGCTCGCATTGCCATGGGAATCACCTCGTTGTGATTGGGGTTGTATGAAAAGGGGAATTGCTTTGTATCGACGTTGCTATTCCTCTATATCATACACCAAAATGGATGTTTGGTCACAGTTTTCGCCCGGGAAAACAAAAATCCCCTCGTCCAGCAGGGACGAAGGGATTCCGCGGTGCCACCCTGATTGTCAGAACAGGAGACCGGTCGCTTGTAACGACCGGCCTCGGTTTGGTGGAGCTGAAGGGACTCGAACCCTTGACCCCCACAATGCCATTGTGGTGCTCTCCCAGCTGAGCTACAGCCCCAGGTCTGTTCTGACCTCTCTGACGCAGTAACGGGCGAACCCGGCGTCGACTACGGCCCGGGCGGGCTTTCACCGACGCTGCCTCCCAGGCGAGTTCGGTCTGACGCGGGCCCGAAGGCCGCTTGCCAGGCTCTCACGCTCCCCGGCTCGCTTTCGGGCGGACCTACTACTCCTGTTCGCAGCAGTTGAGTCTTTGGTTGTCAAAGTTGCGCCCGGGTGGCCAGGCTAGGTGGAGCTGAGGGGATTCGAACCCCTGACCTCTACAGTGCGATTGTAGCGCTCTCCCAGCTGAGCTACAGCCCCGGGATGTGAGCAAGGGATAGTTTATGAGAATCAGGCCGTTTTGTCAAGTTTGTAATCAGAACAAGACACTGCATCAATGAATCGATGCTGAACAAAGTGCTCGAGGATGAAGAGACGTCGCACTCGCCACAACGCCACGTCTGGGATTCGCTTCCAGCAAGTTGATGGCGCGCTAACAAACAAATCAACCGCAGTCGATCATACTCGTTAAAACATCTACGGCTCCTTGTCCTGTTGAGCCAACGCCTCGGCCAGGCTTGTGGGGGCAGTCGTGGGCAACGCATCCTTCATCGACGCACCTGATTGCAGAGATTGCAAATCAAGAAGTTTTTCTTCCATTGTAACTTCCTGTTGGCTTTGCTTCAACAAGGCGGTAAAAACTACGCCTGCGACAAATCCCGTCCAAAGACCAAAGGTAAAATAATTCATTGCCCTGAAGTCGAATCAGTCGATATTGACGAAGGAGTGTTTGCAGATATCGTAGTTGTGGACGAAAGTGGAGCATCCACCCCATCCTGGCCACCGCGCGCTTTCGAGGCGTCGTACGCACTTCCAGCAGTTCTCCCCCCCTCGGCGGTTGTCATGGCTTTGAGGGCGCCTCTGACGCCCGCAAAGAAACTGATCGTATTTACAAAAGGTTTCGCAACACGTTTACCGACAAACTTGGTGGTAGACTGCACCGTCTGGGTGGTCTCTTGCGTGTCACGAAGGATCGGACCGATTTCATCCCGCAACAAAAGCACTAGCAAACGTATCTGCCAGAGCAACAATAACAATATGATACCGATAACTATCGATTCTAGCGCCAGCAGAATGATTGAAACGTCTCGGAGATCAGCAAGCACGGCTATAACCTCGAATAGGAGTGTTCATTTTGATTATTTTACCCCCTCAACCAGACAAAGGCAAGCATGAGCAGCCAGGCGAAAATCGTTCCTTCGACCAGATGCACCTGCCCCAACTTCAAAACATCTAGTTGTAGCAATACTCCGATGAGCTGGCCCATGGTAAAACCGAGGAAGGCAACAAGGATGAAAACACCTAAATCACGCCACCCCTTTCCCTTGATGAGATGGAATATCGAACCATAAACCACACTCAGAATAAGAAGGATCGCGATTGCGGGGGGTATGAAGATGATGCTCATGATTCAATGATACCTCCTCCCAGACAGATTTCTTTCTGGTAGAACACCACAGCTTGTCCTGGTGTAATATCCCGAAGAGTGGCGTCAAAGCACACTTTAACACGATCCTCGGCAACAGGAATGACCATGGCAGGATGATCAATGGATTTGTAGCGAATTTTCGCCGTGACGCGAATGGGTTCAAGTGGCGGTGTGATGAGCCAATTCACATCTCGGGCGCAGAGTTGATCCCGTCCGAGGGCCTCAGCCGGCCCAACAACAATCGCATTCTGCTTCACATCCAGCTTGATGACGAACAAGCGCTCAGGTGAGTTCAACCCCAGCCCCTTGCGCTGACCAATGGTATAAAACGGCAAGCCCTGGTGTCGTCCGATCTCCCGTCCCGACAGGTTTAGGATGGGGCCAGGGCGCACCGATTCCCTCGCCCAGTGCTGCAAGAATGCCCGATAATCGCTGGTAAAGCACAAATCCTGACTTTCGGCTTTCTCCGCCACTTGCAGATGGTAGCGTCGAGCCAAGGTCCGCACTTCAAACTTGGTGAAATGCCCCACAGGAAAGGTTAGGCGTTGCAACCGCGCCCGGGGGATGAAACTGAGCACATAGGATTGATCCTTGCGCTCATCCACGCCTCGCAACAGTTGCACCCCTGCGGGCGTATGACGCAGCCGGGCGTAATGCCCGGTGGCCAGAAAATCCGCACCCATTTCCGCCTGCGCGTAGCGCAGCATATGCTCGAAACGCACGCGACGATTGCAGACCAGGCAAGGATTGGGCGTCCTCCCGCCTACATATTCCCGAATAAAGTACTCGACCACCGTCTCTCGGAAGAGCTGGCTGACGTCGATGAGCCGAAAGGGGATGCCCAGCTGCGCCGCGATGCGCTGAGCATCGCTGACTGCCTCGAAGGTGCAGCAGCGGTTCTCCTGGGCCTGAGATGGATCATCAAAAGGATCCACCCATAACCGCAGCATCACGCCCTGAACTTGATACCCCGCCTCTACCAGACGCGCGGCCGCGACCGAACTATCGACGCCGCCGCTCATGGCAACAGCAATGACTATTTCGGATGGTGGTCGGGAGAGAGAAAGGTTTTGTTGGAGCTGCATTATGAGAGACGCCAGAAGAAATTCAGGTTAAGTAGTTGCTGATATGAATTTTAGTAGATCACGATTTGTCATGATGCGCAGAGCCGGATCCGTGATCCGGCGGTGATTCGAGCGTCGAACCCGCCGGATTGCGAATCCGGCAGGACACATACTCTCACAATCGTGATCTATTGAATTTGAAATAAACTTTGGAGATGCTTCCTACTCATCAGACGAAGACAGACGAAAAGACGAGGGTGGACGAAGCGAATCATCGTCTATGTTCGTCAATCTTCGTCCATGTTCGTCAAAGTGCGTAGGCGCTTTTCTCAAGTTTCAAATGCGCATCTATTTAACACGTCGGCAAACGCCCGACGGAAATTCTCTCCCAAGATTTTCCTGATGTCTTCAGGAGAGTAACCGCGCCGCAACAATCCTTCGGTAATTGCTGGATATTTTTCGCCGCTATCCAACTCTGAAGGTATGGTTGCGCCATCATAATCTGATCCAATTCCGACATGTTCGACACCGGCTACATTCACGAAATGATCAAGATGATCCAACAAATCTGCAAGAGAGGAGCGTGTCCGATCCGCCGAGAGATAATACGTGACAAACGTAACGCCAATGACACCCCCCTTCTCGGCAATGGCGCGGGCCTGGCTATCACTGAGATTACGAGGATGTTCGAACAGTGCTCGGGCATTGGAGTGGCTGGCGATGATGGGTTTACTGCTGATTTCGAGCACATCTTTCAAGCCTGCAGCATTGAGGTGAGAGACATCCACCATGATGCCCAACTCGCCACAAACCTCCACCAGATCGCGACCAAAGGGAGTCAACCCAAACTCTGTGTTGGCCCGAACGCCATCGGCGGCGGGGTTTCGCACATCCCATGTCAGGCCAATATTGCGAATGCCCAGGCGATAAAAGGCATACAAAAGGCTCATCTGTCCATCTAGCGCTTCCACGCCTTCCAGGCCCAAAATCGCGCCGATGGGGCCTTGAGGCGACAGTTGGGCGAGATCATCTGCGGTCTGCACCAGGGCGATTTGGTCGGGCGCCCGGCTGATGAGCTCGTAAAGCGCCTCGACTCGCTGCAATGCGCCACTGGTGGCGTTGGCGCTCAGCCGTTCGACGCCCGGAAAACAGGCGAAAATCTGGGCATTAATACCGCCCGCTCGCATCCGCGGCAAATCCAGATGTCCATGATCGCCCCATTGAGTTAGATCGCGCCGAAAAGGAACTGCAACAGCATGGCCAAGGGTGTCGCAATGGGCGTCGAAGACGAAGCTGTTCTGGTGCAGATCAATCGCTTGAGGCGTATAATCGCTCATATTCTTCTTCCAAGAGAATGATGTGTTTGTGAAGGGAAAGCGTCGGGACTTTCAGGTTGTAAATGTGGATGCTGGCATTGATGACCGCCACCTCCTCCTCAAACTCCTGGCGGTAGCTACGCCAGACCTGTTCCAGAGCCAACAGTTCATGACCAGGGCGTCGATCCCGCTCGGTCAGATACCAACGGTAACGCCGTGACAGCAATTGGCGAGCTCTGTTCAGCCGGGCGTCGATCTCCCGTCCCTCTTCAATCCAGGGCAGTGTGTGACCACTGTCTCGCAGAAGATCATACGCCAGCTGGCGCTCCTCTGGCAAAAAGGGATTACGCCTTTCGGGCAAAGGCCTGCCCTGGCCGCTGAGATCGTTGAATAACCCTTCTTCTTGGGCCTTCCGGATTTTTTCCTCGACCCAGTCCTCCCAGCTTTTGTCCTCCGGTTTGCGCCGGCGCTCCGACTCGTCGCTCATGGCGTAATGTGCAAAGAAACCCCCGCTTTCACGGGGGCTTCGACGTCAGTCATTTCGGGATTAGCGCAATGGCAATTATTCGTTGTCCTTGCCTTCAGAAAAAGCTTCCTCCGCTCCCTCGGCGGGGAGCTTTTCGATGGGCTCTTTAGCGGGTAGATTCTCCAGCGGGCGGGCGGGGGCTGCAGCATCCAGTCCGATCTGAGCTGTCAAGTGGAATTGCACCAGGAGGGCCCAGAAAGAAGTAAAGAACAACCCTACACCACACAAAAGCGCGCCTACGAGCCCGGCGATCATGTAAACGACCCAGGAAACCAGCGCGACAATGATGATTTGCCCCAAATGCTTCTTGGCAAAGTCGAGAATGTCGCCAAACTTGAAGCCATCGGCCAACTCACCGGTCTCGGCGAATTTGATAATGATGCCTGGCGTCGCCAGCCAGAGGACCAGGCCGTACAGGAAAGCAAAACAGCTAAAACACATGCCAAAGATGGATGCCGCACTACTGCCAGAATCGGAGTCGCCTGCAAGAGCCATCGGAAACAACATCAGAATGAGCAAGATAATCAGAGGGAGCGACCAGACGAACAGGATAACCACCAACTTCAATCCCTCAACAATCTTTTTTCCCCACTCATCCCATTCAGGTAATGGATCAGGCTTATGGCTACGAACATTTCTTACAAGCTCAACGCCATACCCATACAATAAAACAAGGCCAAAAATGGGGACAAACATTAGCAATCCGCCGATAAGTATCTTTTCAATCCATTTCTTATCTTCAAAGGTAAAACTAAATGATTTGCCGATATCCATCATTTCCTCCAGGTGAAAGATAGAAAGAGTGCAGCGGGAGTTATTGAAGAATTAATCATAAAACTTAATTATTATTATAACAACCTTTCGATCTTTTTACAACAGCACCCTTCGATCAGGTGTGTTTCAAAATGGGGGCAATCATTGCCATCCCGCCGGATTGCGAATCCGGCTCCGGAGCGGAGCTCCCCAGGGAGGATTCGTAATCCGCCCGGTAAAACAGAAAAGCGCCCAATATTGAACCATGCCCAGACAATGGGTGCGGTTCAACATAGATGCATTCACTCGATGTAGACCGACTGAGGTTGTCAGGCCTGCGCCTACGGAGACCGAGCTCACTCGGCCCGTGCATCATTAGACAACTTGCTCTGAAATTCCGGCAAAACATGAAGGAACTTCAAATCAAAACACGCAAGGAAAACAAATCAAGACATAAAGAAAATGCGTCAAATAGAGGCGTTTTCGTCATGATATATGAAGTGTTATTCCGTGAATTTATTGAAAAGCGCCAGTATGCCCACGCACTACCAAACAGTAATTGATGAAAAGAAAACATACCCCCCTGAAACAAAAATTGCCATATCAATTGGATATTGTTATACTTTCTTGCAATAATCGGCAGCGGGATGATTGGAACAATGACGCTCATGTCTTTCCGCATAGGGAACATGACAGCCGGTTATTTTGTTTTTCGTAGTCTTGACAATTTCACACTGACTTTCAAATCAGCTTAGAGTTTTTGTTTCGATATAGTTTACCGTCCGGCCATTCCCTCCCTCGTTCAAAAAAGGAAACGCTATGGCTCACGCAATGCAACATGATCTCAACGGCAGCACGTTGCAACCTGGCGATGTGCAGTTGGAGGTGGAAAATGTCAAGCTGCGGTTCGGCGGGGTGACCGCGTTGGCCGGAGTGAGTCTGGAGGTCAAACAGAGTGAGATCATCGCCATCATCGGGCCCAATGGCGCGGGCAAAACATCGCTGTTGAATTGCATCAGCGGGCTTTATCATCCCCAGGAAGGACGCATCACCTTCTACAATGGGGACAAGGAGTATGAATTGACCCGGATGCCGCCGCACAAGATCGCGCATGCGGGCGTGGCGCGGTCGTTTCAGAATATCGAGCTATTCAAGCACATGACGGTGCTGCAAAATCTGATGTCGGGGAGTCATGTGCACATGAAGACGGGCCTGCTGTCCGGCGCGCTTTACTGGGGCCCGGCCCAGCGGGAGGAAATCGAATATCGCAAGTTCGTGGAGGAGATCATCGATCTGCTGGAGATCGAGGCCATCCGCAAGAAGACGGTGGGGACGTTGGCCTATGGTCTGCAAAAGCGGGTGGAGCTGGGGCGGGCGCTGGCCATGAAGCCAGCCATCTTGCTGCTGGATGAACCGATGGCGGGCATGAACACCGAGGAGAAGGAGGACATGGCCCGCTTCATTCTGGATGTCAATGAAGAGCACGGCGTCACCATCGTGCTCATCGAACATGATATGGGCGTGGTCATGGATATTTCCGATCATGTGGTGGTGCTGGACTTCGGCCAGAAGATCGGCGATGGCACGCCCGACGAAGTGCGCCGCAATCCCCGCGTCATCGAGGCCTATCTGGGCGAAGACGCGGGCGTCCCGGTGTTCTGACGTCCAAGGTCCAAAGTCCAAGGCCGTTTTCGTGCGGCGGATGGCGCATCCAGGGACCAGGCCCGAGGCTGGTCGTCTCAGGCATCATATTTCACGCTTACAATGAAATACAGCATTCATCGGCATTCTCACCACTCGACTTCATTCATCCAAACAGCCTATGCAGCCTGAAACTTTTCCACAATTTTTGGTCGAAAAAGCGAAGCTTTATGGGGATAAGAAAACCGCTTTGCGAGAGAAGGAATTCGGCATCTGGCAGAGTGTGAGCTGGGCCGAATATCTGGAGCATGTGAAGTATTTTTGCCTGGGATTGGTGAGCATGGGGTTCGAGCGGGAGGACACCGTGGCCATCATCGGCGACAATCGCCCAGAGTGGGTGTACGCTGAGCTGGCGGCCCAGAGCGCGGGCGGCAAATCCATCGGCATCTACCAGGATAGCATCGTCAAAGAGGTGGCCTACATCATCACCCATAGCGACGCCAAGTTCCTGATCGTGGAAGATCAGGAGCAGGTGGACAAGGTCATCGAGCTGTGGCCCGAGCTGCATACGGTGGAAAAGGTCATCTACTACGACCCCAAGGGCCTGCGCAACTACACCGAGCCTTATCTGATGTATTTCCCGGAGGTGGAGGCCCTGGGCCGGGCCTATGAGCAGGAGCATCCCGGTTGGTTCGAGGAGAGCGTGGCCCGGGGCAAGGGCTCCGATACGGCCATCCTTTCCACCACCTCGGGCACCACCGGCTACCCCAAGCTGGCCATCCTCACCCACGATAATCTCATCAGCATGGGCCGCAACCTGATGGAAGTGGACCCCATGAGCGATCAGGATGAGTTCGTCAGCTTCCTGCCCCTGCCCTGGATCGGTGAGCAGATGATGTCGTTGGCCTGCGGCCTGCAAGCGGGCTTCACCATCAACTTCCCGGAGGAGCCGGAGACGGTGCAGGAGAACATCCGGGAGATCGGGCCGCAGACCATGTTCTCGCCTCCCCGCATCTGGGAAAATCTGGTGAGCATGGTGCAGGTGAAGATCGAAGACACCACCTGGTTCAAGCGCAAAGTGTACGATTGGGCCATCCCCATCGGCTACGCCATGGCGGACAAGCGCTTCAACAAGGAAGAGCCTGGGCTGGGATTGAAGCTCAAGTACAAGATGGCAGATTGGATCATGTTCATGCCCATCAAGGATCATCTGGGGCTGCGGCGCATCCAGCGGGCCTACACCGGCGGCGCGGCCCTGGGCCCGGATGTGTTCCGCTTCTTCCACGCGTTGGGCGTGAACCTGAAACAGATCTACGGCCAGACCGAGGTCAGCGGCATTGCGGTGCTGCACCGGGATGGCGACATCAAGTTCCAGAGCGTGGGCACGCCCATCCCCGAGACCGAGGTGAAGATCGCGGAGAGCGGCGAGATCCTGGTCAAGAGCCCGGCGGTGTTCGTGGGCTACTACAAACGCCCGGAAGAGACGGAAAAGACCCTCATCGATGGCTGGCTGCACACGGGCGACGCCGGCTATTTCGATGAAGATGGGCATCTTATCGTCATCGACCGGGCCAAGGATGTGATGACCCTGGCCGATGGCACCAAGTTCAGCCCGCAGTTCATCGAGAACAAGCTCAAATTCAGCCCCTACATCCGGGAGGCGGTGGTCTTCGGCGGCGCAGACCTGCCCTTTGTCACCGCCATGATCAACATCGACATGGCCAATGTGGGCAAGTGGGCGGAGAAAAACCAGTTGGCGTACACCACTTACACCGATCTGGCCCAGAAGCCCGAGGTGTACGCGCTGGTGCGGAATCATGTGGTGCAGGCCAACGCCGACTTGCCCGAAAGCGCCCGCATTCGCCGCTTTTTGCTGCTGCATAAAGAGCTGGACGCGGACGACGCGGAGTTGACCCGCACTCGCAAGGTGCGCCGCCGTTTCGTGGCCGAGCGCTACAAGGATATTATCGCCGCGCTCTACGGCGAGAGCGATCATCTGGACGTCGAAACCACCATCACCTATCAGGATGGCCGCACAGCGGTGATCAAGACCCGCCTGAAGATCGAGGAGTTGTAATTCATGGACAAATTCCTGCAATTGACCCTGACCGGATTGACCAGCGGCGCGGTGTATGCGCTGGTGGCGGTGGGCTTCGTGCTCATCTATAAATCCAGCGATGTCATCAACTTTGCGCAGGGCGAGTTTTTGCTCATCGGCGCGTATCTGGCTTATTTCTTCATGGGCCAGTTGGGCCTGCATTGGAGCATCGGCATCATCCTCACCATCATCGTGGCTGCGGGCCTGGGGGTAATCATCGAGCGACTGGTGTTGCGTCCCCTCATCGGCGAGCCCATCATTTCGGTGATCATGGTGACCATCGGTCTGGCCAGTTTGCTCAAGGCGATAGTTGGCGGCATCTGGGGCATCAATCCCCAGGTGTTCCCCGCGTTCATCCCCAAAAACGAGGTGCACATCCTCAACGCCGTGGTCACCACCGACAAGTTATGGGCTATTGGCATCGCCCTGGCCTTTCTCCTCATCTTCACCGTCTTCTTCCGGTACAACAAAGAAGGCATTGCCATGCGCGCGGTGGCGGATGATCAGCAGGCCGCGCTGAGCATGGGCATTAGCGTGCAGCGCATCTTCGCCCTGGCCTGGTCGATTGCGGCCATGACTGCGGCGGTGGCGGGCATCATCGTGGCCAATGTGCTGGAAGTGAGCCCCAATCTTTCGGGCGTGGGCCTGCATGTGTTCCCCGTGGTCATTTTGGGCGGCCTGGATAGCATTCCGGGCGCACTCATCGGCGCGGTCATCATCGGTCTGCTGGAGGCCTACGCGGGCGGTTATGTGGGCGATGGCAGCCTGGCCCAGGTGATCTCCTACATCGTGCTGTTGATCATCCTCATGGTGCGACCTTATGGCCTCTTTGGCCAGGAGATTATCGAACGCGTGTAGGTTTAATAATCAAAGATCGTAACTACTAACGTACCCACTTCAATCTCCACAAAGGCACAAAGACACTAAGAACACCAAGAATTTCAAAGCTTTTTCTTTTCTTCGTGCCTTTGTGGCTTCGTGTCTTCGTGGTTTCTAGCCGGG
>Ga0256914_1000219_pt1 | contig 55350 bp, 53 predicted proteins | sample HulkmetaG_FD_191571 | JGI IMG/M metagenome (GOLD analysis project Ga0256914, IMG submission 191571) | Hydrothermal chimney microbial communities from Main Endeavour vent field at the Juan de Fuca Ridge, Pacific Ocean - Hulk | ecosystem: Environmental > Aquatic > Marine > Hydrothermal vents ...
GGGCCCAGCGGCCGCGCGGCGTGGCCCGGCCAGGGGGTTGAATCCCCCTCCCCAACCCCTCCCCCTTTCGTAAAGGGGGAGGGGCGATGCGGGCCTGCCACGCGCCTCACGCGAACCATCTCCCCCCTTCCCCTCGTAGGGGAAGGGGGACCAAGGGGGGATGGGGTCGGCGCGTTGGAAGTTGGCGGGTAGTAGGGGCGAGGCGCTGCCTCGCCCGGCGGCCGCGTGCCCAGCGGCCGCGCGGCGTGGCCCGGCCAGGGGGTGGCGCGTCTTCGCAGTACGCCGTTCGCGCGGCGCGCGTTGCACCGCGTTGCCTCGTATGGGTGCGGGGGCAAAGTTTCGCGCCGTGGTTGCCCAGGGCCCCGACCGCACGACGTGGTTAGGCGCCCAATCCCTGTTGGCGGGCCTGCCACAGCCGTTGTAGAAACGTGCTCAGCATTTGCAGCGAAATGGGCTTCTCAAAATAATGCTCATAGCCCATCTCTGCGAGTTCCATGCGATAGCGCGCTTCAGCCGTGAGAATCACCACTTGCGTGCCCTGGGCCGTGAGCCTCTCGCGATATTCCCGCAACAACTCGGTCGCAATGCCGTCAGGCAAGCGAATGTCCACGACGAAGAAGTCATAAGGCCCTTGTTCCAAAAACGCGCGCGCTTCGGCCAACGAATAGGCCTGATCCACGGCAAAGCCCGCGCGAGCCAACACACGGGTGTACAGATCGTTCAGCGGGGCTTCGTCTTCTAACACCAACACTTTCGCCTTCATAGATGCACCTCGGGGGGTGTCAAGCGCGATTTGGCCGATTCAGGGGCACGAATTATAACACGCCCCCTGCGATGGCATTCTCTGTATAATGAAGGTGCTGACCGATTCCGTCCAGTCTTCGGCGATGAGGGAGGTGATCAATGGCCTTCCGTCCTTTGCCTTTGCCGCCCCATTTTGACCCCGAGCGGGTCGCGCAGGTCTGGCGTGTTGACTACGCGCGGCGCTTTGAAGACGCGCGCGCGTGGGCTCAAACCCATGGCTTGCAGCCCGCGGCGCAAGATCGGCCCCGCATTGCGTTGGTCCTCATCGATGTGCAAAACACATTTTGCCTGCCCGATTTCGAATTGTTCGTGGCCGGCCCTTCGGGGCGGGGCGCGGTGGAGGACAATCAGCGCTTGGTGGCCTTCATCTATCGCCACTTGGGCATATTGACCCACATCGTGGCCACGCTGGATACGCATTTGCCCATGCAGATCTTTCATCCCCCGTTTTGGGTTGACGAGCAAGGGCAACACCCCGAACCGTTCACCCAAATCACGGTGGAAGATGTGGAGGCCGGCCGCTGGCGCTTCAACCCCGCGTTGGCTGACGCGTTGGGGTTACAGCCCGAACAGGCGCAGCAATATGTGCAGCATTATGTGCGCACTTTGGAGGCCCAAGGCAAATACAAGCACACCATTTGGCCTTTTCACGCCATGCTGGGCGGCATTGGGCATGCCCTGGTGTCCGCGGTTGAAGAGGCCATCTTCTTCCACAGTGTCGCGCGTTATGCCCAGCCCCAATTGATCCTCAAAGGGTCACATCCCTTGACCGAGCATTATTCGGCCTTGAAGCCTGAGGTCAACACGGATTTGCAAGGGCGCCCGTTGGTGCCGCCCAACGACGCGCTGGTGGAAGTCGTGCAGCGTTACGACGCGGTCATTATCACCGGCCAAGCCAAAAGCCACTGCGTCGCCTGGACGGTCAACGATTTGCTCAACGCGTTGGACGCGCGCGGGTTGGGCTACTTGGCTGGGCGCATCTACTTGTTGGAAGATACGACCTCACCGGTCGTGGTGCCGGGCGCGGATTTCACCGCCGCAGCCAACGAGGCCTTTGTGCGTTTCGTCGCCCGCGGCGCGCACCGGGTGACCACGGTGCAGCCCATCACCACTTGGCCGGAGTTCCCCTTGAGCGGCGCGTGAGCCTGGCATGGCGGCGCGCGGCCCCAGAGGAGGGAAGTCATGCGTTTGCGCTGGAGACGACTACCGTGGTTCTTTTTGGGCCTGCTGGCGGCTTTGCTGTGGGCGTTGTGGGCCGCGCGCGGGCGGGCCGCGCCCTTGGCCTTGACACCCACGCCATCGCCCCAACCGGAGGACATCCCCCCAACCCTCGTGCCCGATGTCTTGCCATTGTTACGCGCCGAAGAAGTGTGGTTGGAAAATCTCTATGAACGGGCCAGCGTCAGCGTGGTGCACATCACCACGCGCACCTATGCCTATACCCTGTTCTGGGAGGTGCGCCCGCGGGAGGGTACAGGTTCGGGTTTTGTGTGGGATGAGCAAGGGCATATCGTGACCAACTTCCATGTGGTGCGCGGCGCGCAAGAAATCGAGGTCGCGCTGGCCGATGGCACGCGGCTGCCCGCGCGTGTGGTTGGCGTGGACCCGCCCAACGACTTGGCGGTGTTACAGTGGCAAGTGCCGCCGGGGCAGCCGCAGCCTCACGTGCCGCCGTTGCCCTTGGGCGATTCGCTGCGCTTGCGTGTGGGGCAGCGGGTGGTGGCCATTGGCAACCCCTTTGGCCTGGATCGAACCATGACCGCGGGCATCATTAGCGCGCTGGGTCGGGTGATTCGCAGCGAAGACGGTAGTTTCATTGGCGAGGTGATCCAAACCGATGCGGCCATCAATCCGGGCAATTCGGGCGGGCCGTTGTTGGATTTGGAGGGGCGGGTCATCGGCGTGAACACGGCCATCTTTTCGCCCTCGGGCGCGAACGCGGGCATCGGCTTTGCCATTCCGGCACACACCGTGGCCCGGGTGGTGCCCGAGTTGATCGCGCAGGGCTACTATCGGCACCCGTGGTTGGGGGTGGAAGGCTACACGTATGAACTGCGGCCGCCTGTGGCCCGGGCGTTGCGTCGTTTGGGCTACGCGGTACCTGAGCAGGGGTTGTTGGTGGTCGCGGTCTACCCAGGAAGCCCTGCGGATCGGGCCGGCATCCAAGGCGGGCGGCGCACCGTGCAATTGGGGCACCTGTTGCTGCCCGTAGGGGGAGACGTCATTGTGGCCGTGGATGGGCACCCAACGCCCACCGAACGCGAACTGCGCTTGTGGTTGGAACAGAACTATCGCGTGGGCGACAAGGTCCTCGTGCGCATCGTTCGGGAGGGCGAGGTGCGAGATGTGCGTGTGGTTTTGGACGAACGGCCTTGACGCGACGCGGGCCTTGACGTGGGTTTGGGCCGCGCGGCCGCCATTGCCCCTACCGTCGTGTTAGCCCGCGGTGGAAGGGGCGTCGGGGCTGAGCAGGTGGGCTTGGCTCAGGAGATGGTCGCGCATCACATCCCGCAGCAGGTCCAACGCCTCGATGACACGGCGGTCGTTGAGGGTGTAATACACAGCCTGCTTGCGCCGTTGGGCCCGGACTAAGCCCCGCTCGCGCAGAATTTTGAGATGTCGCGACACCGTGGGCTGGGAGATGCCCAAAGTGCGGGCCAAGGTGTTCACGTTCTTCGGCCCTTCGGCCAACAGATAAAGGATGGCGATGCGCTTGGCATCGGCCAAGCCGCTGCACAAATAAGCGTGCAGTTGTACGCTTTCGTTGGTCATATCGGCTAAAGCGACCATGAGAGCCCTCCTCAGGTGGGTGGTCAGAAGGTTGGCCCACGCGTTTGCACGGTCGGCTAAGTTTGGATATGTGCATACTTTAGTATATGCACCGCGCGCGGTCAAGGATAGTGAAAAACAACACTATCCGCGCGTATCCAAAACAAAAAAGGAGAGTTGTCAGGGGCGGAAGGACGGGGTCGCCGCCGTGGTGACCAGGTTGGATGTGTCGGGTTGCGTCGGTAACAACCAACGCACGCGCGAAGGCGGCCAATAGACCAGCACGGCTTGCCCCAACACGCGCTCTAAGGGGATGGGCCCTAAGATGTGCGAGTCCGTCGAGTGGTTGCGGTTGTCGCCCAGCACGAAAATGTGCCCTGGTGGGACCTTCCAATAGCCGTTGTAGCGGGGTTTTTCCATGATATAGGGCTCGTCCAAAGGGCGATTGTTGATGAAGACCGTGCCGTTTTGAATGAGCACCTCATCGCCGGGCAGGCCGATGACCCGTTTGATATAATCGCCCAACCCGTTGTCGTTGGGGCGAAAGACAATGATGTCGCCCCGGTGGGGCTGGCGTCCGAACCGATAGGCCAGGCGATAGACCAGCACGAATTCGCCGCCGCGCAAGGTCGGCACCATGCTGTAGCCCTCGACCCGGATGCGGGCCGTGAGGGTGTTGAGCACGATGTAGAGCGCGGCAGTGAGGAAGAGCGTGTAGAACGTCTCGCGCAAGAAACGGCCCATGGCCCGCCAGAAGCCGCCGGCAGGCGCTTCCTCCTCGTTGGGGAGCAACGTCTCGTCGGATGTGGGGTTGTGTATTTCAGAGTCGTACATGGCCGCCCTAAGCGTCCCCTTGCGCGGGGCTGAAGAAATGAGATTGCGCACGGTTGAAGATTATACCACTGTGGTATAATCGGCGCATCCAACTCAGGCAGCCTGACCTTTGCCCACTGACGAGGCGCCTATGTCCCAAGTGGCCCAACAACTGTTCAACGCGCTGCAATGGGGTAGTTTTTACGCCCTGATCGCCTTGGGTTACAGCATGGTTTACAGCATTTTGATGCTGTTCAATTTCGCCCATGGCGATGTGTTCATGGTGGCGAGTTACATTGGTTATTTCGTCGCAACCGTTTTGCTGGGGTTGGCCTTAGGTGGAACCTTGCCCTTTTCGGGCGTGGTCGTGTTCGTGCTGACCTTGCTGTTGACCATGTTTTTGGCCTCGTTCATCGGCATCGCGGTGGAGCGGGTGGCCTATCGGCCTTTGCGCGACGCCCCGCGAGCCTCCGCGGCCATCACCGGCTTGATGGTGGGCATTTTTTTAGAGACGCTGGTGCTGTGGCGCTTGGGCGCGAGCCGCCGCAATTTTCCGTCGTTGATCGAGGTCTCGACCTTCCAGATCGGCCCAGTGCAGGTGACCAACCTCAAACTCCTCACCATCGTGTTGGCCGTGGTGCTCATGGTGCTGTTGCACCTGTTCATTCAGAAAACCAAAGTGGGCATGGCCATGCGGGCGATGTCCTACGATTATGCGGTCATCCCGCTGATGGGCGTGCCGTTGGACCTTATCATTGCCTTCACGTTTGCCTTGGGCTCGGCCCTGGCCGGCGCGGCCGGGGTGCTGTTTGGCATGGCGTACCCGGTGCTGGACCCATACTTGGGCGTGTTGATCGGATGGAAGGCCTTTGTGGCGGCCATTCTGGGTGGCCGGGGTTCGATTTTAGGCGCGGTGGCCGGGGGCTTCTTGTTGGGCTTCATCGAGATTCTGGTCGCCGCGGCCTTGACCTCGACCATGCGCGATTTGGTGGCCTATAGCATCGTGTTGCTGATCTTGACCTTCCGGCCCTACGGCTTGTTCGGCGAAGAACACAGCGTGCGCCTGCGGCTGTAAGCGTCGGCATCTTCGCACTGCGAGGACGGAACTATGCAGCGCTCCTCTGAAACACCCTCTGGGCTCAAAGGCTGGTTCCAGCGATGGCGCGAAGCGTATCGGGATGTGCCCATCAGCGCGTGGCTGGTGGGGATGTTGGCCGCGGTCTTGGCCGAAGCGTTGGTGGGGTACGATTTAGCCTATCTCCTGGGTTTGGGCAACTTGCCGTCCTTCTTCGGTCTGTCGCTGATTTTCAAACGCTGGCAGTTGATTCCTAACATTCTGGTTTTTGTGGTGGTGGTGTATGTGATCCCCGCGTTGGGCGCCACGTATCTGGTGCGCAAGTTCATGGCGCGCTTCGGCCGCATGCGCGGGGTGGCGTGGTTGCAACGCATCCCCTCGTGGGGGTACATTCTCTTCAACCTGGCCTTTGTGTATGTGATTTTGCACTTTTGGGCCGCGGCCAGCGACTATCGGCTGTTGGTGCTGCGTCTGCTGGGCGTCAACATCATCTTGACGTTGAGCCTCAATCTGGTGAACGGCTGGATGGGGGAATTTTCCGTCTCGGTGGCCGGGTTCATGGCCGTGGGGGCTTATGTGGCGTCGATCCTCATGGTGTGGGGTTTTGTGGATGATGACGTTTTTGGGGCCGCGGTCTTCCCCGAGGCTTGGGCGCCTTTTGCCTTCCCTGTGGCGCTGATCATCGCGGGCGCGGTCACGGCCATCACCGCTCTGGCCGTGGCCATCCCTTCCTTCCGCACTCGGGGCGACTACCTGGCCATCATCACCCTGGCCTACATGTTCATCGTCAAAAGCGCTATTGAAAACATCGACTTCTTGGGCGGTGCGCGTGGCTTCATGGGCCAGCCCAACGTGGCTGATTCGTTGCTGGTGGTGTTCATCTGGACCGTGCTGGCCGTGTGGATCATGCACAATTATGTGACCTCGACGTTGGGCAAGGCGACCAGCGCGGTGCGTGACAACGAACCCGCCGCGGAGATGATGACCGTCAACACGCGCAAGGTCAAGATGGTGGCCTTCTTGACCCACGCGTTTTGGTCGGGCGTGGCCGGCGGCCTGTACGCCCACATCGTTGGTTACATCAATCCGGGCAACTTTGGCCTGGTCAAGTCGGCCGAGATTTTGGGCATGTTGTACCTGGGCGGTTTGAACTCGGTCACCGGCTCGATTTTGGGCACGGTGTTGTTCACGATGCTCAGCGAAATCTTGCGGCCGCTCCAACTCATCAAGTGGATGGTCATCCCGGTGATCCTCATTCTGGTGATGATCAAGCGCCCGCGGGGCCTGTTGGGCTTTCAGGAGTTGCGGTTGCCGTTCTTGGAGCGCCGAGCCCAGGCCGAAGAGGAGGTCTCTCATGCCCCTGCTGGAGATTAAGAACCTGACCCACTTCTTCGGCGGTTTGCGCGCGGTCCACAATTTCAACATTCGCATCGAGCCCGGTGAGATTCGAGGGCTCATTGGCCCTAATGGCGCGGGCAAGACCACGGTGTTCAACCTCACCACCGGCGTGTACAAGCCCACGCAGGGGCAAATTCTGTTCGAGGGACGCGATATCACTGGCAAGCCGCCTCATGAGATCGGCAAGTTGGGCATCAGCCGCACTTATCAGAACCTGCGCTTGTGGGGCAATCTGACCGCGCTGGACAATGTGAAAATCGCGTTCTACGGACGCATTCGCTACGGCTTGTTGGGTGCTTTTTTCGGCCTCAACGGTCGTCACGAAGAAGAGCGGCAAATCGACCGCGAAGCCCGCGAACTCATGGCCTTGCTGGGCATCGAGCAATATGCCGACATGGTGGTCTCCGGGCTGCCTTACGGCATTCAACGCAAGGTCGAAATGGCGCGCGCGCTGGCAACCCGCCCCAAACTCTTGCTGTTGGATGAGCCCACCGCGGGCATGACCCCCGCGGAGATGGAAGAGACCATGGAGTTCGTCCTCTACATTCGGGACACCTTCAACTTGACCATCTGGCTCATCGAGCACAAAATGCGCTTTGTCATGGGCTTGTGCCGTTGGATTCAAGTGCTCAACTTCGGCGAAATCATCGCGGAAGGCACGCCCGAAGAGGTGCAGAACAACCCCGAGGTCATCCGGGCCTATCTGGGCACCGCGGTGACCTAAGCCTTGCGCGCAGCCAGCAGTGAGGACGCTATGGCCCAAGAAGAACGCACACCGCAACTCATTGTAGAAAACTTGGAAGTCTATTACGGCGCGATCAAGGCCCTGCATGGCATTTCCTTCCGGGTGTATCCGGGCGAGATCGTGACCATCATTGGCGCCAATGGCGCGGGTAAGACCTCTACGCTGCGGGCCATCTCGCGGCTGGTCAAAGTGGGGCCTGAAACGCGCATGGTGTTCGAAGGTCATGACCTGCTGGCCTATCCGCCGCACAAAGTGGTCAGCCAGTTGGGCATCAGCCACGTGCCCGAAGGCCGGCGTTTGTTCGGCAATCTCACCGTGTGGGAAAACCTGCAATTGGCCACTTTCGCGCGCAAAGACCCGCCTGAAGTCATTCAGCGCGATTTCGACATGGTCTTCGACCTGTTCCCTCGGTTGGCCGAACGTCGGCATCAGCGGGCCGGCACCATGAGCGGCGGGGAGCAGCAAATGTTGGCCGTGGCGCGCGCGTTGATTACCGCGCGGCGCATGATGCTTTTGGACGAGCCCTCTATGGGCTTGGCCCCCAAGTTGATGCAAGAGATGTTTGAGGCCCTCAAGGAAATCAACAAAGAGGGCACCACCATCTTGCTGGTCGAGCAAAACGCGAACATGGCTTTGCGCTTTGCCCAGCGGGGCTACGTGTTAGAAACCGGTAACTTGGTCCTGGAGGGCCCCAGCGACCAATTGTTGGCCGACCCCCGGGTCAAAGAGGCTTATTTGGGCGGTTGAGCCGCGTGGCTGGCTGCCTGTGCGTGACCGCGCGCCCCGCCAACGCCGGGGCGCGTTGGCATTTCTGGCCCCTTGCCTTGGCCTCTCATCGGCGCGATAATAGGCGCCGGCGAGGTGCTCATGGACAGGACAAGTTGGTGGCTCTGGCTCGCGGCGCTGGTGCTCGCGGCCGCGCGCGCAGCACGAGATTGCCGTTCCGCACGGCCATGCGCGCGGGCTTGGGCGTGGTGGGGCTTGGTGGCCCTGTACCCCTTGGGCGCTGCAGGATTGCTGCGGGGCGTCGCGTGGGTGTACGCGGCCGCGCCTGAAGCCGTGGCCGCGCGGCTCATGCCCAGCCGTGGGATCCTGCCCTTGGCCCATTATCAGGCGCGGGCACAAGAAGGCCTGCGTTGGGCCACGGCCGCCTTGCTCGCGCTCGCCCTGCTGCTTGCTGCCATGCCCCTCGCGCGGCAGGTCGTCCACGGCCGACGTTGGCGCGCGTGGCGCGACCATGCCGTGTTCCGCCTCGGCGCGCGCCTGGGGCTGCTCGTGACCCTCGCGTTCATAGGCTACAATGCCCTCCTGCACTTGCAGTTCACCCGTCCGCATCCCGTGTTCTACACGGGCTGCCGCAAGGTTTGGGGGCACCGTGGGCACCCCGAACCGCCGGCCATCGCGGAAAACACCATCGCCAGTTATCGCCGGGCGTTCGACTTGGGCGCCGCGGGGGTTGAGATGGATGTGCGCTATGACCCCGAGCGCCGCGAGTATTTCATCGGCCGTTACGATCGCGGCGCGGCGCCCCCGCCGGGGCAGCGTCTGCTGTTGGAAGACGTGTTTGCGGCCGTGGGCGCGCGCGGCTACTTTTGGCTGGACATCAAGACCATCGGCTACCTCACCCCAGACCAAGCCCAGCGCGCAGCCGATGACTTGGCCGTGCTGTTGCAGCGTTATGGGCTGCGTGAGCGGGCCATCGTCGAGTCCGACGCGCCCGACCGCTTACAATTCTTCGCCCGCGCTGGCCTGCATACCAGTTATTGGATCTTCAACGTGGACGAAGAGGCCTTTCCCAACACGCCGTGGGACCTGTGGTGGGCCTTGGTGCAGGTGAAGCGGAACTACATCCGAGGCGGCTTTTCGGCCATCTCCATGGACCGGCGCTTTTACACGCCTATGGTCGCGTGGATGCTGCGCGGCGCGCGCATTCATTTGTTCACCGTCAACCACCTGCCCGACTTGCGGCAATTGGTCGCCAATGAGCAAGTGCGGGTGATCTTGACCGACACCGCCCATTATGACCTCACCGCGTGCCCGTGAGCCGCGCCCTGCTCGGAGCCCTTCCCCCGTCTGCTATACTGTAAATACCACAACCGCGCAGCCCCCACCTACGGAGGTGGCCATGGACACCTGGGGCCCTGATTGGGACATGGCCGTGACTTTGCTTCGCGGCGCGCAGCACGCGGTGGCTTTTACGGGCGCGGGCATCTCCACGCCGTCGGGCATCCCCGATTTTCGTTCCTCCGAAGGGCTGTGGCAGCGAGTAGACCCCATGGAGGTGGCCTCCATCTGGGGCTTTCGGGAGAACCCGCGGCGCTTTTACGATTGGATTCGGCCCCTGGCCTTGGACATGCTGCAGGCCCAGCCCAACCCGGCCCATCGAGCGCTGGCGCGTTTGGAGCAAGCCGGGCGTTTGCACGCGGTGATCACCCAAAACATCGATGGATTGCACCAGCGGGCCGGCTCGCGGCGGGTCATTGAGGTGCATGGCGGGTTCAACGAGATGGTCTGCCTCGAATGCGGATGGCGCGGCCCGGCCGCGCCGTATCTGACGCCCGAGTTCTTGCGCTCGACCGACCTGCCGACGTGCCCCCACTGCCAGGCCGTGCTCAAGCCCGATGTGGTGCTTTTTGGCGAACCCTTGCCCGCGGCGGCTTGGCAAGCCGCTCAAGAGGCCATCCGGCGGGCGGATGTGGTCTTGGTTGCCGGCTCGTCGCTTGAGGTTGTCCCCGCGGGCCAACTGCCTTATCAGGCTTATCGCAACGGCGCGGCCGTTATCGTCGTCAACCGCGATCCTACGCCAATCGACCCGCACGCCGCGGCCGTGCTGCGGGGTGATGTGGCCCACGTGCTGCCCGCCTTGGCGGACGCGGTGCTTGACGCGACGCCTCAGGAGTGAGCCCATGGCACAATCGGCTTTCCCCCAAGCGTGGCTGGCGCGCTTGCAGTCTTCTGACCCCGCGCGCCTGCAGCAGGCTCTGCGCGAATGGCCGCACGACCCGCGCGCGAGTTCGCCCGCGGCCGCGGCGGTTTGGCGGCAGGTGGAGCAGTTGGCCCTGCGCGCGTCGGACGCGCAGGTGCAGCAGGCCGCGCTGCAGGCTCTGACCTCGCCGGCCGCGCGGCGGTTCTATCACGGCCGCACGGCATGGTCGCCTGGGCTGCGGGCCGCACTGCGGGCCGAGATCGCAGGGTGGGCGCGCGAAGGCCTGATCAGCCCCGCGCAGGCCGCGGTGCTGCAAGCCCGCTATGCCGATCCACCCCGAACCGAAGCGCGCGCGCCGGCCCCGACCGCGGCCGCGCGCCGCGCGTCGCCTTGGGCTTTGCACGTGGTGCTCTATTTGGGCGCCTTTTTCGTCATCGCCGCGGCCTTGCTGTTCGCCGCGTTGGTCGAGGCCTGGCGCTTGCCCATTTTGCTGTTGGCTACCGCGCTGTTCGGCGCCGCGGCCGCGGGCGTGTATCGCATCACGCCCACCGGCGGGCGGGTGTTGGGCATCGTAGCCGCGGGCTTCTTGTGGGCCGACGCGGCTGTGTTGTCGGATCTCTTCGCACCGTATTGGGGACCTGACGGCCAGGATTTATATTGGGCCGCCGCGACTTTTGTGCTGGCCGTGGTTTGGCTGCTGGCCGGCTGGTTGTTGCGCTCGGGCGTGCTTACCTTGGCCGCGTGGCCCATGGCCGCCGCGTCCGTGGCTTTCGCTTGGGCATGGCTGGACCCTTACTTCCCTTTGGCGCGCGCGCTGCGCTTGCATGTGACATGGACGGCCGAGGTGTTGGCCGCCGCGGCCTGGGCCGCTTGGAGCCGCGCGCGGCTGTCGCGCGCCGCGCGTTGGCTGTGGGCGGTGAGCCATGGTGTGGCCCTGCTGTTGCTGCTGACGGCCCTGCCTATCTTGGCCTTCGAGGTGCTGGATGCCCCAGCCGAGCATCGCCCGACCATGGCGGGTTTGGCCCTGCTGGGGCACGTCTTGCTGCTGGGCTTCTATGCCGTGGCACGCCGAGGCTTGGGCCCGGCGCCGTGGATCGAATCTTGGGCCGTGCCCTGGGCTGTGTTGGGCGCGATGCTCGCGTGGACCCTGCTGTGGCCCACCGGGTGGCCGCAAGCCGTGGCTTTAGCGCTCGCGGCGTTGGCCTGCGCGGCCCTTGCGGAAGGGGTGCGTCGCCTTGGGTTGGGTATGCCCCGCGCGTGGGGCCTGGGGCTGGAACTCGTGGCCGGGTTGGGCTGGTGGGTCGCGGGCGTCTTGCTCGTGGAAGATTCGAGCGTGGCTTGGCGGCATGTGGGGGCGTTGGTGGTGTGGCTGGCCGGGGCTCTGTGGGGGTGGAGCATGGGGTGGCGGGCCGCGCGCTGGGTGCCCACGTTGTGGGGCTGGCTGTTGAGTCAAACGGCCTTCGCCCATTTTATCGCCCGCGTGTGGCCGGGCCAGGCGGATGTGTATTGGCCTGGGTGGTGGTTGCTCTCGGTGTTGGGCAGCGCGGCGCTGGATGCCTGGGCTCGACGAGCGCAGCGGCGGGTCGTGATGTATGTGGCCCGCGGCGGGCTGGTGGTGACGGCGTGGGGCCTGGGCGTGCAAATCCTCGGCCGGTGGGGCGAGTTCGCCCTGCGCGACGCGGGGGTGGTGTTGGCGTTGACCGTGCTTTTGGCCGCGTATGCCCGTGCGTTGCGTAAAGCCTGGTTGTGGGCCGGCGTGCCCGTCATGGCGTGGGCCAGTTGGGGCCTCGTGCTGAGCGCCCTGGGCGCGGATCACCCGGCCACCCTGGCCGCGTGGCCCGTTGTGGCCGCCCTGGTCGTCTGGGGCGTCGCGCGCTCGCGCCCTTCGCCGCCGTGGCGGGCTTGGGGTTGGGGCACGCTGGTCAGCGCGTGGCTGACCGCGCTGACCGCGTTGTTCACCGACGATGGTTGGAGCGCGCTGGCTTTGGCCATGATGGCCACCGTGACGGGCGGCTTCGCTTGGCTGTGGCACCCCCTGGCGCTGGCCGTGCCCACGGCTGGGCTGTACTTCGCGGCCTATGCGTGGACCCTGCACTTGTGGCATGTGCGCCAGCCCCAGGGCTATACCGTGCCCGCGGCCGTGCTTGGCTTGCTGCTTCACGCCCTGTACCGTCGCCGGGGGCATCGGGTGATCGCGTTCGTGTTGGGCGCGGTGGCCCAGTTGGTGCTTTTCACCACGACCTATATCCAAATGGTCGACCAGCGCAGCGGCTGGTACTTTGCCGTGCTGTTCTTGCAGGCTTTGGTGGTGCTGGGCTATGGCTTGTGGAGCAACGACCCGGCGCTGATCTGGACGCCCGTCGGTTTTGTGGTGTTGGCCACTGTCACGCTGGTGCTCATTCGCTTTCAGGGCTTGGGGGTGTTGGCGTTGCTGTGCGGCGCGGGCCTGGCCCTTTTGGCAGGGGGACTGTTCTTTTTGTGGCGCCGGGCGCGCCGCGAAGCCTCCGCGGAACCGCCCGCATCGCCCGCGCGGCCCGACTCGGCCTCCACGGAGTCGTCCACCCACTGACCACAGACCAGACACCACAACCCCGCGGGCCCGTGCTCAGGCCCGCGGGGTCACGCTTTACCCCGACGGTGTGGGCGAAGGGGTCGGGGTGACGCGCGGCGTGGGCGAAGGGGTGAACGTGGGCGTGGGGGTGGCTTTGAGATAGACGGGCACTTTGATGAGATCGCCCACATACAAGGGCGTGGCCTCGTCCATTTCGTTGGCCGCTCGAATTTCATCCACCTCGGTGTAGAACTTGGCGGCAATGGCTTGCAACGTGTCGCCCGGTCGCACGAAATACAGGATAATGTCACCTGGCTTGAGATTCGGCGGCAGGGGCGTCGGCGTCGGCGGCTCCATGCCCGGCAGGGGGATGATCAGTTCCCGGCCGGCGTACAAGACCGATTGGTTTGACATGCCGTTCCACAGCATGAGCACATCCAAGTCGACGCCGAACTGTTCCGCGATGCTGAAGAGCGTGTCGCCGGGTTGAACCGTGTAAGGGAAGGGCTCGTTGGGCGTCGGCGAGGGGCTTGGCGTCCAGGTCGGGGTGATGGTTGCGGTCGCGGTGGGGGTCGCGGTAGGCGGAATTGGCGTGGCCGTGGCCGTCGCGGTAGCGGTCGGGGTTGCCGTGGGTTGCCAGGGCATGCGTCCGGTGGTGGTCCAAGTGTTGAGGATGAGCACGACGCCCACGACAACGAGCACCACGGCCAGACCGCCGAAGAGGAACGGCAGCCATTGTTGCTGGCGTCGGCGGCGTAGGGTGGGTTGCATCTGAGGGGACATAGGCCTCCTCCTGCCTAAGGTCAGGCCGACGAAGGGTAGGGTTCGCCCGCCAAGGTCAGGAACACATCTTCGAGGCTGGGCGCGACTTCGTGCACTCGGCGGACGCGCAGGCCCGCGGCTTGCAACGCGCGGCGCACGGCGCGCGCGGTGACAGTGGGGTCGGTCAGCAGGCGCAAGCGGTCGCGATGCAGGCTGGCCCGCTGCACGCGCGGCCATTGTTCGGCCGTGGCCAGCGCGTCCAACAGGGGTTCGGCCTCCACTTCCCACAGGCGGCCTTGCAGCAAGCGTTGCTTGAGCGCCGCGGGGGCGTCCATGGCCAACAAGCGCCCGCGATGCATGATGCCTACCCGGTGGCAATATTCGGCTTCGTCCATGTAATGGGTGGTAACGAACACCGCGATGTCTTGGGCCACGAGGTCGTAGATTAAATCCCAGAACGCGCGGCGCGTCGGTGGGTCGACGCCGCTGGTGGGCTCGTCGAGGAACAGGATTTTGGGGCGGTGCAAAAGCGCGGTGGCCAAGGCCAAGCGTTGCCGCCAGCCGGCCGGCAATGTGCCCACCCGGCGGCCGTACAGCGCTCGCAGCCCCAGCGCGACCGCGACCTCTTCGATGCGGTGCCGTTCGCGCACGCCGTACACTTGGGCGTAGAAGGTCAGGTTTTCGTGCACGGTCAAATCGTCATACAACGCGAAGCGTTGCGACATGTAGCCCACTTGTTCCCGAATGGCCTCGGGCTCGCGGCGCACATCGTGGCCCAGCACCGTGGCCCAGCCCGCGCTGGGGCGCAGCAGGCCCAGCAGCATACGAATGGTTGTGGTCTTGCCCGAGCCGTTGGGCCCCAAATACCCGACCACCTCGCGCGGGTAGATTTCGAACGAGACACGATCCACGGCCACAAAGTCGCCGAACAACCGGGTGAGTTCGTGCACCCGGACCAAGGGTTCAGGGCGCATGGGGACACCTCCTGCCGTTGAGGCGTCCTACAGTATACCGCAAGCCAACCATCAAGGGGTGGGCGCGGGCGTGGGCGTGGCGGGCACGGGGGTAGGAGTGGGCGTCGGCGGGACCGGAGTGGGCGTGGCCGTAGGTGTTTCAGGCGTTGGCGGTGCGGTGGGCGTGGCCGGCGTTGCGGTGGCTGTGGGGGGCGCGCCGGTCGGCGTTGGTGTGGAGGTAGCGCCAGATGGCGTGGCCGTGGTCGAAGGGGTAGGGGTGGCGGTCGCCACCACGCGAATGAGCACCCAAATGGGCTGCGCGGCGTCGTCGCCCACGCCGAACTCGGTGCCCTTGTCGGAAACCAACTTCCAGAAACCCTGATATTCGCCAGGCGCGGTGGGCGCGCGCATGTTTACGCTGATGTCGATCATGCCGCCGGGGGGAACCGCCTGCGGCAGCGGCACCCGCTCGGGCGCGCCCATGCGTTCCCCGCCGACGAAGATCAGCGCGAAGGCCGTGGTCCAGGGGCACGCGCCGCGGTTGATCAGCCGCCACGTCTTGGTAAACGTTTCGCCGGGCGCGAACTGGGTGCCGTCAGGCACGGTGATGTCGTCGACAAAGCCCGCGGCCAGACAGCGGGGCGTCGCGGTGAAGGGCGCCCCTATCGTAGGCGTTGGGGTGGGGGTGGCGGAGGCCGGGGGCGCCGCGGTGGTGGGCGGCGTAGGGGTGTCGGCCGCGGGGGGCGTGACCAGGGCTTGAGAGGTCAGCGCGGCCTCGGTGAGCCAACGCGCCACATCGGGCGTGGTGGCTGGCTGGCCCCGGTCGGCCCAGCGCGCGGCCAGCACGGTGCCCAGGCCGCAGATCAGCATGGTGAGCAGAAAACCTGCCCCCATCCAGAGGAACTGTTGTTTGCGGTTCATAGGCCCTCCTCGAAACACCAAGGGATGCTGCGCGCGCGTGGAGGCCCCTGGCCAGGGCCTCCACGCGCGTTTCTATCCGATCTCAAGGCGCTTCGATGCGCGGGTTGACCCACACGGCCCAATCTTGGGCCGAAGAACCGTTGGCCATCACAGCCAGCACGAATTCGACCGTGTGCCCGGCCAGGCTGCTCAGGTCGATGTCTAAGGAGCGCAGCGCACCGTCACACGTCTCGCGCCATTGGCCCAGGGGGTGCAACGCGCCGCCTTCTTTGTAGTTGAGTTGGAAGATCACATCGCCAACGCCGCAACTGCCATCGCTCAGGGCAATGAACCCGATTTGGGCCCGAAAGCGATGGCCGGCCACCACCGTAAAGGCAGGATAGCGGCCGCTGATAACGCCATCGTCGACCCATTCGGGATGGGTCTGCAACACTTTGGCCGGCCGGGAGCCGTCTTCCAGCAAAATGCCCGAACGCTGGATCACGAAGCCGCGGGGGTCGTTGTCGGGTCCGCCGAAGGGCAGCAGCCCGGCGCCACTCACCCACTCGGCCGCTGGGGCTTCGTCGTAAAAATTGAGGATAGGGGCTGGGGGCGGCGGCAGGGTGGGTGCGACGACCTTGATCTCGACCCAAAAGGCCACATCACGGGAGGATCCAATGCCGAAGGCCTCTCCCCGATCCGAGCGCAATTTCCAATAGCCTTTGTATGTGCCCGGCGTGTCGGGGGCCCGCAAGGTCACGCTGACATCCACCGTTTCGCCAGGGTCCACCGCGTGGGGCAGGTTGATATCCGCGGGGCCCTCCATGTGGTCGCCCCGGTCGAAGTAGACGGTGAACGCGGTGGTCCAAGTGCACGAGCCCACATTGCGCAGCCGCCAGGTTTTGGTGAACGCCTCGCCCGGCGCGAACGAGGTGCCGTCGGGCACGGTGACATCGCGCTCAAAGCGTGCGGCCAAGCAGGGTGGGGTGGGCGTGGGAATGGGGGTGGCGGTGAACGCGGGGGTGGGTGGGGCTGCGGTGGGCGATGGGGCCATGGCTGGCGTGGCCGATGCCGCGGCGGTGGGCCCCGCCGGAGGGGTTCCCCCAGCCGGTGTGCTCTGCAGGGCCTGGAGCGTGGCCGCGGCCCATGTGGCCAGTTGCTCGTCGTTGAGGTCCGGCGCCGCGGGCGCGGTGGCTCGCCGGGCCAGCACCAACCCGCCGATCGCGAGCGCACACAGGAGGAGCACGGCGACCAGGCCGCCGGCGAGCCAAAGGATCTTTTGTTTCGTGTCCATGCTGCAACTCCTTCCGAATGGGGGATCGCGCGAACAAAACGATGGGCGTCACCCCCTACGGCTGGTAGGTGATCCGCAGCACGGCCCGAGGGCAGAGGATGGCGTCGGCGCTCCCATCGCGGTCGGTGGGCTTTTGGGGGTGCAGGCGCAGGTGGAACTCGGGATCGCCCGCGGTCAAGCGGGGCTGCACTTGCTGGGTCACCTCAACCCGCGGTTCCGTGGGCAACGCGGTCGGCGAGGTGAGCGGGGTGCCCGGCGGGTCGTAAAGCCCCGCGCGCAGGGGGCGCGCGAAGACGACCTCGGCTACCCAGGTGCCGCCCAGTTCGGTGAAGGGGGCGCCGAGTTGTTGGGTGCAGCCCAAGTCGACCTTCGCGTGGGTTACCATGCCGGGGATGTGGGAGAGGTCGCAAGTGAGGCGGCCGCGAACTTGGCGGTTGGTGTCGGTGTCGCCCGCCATGACGGGGCCGCGGCTGGCCGGAGGGCCTTGCTCGTACAGGGTGTCGCTGTTGGCTGGGTCATAAGGCAGCGCCAAATCGGCATTGGCCAGCGTGGCCGTGGCCGCGGGAGCCGTCGCCCGCATGGCCACCCAAAACGCCGTGCGCTGCTCTGCACCGATGCCGAACGCCCGGCCTTGGTCAGAGCGTAATTCCCCGTAGCCCTTGTACGCCCCCGGCGCGTCGGGAGGCCGTGGGTTCACACGGGCATCCGCCGCTTCGCTGGGGTCCACCGCGTAGGGCAGGTGGATATTCCCGGGGCTGTCCATGTGGTCGCCCTGGTCGAAGTAGACGGTGAAGGTGATGGCCCAAGGGCGCGAGCCCCCGTTGCGCAGCCGCCAAGTTTGGGTAAACGCGGTGCCGGCCGCGAGCGGGGCGCCGTCGGGCCCGGCGACATCGGTCTCAAAACGTGCGGCCAACGTTCCGATGGCCAAGAGGCCACCGCCGAGCCATCCCGGTTTGGCGTTGGCGGTCATGAGAGTCTCCTAAATAAAAGCAAAGAAGCGGGTGGTCGTCCCGCTTTGGCAACAGGCCGGCTACGCTTTCAGGATATCAGAGATTTGTTAAAAATCAAGCCGGGCCCCAGGGCCAAGGGTTGACGGCCTAAAAGCGGCTTCGCTAAGATTAGGGGCGGTAGTGCAGAATCATCTCTGCATCATGATTCATCTCCAAGAAAAGGAGGGCAAGATGGCCGTGAAATTGCAGCCTTTGGCCAATCGGGTGGTAGTCAAGCCCATCGAGGAAGAGGAGCGCACGCCTTCGGGGCTGGTGTTGCCCGAGACCGCCAAGGAAAAGCCCCAGAAGGGCGAAGTGTTGGCCGTGGGCCCTGGTGAGTGGAATGAAGACGGTGACGGCCGCATCCCCATGAGCGTCAAAGTGGGGGACAAGGTGATCTTCGCGAAGTACGCGGGGACGGAAGTGAAGGTGGATGGCGAGAAGTTGCTCATCCTGCGCGAAAGTGACATTTTGGCCATTGTGACCGAAGAGTAATACCGTCGCGTGACGCGACGCCCTGAAGAAGCCATTGCCAAGGAGGTGACCCTATGGCTGCCAAACAAATCGTTTTTGCCGATGAAGCCCGCCAACGTTTGAAGAAAGGGATTGACATTTTGGCCAAGGCCGTGGCGACGACGCTGGGCCCCAAGGGCCGCAATGTGGCCTTGGATCGCAAGTTCGGTGCGCCGTCCATCACCCATGACGGTGTGTCGGTGGCCAAGGAAATCGAACTGGAAGACCCCTTTGAGAACATGGGCGCGCAATTGCTGAAGGAAGCGGCCACCAAGACCAACGACATCGCGGGTGACGGCACCACCACTTCCACGGTGTTGGCGCACGCGATCGTGACCGAGGGCATGAAGGCCTTGGCCGCGGGTGCCAACGCCATGCTGCTCAAGCGCGGCATCGAGAAAGCGGCCAAGAAGGCGGCCGAGCACATCAAGGGCGAAGCCATCGAGATCAAGACCAAGGAGCAAATGGCTCATGTGGCCGCGATCTCGGCCCAAGACCAGGCCATCGGTGAGTTGATCGCCGAGGTCTTCGAAAAGGTCGGCAACGACGGCGTGATCACGGTGGAAGAGTCCAAGGGCTTGGAGTTCGAGACCGAATATGTGGAAGGTATGCAGTTCGATCGCGGCTACATTTCGCCCTACTTCATCACCGACCCCGAGAACATGGAGGCGGTGATCGAGAACCCCTATATCTTGGTGTATGACAAGAAGATCTCCGCGGCCCAGGACCTGGTTCCGCTGCTGGAGAAGTTGCTGCAGATCGGCAAGCGCGAACTGGTGGTCATCGCGGAAGATGTGGAAGGGGAAGCGCTGGCCACGCTGGTGCTGAACAAGTTGCGGGGCATCCTGAATGTCTTGGCGGTGAAGGCCCCCGGCTTTGGTGAGCGCCGCAAGGCAATGCTGCAAGACATCGCCATCTTGACGGGCGCGCAACTCATCTCCGAAGAGACCGGCCGCAAGTTGGAAGGCGTGACCATCGAGGACTTGGGCCGGGCCGAGAAAGTGGTGGCCACCAAGGAAGACACCACCATCATCGGCGGCAAGGGCGATCCTGACATGATCAAGGCCCGCATCGAACAGATCAAGGCCGAGATCGAGCGCGCCACCAGCGACTATGACCGGGAGAAACTGCAAGAGCGCTTGGCCAAACTGGCCGGCGGTGTGGCCATCATCCGGGTGGGTGCTGCGACCGAGACCGAATTGAAGGAGAAGAAGCATCGGGTCGAGGACGCGGTGAGCGCGACCCGGGCCGCGGTGGAAGAGGGCATTGTGCCCGGCGGTGGTGTGGCGCTGCTGAACGCCATCGAGGCGCTGGAAGGGCTGCAGGGCGACAACGAAGACGAGCAGATGGGCATCAACATCGTGCGCAAGGCCCTGAGCGTGCCCATGCGCCTCATCGCGGAGAACGCGGGCGTTGACGGTTCGGTGGTGGTCGAGCACGTCAAGCGCCTGCAGGCCGAGCAGAAGAACAAGCGCATCGGCTACAACGTGCTGACGGAGAAGTATGAGGACATGGTCGACGCGGGCGTCATCGACCCGGCCAAGGTGACCCGGGGCGCGCTGGAGAACGCGGCGTCCATCGCGGGCATGATCTTGACCACCGAGGCCTTGATCACCGACGTGCCCGAAGAAGAGAAGTCCAACACGCCGCCCACGCCCGAGTTCTAATCCCTGACCGGCCGTACCTGGCCCACGAGCCCCCGTTCTGCGGGGGCTCGTTTTTTTAAGGGGTGCGGGGCGATTTTCATCAATGACTCATGAAATCACCCTCCAGGGTGATATGAATCATGCCCCTGTGGGATGCCTCAGGGGTTGAATTAATGGAAAATGAAGGGGCGAAGAGGGAGGCGCCTCTTGGCGTGTTGCGGCTCTCGACGCCCATCTCGATACTCTACCAAAGGAGGTGCGGTCTATGAGACGACGCCTGATGTTGGCCCTGGTGCTGACCCTCCTGACCGTGGCCTTGGTCGCCGTAGGCGTGTACGCGGGCGACCAAACGGGCGCGGCCCAGGCTGTGGTAGCCCAGGAAGAAGAGGGCTGTCTCTCGTGTCACGCGGGCATCGAAGACATTCGCCCGCAAGACAGTGACATGATGAAGCAGATCAACGCCATGGGGCAGTGTACTGCGTGCCATGGCGGCGATCCCACGGTGACCGCGGAGGACATGAACGACGAAGAGGCCAAGAACGCCGCGCACGGCGGCAATGGCCAACCGTTCTACGCCGACCCCGGGAACCTGTGGATCGCGGACAAGACCTGCGGCAAGTGCCATCCGGGCTATGCCGACGCGCTGCAAAAGTCCCTCATGAACACCGAGGCCGGCAAGATCCACGGCACGCTGTGGGCCTTTGGCGCGTTTGGTGGCCCCTATGGCCTGGATCCGGACAACATCCACAAGGTCCGCTACGGCAACTATGACATCGAAGATACGGACGGGCCGACCCCCATCTTCGGTACTGACACCTACAAGGCCTATGCCGAAGCCTTGAAGAAGGCCTGGCCGGATCAGATTCCCGACAAACTGGAAGGCCTGCCGCTGCCCACGGTGGAGGAAATCGTCGAGAACCCCGCGTATGCGTCCTTCACCTACATGCACAGCGACTGCCAGCGCTGCCATGTGGCTACGCCGCCGCGGGCCAAGCGGGGCGACTGGCGGGGCACGGGCTGCTCGGCCTGCCACATGCCCTACAGCAATGAGGGCTACTACGAGGGCAACGACCCCACCATCCCCAAAGACGAGCCCGGCCACATCCTGGTGCACCAAATCCAGGCCACCCGCGACACCCAAGTGACCGTGGGCGACAAGACCTACAGCGGGATTCCCGTCGAAACCTGTAACTCGTGCCACAACCGCGGCAAGCGCATTGGCGTGAGTTACGAGGGCATCATGGAATTCCCCTATGGCACGCCCTTCAACGAGAAGGGTGGCAAGCAGCCCAAACTGCACACCAAGCAATACCTGTTCATCCAGGATGACATCCACCACGCGGGCCTGGACCCCGAGAAGGGTGGCTTGTTGTGCCAAGACTGCCACACCAGCATCGACATGCACGGTGACGGCAACATCTATGGCACCACCCTGGCCCAGGTGGAGATCGAGTGCGCGGACTGCCACGGTACGCCCGACGCCTACCCGTGGGAACTGCCCTTGGGCTACCAGGAAGAGGAGTTGACCGCGGCTCTGGAAGGGGTTGACCTGGAATCCCCGCGCGGGCTGTGGAAGGATAATCTGCCGCTGTGGATGACCTACGGCATGATTTATCCCATGGAAGATGGCTACCTGCTGACCGCGCGCGGCAACCCCTTCGGCAACGTGGTCAAGTCGGGCGACAAGGTCATCTTGCACTCGGCCAATGGCAAGGACTTCGAGGTCCCGCTGCTGAAGAAGATCAAGGAAGAAGGCACCTGGAAGTCCATGGACTCGCAGGTGGCCATGGACAAGATCGGCGCCCATATGGACAACATGGAGTGCTACGCGTGCCATGCTTCGTGGGCGCCGCAGTGCTATGGCTGCCATGTGGTCGTGGACTACAGCGGCGAGAAGACCTCGACCTCGTGGATCTTGACGGCCAACAAGTACCGCGAGGCGGGCGGTGCGGCCAAGCACCTGGAATTCAGCAAGAACACCGAGAAGCAGCCGGGTAAGGCCTCCGAAGGTCGGGCCTACCTGCGCTGGGAGGATCCCATCTTGGGCATCAACGGTGAAGGCCGGGTGACGCCCATCATTCCGGGCTGCCAAGTGGTCTACACCGTCATCGGGCCCGATGGGACCACGCTGGTGCACAACAAGATCGGTCGCACGCCGCCCAACACCGAAGGCGCGGGTGAGGAAGGCCAGCGGGGCATCGACATGGCGCCGGCGCAACCGCACACCGTGGGCGCCAAGGCTCGCACTTGCGAGTCGTGCCACAACGACCCCAAGGCCTTGGGCTATGGCATCAAGAACGGCATCTTCATGCGGGGTTACACCGAGCCGCGCTACATCGACCTGGTCGATGCGGAAGGCAATGTGATCCCGCAGAACACCCAGCCGCAGATGCAGGCCATCCCCGACCTGCCCTTCGATTGGAGCGTGGTGCTCGATCCCGAGACGGGCGAGCAATTGGTCACCGTCGGTCAGCACTGGCCGGCTTCCCGCCCCTTGGATGCTGACAAGCGCACCAAGATGGAGCGGGTGGGCGTGTGCATGGGGTGCCACCAGAACATGGTCGATCCGGCCTTCTGGACGGATGAGGTCATCGCCATCTACGGTCAGGTCATCTCCAACGAAGACCACATCAACCTGATGAACCAACTGATCCATGATGCGGTGGCCGGTAAGAAGGCCATGGAAGAGGTGGAGACCCTGAAGCAGCAGATGAGCGAGATGGAGGCGGCAGCCGAGCAGACCGCGGCCGAGGCGGCGGCAGAGGCCCCGGCCGAGATGCCTGCCGAAGCCCCCACGGGCGTGCCGGTAGGTTACGCGGTGGCCGCGCTGGTCATCGGCCTGCTGCTGGGCATCGGTGCCATGGCCCTGCGACAAAAGGGCGCATAGCACCCCCGAGGTAGAGCCGCACCCTCTCATGCGGGGAGGACCGATCCCTGGTCCTCCCCGCATTTTGCGCCCTTGACGAAACGGGGTACAATTCGTGACAACTTTCACAGTAGGTGGTTTGCCCATGAAGCGAGTTTGGTGGCGCCGTCCCTCGACCTGGTTGGCCGCGGTGGCCGCGATGTTGTTGGTCGGCAGCGGGTATGTGTTGTGGCAACAGCAGACCGCGGCTGCGGCTACGCCACCGCCCGCCAGCCGGGCCGAGGTGGTCAACGATTTCGTCAATTTGGCTTTGGAGCGCAGCGCGGCCGGTGATGTGCAAGGCGCGCTGGAAGCCCTGGACATTGCCATCGCGGCCGCCCCCGACGCGGCCCCGCAAGCCTATTACTATCGGGCCTTGCTGCAATTGGAGTTGGGCGAAAACGAGGCCGCGTTGGAAGACCTGAACAAGGCCCTCGAGCAGAACCCTCATTTCCCTGAGGCCTTCGCCGCCCGTGGCAATGTCCTGCTGAGTTTGGGCCGGCCGGTCTCGGCTGTTGAAGATTTCAACAAGGCCTTACAATTCGGCCTGGCTGATGAGGCCAGTGTGTTCATCAACCGAGGCTTGGCCTATTTCCAAATGGACATCTACGATTTGGCCGAGCAAGACTTCCAAAAGGCTTTGGAACTGGACCCCGAGTCAGAGGCCGCGTGGTTCAACTTGGGCAGCCTGTATTTGAAGCAAGGGCGCGACGAAGACGCGTTAGAAGCGTTCAATAAGGTGGTAGCGTTGAACCCTGACATGGCCGCGGTCTACTTCAACCGGGCCATCGCCTATGCCAATTTGGGGAAGATCGACGAGGCCATCGCGGATTTGGAACAATATCTGACCTTCCCCATCACCCACAATGCGCAGTTGCAGGCCGAAGCCTTGTTGGAGCGGCTGCGCAGCGGCAAAGGTGTCGAATTAGACGCTGCCGAAGGCGAGGCGGATGCTGCAGACACGGCCACGCCTGCGCCTTGACATGAGGGCCGTCAGGGAAAATCTTCACCGATTATGGGCGCATCGGTTATAATAGCCCTGTTTCCCGAGCCCGACCCAGCCGAGGGGCCCAATCATCGGGACGCCTTGGGAGCCGTGTCGGCCGTTCGATTTCATCCATCACCGAGGAGCGCGGTATGACCGAAGCCAAACGCAGTGGTTTGCTGAGCGTGGCGTTGCGGGTGGCGGGTGTGGTGCTGGCCGCGCTGGTGCTGTGGGGCGCGGTGCTGCTCTATCAGAGCCAGCAGCCCCCGGCTCAGCCGTTGGAGTTCAACCACCAGCGCCATGTGCAAGACTTGGGGATGTCGTGCTTGTATTGCCACTCCAACGCGCAACGGGGCGTGAGCGCGGGCCTACCGTCGCTGACCAAGTGCATGGCCTGCCACAACAGCATCCAGCCCAAGACCGCGGCGGAGAAGCGCTTGCACGAGTTCGCGGCCCGCAAGGGCCAAGGCCAAGGGAAACCCAGCCAGGGCCCTGAGGGCCAAGGCGGTCCGCCGGAAGGCCGGGGCTTGTTGCGGCCCTATGCCATGCAAGACGAGCCCATCCCTTGGGTGCCGGTGGCTATGCAGCCCGACTTCGTCTATTTCAGCCATCGGCCCCATGTGAACGCGGGCATCGCGTGCGAAACCTGCCACGGCGAAGTGGGGCAAATGACCGTAGCCGAGCCCATCAAAAACCAAAACATGGGCTGGTGCCTGAGTTGCCACAAAAATTCGGTCGACGAGGAACATTTCGTCAAATTGTCCGACTGCGCAACTTGTCATAAGTAACCGCGCCTGGGGCCTGGCCCCAACGACGCGGTTTTTTGTTGCATCCCCAGGCGAGGAGACAAGCACGGATGAGCCAGGAAAAGAAACTCACACGCCGTGATGTGCTCAAACTGGCCGGTGTAGGTGGCGCGGTCGCGGCGGTGCTCTCGGGCTGTGGGCCCATGTCCCGCTATGTGCGCCGCAAACCCTACACCGACATGCCCGAGTATCAATTGCCGGGCGAGAGTGTGTACTTTGCGACCCTGTGCCGCGAGTGCCCTGCCGGGTGCGGCATCTTGGTGCGCACCGTCGAGGGGCGCGCCATCAAGGTGGAAGGCAATCCGCAGCATCCGGTCAATCGTGGCCGCACCTGCGCGCGCGGTCAGGCCAGTTTGCAAGGGCTTTACGACCCCGACCGCTTGCGTGGCCCGCGCGCAGCCCAAGGCCGCGGGAGCGGCGAGTGGCGCGAACTCCTTTGGGACGACGCGGTGCAAGTGGTCGCCCAGGCCTTACAGGCCGGCCCCGGAGTGCAATTCCTCTTGGGGTTGGTGCCCGACCATCTGGCCGATTTGGTCGCGGAAATCGCGGCTGCCGTGGGCGCGCCCAAGCCCATCCGCTTTGGCGGGCTGGCCCTGTTCGAAGCCCGTCAGACCCTGCGGCAGGCCATGAAAGCCGTGGTGGGGCAAGAGGCCCTGCCGCACTTCGACATCGCGGAGGCCACTTTCGTGGTCTCGTTCGGCGCGAACTTCATGGAAACTTGGTTGTCGCCCGTGGCCTTCAGCCGCGCCTACGGCCACATGCGGCGAGGCCGGCCTGGGGTGCGGGGCCTGTTCGTGCAATTGGAGCCGCGCATGTCGATGACCGCGGCCAGCGCGGACAAATGGGTGGCCCTCAAACCCGGCACCGAGGGGCAGGTTGCCTTGGCCATTGGGCGCTTGGCCGCGGAGATGCGCGATGGCGAAGTCCCGCCCGTGTTTGATGTGGACGCGGCAGCCATCGCGGAAGAAGCCGGCATTGAAATGGCCCTGCTGGAGAAGATCGCGCATTACTTCGCCACCGCGGAGCGCCCCTTGGCCATCCCCGGTGGCGCGGCCTTGGCGCACACCAACGGCTTGGAGACCGCGCAGGCCATCTTGGCCCTCAACGCGTGGGCTGGCAACTTCGGCCAGCCCGGTGGCGTGCAGGTGCTTCCCGCGGCACCTATCTACGAGGACCGCGACGCGGCCAGCCTGAGCGACATGGCCGACTTGGTGCGCCGCATGAAGGCCGGTGAGGTCAAGGCGTTGCTGATCCACGGCGTCAACCCGGTCTTCGAACTGCCTGCAGGGCTGGGCTTCGCCGAGGCCATGGCCCAAGTCGAAACGGTCATTTCCTTCTCGCCCTTCTACGACGAAACCGCGGCCCAAGCCGACTACATCTTCCCCGACCACACCCCGTTGGAGTCGTGGGGCTACCAAAAGGTGCGCGTGGGCGCGGACCGGCTGGCCGTGACGGCATCCCAGCCTGTGGTGGTGCCGCTTTATGACACCAAAGCCACCGCGGACGTGCTGTTGGCCGCGGTGCAGGCGATGGGCGGCGCGGTGGCCGAAGCCGTTCCTTACAAAGACGAAGTCGAGTTCGTCCAACAGGCCGTGGCGCAACTCATGCAGGCCGAGGGCGGCATCTACGCGGAAGCCACCCCCAAGGCCTTCTGGGGCCGTTTCTTGCAACACGGTGGCTGGTGGACCCAAGAGCCCGCGGCCATGGAGCCTTTCGACGCCACCGCGTTCTTGCAACAGCCGCTGGAGGTGCCCGCCCCGCGCTTTGGTGAGGGCGAGTTCCACTTGGTGGTGTACCCGCATCCCATCTTGGGCGATGGCGCGGGCGCGAATCGGCCTTGGCTGCAAGAAACCCCCGAGCCCATGACCACGGTCATGTGGAACTCGTGGGTGGAAGTCAACCCTGAAACGGCCCACGAACTGGGGCTGCGACACGACGATATCGTGGAAATCCGCTCGCCGTACGGCCGGGTGTACGCCGCGGTCTATGTGTACCCTGGCATTCGGCCCGACACGGTGGCGCTGGCCTTTGGCCAAGGGCACGAAGCCCTGGGCCGCTGGGCCGAAGGGCGGGGCGCGAATCCGGCCAAGTTGCTGGGTGCGCAGACCAATGCCGCGGGCGATTTGGCTTGGGGCAGTGTGCGAGTCTCGTTGCGCAAGACCGGCCGCCGACGGCCCCTGGCCCGCAAAGAGCATTTGGTCGGCGTGTACGGCGATGGGGTAGCCCAGTAAGGAGAGGCGCGTTATGGCTGGTGGTAACGGACACGAACACACCAAATGGGTCATGGTCATTGACCTGGACCGTTGTAACGGTTGCGGCGCGTGCGTGACCGCGTGCGCCATGGAGAACAATGTGGCCTTCGTGGGCGAAGAAGAGAACGCCTACGGTCGGGGCATGCACTGGCTGCGCCTGCAGCGCTATTGGGAAGGCGAAGGCGACGACCTGCGGGTGCGCTACATCCCGACCATGTGCCAACAGTGCAGCAACGCGCCTTGCGAGCCCGTGTGCCCGGTGTATGCCACGCTGCATAGCGAGGCCGAGGAGATCAACCTCCAGGTGTACAACCGCTGCATCGGCACCCGCTACTGCGCCAACAACTGCCCTTATATCGCCCGCACCTTCAACTGGTTCGATTACGAGTGGCCTGAGCCATTGAACTTCCAGTTGAACCCCGACGTGACGGTGCGGCGCCGGGGCATCATGGAAAAATGCACCTTCTGCATCCAACGCATCCGGCGCGCGGAGGAAGACGCCAAGGCCGAAGGCCGCGAAGTGTACGATGGCGAGGTGCAACCCGCGTGCGCGCAGGCCTGCCCCACCGAGGCCATCGTCTTCGGCAATTGGCAAGACCCCAATAGCCGGGTGCGTCAGTTGGCCGCCAGCGAGCGGGCCTTCAAGTTGGAAGAGGCCTTGGGCACCGAACCCAAGGTGATCTACCTGGCAGGAGGGCGCCATGAGTTCTGAGTTCCACCCCCGCAACGAAGAAGAAGCCCGCCGCATTGAGGAGATGAAACGCGAACATCTCCTGCTGGACCACAAGTCCCGGGCTGAAATGAACGACATGGTCATGGAGGCCGTGGAGGACACCAGCCGGGACTGGAAAATCGCGGTCACCGTGCTGGGGTTGCTGACCGCGGTCACCTTGTTCGGCGCTTGGGGCTATATGATGCTCAAAGGCCTGGGCCTGGCGGGCATTCGACGGCCCATTTTCTGGGGGCTGTTCATCGTCGCATTCGTGTTTTGGATCGGCATCAGCCACGCAGGCACGTTCGTGTCCGCCATTTTGCGGGTGTTCAAGGCCGAGTTCCGGCGGCCCTTCACTCGCGCGGCTGAGTTGATGACCACTTTTGGCTTGGCCGCCGCGGGGCTGTATCCCCTCATTCACCTGGGCCGCACTTGGCGCTTTTATTGGATGATGCCTTATCCGAATCAGCGTTGGCTGTGGCCCAACTGGCGGTCCCCCTTGTTGTGGGACTTCTTCGCCATCAACACCTACCTGATCGGCAGCACCCTGTATCTCTATATGCCGTTGATTCCCGATTTGGCCATGGCCCGCGACCGCAGCACCGGCTGGCGCAAGAAGGTGTATGGCATCTTGGCCCTGGGCTGGCGGGGCACCGAGCAAGAGTGGAAGAACCTGCAGAAGGCCATCCAGATCTTCGCGTGGGCCATCATTCCGGTGATGTTCTCGGTGCACACCATCGTGTCATGGGACTTCGCGGTGGCCATGAAGTTGGGTTGGCACTCGACCATCTTCGGGCCCTACTTCATCATCGGCGCGCTGCTGTCGGGCATTGCGGCCGTGAATGTGGTGCTGTTCACCGTGCGGGCCACCACCAAGAACATGCGCTACTTCATTCGGCCCGAGCACTTCGACGCGCTGGGCAAACTGCTGCTGATCATCTCGCTGAGTTGGGCCTACTTCTTCTTCAACGAGTTCATCTTGGAATGGTACGGCGGCGAGCACACGGTCAAGGAGATCCTCAAGTTCTACATGTTCGGCGACATCGCGCCCGTGTGGTGGACCATGGTGACCTGCAACGTGTTCATCCCCGGCTTGTTGCTGTGGAACCGCAAGTTCCGGCGCACGCCGTGGCTCATGTTCCTCATGGGCATCGTGGTCAACATCGGCATGTTCGCGGAGCGCTATGTCATTGTGACGGGCGCGCTGAGCCGCAACCGCTTCCCCTTCGATTGGGGCTGGTATGAACCGCAACTGGTGGAAATCTCCATCGTGTTTGGCACGTTCATGCTGTTCCTCTTCCTGTACACCCTGGCGGCGCGGTTCTTGCCGTTGATCCCGGTGTGGGAAGTGGAAGAGGGCCAGCACTCGCACACCTGGCGGCGGGTGGGCAAAGCCATCCTGCCTGCGGTGAGCGACCTGGAGTCTCTGGACTAAGGAGGGCGTCATGGAGCGATATCAAGGGCGCTATGAGCCCCAGATGTTCGTGGCCGTTTTCGACGATGTGGAGCAGGTCCCGGCAGCGTTGGACGCCCTGCGCCAGGTGGGTGTGGACGATGAGTTCATCCAGGTTCAGAGCGGCGTGCCTTATGCCAGCAGCATCTTAGGGCGGCCTCGGGTGTTGACCGCGGTGCCGAAATATGCCTTGGCAGGCGCGTTCTTGGGCTTTCTGTCGGGGCTGTTTTTCACCCATGGCACAGCCGCGCTGTACCCCTTGTATGTGGGCGGCTTTCCCCTGTATTCGGTGCCGCCCAGCCTGGTGTTGCTCTTCGAACTGACCATGCTGGGCCTGCTGGTCTCGTCCTTCATCGGCGTCTTGGTCGAGTCGCTGCTGCCGCCGGTGGTGGGCAAGCGGGTGTATCACCCCGCGGTCAGCGATAGCGCCATCGCGGTGTTCTTCCAAACCTCGCGCACCTTGGCCGAAGAGGCCCGCAAGGCCCTGCAGGCCGCAGGCGCGCAAGAGGTCACCGAAGTGGAGGGGTCGTTCGTATGAAAGGTCTACGCCTGTTCGTCATCCTGACTTTGCTGGGCGGTCCCCTCATCGTGGGATTGCTGTTCACCTACGAGATCATCAAGGTGGACTGGCTTTCCATGATGGAGAACCAACCGTCGTACCGGCCGATGGAAGACCCGCTGCCGGTGCCCGAGGATTCGGTCCCCTATATGGCCGAGTATGTCAAGTATGTGGGCGTCCCTGACAACCCCGTGCCCGCGGACGAAGTCTCGTTGCAGCGGGGCCGCGTGCTCTATGACATCCATTGCGCGGTGTGCCACGGTCCCCAAGGCCAGGGCGACGGCGTGATGGCCGATTATGGCCTGAAGCCGGCCAACTTGGTGACCTCCGCGCTGGACGACAAAGGCATGTTTGTGTTCATCACCAATGGCACGCCCAACATGCCCCCCATGCGTGAGAGCCTGACCATTCGGGACCGTTGGGATGTGATCAACTACATTCGGTCCTTGCAAGCCCAGGCCGGGCAATGACGGCCCCTGCATCGAACCCGAGGAGGTGACGCCTTATGCGCACGCGAATCTTCGTTTGGCTGATGATCACGCTGGTGGCCGTGGTGGCGGTGGGTTGTGGCCTTCAGGGTGCGCCCGATTTCGCGCAGGTCGAACATACGCCCATCCCCACCCTGCCGCCGGCCACGCTGCCGCCGGAACCCACCCCCGAACCCGGTGCGGCCGTGGCCGAAGCCCCCGCGGGCTGTCGGGTCTACCCGGCCGACTTGATCGGCGCGTGGGTGGCCGCGGGCACGCCCAAAGACGAGCCGTTCACCTTCACCGACCTGGACGGACAAACCTGTCAGGCCACCTTTGAGGCCGATGTGTTGCCGCTGTTCACCGAGATGGGCATTTGGTACGAGGGCTCGGTGCCTTGCACCGCCTGCCACAACGCCAACTTCGTCGGCACCCAATCCAACGCAGGCCTGAGCCTGGAGACCTACGAAGACATCCTGGCCGGTTCGTACCGCAGCGCGCCCGATGCCCAGGGTAACGACATCTTGGGCGGCGGCGATTGGGAGAACTCCATCTTGTACGAGCGCCTGGTGATCAAGAAGGACATGCCCCTGGGCCGGCCGGCCGATTCGCCCGACAAGGGTTTAGAGATCCTCGCCGGTACGCCGGCGGGCGAGGAACAATAACCCCCAGGAGGCGCCAGCATCTCAAGGCTCCCAGGAACGGCTCGCTGCCCCGCGCGGCGGGCCGTTTTGCGTTTGGAACCGGGCTTTTGCCTGAATGACAATGGCGCGTGCCCGCACCGAGCGCTATCCTGAACATTGGATGGCTGCCCATTGGCTGGGTTGGTTCGCATCTCCCAATAGGAGGGTACCCATGACCGCCAAACGCTGGGTCTATCGTTTCGCTGATTTGCCTTTACTCAAACAAGAGGTCGGCGACGACCCCGATGCCATTCGGGGCGTGCTGGGCGGCAAGGGCGCGGGGTTGGCCGAAATGACCCACGCAGGCTTGCCCGTGCCGCCGGGCTTCACCATCACCACCGAGGCCTGCCGCTATTACTTGGCCCATGACGGGCAATTGCCCCCAGGCTTGTGGGATCAGGTGCTGGAGGCCTTGCAAGACGTCGAAGCCCAAACCGGCAAGTCCTTCGGCGACCCCCAACGGCCTTTGCTCGTGGCTGTGCGCTCGGGTGCCAAGTATTCCATGCCCGGCATGATGGACACGGTGCTCAACGTTGGCCTGACCGATGCCACCGTTCAAGGCATGATCGCCCTCACCCATGATGAACGCTTCGTTTACGATGCCTACCGGCGTTTGATTCAAATGTACGGCTCCATCGTGTTGGGCATTCGCGAAGACGCGTTTGAAAACGTGCTCGCCGTGCTCAAATCGCAAAAAGGCGCTCGCGAAGACACGGACCTGGACGCGGCCGCGCTGCACGAACTGGTGGAACGCTACAAGGCCGTTGTCCAGGCCTTCACAGGGCAGGATTTTCCCCAGGACCCCTATGAACAGTTGCGCCTCGCCATCGAGGCCGTGTTTCGCTCGTGGAACAGCAAGCGGGCCCGCGACTATCGCCGCGAAACAGGCATCCCCGACGATTTGGGCACCGCGGTCAACATCGTAGCCATGGTCTTCGGCAACATGGGTTGGGACAGTGGCACCGGCGTTGCCTTCACTCGCAACCCCAGCACGGGCGAAAAGCAGATCTGGGGCGAATATTTGCTCAACGCCCAGGGCGAAGACGTGGTCGCGGGCATTCGGACCCCGTCCCCCATCCAGAAGATGGCCGAAGAGTTGCCCCAGGTCTACCAGCAGTTGTTGGACATCGTCGATCGGCTGGAACGCTATTATCGTGACATGCAAGACATCGAGTTCACCATTGAGCGGGGCAAGTTGTGGATGTTGCAGACCCGCACGGGCAAACGCACCGCGCGCGCGGCGGTCAAAATTGCGGTGGACATGGTGCACGAAGGGCTCATCACTCGCGAAGAAGCCGTGCTGCGGGTCACGCCCGACCAGGTAAACGCGTTGCTGCATCCCCAATTCCCGCCCGAGGCCGTCGAAGCGGCCCGCCGCGAAGAGCGCCTCATCGCTCGAGGCGTGCCCGCGTCGCCAGGGGCCGCGGTGGGACGCGTCTACTTCGATGCCGACACCGCGGAGCGGGTGGCCAAAGAAGAAGGCGAGCCCGTCATCATGGTACGCCCCTTTACCAAGCCCGACGATGTGCACGGCATGGTCGCGTCCCAGGGCATTTTGACCAGCGAAGGTGGCGCGACAAGCCACGCCGCGGTGGTGGCCCGGCAGTTCGGCATCCCCGCGGTGGTGGGCGCGAGCGGCCTGCGCATTGACCTCAAGCGTCGGCGCATGGTGGCCGATGAAGTCATCGTGCGCGAAGGCGATTGGATCTCACTGGACGGCGCCACTGGCGAGGTGTTCTTGGGCCAACTGCCCACCGTCGCGCCCGACCTGGAAGAGCAAACCGACCTGCTCACCCTGCTGGACTGGGCCGACGAGATCGCGGCTCGACCCGACATGCGCCAGGGTCCACCGGGTTGGCCTACCCGCGGCTTGGAGGTGTGGGCCAACGCCGACAGCCGGGAGGACGCAGCCCGCGCGCGGCGTTATGGCGCCAAAGGCATTGGCCTGGCCCGCACCGAGCACATGTTCTTCGCGCCCGAACAGTTGGACATTGTCCAGCGTTTCATTTTGGCCGAGGGCGACGAAGAGCGCCGTGTGCTGTTGGACCAACTGCTGCCTTTTCAGCGCCGGGTGTTCGAAGGCCTGTTCGAGGCCATGGACGGCTACCCGGTCATCATTCGCCTGCTCGACCCGCCTTTGCATGAGTTCTTGCCCTCGGTGGAGCAGTTGGTTGAAGAGATTGCCACCCTCAAGGCCCGGGGCGAGACCAATGGCTTGGCCGAAAAGGAGCATCTGCTGGCTCGGGTGCGGGCGTTGCACGAGAGCAACCCGATGATGGGGCTGCGGGGCGTGCGTTTGAGCGTGCTGCGGCCCGAAATCGTGGAAATGCAGGTGCGGGCCATTTTCGAAGCCGCGGCCAATGTGGCCGCGCGCGGGGTGGTGGTCAAGCCCGAGGTGATGATTCCTTTGGTCAGCCATGTCGCGGAGTTGAACTTCATTCAACCGCGGCTGGAGGAGGTGGCCCAGCAGGTGATGCGCGAGCGAGGGGTGTCGTTCCCATACAAGTTTGGCACCATGATCGAAATTCCGCGGGCCGCGCTGACCGCGGGCGACATTGCGCGCGTGGCCGAGTTCTTCTCCTTTGGTACCAACGACCTGACGCAAATGACCTTTGGGTTCAGCCGTGACGATGCCGAACGCTCGTTTTTGGCTCACTACATTGAAGAGGGATTGCTACCGCGCAACCCGTTCCAGACCATCGACCGGGAGGGGGTGGGGCGGCTAATGCGTGTAGCCGTTCGCGAGGGGCGCGAAGCCCGGCCCGACTTGGAAGTGGGCATCTGCGGCGAGCACGGCGGCGACCCTGACAGCATCGAGTTTTGTCATCTCATCGGCCTGAACTACGTCAGTTGCTCGCCCTTCCGGGTGCCGGTGGCGCGGTTGGCCGCAGCCCAGGCCGCGCTGCGCCATCGCCCTGCCGCGGCGGCTTGAGGCCGCGGGGCTTTTCAGCCCCCAATTTGGCTCATCGTGCGGTTGAGCGGAATTTCGCCTTGGGCCAGGCCGTGCCCCCACGGCTTGGCCCATAACGCGTCGGTGATCATGCGGCGCAGGGTCTCACGCGACGCGCCCTGGCGCAAGGGCGTGAGCAGGTCGACCTCTTGCTCGCGCAGCAAACAGAGCCGCAAGTGGCCGTCCGCGGTGAGCCGGACGCGCGTGCACGACGCGCAAAAGGGCTGGCTGATGGTCGAGATGAAGCCCACCGTCCCCCGGGCGCCCGGTAGCCGATACAGCCGCGCTTCGCCGTCCAGCCGGCCGCCGTCCACCGGCTCCAGGCCGCCGTAAGCCGCGCGCAATTGGGCCATCATCTCGTGGGTGGTGACCACCAGCGCGCGTTGAACGTCGGTCGCGCCCGCGAAGGGCATCATCTCGATGAAGCGCACTTGCCAATCGCGCGTCAAGGTCAGCCCGGCCAGATCGACCACATCGGCTTCGTTATAGCCCCGTACCACCACCGCGTTAATTTTGATGGGCGTCAGACCCGCCTCTTCCGCAGCCCGAATGCCTTCCAACACATCCTCCAGGTCACCCCAGCGGGTCAGACGACGGAACTTTTTGGGATCCAACGTGTCGAGGCTGACATTGACCCGCTGCAGCCCAGCCTGGGCCAACGCTGCTGCCAATTTGGGCAACAAGATGCCGTTGGTGGTCATGGTGACCGTGCGAATGCCGCGCGTCGCCGCAATGCCGCGCACCAGGTCCACCACGCCGGCCCGCACTGTGGGCTCGCCGCCGGTGAGGCGAATTTTGTCGAACCCCAGATCCGCAAACAAACGCACGAAAAACAAGATTTCGTCGTCTTGCATCAACTCGTGGTTGGGCCGGAAGGTCATGTCTTCCGGCATGCAGTAGACGCAACGCAGGTTGCAGTGGTCGGTCAGGCTGATGCGCAAGTAATGCAGCCGCCGGCCATAGCGGTCAAAGGCCATGCTCACCTCGGGAATTTTTTAGAGTGTTCTCTTGCAAAAAGTATACCACGGGCCGGCGCATTCGTCGCGGTATAATGGCGCGCGCCATGGGCCCGCCGCGGGCCCGCGCGGAGTTTTCCCCCAGGAGAAGCGCCATGCCTCAGCCCACTTCTCGCCTGCCCGGCTTTTATCACTTGCCTTGGTCCCAGCGGCGGCAGCGGTTGGTCGAATTAGGATGGCTGTCGCCCGAGGCCCTGGCCGCGTTGGGTGGTGAGGCCGGGCTCACCCCCGACCTGGCCGACACCATGATCGAAAATGTCATCGGTGTGCATGGCCTGCCCTTGGGCATTGCCACCAACTTTGTGGTCAACGGCCGTGAGGTGCTGGTGCCCATGGCAGTCGAAGAGCCGTCCATCGTGGCCGGTGCCTCATACATGGCCAAACTGGCCCGCGCGGGGGGTGGTTTTCGCGCCCACGCCACCGACCCCCTCATGATCGGCCAAATCCAATTGGTGGATGTGCCCGACCCCTACGCGGCCCGGCTGCGTGTTTTGGAGGCCAAAGACGAACTGCTGGCCCGGCTGCAGGGGCTGGACCCGCTGTTGGAACGCCTGGGCGGCGGCCCGCGCGATTTGGAGGTGCGGGTGTTGACGCATCCGGCGCTGGGGACCTTTTTGGTGGTGCATTTGATCTACGACGTGCGCGACGCCATGGGCGCGAACGCGGTCAACACCGCGTGCGAGCATTTGGCGCCGCATTTAGAGGATTTGACCTCCGGGCGGGCCGTGCTGCGCATTTTGTCCAATTTGGCCGATCGGCGGCTGGCGCGCGCGTGGGTGCGCATCCCCGCGGATGCGTTGGCGTTTCGGGGGTTTTCGGGCCAAGCGGTGCGCGATGGCATTGTGGCCGCGTGGGCCTTTGCCGCCGCCGACCCTTATCGCGCCGCGACGCACAACAAAGGCATCATGAACGGCATTGACGCGGTGCTTATTGCCACGGGCAACGATTGGCGCGCGGTCGAAGCCGGCGCGCATGCGTATGCCGCGCGGCATGGCCGTTATACCTCGTTGTCGACTTGGGAGGTCGATGCCGACGGCGCGCTGGTGGGGACTTTAGAGATGCCTTTGGCCGTGGGCATCGTGGGGGGGGCCACCCGCGCGCACCCTGGCGCGCGCGCGGCGCTGCAACTGATGGGGGTCACCACCGCGCGCGAATTGGCCGAAATCGTGGTCGCAGTAGGTCTGGCGCAGAACCTGGCCGCGCTGCGGGCCTTGGCCACCGAGGGCATCCAACGAGGGCATATGCGCCTGCACGCGCGGCAAATCGCTATGGCCGCGGGGGCCACGGGCGAATTGGCGCAGCGCATCGCGCAGCAGATGGTCGCCGAAGGGGCCATCCGCCTGGACCGGGCCCGGCAGTTGTTGGCCGAGATGCAAGGCGCAACGTCCTCGGAAGACGACGCGCCCAAGGCCGCGGCCGACCATGGGGCTCAAGGATGAGGCCGCGCGACCGCACGCGAGGACAGTGCCGCGAGGCGCTATCCGAAGGCCAGCAGCGCCGCGAACAGGGCCATGAGCCCCGCACTCAGCCGGGTGAGCCGCGCCCGCCACGCAGGCGCAAGGCCGTGGGCTCGGCTGAACACGAACAGCACGGCCAACGAGCCCGCGACAATGGCCGCGTAGAAGGCGGCCACCAAACGCACGCCGGCCCAAGGTTCCATCCGCCACGCTGCAAGCACCGGCGGACCCAGCACCGTGGCCCAGAAGATGTACACATTGGGGTTGAGCCAGTTGATGCTCACGGCTTGGGCCAAGGTGCGCACCTGCGCGGTGGACGCGGAGGCCGCGGTGGTGGCCGTGGCCGTATGCCATAGCCGCCAGGCCACCCACAGCAAAAACGCCGCGCCCACCCAGCGCAGCCCTGCCAGCCACGCGGTGGGCAACCGCCCCAGCGCCCACAAGGTGAACGCGACCACCGGCCCATCGCTCACCACCGGCGTAAAGGCCAAATACCAAGCCCCGCGCCAGCCACGCTGCACGGCCTGCGCGAAGAAGAACGCCTGGAGCGCGCCCGGCATCAGTGCGGCCGAGAGGCCTAAGCCGAAACTCTCCCACCACTGCATGAGGACCTCGCGTTTACGGTGTGGGCCGCGCGGTGAAAATCACCTGCCAGCCGCCGGCATACGTTTCTCCTTGGTCGCCCCGGCAAGTGACCGCGCCCAGCCCGTCCGCGGTTTCGCTGCCGCTTTGCACCCGCACCCGATACGTGGCGCCCGCGTCCATGATGAAGTCGGCATAGCCCAGCCCGCGCTCGGGCTGCAGGCCTGTGTAGATGACCTGCTCGCCTTGGGGCCCGAGCACGACGATGGCCACGCCGGGCAGGGGTTGAACCTCCGCGTCGTACACTTCGACCCGCACCAGGCCGGGCTGCGCAGGATCGCACACCATCTCTTTCTTGAACACGCGGAAGAAGAGGGCCGGCGTGGCCGTGGCCTCGACCACCACGGTCGGGCGCGGCGAAGGGGTGGGGGTGGGGGTGCGCACCGCGGCCACGGTGGGCGGGGCCGCGGCGGGCAGGGTCGCCGTGGTTGGGGTGGGGGTGGGGGAAGGCTCCGCGTTGGCCGGCCGGGCTGGCGAAAGCGCGACGCCGGCACCGGCCGCGCGGCTCAGGTCCGCGGCCAGGCGCTGTAGGGCCTCGATTTCGTAGGTGCGCGCACCGCGCGTTTGGGCGTGTTGGGCCTGCACGGCCAGGGCTTGCGCGGGGTTGGGGTCCCCCAATAGGGCCAAGCGCGCCTGGGCCCGCACCAGGTCGGGGTTGCCTTGATAGGCCAGCGCGATGAGCGCGCGATACGCGTCTTTGAAGTCCGCGCGCAGGCGGTCAGGCGTGGTGTCGACATAGCGCACGGGGGCCAACACCCACGCCACCAACAGCCCCAAACCCACGCCCAGGAGCAAGCCGGTCAGCAAATAGCCGTTACCTCGCCGCGGAGGCCGAGCCCGAGGACGCGGGCCGCTGCGGCGGGCGGCGCGAGCGCGGGTCATGGCTGGGCCTCCTCGGTGGCCAGCGCCTGTTGGAGGGCCTGCAGCAGGCTGCGCATACGGTGCAGGTCGGCCGGACCGTAACCGACTTGGGCCGCGTATTGCAAGGCTTGCTCGACCTGGGCGCGCGGATCACCACCCAGCAAGGCCAAATAGTGCCGCGCCATGTCGATGTCGCCCGTGCCTTGCCAGGCCTCGGCCACCATGAGCACGAAGTCGGTCTTGTAGTCTTGGCGCAGGGTGTCGGGGCTGGTGTCGACATAGCGCACGGGGCGCACGACCCAGCCGTAATACAACCCCGCGGCCAGCCCCACGCCGATGCTGAGGAAAAAGAAGAGCCAGCGCCGACGCCGGTGCGGATCCATAAGCAACCCCTCGCGAGGCGCGTCGTGCCTCGTCGCGTCGTGCCGCGATTGTAACACGAGTTGTCAGACCCGCGCGCGGCCGGCCCTGCCCGGAGGGCATCCCCCTGAAATGGGTAAAGCCTTTCGCCAGCCAGGGTGGTATTTTGCACGCGCTCAGCGCGCGTCGGCTTCGGGCCGCAGAACGACAAAATTGTCGAACTCGACGATGACGCCGGCATCGGTGAACGCACCCGCGATCAGCCCCACATCGCCATGGCGAAAGGTGTCGTCTTGCACCTCTGCCAAAAGATGCCCGTTGGCATAGAGCCGCAGGTGGTCACCCACGCACTCGGCTTGCACCCGGTTGACTTGGCTGCCCGGCCGAATGATGCCACGCACAGCCAATTGACGCTCGGGGGTGAGTTGATATTGCTCGCCATCGACCATCTTGATAATGGCGTAATAGCCCGCGTTGCTCAGAATGAAGAAATAGAAGTTCTGGTCGTCTTGATAGCGGCAGATCACGCCAAAACTGTTGTATTCCGACCCTGCAACGGCTTGCGCATCCACTTCGATGCGCACATCGTCGAAGTCCAGGCCCGGGTTGGCCCACAAGTCGGTGTAGGCCAGCCCCACGCCGATGCGGTAGCGGCCGTTGATATAGTCGCTAATGCCCCATTCGGCCTTGAAGCGCGTCCAGCCGCTGTTGGGGTCTGAGAAGTCATCTTGGAAAAGAATGCGCTCGGCCGGGATGGGTGTGGGGGTTGGCGTGGGCGTGGGTGGTACTGGAGTGGGTAGCGGTAGGGTGAGCAACACCCGCGGCGTGGGGGAAGGGGTCGGTGGGGCCGTGGGCGCGGTGCAGGCCGACAAACTCAGCAGCAGGGCCAGGGCCAACATCCAATGAAGGCGGTGATTCATGGGACATCCCTCGTGGTGGGGGTTAGGGCCGCTGCCAGGTCCAAAGGGTGAGGTCGTGGAAGACACCGCCCCACGAGGCAAAGGCGCCGTTGGCGGGGGTGCGCACCCACATGCCGACCTGCCCTTTGGGCCCGGGGGTCTCGGTGGCCAGGAGTAAATGGCCGTTGACCCACAAGCGCAAGCCCGTGTCCCGGCATTCTACCATCATCCGGTTGCTTTGCGGGGCCGCGCGCACCGCGGGATGGCCACGAAACGCCGGGGCTTCGGCCGCGGTGGTGTGCAGCGGTCGCGTGCCTTTGGGCGTTACCTGCCAAACCGCATAGGTGCCGTCGCTGCCCAGCGCGAAGACGATCATCTGCTGGGGGCTCTGATAGCCGCACACCAGGCCATACGCGCCGCGCGCGGTGACCGGGGTGGGGTCGGCTTCTAAGTGCGCGGCTAAGCGAATTTGTTCGTACGCGGTGGGGTGCAAACTCCACACCGCCACGCCGGGCATGACGCTGGCCAGGCGGTACCCATCGGGGCTATATGAGGCGATGGTGCCAGGCCCGCCGCCCGGTTGCCAAGGCCCGGGCTCGTGAAAGTCGGTCCACCATTGCACGCTCCACGCGCCCAGGGGAGACGGGGTGGCGGCTTGGGTGCACCCGCTGCTGACGAACGCCAACCAGCCGATGAGCAGCGCGCATCGAAGGACGTTCCAGATCTTGGCCATGCCCGGCATTCTACCATTGGGGAACGCATCCGCGGGCGGGCCGCCGCGAGAATGTGAAGATGGTCACCCGCAACCGAGGCGGGTATAATGGCCCAGCCGTTGGCCGTGCATTCTGCCGAGAGGAGCGACATGATGCGACGGAAGATGTGGCTTGGTTTGTGGATGGTGTTGTGGTTGGTGGGCTGTCAGCGGGCCGCGCCCACGGCGACGGCTCCCCCTGCGGCCGTGTACACGGTGGTGGCCGCGTCCGCGACCGCGCCCCCTACGCCGCCAGTGACGCCTACGCCTTCACCGCAGCCCAGTCCCACGGCCACTGTGGCGCCCACGCCCACCGAGGCCTATGCGCCGGTCTTCTTCGCGGTCATCGGCGACTTTGGCTATGCGGGCCCCGCGTTGGAGGCCGTGGCCGATTTGGTACACCGGGCCGCGCCCGACTTCATCGTCACTGTGGGCGACAACAACTACCCCAACGGCAGCCTGGACACCTGGGACGCGAATGTGGCCGCGTATTTCGGCGATTATCTGGCCCGAGGCGCGTTCTTCCCCGCGTGGGGCAATCATGACTGGGGCTATCATCGCAAGAAGTTGCCCGCGCTGGAGAAGATCACGTACTTGCCTGGCAATGGCCGTTATTACGATTTCGTGCGCGGGCCCGTGCACTTTTTCGTCCTGGATAGCAACTGGCAGGAGCCTGACGGCACGACCGCGGAATCTAAACAAGCCCAGTGGCTGCAAGCCGGGCTGGCCGCGTCGACCACGCCGTGGCAGATTGTGGTGCTCCATCACGCGCCTTTTTCGTCGGGGCATCATGGATCGCAAAAGCGGCTGCAATGGCCCTATGCGGCCTGGGGCGCAGATGTGGTGCTGGCCGGCCACGACCACACGTATGAACGCATCGAGCGCGATGGTATTTATTATGTGGTCAACGGCGTGGGGGGCTACCCCAGTCTGTATGAGTTCAAGACGGTGGTGGCCGGCAGCATCTTTCGCTTCAACGAGGACTATGGCGCGCTGTTCGTCTGGGCCGACGCGCACGAACTGCGCTTTGAGATGCACACGCTGAAGCACGGGGTGATCGACGCGTTCACGGTGACGCGGAAGTAGGCCTTGGGCTACGGCTCAGCCACCAGCCCAGGGGCAGCAAGGCCAAGCCCAGCAGGGGCATGAGAAAAAGCAGGGCCGGCTGTTGGGCATAGAGCCAACCGGCCAGTGGCGCGGCCACGGTGAGCGAAAGCCCGACCACGGTCTCGATCAGGCCATAGGTCAAGCCACGCTGCCCGGCCGGCGCGAGCGCTTGGGCTTGGGCGTGCGCCAGCGGGCGGGTAGCCCGCAGCCCACCGAAGAGAAAATACGCGGCCCGATAGGCGTTCATGCCTTGGCCCCACCACACCATCCCCGCGGCGGCCACTTGGCCGGCCAGCGCCAGGCTCAGCCCCCAGCGGGCGCTCAGCCCGCCCAACAGCGCGTTGGACGCGGTCGCGCCCAACGCGTACAGGGTGCCCAGTTCGCCAATGCGCGGCAATGACACCCCTCGGTGCGTGGTCAGAAAGTTGGGCAGCAAGGGCTGCGGCACCGTCACCAACACGAAGACGACCAGAATCCACAGCACCCAGGCCCACACCGGCCCGGGCAGTTGTCGCAGCGCTTGTGAGAGGGACGCGCGCGCCGCGGCCGAAGCGTGTTTTCCGTCGTTCCATGGGTGAGGGCGGGTGCGCAGCACCAGCGCGGTCGATAGCGTAAACAGGGCCGCGGCCAGCGCGTACACCCGGGGCAAGCCCCATAGGGCCGCGATGCGCCCGCCCAGCCAGGGCCCCAACACCGTGCCTAAGTTGAACGCGGCTGAGGTGAGGGTGAGCACCCGGGTCAGCGACAAGCGCCCGCGCACCAGGCTCAAGTAGGCCTGCAGAGGCACCATCACGAACAGGGCCGCGTGATAGAGCCACAACCCGACCACGAACAGCGGCAGCGTGCGCGCGGCGGCCATGGCCACAGCCCCCAACGTACCTACCATCCACCCCGCGGCCAACAGGCGGTGCGGGCCCCACCGGTCCACCAAACGGCCCACGGGCAAATGCACCACCGTCATTAGCGCACCGGCTACGCCCAACACCCGGCCAATTCCTTGCGGCGATGCGCCCAATTGGGCCAAATAGAGGGGCTGAAAGTGATAGAACAGCCCATCGCCCACGCCCCACGCCAGCAACGAGAGCGTCATTAAGAGCAGGTCGCGGTTCATGTCAAGCCTCGAGGTCGGGGGGATGCGCCTCCGGGCGGGGCCGGGGCAGCACGCGGTCTAAAAAATCGCCCACGGCCCGAAAGACTTCCTCACGATTCGCGCCCAAGGTGATGACATGCCGATTGACCCGTTGCAACACGGTCTCTTTGTGGGTTGAGGCAATGGCCTGGGCATAGTGTTCCATATGGGAAACGGGCACGACCGAGTCGCCGGTCGCATAGACGAACAGCGCGGGCGCGGTCACGCGGCTCAACAAGCCGTGTAGGTGCGTCAAGAATGCCCGAAAGGTCAGCAGGCTACGGGTCGGATAGGCCGGATAACTCAAATGAACTTCGGGCAGCCGCACAGGGTCGACCATGGGCGGGCGCCAGAAGCGCTTGGACCAGTAAGGCATGATCCAGTGCAGCAGGGGCAGCAGGGGCATCAAGGGGTGCGAGGGCAGACGATAGGGCGCGGCCAACACCCCTACCGCGGCTACGGGGAACCGCGCGGCGTGGTAGAGGGCCAGCGCGCCGCCCAACGACAGGCCGACCACCGCGATGGTCTCATAGCCCGCGCTGCGCAGCATATGCCAGCCGTCTTCGACCGAAGCGGCCCAATCGCGCCAGGTGGTGCGGGCCATGTCTTGTACTTGGGTGGCATGACCGGCCAGGCGGACGCCCAATATCGTATAGCCGCGCGCGGCCAGGTGCTCGCCCAAGAAGCGCATTTCTTGCGGCGTCGCGGTGAAGCCGTGAACGAGCAACACCGCGCGCGGCCCGCGTGGCCAGAAAAAGGGCTCGGCCCACGCCCAGATCAGTCGAGCCGTGGGCGATGAGGGCGTTGGGACGGGCATGCGGCTTCAACCTCCTCGGGCCAGTTGTTCCAGACGGCGTCGGTCGGTGAAGACCAAATGACGGCGGCGCACTTGCAGCACACCCTCACGCGCCAAGCGCTGTAAGACGCGGCTGACGAACTCGCGGCTGGTGCCCACCATGGCGGCCATCTCGTCCAGCGTGAGGTGTCGTGGCACCGGCCGCCCCTCGCACGGCGGGTAGTGCTCCAGCAGCAGGCGCGCGACGCGGTGGGCCACCGAGTGGAAGGCCAGGCTGTAGATGACCTCGCGCACCCGGCGCATCCAATCGACCATCTCGCGAGTCACCGCCCACACCACCTCGACGCGGCGGGAGAGCACTGGCATGATGACTTCGCGGGGCCACCAATACACCTGCGCGGGTGCGATGATCTCCAACGACGCGGGCATGGGCCGGTCGTCGAACAAACTGTGGCCCCAGATGGCTTCCCCCGCGGTGAGCCGAAAGACGACCTGACGTCGGCCCGCGGGCGAGACCAGGCTCCATTGAGCCGCGCCCGAGGCCAGCAACCCTGCGCGAGGCCATACTTCGCCCTGGTGGCAGAGCAGCGCGCCTTTTTCCAGGGTGACCTCGCGGGCCGCGCGAATCAGGGTTTCGTGGTCGGACGGGTCTAACAGTTGGAACACCGAATTTTGCCGCAAAAGGGCTTCTAAGGAGGGCGAAGTGTTCATGGTATTTGCCAAACTTCAAAGACAATGGGATGCGGGATGCGTATACTGAAAGAAAAGGCGGATATCCCTCGGGGGCCGTCGGAATCAGGAGCGGACGTTATGGGGCAAGATTTTAAAGACTTTGTCATGCGTGGCAACGTGTTGGACATGGCTGTTGGCATCATTTTGGGCGCGGCGTTTGGGGCCATCGTGAAATCCTTGGTCAATGACATCCTCATGCCGCCCGTGGGGTTGCTGCTGGGTGGGGTGGATTTCACCAACCTGTTCGTCGTGCTGCGGGCTGGTACGCCACCGCCACCGTACCCGTCGTTGGCTGAGGCGCAAGCCGCGGGTGCAGTCACTCTGAACTACGGCTTGTTCATCAACGCGGTGGTGTACTTCCTCATCATCGCGTTTGCGGTGTTCTTGCTGGTGCGGGGCGTGCAGCGCTGGCAGCGCGAGCCTGAGGCTCCCACCCCAGCCGAACCCACGACCAAAACGTGCCCATATTGCTACTCCACGATTCCGATTCGGGCCACGCGTTGTCCCTACTGTACCTCGGAGTTGCCGCCGACTTGAACCCGGTGGCCCCGCGTAGGGTGTGTTACAAGCATTATACCATCGCCCTTCGCGATCCCTTTCACCCTGGAGGAGGTTGGACATGACCGGTAAGACCACCCCCACCCAACGGACCATCTTGGCCCTCGTCGCGGTGGCCATGGGCCTGTTTCTCATGTTCGTGGCCCCCTTTAAGACGCTGGACACGTTGAACCCCTGCCTCAAGGCCCTGCGCGAAGTGTGGCAAGTCGCCGAGCCCGACGGCGTTTGGGATACGCCAGTGCCCATCCTGACGGTCACGTTCCACGTCTGGATGGCGCTGTTCGTGTTCGCGGGCGCGGCCTTGGTCGTCATCGCCAAGGACATCTACGCGGGCAAACCGTGGGCGCGGCCCTTGGCGCTGGCTTTGTTGGCCTTGCCCGCGATCGGCGGCCTGTCGTTCGTCATCCCGTGGATGGTATTGGTCGTGCGTCAGCCCGGCGGGGGCAAGAACGCCGCGGCAGGCATGGCGCCGGCCATGACCATCATGCTTTTAGGCTTGATCGCCTACTTCGTGATGTTGCTGCTGGAGCAAGGCGATGTGAAGACCAAAATCGCCCAAGTGGTGGTGTTCGGTTGGCTCGGCATCACCGCGGGCATGGTCTACATGAACGCGCAACATGGAGTGCGCTACTTCATGCACAACCCCAGCGCGCCCTATTTCGACCCGCGCTATAGCCATCCGGAACTGTTCTTGGGCGGCTACGTGCTGTACGCGTCCACCGCGCTGTTCATCGTGGCCATTGGCTTGCTGGCCGCGCGGCACCCCGCGGGCTGGTACGCCGGCGTGACCGCGGCGCTCATGACCGCGGTGGTCATGTTCCTGGTGTTCATCGACCGCCAGCAGGCCGGCGCTTCAGGCGCGTCGGAGTGGCTGCGGGGCGCGTTGCTGTCGCTGGTGTTGCTGGCCCTGCTGCTCATTCCGTGGTTCAAAGCGCGCGTGTTGGGCCCGGTGGAAGCGTAAGGGGCTTATTCCGCGGCTTGCGCCTCCGTAGCCACATCCCACAGCCAGAGGCCGGGCGCGGGCGGTTCCGCGCACGCGCCCCGGCCCAACCCGCTGGCATAAGGGGCCCAACGCACAGGCCGCCACACTTCGACCCCGCCGAACCCGGTGAGCCCCAACCAGGCCCACCGGGGGTCGTTCCAGCGTGCCAACTGGCCGACGCCGGGCCGAGCCGGGTCATAGAGCATGACCTCGCGCACAATGTAGCCCCGCGGGGTGTTGAGGTTGCTCAGCCCATAAGCCCGGCCGGCCCGGTCGACATAGGTCACCACCATCATGTGCGAAAACGTGCCCCATGAACCCGAATAAAAGTACAGCACATCGCCGGGGATGAAGGGGCGGGACCGGAAGTCCAGCCGTGAGGGCAGGCCGGTGAGCAGGTCGTGCAAGAACCCCTGGCCGAACAGGCGCTGCACCTTGTCGCGTTCTCGTTGCGGGTCCAACAGCCAATACGCGGCAGGCTGCTCACTGGGCGGTGCGAGGCCGACTTGCCGCAGCACATACACGCTCAGCGGCGCGCACATCAACCCCGCGCTGGCCTGGGGCGAATATCCCAGGCTGCGGGCCAACGCGTCGGCTTGGGCTGGGTCGAGCCGGGTCAGGCGAAGCGCCAGACGGTGCAAGCGACGCACTTCCGCGCACACCGCGGGCGGCACTTGGTTTTCTGCCTCGGGCTCATTGAGGGGGGGATGGGGAGAAGGCTCCGCGAACGGCCCGGCTGCGTGCGCCAGGCCCACGCGGAGCGTTCCACCCACCAACACCACGACAAGCAGCGCCCACCACCGATGCATCCTGCCGCGGCGGTTGTGCATGGGGTGCCTCCGTCAGCGAAAGAGATCGCGCTCTCGCGGCCGTAGCAGGTCGGCCAAGCGCCCTTCGCCCAGGGCATAGGGAAAGCCCCGCACGTGCACGATGGGCGTGCCTTCCGCGGCTTGGCCCATCATCAGCGAAGCCGCGGCCGCGAGTTCGTCGGCCACCGCGACTTGGGTCACTTGGAGGACATAGCCTTGCCGGTCGGTTCGCCCGCGCAGATCGACCAACGCGGGCAGGCCCGCTAAGCCAATGGCGGTGCCCACCGTGCCCAGGCGCCAGGCCCGACCGTGGGAGTCGATGATCAAGACGCCGACGCGCGCGCCTGTGGCCGCTTCCAGGGCCGCGCGCAAGCGGGCCGCGCTGGCGTCGGGGTCGCGGGGCAAGAGCAACACCCACTCGCCGGGTTTGCCCTGCTGCGGGACGTTGGAGCGATCGATGCCCGCGTTGGCGCAAACGAAGCCCAAGCGGTGCTCGACGATGAGCACGCCCGGCACGGCCCGCAGCACCTCGCGGCTCTCGCGCAGGACGAGTTCGACCAAGCGGGGATCCTTGCCCGTGCGCTGCGCGAGATGCCGCGCGCGTGGGGAGGGGGTGATGTCTTCCAGGCGCACGAAACGGCCCTCAGCCTTCGAGACGATCTTCTGGGCCACCACGAGAATGTCGTGGTCGCGCAGGGTGAGGCCGGCCGCGGCCAAGCCTTGCTGCACGAGGGCCGCCAGCGAATCCCCCGGGCGCACTTCGGGGATGCCCGGCAGCGGGGTCAAGGTGAGGGGCGTGGTCATGCCGAACGCGCGTGAACGCCAACGATGCGAACCCCGGCGTTGGGGCCGCCGTATTGCTTGTTGATGTAGATCAGCACCGAGGTCAGGCCTTCGATGACGATGGTGTTCTCGATGGGGCCCGCGTCCCAGGCCCGAAAGCCCGCGTCTTCGACCAGGCGCATGACCACTTGGCGGGCGGCCTTGCCGCGGCCCGCGACCAGCACGTCCATTTCCGGGGTCTCGTCGCTCCAGAGCACGTGGTGCGAAATGTTTTGGAACGCGTCGACGACGTGCACGTTGGGTCCGAAGATTTCTTGGGCCTCCAGGGCTGCGCTGCCCGCGGGGGGCAGATGCACTTTGGTGACCTTCGGAGGCTGCAGGGGTACGGTGACGTCGACCACGATTTTGCCTTGAACGGCTGCGCGCAAGGCTTCGGCCGTGGCTCGATGCGCGCTGTAAGGTACGGCCAAGACCACAATGTCGCCGGCCGCGGCCGCGTCGGCGTTGGTGCGCCCTTCGACTCGCGCGTGCGGGCCGACGCGTTCGCGGATGACCTGGGCCGCGGCTTGGGCCCGTTCCAGCGAGCGCGAGCCAATGAGGACGGGATAGCCGGCCTTGGCCCAACGGTAGGCCAGGCCGCGTCCTTCTTTGCCAGTTCCACCGATGACGGCCAGAGTGGGTTTGGGGTCCATGCGAGTCTCCTTGTCGAGGGGCTGAGCCGCGGGGGATGGCGCGGTGCCCCGATTGTACCCCAAAAGGACGGCGGCCGTCCCGAGTGAGGGGGGCACCCGGAACAGCCGCCGCTTTCTTTATAGCACAAAAGGCAGATTTGTGCAAGGGTCAATCTTTTTCTGGTTCAAAACTCGCGAATTGTACGATAATAGCGCTCCTTGGCAAGGCTATGTGCTTGTTAAGTCGTCTACTAAGCGCGTTATCATGAGGAAATGCCGGGCGAGGAAATGGAATTTTTTCGGTGACGAAATCTGCATATCACATGGTGTAATGTTCTGAAATGAGCACATCTGAACACCCATATTCAAATCTTCAACCATGAAGTCGCTCTGTTTGCCCCAAAGAGGAGGAAGAATGGGTAAGGTGTTTGTGTTCTGGCGTCATGCAAAAAACTTATTCGAACAATCAATAAGCGAGCAATCGTTGCACCATGGTGGCCCGGCGTAGAAATGGGAAAACCTTCGTGGACAAAGGGCGTCGTCGCCCAACTGCCCAAGACCGGCTTCGCGCCCGGCCGCTTCACGCCGCTGCCGCCGCGCCCCGCGAGGGTGGCCTTTGCCGACACGGGCCTGTGGCTGGAAATTCCGCGGCTGGGGGTGATGGCGCCCATCGTTGGCGTCCCCACCGATACGCCGGACGCGGTGACCTGGCTGTATGATCAAGTCGGCTATCTGCAGAGCACCACGTTCCCCACTTGGAAGGGGCACACCGTGCTCACCGCGCACAACTACTTGCCCACGGGCGCGCCTGGCCCCTTCGCGGCGTTGAACCAATTACGATGGGGCGACATCGTGCGCATTCACTTCGGTGGGCAAGTCTACGAATACGAAGTGCGCCGGGCCGCAGTGGTGGCGTCGGACGCGGTTTGGGTCTTCAAAGCGCCGTCGTCGCGGGGTACTTGGCTTACCCTCATCACCTGCCGCAACTTCGATGAACGTACAGGTGAGTATCGCTTCCGGGTGGCCGTGCAAGCCGTGCTGATGCGGGTCTATCCCGCGCCATAAGCGCGGCAGTGTGGCTCGCGCTCGTCTTCAGCGCCCGAGGGCTTGCCCCTCGGGCGCTGTTGTTCTTCACGGCCTTTGCACAGGGCCTTCACAACTCCTTCACATGTGCTCCTTACAATGCTCACGAAATTCGGCGGAAAAATCCCGCCCCGGAGGTGAGACCATGACTTTTGGACGCTTAAACCGCTGGTTGTCGGTGTTTGCCCTGCTGATCTTGGCGGGGGCTTTGACCGCTTGCAGCGGTACGACGGCAACGACCCCGTCGGCAACCGAGGCGCCTGCCACGGCCGCGGTGCAAGAGCCCGCCACCCCTGAAGGGACTGACCCTGCCTTGAGCACGCCGGCCACGCCGGGCATGGGCCAAGGCGCGATGATGGGCCATGGCCCCGCGGCGGGGCCAGGCCAAGACCACGGCCCAGGTCAAGGCCATGGCCCCGCACAGGGGCACGGCCAAGGCCACGGCCACGGCCAAAATATGGCCGGTGGACAGGGCCAAGGCATGGGCGGTCCGCCTGAAGGGCGCGGCCCCGATAATCCGTGGCGCACCTTCCATCAACAGCCGGTGCCGGCCGAGTATGCCGACTTGACCAACCCCGTTCCCGCGGATGAAGCGTCCATCGCGCGCGGCGAGTCCCTCTACCAGACCCAGTGCGCGGCTTGTCACGGCCCCACGGGCCTGGGCGATGGGGACGCGGGCGCTCAGTTGGACCCGCCCCCCGCGCCGGTTGCCCGCACCGCGCAGATGATGAGCGATGGGTATCTGTATTGGCGCATCCACGACGGTGGGATCGCCTTCGGCACAGCCATGCCCGCTTACGGAACGGTGTTGGATGAGAACGACATCTGGGACATCATCAACTATCTGCGCTCGTTGGAGGTGAACCCCGGCGATGAGGCCGCCCGTCAGCAGGCTATGCTGCAAGATGCTGTCGCTCAAGGCGTGCTTACTCAAGAGGAGGCCGATCTGTTCCAACGCTTGCACACGGTGCTGGAGGAATACAAGCAGGCCCACTGGGACGAACTCCGAGCGCAGGCCGGCGGTGATCCCAATGCCATGTTGGAACTCATGCTGCAGGCTCTGATCGAGCAGGGCCAAATCACGCCTGAAGAAGCCGAGGCCTTTCAAGACATCCACCAACGCCTGCACGATTCTGGACTGATGCCGTGAGTTAGGCCACGCTTCCCCCTCCTGCGGGCCGGATGAGGTTCCACGGTCGACGACGCCTCCTTCCGGCCCGCCCTTGTTGTTCCCGGCCGCCTTGAGTATGCTTAGAGCACACCTGCTATCTTGGCCCTGCTCGGAGGACGTCCTCATGGCTCGTGTGCTCATTATTGAAGACGAGATGCAACTGGCCCGGGTGCTGCAGGCCTATTTGGAAAAGGCCGGTTTTGAAGTGCGCACCGCGCATCGGGGCGACACAGGGCTGGATCTGTTCTATCGGGAGCGGCCGGACGTGGTGCTATTGGATTTGAACTTGCCCGGCATGGATGGCTTGGATGTGGCGCGCGCCATCCGCCGCGCGGGGAACACGCCCATCATCATGATCACCGCACGGGTGGACGAAGCCGACCAGTTGGTGGGCCTGGAACTGGGCGCGGACGATTATGTGACCAAGCCCTTTAGCCCGCGGGTTTTGGTCGCGCGGGTGCGCGCGGTGCTGCGCCGGGCGCAAGCGCCGCCCGCACCACGACACATCCGGGTGGACGATGTGGACATCGACCTGGACGCGCACACAGTCACCCGGGCGGGACAGCCGATCCACCTCACGCCAACAGAATTTCGCCTGTTGGTGGCCTTGGCCCGGCAGCCCGGCCGCGCGTTCACCCGCGAGCAATTGTTGCAAGCCATCCAAGACTCGCCCTTCGTGGGCTATGAGCGCACGGTCGATGCGCACATCAAAAATTTGCGGGCCAAGTTGGAGCCCGATCCGAAGCATCCCCGCTACATCGAGACCGTCTTTGGCGTGGGCTATCGCTTTCGGCGGCCCGAGCCCACGACCAACGCCAAGCGGTGAGGGGTTGTCATGCGGCGTAAACTGTTCTTCGCGCTGTTGCTGACCGCGATGATGGGCATTGCCGTGGTGGTGCTGATTTTGCGCACGACCACCCAAAGCCAAGTCCACGCTTTTGTGGCCGAAGGCGGACCTTGGGGGCTACAAGAGACCATCAAGGCGCTGGAATCGTACTACGCGACCCACCACTCCTGGGAAGGGGTTGAGCAAGTGCTGCAAATGCGCCCTTCGGCTTCAGGTGCCGCGCCCCATCGCGGGGGGCTGATGATGACCGATGCCCAGGGGCGCATTTTGTACCCACCCGGTCAGGCCGGCCAGATTTGGACCGAGGAGCAGCGTCGCGGGGCCTTGCCTTTGCGGGTTGACGGCCAGGTGGTGGGTTATCTCGTGCCCCCCATGGCCGGCCACGCGGCGGCTTCCAGCCGCGCGCTGTTTCAGCGCCTGGATTGGGCCGCGCTGGCTGCCGCGTTGACCGCGTTGGCTTTGGCCGCGGGCCTGGCTTGGGCGTTGAGCAACCGCATTTTGCGCCCGGTGCACGCGCTTACGACCGCGGCCCGACAACTGGCCCAAGGCGATCTGGATGTGCGGGTGCCTGAAGCGGGCGACGAAGAGTTGGTGACCTTGGCCCGCGCCTTCAATCACATGGCCGAGGCCCTGCAGCAGGCCGCGGAAAGCCGCCAGCGTTTGATGGCCGACATCGCCCACGAACTGCGCACCCCTTTGGCTGTGCAGCAGGCCCACCTCGAAGCGCTCCAGGACGGTATCTACGCGCTCACCCCCGAAAATCTCACCCCCGTGGTCGAGCAGAACCGGCTGTTGGTGCGTCTGGTCAACGACTTGCGCACCTTGACCTTGGCCGACACCGGCCAACTAACCCTGGAGAAGCAGCCCCTGGAGATCCGTGAATGGTTGCCCCGCGTGGTGGACGGCTTTCGGGCCGCGGCGCAGCAGCGCAAAATCACGTTGCAAGTGAGCGTGCCCGCCGAACCCGTGATCGTGCTGGCCGACGCCGCCCGCCTGGAGCAAATCTTGCACAATCTGCTGGGGAACGCCCTGCGGCACACGCCCCCGGGAGGGCAGATCGAGATCGTCGCCACAGCCGACGCGGACCAGGTGCGCATTCAAGTCCACGATTCGGGGCCCGGGCTGCCGCCCGGCGAAGAAGAGCGGGTCTTCGAGCGCTTCTACCGGCTGGACAAATCGCGAAACCGGGCATCCGGTGGCAGCGGCTTGGGCTTGAGCATTGCGCGCAGCCTGGCGCGCGCCCATGGCGGCGATTTGACCGCGGCCAATCATCCCCAAGGGGGCGCGGTGTTCACGTTGCACCTGCCCCGCGGCGTTCCCAAAGCCTGAGCCCCAAATCCTCCCCAGGTGAGGCCGAGCATCGACTGCCCGGGCGCCACCCCAGACGCGTATTGCGCTGAAAAGCGCGCCGAACGGCCCAATTTAGGCATGGTCGCGGTCGGGATGCTGTATAATCAGAGGCGTATGAACGCGCATGATGCACGCCTCACAACGCCCCAGCCCCGCCCTGAAGACGAGGGCGAAAGTCCCGCTTTGCGTCCGCGGCGCCTCGACGACCTCATTGGCCAAGATGCCGTGCGGGAGAACTTAGCCGTCCTCATCGCCGCGGCTCGCCAACGGGGGGAGCCTCTGGACCATGTCTTGTTTTACGGCCCGCCGGGCCTGGGCAAGACCACGTTGGCGCACATCTTGGCCCACGAAATGGAGGTCAACATCAAGGTCACTTCGGGCCCGGCCATCGAACGCGCCGGTGACTTAGCCGCCATTCTCACCAACTTGCGGGCGGGCGACATCCTCTTCATCGATGAGATCCATCGCCTGAGCCGGGCCGTCGAAGAGGTCTTGTACCCGGCCATGGAAGATTTCGCGCTGGACATCGTCATCGGCAAAGGCCCAGCCGCGCGTTCGGTGCGCTTGCGTTTGCCGCGCTTCACCGTGGTCGGGGCAACAACCCGTTTGGCCTTGGTCACCGCGCCGCTGCGGGCCCGGTTCGGGGCGGTCTTTCGGTTGGACTACTACGATACGGCCAGCCTGGAGGCTATTGTGCAGCGGGCCGCGCAACGGCTGGGGGTGCACCTCACTGCCGAGGGCGGTGCCGAAATCGCACGGCGGTCCCGGGGCACCCCGCGCATCGCGCTGCGTTTGCTGCGTCGGGTGCGCGACTATGCCCAAGTGCGGGCCCAGGGCGTGATCACCGCGGAGGTCGCCCGCCAAGCATTGGCCATGCTGCACATCGACGAACTGGGCCTGGACGAGGTGGACCGCTTCGTGCTGCGCACGCTGATCCAAAAATTCGGCGGCGGGCCCGTGGGGCTCAACACCTTGGCCGCGGCTGTCAGCGAGGATCCCGATACGCTGATGGAGGTCGTCGAGCCCTATTTGCTGCGCTTGGGGTTCTTGGAGCGCACACCCCAAGGGCGCGTGGCGACCCCGCGGGCCTATGAGCATCTGGGTTTGCCCCCGCCTGGGGCCCAAACCCCGCGTTTGTTGTAGGGAGGTGATGCGATGACTGACATCGGGCGCTTCCTCATGACCGTGGGGGTGTTGCTGTTTGGCGTCGGCCTGCTGTTCTACGCGCTGGGCCGCTGGGGGTGGCCGTTGGGGCGCTTGCCCGGGGATATCGTGGTTCAGCGCGGGCCCGTCACCTGCATTTTCCCCCTGGCGTCTTCATTGCTGCTCTCCCTGCTCTTGACATTGTTGCTCAATTTGTTGGCTCGTGGCTGGGGTGGTAAATGAAGTGAGGCTCGTTGAAAAGGAGGCTACTTTATGACAGAAACCACGCTACTTCCTGCACTACCGGCCCAAAACGTGGCCATCTTCTTGGACTTTGAAAATTTGCACCTAAGCGCCCAAAACGCGTTGCACGACCACATCCGCTGGGAAGCCGTGTATCGCAAGTTCCAAGAATATGGGCCGATCACATTGAAGCGGGCCTATGCCAACTGGGTGCGCTTTGACAACTACCAGGCCCCTTTGCTCGCCTTGGGCTTTGAACTCATCCACACGCCGGCCTACCACGAGTCTAAACCCAACGATACCCGCATGATCATCGACGCCGTCACATTGGGGGCGGATCCGAAGATCTCTCACGTGATCTTGGGCACGGGCGATAGCGATTTCGTGGATGTCGTGCATTACCTGCGCGGCAAGGGCAAGCGTGTTATCGGCTTTGGCATCCAAGCAACCACGGCTTCGAACTTGATTCACGCGCTGGACGAGTTCTTAGCCTACGAACGCTTCATCCAAACCCCCGAGTCAGATAAAAACCTCAGTCAAGCCGACCAGAGCCGAGTGAGCCAATATTTACAGATTATCTCTCGGCTGGGCAAGGTGCGCATGACCCCGTCACCGCACCGCCCGCAAGTGGTGCTCCTCTTCTATCGGATGCTCAAGGCCGCCGCCGCGCAAGGCCACACCAAGACTTTTTCTGAAATCGTCGAGGCGGTGCGAGAAAAGGCCAAAAAGGCGCGCGTCCCCGAGAACATCGTGACCGAGGTCGCGCACCAGATTTTTCGCGCCTATGCGCTGGACTTTCAACGGGCCAACGGCGATGACGATGACAAAGACAAACGCCTGTGGGACTATCCCGTGCGGCTGCGCACCGGTTTGGACGACATGAACCGCTTCATCAACTGGTGCGATTTGTGGCTGGTGACCCGGGTGCGCGAGGGCCTGGGCAAAAATGAGGAAATCAACCTTCCGGCCATGGCCCATGTGTTGTACGGACAAGTGCGGCCGAAATTGATCAATCGAACGCGCGATTTGGTAGCCCGAGCCACCAAGGTCGACCGTTGGCCCCCCGACAACAGCGGCAAAAAAGCGGTGTGACCTTAGGGCATGGATACGGCGGGGCTTTGCCCCGCCGTGTCGCGTCAGGCAGCGCGGGTTACGCATCGGGGGGCGTGGGGCCTGCCAAGTAAGTCAATTCCTCGGCAAAGATCTCGCGCGGGGGCCGAGCCTCGGCCGCAGGACGCACGCATGCCGCAGGTTCCGCGAGCAACTCCTCCACCGGCGGCAGCATGATGCGCCCTTGGTCATCCAAATCCAAGGGATGCAGAATGCAGTAGAAGGGCTTCCAACGCCAAGGGTGTTGCCCCTGGGCCTCGGCGGCGACTTGCAGCGCACATTTGAAATCCGCGCGCAAGAAGATGCAGCGCGTACCGCGATAGTGCTGCGGATCCGGACGCACACGCGTGGGGCGCACCCAGCCGCTTAGCGCATGCGGATCGGGCTCTCGCCGGTCTTCGAACCACGCGACCTCTTGGTCTTCCGCGCGCATATGGGGTCGAATCAGGGCCGCGTGGGCGAGAATGTCGGCGATTTCCACCTCGTCGACCCACACGCCTTGAAAACAACACGCCGCGCCACAAGCGGGCCAATGGCAGCGTTGCAGCCGCTGGGGTTGGTTCAGATTGGGATGTAGGGCAATCTTCATGGTGCAGCCCACCGAACAACGAATGCCTCCTCATTATACTTCCTCAGCCCGCCGCGGGCGGCCAGGCCCCTCTTGCTGGGTGTTTCGAGGGGCTGGCCTGAGCCATTCCTGCTCGTGCGGGCGAAGAGGGCGCCATCGGCCGTAAGGCGCTGCCCGGCCTCGGGTCCATTTTCCGCCCATCTGACACGGTTATCACGCGATGTATCGATATCTCCTGTTGATATACGCTGCTCTCTAACGGCCTGTTAACAACCCTTGTATCCCTTTCTTACAGCAGCGCCCCATACTAAACCATACATCCCAACCATCTTGAGCGCAGGAGGTGGAATCATGCGTTGGTGGCGACTGTTG